>Ga0214471_10002337_pt1 | contig 14920 bp, 14 predicted proteins | sample RVTome_5_FD_207665 | JGI IMG/M metagenome (GOLD analysis project Ga0214471, IMG submission 207665) | Soil microbial communities from uranium-contaminated site in the Upper Colorado River Basin, Wyoming, United States - RVT142D155 | ecosystem: Environmental > Terrestrial > Soil > Contaminated >... | reverse complement strand
AAGATGCGCTACGTGGTGGCGGAGATGGAACGGCGCCTCGCTGCGCTTGGCTTTGGCTGGAAGGACGCGGGCGCCACCCGGCTCTACACGGTTTTCGACATCGGTGCGCTGGTGGATCAGGAGCTCGTGCGCCGCGGCGCAGCGGCGAACGGGCTCGCCTGGCACTTCGCGCGCCCGCCGATCGTCGAGCTCGACTACGAGATGGACGTGCGCGGTGCGGCGCGCGAGATCGTGATCTAGCGGCGAACGGCGAACGGCGAACGGCGAACGGCGAACGGCGAACGGCGGCGCGGCCGTACGCTAGTTTTTCTGGAAGCTGCGCACCAAGGTCGCGCGCGCGGCGCCCGCCGCCATGAGCAGCGCGAAATCCGAGCCCGCGAGGATGAGCTGCATGCCCATGCCGATGTAGCGCTCGAGGAGCTCCGGCGTGTACACGCCGCCCATGCCGGGGAACTTGCCGTGCTTGCGGCAGGCGGCGATCACCTTCTCGTAGGCGGTAACCACCTTCGGGTCGTCGAATTTGCCGGGTATGCCCAATTCGAAGCACAGGTCGTTGGTGCCGATGAGCAGCGCGTCGATCCCGGGCACAGCGGCGATCGAGGCGCAATTCTTGATCGCCTCGGGCGATTCGAGCATCACCACCACGAGCGTTTCCTCGTTGATGGTCTTGGCGAGCTCGCCAAGCGGCATCGGCGCGAAGCCCACCTGCTGCAGCCCGCCGCCCATCGAGCGGTGTCCGATTGGGGGGAAGCGGCACTGGTCGGCAATGCGGCGCGCGACCTCCACCGTGTCGACGTGCGGCACGACGACGCCCTGCGCGCCATTGTCGAGCGCACGGCTCGCATGGTGGTGCTCGAAGCCCGGCACGCGAACGATCGGCGTCACGCCGATGGCGAGCGCGGCGGAGGAAATCTGCGCCGCGGTGTCCACGGTCATCGAGTTGTGCTCGGTGTCGATGAACATCCAGTCGAAGCCGCAGGTCTTGACGATCTGCGCGGTGTCGACGGTGCGCGCCTGGCGAAGCCCCAGACCGATGGCGAGCTTGCCGGCCTTGAGCTGATGCTTGGCGTGGTTGGCAACGATGCTCATGGTTTCCCCCTCACAGGTTTACTGACGCGCGGCGGCCAGCACAATCTCCGCGCCTTTTTCCGCAATCATGATCGCGGCCGCGACGGTGTTGCCCGAGACCATCGTAGGCATCGCCGAGGCGTCGATCACGCGCAGGCCCTCGACGCCCTTGACCCGCAGCTGCGAGTCGAGCGGCGCGTCCTCCCAGATGCCGATGCGGCAGCTGCCCACCGGATGGTACACGGTCGAACCGTGAGAGCGCGCGAACTCGGCGATCTGCTCGATGGATTCCACCTGCGGACCGGGCAGGGTCTCCGCCTCGACGTACTTCGCGAGCGGTTCGGTGGAAAATAGCAGGCGCACGGCGCGAATGCCCTGCACCAGCATATCGAGATCGCGGCCGTCGGCGAGATAGTTCGGCTGGATTTCCGGCGAGGCGAACGGGTCGGCCGTGGCGATGCGCACGTAGCCGCGGCTGAAGGGCCGCATCTGCGTCACGCCGCAGGTCATGCCGGGCCGGCGCTCGAGCTCGGCCCGGCCGACCTTGCCCGCCTCGTAGCTCGCGGGCGTGAACAGCAGCTGCAGGTCTGCGCGCGGGGAATCCTCGACGAGCGGCAGGAACGCATAGGCATGCGCGACCGGGGAGGCGAGCAGGCCGCGCCGCGTGGCGAGGTACTTGAGCACTTCGAAGCCGAGGCGAACCCCGTGCGAGCGCTCGTTAAGCGTGCCCGTGCCGCGCACGCGCGCGGCGATACGCACCGCGTAGTGATCGACCAGGTTCTCGCCCACGCCCGGCGAGGCGTGCACCACGCGGATGCCGAGCTGAGACAGGTGCTCCGGATCGCCCACCCCCGAGAGCTGAAGCAGCTGCGGCGAGTTGATCGTGCCGGCGGCGAGAATCACCTCGCGTGTCGCGTGCGCGACGCGCCGGTGCCGGCCCTGGCGGTACTCGACGCGCGTCGCGCGCCGGCCCTCGAACAGGATGCGCGTGGCCTGGGCGCGCGTGCGCAGAGTGAGATTGGGGCGCTTGAGCGCCGGGCGCAGGTACGCGTCGGCCGCGCTCCAGCGCATACCGTTCTTCATGAGGAGCTGGTAATAACCGGTCCCCGCTTGTTTGCCCGAGTTGTAGTCCGGGTTGCGCGTCACGCCGTGCGTCTCGAGCGCGCCGATGAACGCCTCGCACAGGCGATGATTCATTTGCGGATCGCAGACCTGCAGTGGCCCGTCGTCGCCGCGCAGCTTTACATCGCCCCCGAGTCGCGTCTCGGCGCGCTTGAAGTAGGGCAGCACGTTGTGCCATGCCCAGCCTTCGGCGCCGAGCGTCACCCAGTCGGCGTAGTCGTCGGCCTGGCCGCGCACGTACAAGTGGCCGTTGATCGAGCTCGAGCCGCCGAGTACGCGCCCGCGCGGGCAGGGGATGACGCGGCTGCCCGTGGCGGGCGAGGGCTGGTTGAGGTAATTCCAGCCGATTCTCGGATCCAGGACGGTGCGCGCGAAGCCCGCGGGAATGCGGATCCAGAGCCTGCGGTCGCTGCCGCCCGCCTCGAGCAGCAGCACGCGATGCTGCCCGGTCGCGGTGAGGCGGTTCGCCAGCACGCAGCCGGCGGCGCCCGCGCCGACGATCACGTAGTCCCAGGATTGGTCCGGCGCGGATTGGTTCACTGCGGCACGGTCGGTGCGTCGCCCGCGACGGTGGCGCGGACGAGGTAGCGGCGGCGATCGACCGGGAAGGGCCGGCCGCGATGGATGGTGAAGCGGTTGTCCCAGATGATCAGATCGTGGCGGCGCCAGCGGTGCGTGTAGACGAACTTTGGTTGTGTGGCGAAGGCGAGCAGCTCAGCGACCAGCGCGCGCGCTTCCTTTTTCGGCATGCCGACGATGCTCGAGACGTGCGAGCCGAGGTACAGGCCTTTCTCGCCGGTCACAGGGTGGCGACGGACCATCACCTGCTTCACCGGCGGCACCGCCTTGCGCTCCTCGGGGGTCATCAGCTCGCCGTCGATCTGGCCGCGCGAATGGCCGTAGTCATGGATCGCGACGAGGTTTTCAAGTCGGCGCCGCATGTCATCGCCGAGCTCGCGCCACACGGCGCGCATGCTGACATACTGGGTCTCGCCGCCCTCGCTCGGCACCTCGCGCCCCGAAAGGAGCGAGGCGAGCGCGGGAATCTTCTTGAACGACGAATCGCTGTGCCAGAGCTGGTTCGCTTTAGTGTTGAGCCACTGTCGATGCGTGGGCGGCACCACCCGCCCGTAGGGGTCGATATTGGTGAGGTGCACGAGCCCGGAGCCCGCGCCGAGCGTGCCCACCTTGGTCGGCTCGAGCAGGCCGAAGCGCTTCGCAAAGGCGAGCTGCTCGTCGTCGGCGATTTCCTGGCCCGGCAGGACGAGCAGCGAGTGCTTCTCGAACGCTTCGCGGATCTCCGCGAAGCTCTCGTCAGTAGTCGCTCGCACGTCGTAGCCGCGCACTTCGGCGCCGAACAGCGGATGCAGGGGGTGGATTTCCAGCAACGTGTCGTTCCAAGAAAAAAGCGAATGGGCTCCGGGCCCACCCGCTATTCTGCATCAGCCCCGCGGAGGCGGGGCGCGGCACGTTACTGCGCCCTGATGTCGCTCTTCCAGCACCCCGCCCTGATTGCGCCGGCGAGCGCATGGCGCAGTGGGAGGAACATGTGCACGCCGCTCTTGCGTCCGATCGCGAAGTCGACCGGCAAGCCGCCGCTTAACGCGGCATCGTGATCGGCAATCTGCCGCACGACCGGCAATGCAAGGCCGCCGGGTCTTTCTTGAGGCGCACGAAAGCAATCTCCTTGCCGCACTCGATGAATACGCGGTAGTCGGGCGCACGCAGACGCTCGAGCGCGTTGCGGATCTGCGGTTGTTCGCCGATGCGCTCGCGAATGATGCGCTCGAGGGAATCGCGCTGTTCGATGGTGAGGTAGTGATGGTGCATCGCGTTTCCTTTCGGTCAATGACGGGTGGCGCTTTCGAGCCCGCCGCTCCGCGCGTCGTCGCGGGGACTTCCTTCGGGCCGGGGGGTGCGGCTGGCGAGCGGCTCGGCGTCCCGTCGAGCCGCACTCACTGGCTCGTCACCATCGTTCACCAAGCTACGCCGGGAGTCGCGACGCCCATTGACCTGCGTCAAGCAGCGTCGGCCGAACCAGGCCAAGGGGCCGGTCGCGGCTCCAGCGCGAGCGCGGCCGAGATCCTCGAGGCGCTGCTGATGGCGTTCCCGGCGCTCGGCCTGACCAAGATCGTGCGGGCGGTCGACGCGCTGCTCGCCTATTGGCAGGCGCGGTCGCCTCGCGCCCGTTTCTCAGCGCGAGCGCGGCGCGTCGCGCGAGGGGATGCGCCACATCCAGATGGTGAGCAGGACGCAAAGCACGGCGAGCCCGACCTGCGCGAGGCGGTCCTCGACGAAGAAAATCGTCGAGATCGCGAGTGTGCCGGACATCAGCACGATCGCCCAAAGCTTGGTGCGGTACGCAATGCTGTGGTGCACCTGCCACTCGCGCACCGTCGGGCCCACCACGCGGTTGTTGAGCAGCCAGTTGTAGCAGCGCACCGAGGCGCGGGCGAAGCAGGCCGTCGCGAGCAGGAAGAAGGGCGTCCCGGGCAGGAGCGGCAGCACCAGGCCGGCGATGCCGATGGCCACGAACACGAGCCCGAGCACGACCAGCACCACGCGCATGGTGCGTGAGTCGTGCTTGCGCACGTGGTGGGAATAATCGATGCGCTCGCTCAAGGGTCGGTGTGCGCTTGCTCGCGTTTCGATTGGCCCGCGTTTCGCCGTACGCGGGGGGCCGTAGGCGCCATTTTAGGGATAATGCGCCTCTCCCTACATCGAGACATCGCAATGAGCCTGTCCCCTGCGGCGCCGCGGCGCCACCTTCATACCCGCAAGATCAGCTGCGAAGGATACGAGCGCGACGACGGGCTGTTCAACATCGAGGCGCGCATCGTCGACACCAAGACCTACGAAGTGACCGAGCCCTACCGGGGCCTGCGCAAGGCGGGCGAGCATGTGCACGACATGGAGCTTCGCCTGACGCTCGATCGCGACATGGTGGTCAAGGACATCGAGGTGGCGACCAACCACGCGCCGTACGATCCGTGCTTCAGCGTCGCCGAGGCCTACAAGGGCCTGATCGGTGCGAAGGTCGGCGGCGGCTGGCGGCGCGCCGTGAACGACGCGGTCGGTGGCACCAAGGGCTGCACGCACCTGCGTGAGCTGCTGATGCCGGCGGCGACGGTCGCGTTCCAGACCATGGGCAGCTGGCCCAAGGCGGGCAAAGTGGCCACCGAGGCGGCACCGGACCAGAGCCGGAAAAAGCCGTACTTCATCGACGGTTGCAAGGCCTGGGCCGCGGACGGTCCGATCGTCGAGCGGCTCTTTCCGCTGCATTTCAAGAAAAGCGCCTGAGCGCGCGGCGCGCGGAATGAGGCATCATCCGAGGCGATGCGCCGACGCACCCCGCTGATCGCGCTCATCCTCGCGCCCTTCGCGCTGTGGGCGGTGGTGATGGCGTGGAACCACGTGCTGCTGCCGTTGAGCGTGAAGATGTGGCGCAGCGATCCCGTGGTGCGGGCGCGCGTCGCGGTCGGCGATCCGGAGACGCGCGCCAAGGCCCTGCGCGATGCGGCGTCGGCGCGCGACCCGGACGCGTCCACCGTCGACCTGCTGCTCGAGTCCGCGCGCAGCGAACGCAATGCCAAGGTGCGCATCACGGCGTTGCGCGGCCTCGGCTGGATCGGCGAGCGGCAAAGGCTGCCCGAGGCTGCGGGCCGCCTGCTCGGGGAGCTGATCCTGAACGAGCGCGACGAAGCGCTGCTCTCCGCAGCGCTCGAGGCGGCGGGGAAGGCCGCCGCGAACAATCGCGTCGATGAACCCGTCGTGCGCCGCCTTGCCCGGCTGCTCGAGGAAAAGCACCTGCCGGGGCTGTTTCCCGCTGCGATCGAGGCGCTCGGGCGCATCGCCGCCGCGCAGCCGCTGCCCGAGGACTTGTTTGCGGCGCTGCAAACGCGCTTCGTGGATGCAAAGCGCGACGGCGAGCGCGAGGACCTGGCGCGCGCCTTTGCCGCCATGGCCGAAGGCCAGAAGCTGCCGGCACCGTTGCTCGACGCGCTGGCCGCGGTGCTTGCGAGCGAGCGCAACGGCCGCATTCGCGTGCATGCCGTGTATGCGCTCGCCCGCTCGATCGACCATTACCCGCAGGCGCGCTCGCTGCTCGCAGCGGCGAACGAGGACCCGGACCAGAACGTGCGGGGCGCCGCCGCGCATGCCGAACGCGTCAACGCGGCGCGAAAGCTCTACGCCAACCGCGCGCCGATCGAAGTCGCGCTCGACGGCTCGGCTCCGCTGGGAGGCGCGCCTCCAGGCGATGGGCCCGCTGAAAGTAAACCGCAAGGATGCCGAGTGGCGCGAGGGCGTGCTCAGGCTCGCGCGCGACGACGATGCACGCATCGCGGCGGCGGCGCTCGAGCTCTTTCCCCATATCAGCGGCGGGCCAGACGACCCGTTCGACCAGGGCGCGCTGATGCCGCAGCTCGTCGCCGCGATGTCGCATCCGGATGCGCGCGTGTGTGGCGCTGCCTTCGGCACGCTCGGCCGGCATTTCGTCGTTCACTCCGGCTACCGCAGCCGCGCGGCGGATTTCGCCTCGCAGCTCGAGGCGAGCGCGAAGGACCCCGAACCGAAGGTGCGCACGATCGCGCTCGCCACCATGCTCCGAGCAAGGCCCGGCGAGACGGAGCGCGAGGCGATCGTCAAGCGCGGTCTGGAGGACGCCGACCCGTACGTGCGCAGAGTCGCCGCGGGCTGGCTCGCTTCGCCCAGGACGGAACTCGACGATCGCGAAGCGCTGCTCGAGCGTGCCCGGCAAGACCCCGAAGCGCAGGTGCGCCGCTCGGCCGAGGCGGCGCAGAAACAGTGGGAGGGGCGCGAACGCAGCTGGCCGGTCACCCTGTGGAAGCTGTGGCAGGAAGGCGAGTACACCAAGCTTGGATTGACGGTGCTCACCGCGGTGACGGTCGCGGCGCCGGTCCTGGTCGGCTTCGCCTTCCTCATCTACTTCATGGCGCGGCTGCTCGCTTATCTCTTCGAGCGGCGCTGGCGCGCGCTTGCAGTGCTGCCGGTGATGGCGGCCTGGGCGGCGGCGAGTTACGGCATGTTCCTGCTGTATTTCATGGCGGCCCACCTGAGCCGCCTGGACGCCTGGCAGAGCATGCAGCTCGCCGGCCTGCTGTGGCTCGCGATCGCGCTCTACGCAGCCGCCGGTTGGGGGCTGCACTACGCCGTGCGGCGCTAGGCGGCGCTCGCGCCCCAAGACGTTGCGGCGGGAGGGTGGCCGGGGTTCAGCTTTCGCGCCACCACAATACGGAGTAAATTCCCGGCACGCAACGACCGACGAATTATCGAATGAAAACCGCGACCCTGTTGCTGGTCGTTGCCCTCAGCCTGCTCGTGGGGTTCGGCGACGCCGAAGCGCAGGCGCCGGTGGCAGTACCCCGGATCGGTTTCCTCGGCAACACCACCCCGGAACTCGAAGCCAATCTGCTCCTGCCGTTCCTCGAAGGGCTGCGCGAGTACGGCTACGCCGACGGGCAGAATGTCCTGATCGAGTACCGCTGGGCCGAGGGACGGTACGACCGCCTGCCCTCGCTCATTGCGGAATTGCTCGCGCAAAAGGTCGACGTCATCGTGACTGCTGGGACCCCCGCTACGCGGGCCGTCAAGAAGGCTACCGCGTCGGTCCCACTGGTGATGATCGCGGTCGGCGATCCCGTCGGCACCGGCATCGTTCCGTCCCTCAGCCGACCCGGCGGGAACATCACCGGACTGACCTCGATCTCGCCGGAGCTCGACGGCAAGCGACTCGAACTGCTCAGGGAGATCGCCCCCGCCGTGTCGCATATCGCCGTACTCTGGAATTCGGCGAGCTCGTTGCAGATAGTCGCCGAGCGGGCGACGCGCGTGGCGGCCGACGCGATGCGGATGAAGATGCTGTCCCTGGGCGTGCGAACCCGGGACGACATCGAGAACGCGTTTGCCACGATCGTCGCGGAGCGGCCGGACGCGCTGCTCGTGCTCGCGGATCGCCTGTTTTTGCAGCACCGCGCGCGCATCATGGCGTTCGCGAACGAGCACCGCCTGCCGGGCGTGCACGCGTATCAGGAGTTGGTCGAAGCCGGTGGCCTCGCGTCCTACGGACCGAGCTACACGGGCATGCACCGGCGCGCCGCCTACTTCGTCGACCGGATCCTGAAGGGAGCGAAGCCCGGTGAGCTGCCCGTGGAGCGGCCGGCGACCTTCGAGCTGGTGCTCAACGCGAAAACCGCCAAAGTGCTCGGCTTGGCGCTCCCGCAGTCGCTGCTGCTGCGGGCCGACCGCATCATCGAATGACCCACGTGCCAGCGCGGGCTACTTGTCGGTCGAGCGGAAATCCTGGCGCTCGAGCAGCCACGACACCGCGAAGCCGATCCCCAGGCCCCAGAACGCGGCGCCGACGTTGAAGATCGGCACGTCGGCCACGGTCACCAGAAAGGTCACCAGCGCGCCGAGCGTGAACCTCGACTGGAACGAGATGGTGAACGCGGTCTGCAGCACGCGCAGCATGGCGAGCCCGGCGAGCGCGGCGATGAACGCTGGCGGCGTGGCGAGCAGCAGGCGCGTGAACACCGGCGAGTACAGGCCGAAAGCGAGCGCGAGCAGGCCGACGAGGATGCCCGCGGTGTAATGCCGGTGCTTCTCGCCCGAGGCGGTGATGATCGCGTTCACCGGGCCGGTCAAGCAGGTCGGCACCGAGCCGAGCAGGCCGATCAGCATGCCGCCCGCGCCGCAAACAGCGGCGATCGCATTGACGGGCGGCTTGTGGCCGGCGGCGCCGAGCACTGCGATGCCCTGGCCGTTCTGTACCACCAGCACGGTGATCGCGAGCGGCACCACGAGCTCGATCATCGCCTGCAGAGAGAAAGCCGGCGCATACAAGTTGGGCTGCACCAGCCCCGGCATCGCAGCCGCGCCCATATCGAAGCGCCCCAGCACTACGATCATCACGCCGCCAACGATCAGGGCGCCGATCAGCGGCGGCATCAGCCGCGCGAGGCGCGGAGCCGCCGAGAGCGCGACAAAAGCGAGCACCATCGGCGCCGCGATCCAGAACTCGTCGCGCATCGCGTAGACGAGATCGAGCCCGAAGCGCAGGAACACGCCCGCCACCATGCCCATCACGATCGGCATCGGCACCGCGTCCATCGCGCGCCGCACCCAGCCCGAAAGGCCGAGCACGAGCATCAGCACGCCGGTGGCGAGGTAGGCGCCGACCACCTCGGTGAAGGACAGGTGCGCGAGCGCCGGACCGATGAGTACCGCGCCCGGGATCGTCCAGAAGAACACCAGCGGCTGGCGGTAATACCAGCAGAAGAACAGGCTGATCAGCCCATTGACGAAAAACGCGCCGAAGATCCACGAGGCGAGATCGGATTCGCTGAGCCCGCCGCGCGTGCCCACTGCGAGGATGATCGCCACCGGCCCGGAGGCGGCGAAGATGAAGGCGACGATGCCGTTGACCGCGTACACGCCGCCGAAATCGGCAAGCGCCTGGCGCAGGCTCGGCGGCGTGGCGGTGGGTTTCTCGAGCGGCATCGGGCGGCGCGTGTTCGAGCCGCGAGTCTAATCGACGCGCACGCACCCGCAAAAACAGGTTCGCGCGCTGCGGCGGATCCCGGACCGCCCGGCGCGCACTTAGAGCAGTGCGAGGCTTGCGTTCTTCAGGTCGGTGACCAGCATGTGCCCCGGCGCGTGCGTGATGCATAGCGGCGGGCGCGCGTTGCGCACGACCGACTGCGGCGTGACGCCGCAGGCCCAGAACACCGGCAATTCGCCGGCGCGCACGTCGGTCGCGTCGCCCTCCCAGGGCCGTGCGAGGTCATCGATGCCGATGAGCTCGGGCTTGCCGATGTGCACCGGCGCGCCGTGCACGCCCGGAAAGCGCGTGGTGATCTGGATCGCGCGAATCGCGTCCGCCGGTGTGAACGGGCGCATCGACACTACCAGCTTGCCGCGAAACGGGCCGGCAGGTGCAGTGTCGACGTCGGTGAGGTACATCGGAACGCCCTTGCCTTGAGCGATGTGGCGCAGCGGCACGCCGGCGTCGATGAGCGCCTCCTCGAAGGAGAACGAGCAGCCGAGTACGAAGGCGACGAGGTCGTCGCGCCATAGGTGGCTGATGTCGTTCAGGTCCTCGACCGGCTCGCCGTCGCGGAACACGCGGTAGCGCGGCACGTCGGTTCGGATGTCAAGGTCCTCGGCGAGCGAGGGCAGGCTCGGGTCGCCCGGATCCGATGCGGCGAGCAGCGGGCAGGGCTTGGGATTGCGCTGGCAGAAGACGTGGAAGTCGTCCGCGTACTCGCGGGGCAGGATGCACAGGTTGCCCTGCACATAGCCCGGCGCAACACCTGCGGTGTGGCCGGTGTGGGCGCCGGCGCGGATCGCACGGCGCACCGCGCGCGGGTCGCGCAGGTCGAAGCTCGTGAAAGCGGCGGGTACGCTTGCCATAGGGGGTTCCTCAGATTTGCGATGGTGCGTCGCGCAGGTGGCGGCGTCAATCGACTATGGGCGCGGCTCACGCGTCGTGCGGCGGCGTGGTGACGACGACGAATACGAGGTCGCCGAGGCCGGTGTTGTTGATCGAGTGCTTGATGCCCGGCGGGATGAAGATCACGTCGTGGCGGCGCACCACCTGGCGCGTCGCGCCGAGCACCATCAGGCCCTCGCCCTCGAGCACGTGGTAGACCTGCTCCTGCACCTTGTGCGCGTGCCGCTCGACGTAGGCACGCGGCTGGTAACACGAAATGCGGTAGTCGATGTGCTGCGAAGCGGTGGTGTCGGGATGCACCAGGAACTTCGAGTACGCGCCGCCCAGGTGCGCGGGCAGGTCTTCCCACTGCACCTCGGCGATGTTGCGGATGAGCGGTTTTCTCTTCGCGGTCTTGGCCATGCGGGCTCCTTGGGCAAGCATGCCGCTCAGGGCGTGACGACGTGCTTGGCGCCGAACACGGGCTCCTTGTGCGGAATCGGCGGCAGCGCCCAGGCGCCGGTCGCGGGCGGCCGGATATTCGCGTCGACGTGCACGTCGAGGAGGCAGGGCTTGCCGAGCTTAACGGCGTGCTCGAGTGCGCCCTTGAAGTCCTGCGACTTGGTCACCGTGATGCCCTCGACGCCGGCGCCGCGCGCCCAGGCGACGAAGTCCGGGTTGTAGGGCTTGCCCTCGGGGCCGTGGTAGAAGCCGGTGCCGATCTCGCGCCCGTCGAACAGGCCGTACTGGATGTCGCGGATCGCCGCCCACGAGAAGTTGTTCCACACCACCCACACCGCCGGGATGTTGTACTCGACCGCGGTGCACAGCACGTGCGGCACCATGGTGAAGCCGCCGTCGCCGCAGATCGCGACGCAGGGCCGATCGGGCGCCGCGAGCTTGGCGCCGAGGATCGAGCTCGGGCCGAAGCCCATCCCCGAGTAGCCCCAGGTGTTCAGCATGGTCTGCGGGCGGCGCGCGTTCCAGAACTGCATGAACCAGTTATGGTGCACGCCGGAATCGAGCGAGATGATCGCATCGTCGGGCAGCACCGCGCGGCAATCGGCCACGATGCGCTCGGGGCGCAGCGGCGAGGCGTGGATTTCGAAGTTGGGGCGCACGTACGCTTCCCATTCGTTCTGCCACGCCGCGATTTGCGCCTGCCAGGCGCGCAGGCGCGGCGCGCCATCCAGGCGCCGCGCCTCGAGCCCGGCGAGCAGCTGCTCGAGAAAAGCGCGCGCGTCGGCGAGGACGCCGAGCTCGGGTGCATAGTTGCGGCCGATCTCGGCGTGATCGACGTCGACGTGGATGAGTTTCGTGTGCGGGAAGTTCCACGAGTAGCCCGGCATCCAGGAGCTCGAAGAGCGGTCATCGAACCTCGCGCCGATCGCAATCACCAGATCGGCGTAGCGCCCGGCCTGGTTGGCGGGGAAGGCGCCGTTGCGTCCGATGAAGCCGAGCGAGAGCGGATCATCCATGTCGAGGCAGCCCATGCCGTTCGGCGAGCTGATCACCGGGATGTTGAGGCGCCTGGCGAAGCGGGTGAGCTCGGCCGAGGCTTCCGAGAGCGTCACGCCGTGGCCGATGAAAAGCGCCGGGCGCTCGGCGGCGAGGATCAGGTCGAGCGCCTTGCCGACGTCCTCGGTCGAGGCGCCGCTGCGTCGCCGCAAGTAGCCGTCGCACGGCGCTTCGAGCGCCACGTCGCCCTCCTCGCGGAACAGGTTGAAGGGTACGTCGAGGTTCACCGGCCCGGGCCGGCCGCTGGTCATCGTGTTGAGCGCCTGGCGCAGCGCGAGCGGCAGCATCTCGACGCGCGTTGGCTGGAAGCTTCGCTTCACCACCGGGCGCACGACGTTCGGGTAGTCGGCCTGATGGTGGCGGTTCAACTCCTGGAACGGCCCGCGGTTGAACTGCGAGGTGGGCACGTTGGCGGTGATCGCGAGCAGCGCCGAAGAATCGGCCTGCGCCACCGCGAGCGCCATGATGAGGTTCGCTGAGCCCGGCCCGGTCGAGGTGAGCGTTGCGACCGGCCGGTGCTTGACGCGGAAGTAGCCGTCCGCCATGTGGCCGGCGACCTGCTCGTGGCGCGGCGAGACGAGCTTCACCTTGTCCGCGACGTCGTAGAGCGCATCGAGCAGCCCGACGTTGCCGTGCCCGCAGATGCCGAACACGTAGGGGATCTTTTCCTTTACCAGAAACTCGGCAATGAGCTCAGCCCCCTTTTTCTTCGCCATGGGTCGCTCCGTTCGAGTGGATCGCGACATCATAGATGGAACGGCGGGGCCGCGGCAACGACGCCCGGTGAATCTGGGTCAGGGCATGCGCACGACGAGCTTGCCGACCTGCGCATCGCTCTGCATGCGCGCTTTCGCCTCGGGCAGGTCCTTGAAGTCGTAGACGCGGTCGATGAGGGGCTTCAGCTTGCCGCTCGCAAAGAGCGGCAGGAAGTCCCGCTTGAAGCCCTGCACGGTGACGGCGCGCTGCTCGCCGTTGCGGTGCTTGTTCGATACGCCGAAGAGCTTCAGGCGCTTGGAGTGCAGCGCGTCGAGGTCGATCTCGCTCTTCATCGAGCCGTCGAGGTAGCCCACGGTGGCGAGCCGCCCCTGGAAGGCGAGGGCGCGCACGCACTCGGCGAACATCGTGCCGCCGACGTTGTTGACGACGAGATCCACGCCTTTGCCGCCGGTGGCCTGCATCACCGCGTCGTGGAAGTTGGCCTTTCTCGTGCGAATGCCCACATCGAGTCCGAGCGCCTTCAAACGATCCAGTTTTTCAGCCGAGCCGGAGGTGCCGATCACCTTGGCGCCGAGCGCCTTCGCCGCCTGCAGCGCGGCGACACCGACACCGGAGGACACGCCGGTCACCAGGAGCCATTCGCCGCGCTTGAGGTTTCCCTGGCCGAGCAGCATGTCGTGCACCACCATGAAAGTGATCGGCACGGCGGCCGCCTCCTCCCAGGAAAGATTCGGCGGCACCGGGATAAAGTCATGCTGGTCCATCAGCGCGTATTCGGCGAACGCGCCGGGCAGGCGGCCCATCACGCGCTCGCCCGTGCCCTCGACTTCGCCCGCGCCATCGGTCCCTGCCGGTTTGACCGCGCCGGGCTGGGTCAGGCCATGGCTGCGCAGGAACTCGCCGCGGTTCAGGCTCGCGGCGCGCACCCGCACCAGAAGGTGTCCCGGCCTGGCCTCGGGCTTGGACACATCGCGCAGTTCGAGCCGGGTCGCGGAGCTGTCCGACTGGATGAAATAGGCCTTCATGGGTGCATCGGACTCTCGCGACGCCGCTACGGTTTCGTCCAGGTCTCCGACCACGCCAGGCAGCAGCTCGACGAGGGCTTGCCGGAGCGTTCCTGGGGGAAGACCTTGGCGGTCGCGGCTGCGCCATTGACCAAGAGTTGGGCGCTGCGCGCGGGGAGGAAGGTGCTGTAGACACCGAGTGGCCGGTTCATGGCGCCGGGCGGCATCGTGAGGATGAAGGGCGGCATCAGGTCCCACCAACTGAGGATGATCTCGTCGCTGCGGGAGACGACGCGTTCTTCGACCGTGCTCAAGGCATTGCCGGTGCGCTCGAACCTGGCGTCGATCACGGGCAACGTCTCGGCGGCGAATTCCTTGTAGAGCATCGACTCGATCAGCCGTTGGAGATAGCGCGCGACCCCGGCGTTGTCGGCGTAGAGGCGCGGGCCCTTGCCGGTCAAGCTGCTTTCGATGAACAGCGCGTGTCCCTGTCCGGCCGGCGACCACAGCACGCGCCAGTGGCTGACGCGCTCGGCGAGGGTCTTGCCGCCGTCGTTCGAGAGGCGGATGAACGAGTTTTCCCCGGTCATTACCGGGTCGTGTGGATCGACCATCTGTGGTTCGGCCATGTGTTCCTCGCTATTTATTGGCGGCGGGTGCGTCGGGTTGCCCGGGAAACTGCTTGCTCGCAGGATCGATGAAGGCCCAGGGGCGGGCGCTGCGCGTCCAGATGTTGGCGGTGATCTTCATGTTCCCGGAGTGGTCGAGCGTTCCGGCCCTCAGTGCAATGGTCTCGGGTGTGGTCGCACGCTGGCTGTAGATCGGCGAGCCGCAATCGCCGCAGAAGTTGCGGTAGAGCGTGCGGCCGCTATCTGCGGTGCCGGCGTAGCGCTTCGGCATGCCCTGGGTGAGCTTGAAGGCTGCGCTCGGGATCGCCGCATTGACGCTGCCGCCCGTTCCCGAGCCTTTCTGGCAGTGCGTGCAGTGGCAGGCGCGAAGTTCGGTGATCGGGGCGCTGACGGTGTAGCGAATCGCGCCG
>Ga0214471_10002336_pt1 | contig 14924 bp, 12 predicted proteins | sample RVTome_5_FD_207665 | JGI IMG/M metagenome (GOLD analysis project Ga0214471, IMG submission 207665) | Soil microbial communities from uranium-contaminated site in the Upper Colorado River Basin, Wyoming, United States - RVT142D155 | ecosystem: Environmental > Terrestrial > Soil > Contaminated >... | reverse complement strand
GACCGCACCCCCGACCGCTACCCCGCCACCCGCATGGGCGTCCAGGACGTGATCCGGCAGGCGTTCCTCGAGGCGCAGCGGTATGCGGCCGAGTGGAAGGCCTACCAGGCGCTGCCCGAGCGGCAAGGCCGCACCGTGGTGGCCCCGCGCCGGGATCTCGAGCGGGAGGCGCTGGCCGAGATCCTGGACGGCCGGCGGCTGGTGCACGCGCACTCGTACCGCGCCGACGAGATCCTCCAATTGGTGCGGCTGGCGGAGGAGTTCGACTTCCGGATCGCCACGTTCCAGCACGTGCTCGAGGGCTACAAGGTGGCCGACGAGATCGCCGCGCACGGGGCGGGCGCGTCCACGTTCTCCGACTGGTGGGCGTACAAGGTCGAGGCGTACGACGCCATCCCGCACAACGCGGCCCTCATGACCGAGCGGGGCGTGGTGTCGTCCATCAACTCGGACAGTCCCGAGGAGATGCGGCACCTGAACCAGGAAGCCGCCAAGGCCATCAAGTGGGGTGGGCTCTCGGAGACGGAGGCCCTGAAGCTCGTGACGCTGAACCCGGCCATCCAGCTCGGCGTGCAGGATCGGGTGGGGTCCATCGAGGTCGGCAAGGACGCGGACCTGGCGGTGTTCAACGGCCACCCGCTTTCCGTGATGGGCGTGGTCGAGCAGACCTACGTGGACGGCCAGCTGTATTTCGACCGGGCGCTGGATCGCCTGCGGCAGCAGCAGCGGGAGGCGGAGCGGAAAGCGCTGATGGACAAGGAAAAGAAGGAGGCGCCCGCCGCCGACCGACCGCGCGTGACCACCGCGCCCGAGGAGAACTGACCATGCGCATCCATCGAATCGTCGCCGGCATGGCGGCCGCGGCCCTCGCGGCTCCGGGGGCCACCGCGCAGGAGCTGGTGATCCGCGGCGGCACGGTCCACACGCTGGCCGGGCCGGCCATTCCGAACGGCGCGGTGCTGATCCGCGACGGGAAGATCGCGGCGGTCGGGGCCACCGTGGCCGCCACGCCGGGCGCCACGGTGCTCGACGCCACGGGCAAGCACGTGTATCCCGGCCTGTTCGACGCCATCACCCAGCTCGGCCTCACCGAGATCGGCGCCGTGGACGTGACCAACGACCTCACGGAGCTGGGCACGTTCAATCCCCATCTGCTGGGCGCCACCGCCGTGCACCCCGCGAGCGAGCACATCCCGGTGGCGCGGGCCAACGGCGTCACCCACGCGGTGGCCGCGCCCGGGGTGCGCACCGGCGGGATCGGCGGGCAGGGCTCGCTCGTCAACCTCGACGGCTGGACCGTGGAGGAGATGCTGGTTGCGCCGTCCGTGGGCATGATGCTCGACTGGCCCACCATCCAGACCCGCGCGTTCGGCTTTGGTGCGGCCGCGCAGGGCGAGCGGTCGTACCGGGATGCCAAGCGGCAGTACGACGCGCGCGTGGACTCGCTCGAGGCCTGGTTCGACGCGGCGCGCCAGTACCACCACGCGGTAGGCGCGGGCACCACCGTACCGCGCGATCTCCGGCTCGAGGCGTTCGGCCCGGTGCTCGAGGGAGCGCTGCCGCTGCTCGTGACCGCCAACACCACGCGGGCCATCCTCGATGCCGTCACCTTTGCCGATTCGCAGAAGGTACGGCTCGTGATCCTGGGGGGGCGGGAAGCCTGGAAGGTGGCGGATACGCTCGCCGCCAGGCGGGTCCCGGTCATCCTCGGCCGCACGGCGGCGCTGCCGGCGAGTGAGAACGAGGGCTACGACGAGAAGTACGCCCAGCCCGGCAGGCTGCACGCGGCGGGCGTCACGTTCGCCATCTCGACGTTTAATGCGTCCGACTCGCGGACGGTGCCGTACGAGGCCGGGTTCGCGGTCCCCTACGGTCTTCCGGAGGAGGAGGCGCTCAGGGCCATCACCGTTTATCCCGCGCAGATTCTGGGCGTCGGGGACCAGCTCGGCACGATCGAGCCGGGGAAGATCGCGAACCTCATCGTGACCGACGGGAATCCGCTCGAGATCCAGACCCGGGTGGAGCATGTCGTCATTGCGGGACGGGACGTGAGCCTGGCGAACAAGCACCAGGCGCTGTACGAGAGGTATCGCGGGAGGCCCCGGCGGTGAGGCGCGCGGTCGCCGTGGCCTTCGTCTTCCTGGTCCTGCGCCCGGCGATGCTGGCGGCGCAGGAGCCGGAGTACGTGCGCCTGCAATGGTGGCACCCGTTCGTGGCGTCGGCCGGCGTCGCCGCGCTGTTCCTGATTGATGAGCCGGTCCACGACTACGTGCAGGGCCACCGCTCGGCCTCGCTCGACGACGTGGCGGACGTCGCCGTGCGGTTTCACGATCCCACGGTCTTCATCATCTCGAGCAGCGGGGCCATGGCCCTCGGCCTGGTGCTGCGCGAGCCCGTGGTGGCCCAGACCGGTCTCCAGATCCTCGTGTCGTACGCGCTCGCGTCCGGCATGATGATCGGTACCAAGTGGGTCTTTGGTCGCTCCCGGCCGAACGCGACTCCGGATGACCCGATGGTGTTCGACATGCTGGGTGGGGGCGAGAACGCGGCGTTTCCCTCGGGCGCCTCGACCGTGACGCTCAGCCTGGCCACGACGGTGGCGGACGCCATTGGCGGCCCGCGGTCACCGTCGCCCTCTACGCCGGCGCCACGCTCGGTGGAGCCGCTTCGGGCTCCGGCCGCCCACGGTCGTGGTGGACCATGCGCGGCGGGCGGCCATCGCGTACATTGCGCGGGACGAGAGGTACGGGTCGCGCCCCCGGCCCGACGGATCCGCCCGGGAACGCACTCAACGGCACGAGGAGGAGTTCATGCGCACAGCACCATCCACACTGCTCATCAGCGTCGCGGCGCTCACGCTCGCGTGCGCCCCGGCTGCGGAGATGCCGGAGGATACCACCGCCGACGTCGCGGCCATCGAGGCCGTCCGCGCGCAGGAAGTGGCGGCCATCACGTCCGGCGACACGTCGCTCGCCTACCTGACCGACGACGCGGTGGTGATGCCACCGGGTGCGCCACAGGTCGCCGGCAAGGCGGCGCTGCGCAACTGGATGCGGGAGTTCATGGCCGCGGTGACCATCCAGGCGGCCACGTACGATCAGAGCACCATCACGGTGGCCGGTGACTGGGCCATCGAGCACTACACGGGGACCGTCACGATGATGCCCGCGAGCGGCGGAGCGGCAATGACGGAATCCATGAAGGGCATCCACGTGTACCGCAGAGGCGCGGACGGGACGTGGAAAATGGCCATGGACGTCTGGAACACGGACTCGGCGCCGCCCGGCATGTAGAGGGGGTGGGGCGCGCCGTCGCCCCACGCCGTCCCTGGCCGTAGCTTATCCGGCATCTCGAACCCTGTCGTTGCCGAGGTGCCTCCATGCGGCGCATTGTCCCGGTCCTGTGTAGTGCGTTCCTCGTCGCCCCTCCGCTCGCGGCTCAGCGCGATCTCACCCCTCTCGACGTCGTCACCATGAAATCCGTCACCGGCGCGATTCCGAGCCCGGACGGCAGCCGCATCGCCTTCACCCGCTCCGAGCCACGGGGTCCCACGGCCGCGCCCGGAGCGGCGTACACGACGCTTTCCCTGCTGGACGGCGGCGGGGAGCGCGGCCTGGTGACGGGTGCGGTGAACATCGGGACAGTCGCGTGGCAACCGGACGGGGCGGCTGTGACGTTCCTCGAGCGGCGGGACGGAGACGCTGGCCGGCAGCTCTACGCGATGCCGATGCAGGGCGGGGAACCGCGACGCGTGTTCGCCACCGACCTGAGCATCGGCACGTTCCGCTGGCGCCCCGACGGCGGCGCGGTGGCGTTCACCGCCGCGGCGCCCGCGCCCGCGGCGCGCGCGGCGGCCCGCGCCAGGGGATTCACCCAGACCGTGGTGGACGAGGACTGGAACCCCACGAACCTCTATCTGTGGACGCCCGCGGACGGCGTCCGGCGGCTCGATGTGCCGGGCAGCGTGTTCGACCTCGCGTGGTCGCCCGACGGCACGCGCCTGGCATTGGCGCTCGCGCCGCGCCCGCTCGTGGACGACAGCTACATGTTCAAGCGGATCCACGTGCTCGACCTCGCCACGGGCGCGGTCCGGCGGCTCGTGGACAACCCGGGCAAGCTCGGCCAGATGGCGTGGTCGCCCGACGGCACCCGGCTCGCGTACGTGAGCGCGGCCGACGCGCGCGACCCGCACGCCGGCATGCTCTACCTGGCGGATGCCCGCACCGGCGCCGTCACGCCCCTCACCGAGGGCTTCGAGGGGATGGTGCACGATCTCCTGTGGCTGGACGACGGCCGCGTGCGGGCCGTGGTGAGCCGCGGGATCGAGAGCCGTGTGGCCGACCTCGATGTCCGCGCCCGGCGCTGGACGGACCTGACGATCAACACGCTGCGCGTCGAGGACATCGAGATGGTGGGGCGGGCGGTGGCCGCGGTCATGTCGGGGCCGGCGCATCCGTCGGAGGTGTACACGCTGGACGGCGGCACGTGGACCCGGCGCACGAACAGCAACCCGTGGCTCGGCGATGTGTCGCTCACCCGTCAGGCCATCCACCGGTTCCCGGCCAGCGACAGCGTGACCATCGAAGGCATCCTGCTCTATCCCCGCGATTTCCGCGCAGGCACGCGCTACCCGCTCGTGATCGTGGCACACGGCGGGCCCGAGAGCCATTACGGCAACCAATGGGTCACGACCTACAGCGAGTGGGGTCAGCTGCTGAGCCGGGACGGCTACTTCGTGTGGTATCCCAATTACCGCTCCAGCACGGGGCGGGGCGTGGCGTTCGCCAAAGCCGATCACGGCGACCCCATGGGGCGCGAGTTCCAGGATCACCTGGACGCCATTGACGACTTGGTGGGCCGTGGTTGGGTGGACCGCGCGCGTGTGGGGATTGGCGGCGGCTCCTACGGCGGGTACACCGCGGCCTGGGCGGCCACCCGGCACACCGATCACTTTGCGGCCGCGGTCGCCTTCGTGCCCATCACGTGGGTCCCGGGCCTCGTGCTGGCCTCCGACATCCCCCGCGAGTTCTACTACGTCCACTACGAAGAGCAGTGGCCGCACCAGGCGTGGGACGTCATGGAGGCGCGGAGCCCGCTCACGTACGCGCCGCATGCCCGCACGCCGCTGTTCATTGCCGGCGGCACCAGCGACCCACGCGTTCATCCGAGCCAGCCGTTCATGCTCTACCGCGCCGTCGAGACCATGACGGACACGCCGGTGCGCTATGTCCAGTACCCCGGCGAGCCGCACGGCAACCGCATCAACGTGTTCCGGTACGATTACACACTGCGCACGCTGCGGTGGTTCCGGCAGTACCTGGCGCCGGGGGATCATCGAGCGGATCCGCCGCCGCCGCTGGACGTGGACTACGGAGCCTGGCTGGGCGCGGGGACCTGACTTCCTGGCAAGCTTCTTGCCTTCTTCACCCGTGCGGGGGGCGGAGGCCGCCACGGAGCCTTGGGCCACCTAGCGGTCCGAGTGCAAGTCCGCACCCGGCCTTCGCCCCGCCGCACGAACTTGGGCCCGCCTCCGCGGCAGGGTTGCCGCAGCGCCGCTGTTGTACCCCTCCCCCACCGACGCCCCGATAGTGGGCGGCGAGGGGGAAATCAGCCCAACCCTGCAGCGCCCCTACCGCCCCCTACCGTCTTCTACCGTCCCTTCCTACGCCCCCGGCGCCACGTTCGCATTCAGCCGGAACAGGTTCGTCGGGTCGTACGTCTGCTTGATCCGCACCAGCCGGGCGTAGTTGCCCCGGTAGTTCTCGTTCACCGCCCCCGCGGCGATGTCGTCCGGCAGGTCGTTCGTGTAGAACCCCTTGGTGAAGGGCTCGAGCCGGGTCCAGTACTTCCGCAACCAGGCGATGTGGTCGCTCGGGTCGTCGCCAAAGGCCCAATCCACCGCGGACAACAGGTTGCCCTTGGCGTCGCGATGCGCGAACGCCGTGGCGTCGTTGGCCACGCGGCTGATGGCCCCGCCGCTCTCCTGATAGAACACCGCGGTCGTCCGGGATGGGTGTCCCTCGATCCCGTCCACGATGGCCGCCACGAGGTCGGCGGGGAACGCCGGCACGAAGCCGCTCTTCAGGTAAATGGCGCGGGCTCGCGGATCGTCCACGTCGCCGGAGCGCTGGAGGGCCACGTAGTCCATGGCCTGTATGCCGTCCCGCAGTGGGGTGCCCAGCGTCCGGATGGGAGCGAGGATGCGGTCCGCCTGATCCGGCGGTCCGGAGTAACACACGCTGAGCCCCGCCATCCCCGGCGTGCCGCCCGGCGGGTGCACCACGACCCACCCCAGGGACAGGTCGTCCGGGGCGTCGGCGATGTACTCCGCGTAGACGCCCAGGACGTCCCGCGCGCGCGCGATGGGGAACATGATGCCGCCGCCCACCACCTGCCGCTGCATGGGGTGCAGCCGGAACTCGAACGACGTCACGATCCCGAAGTTGCCGCCGCCGCCGCGCACGCCCCAGAAGAGATCGGGGTGCTCGTCGGCGCTGGCGTGCACCAGCTCGCCGTCGGCGGTCACGACGTCCACGGAGAGCAGGTTGTCCACCGACAGGCCGAAGCGGCGCGCCAGCCGCCCGAACCCGCCGCCCGTCACGAGGCCGCCGACCCCGGTGTGCGAGACCGTGCCCATGGGGGTCACGAGCCCGTAGGCCATGCTCTCGTGATCCAGGTGGCCGAGGAGGCTGCCGCCCGTGACGCGCGCCGTGCGCGCCCTGGGGTCCACCCGCACGTGCCGGAACGGGGAGAGGTCTATCATCATGCCGCGGTCGCACGTGGACTTTCCGGCAAAGCTGTGTCCACCGCACTTCACCGCGAGCAGCAGGCTGTGCTCCCGCGCGAACTCGACGGCGGCACGCACGTCGGCCGTGCCCGTCACCTGCGCGATCAGGGCGGGGCGCTTGTCGAAGGACGGGTTGAGGATCCGCCGCGCGTCGTCGTAGCCGTCGTCGTGCGCCAGCAGGACCCGGCCCCGCAGCCGGGACGCCAGCGCCTTGACCGCCATGCCCTTGAGCGTGATGGCCTGCCCGTCGCCGGTGACGGCGTCGAGGTCGGCCGGATCCTGCGAGAGCAGCCGGAACAGCCGGGGCGTGCCCGGGACCATCGTCCCGATGGCGGCGGCCATGCCGGTACGGACGAACGCGCGGCGCTGCATGGGAGACCTCGATCGGGGGTGGGAGACGGAGGCAAGAGTGACCTTCGTGGTCGGGATTGTCAAATGGCGGCGTCCCCTACCGTCTCTCCTGGATGTCCCCCGGGGTCAGCGTCGTCGTGCGCTGCTGGTCGTCCGCGACCAGCACCATGCCCGTACCCTCCGGGCGCGCCACCAGCGCCACGCGGGCGGTGCCGTCCGGCGCGGCGAGCTGGATCTGCGGCATCTCGTTCCACGACAGGCCCACGATGACGCGGGTCGTGCCCGCGGCGTCGAGCAGGGTCAGCGAGGGGAGGCCGGATTCCTCCTCGCACGTCAGCACGCCTCGCAGGCGGCCGTGTCGGTCGTGCAGCTCCAGCCGCTCGGTTCGCACGATCTTCTCTTCCATGTCTCTACCCTCCGGGCTCGGGGGCATCGGCGCTGAGTTCCTGGCCTGAATCCTGGTGCAACGCTCGCACCGCCACCGGCCGCGCGCAACGGAAAAGCGGCGTGCCCGCCTTCCTGCCGGAAGACGGGCACGCCCCATGACTGCTCCTGCGCGGGTTCCGCTCAGCTCTGCTCGGGCCGCCCGCGGATCACCGGCGCCAGGATCACTTCCCCGCTCCCGGTCCCGGTGACGTTGAGGAACGTCGCGCCCGGGCTGAAGAGCAGCCCGACGTCGTTGACGTTGCCCTCGGCATCGGCCACGACGCTGAACTCCGCGTCGGTCTTGATGCCGGTCTCGGTGCCCGACGGGATCGAGACGTCGTAATCAAAGTCCGCGTCGAACGTGAGCGAAAGCCCCAGCGACACGGCCTCCGAGAACCGGATGACGGCCTCGTCCACGAACAGCCGGACGCTCGCGTAGTCGCCCACGAGCACCGCGCCCGAGGCGATCACCAGCGGGGATTCGTCCTCGGTCACCGGGTTCGCCACCGCGCCGGCGGCGTTGGCGGCAGTCCACTGCTCACCGCCTTGATCTTCGGTGTCCTGGATTGTCGCATTGAGTCCGCTGTTCGGCGGTGTCGCCGGCGGGACCACGCGCTTCGCCACCGACGCTGCCGTCGCAGTCGCGTTGGCACTTCCACCGCTGATATACCTCGCCCGCTGCTCTCAGCTCCTGCGGGCAACCCGCGCGGGCGGAGTCGACGTCGGCGACCTGCGCCGCCCGCTCGATGCGAGCGCGCCGTCGCCGAAGTCCCCCGCCGCGCCGGCGTCGGGTCCCGACCCGGACTGCCGCTCCTCCCGTTTCGCCGTAGTCCCCGCTGCCGCAAGGGGCCGCGTGCTAACGCCGCTCCGGTTCCACCGTCCGCCGGAACTCGCGAAAGACCTCGAAGAGCAGCTTGAGGTCGGCGGCGTTCGGAGGCGGCAGCGGGGAGCCGTCGGGGAGCCCGGTCAGGATGACCACGAGCGGCGCGAGTGGATCCGGCGGCGCGTTCGGCGCCCGCACGGCGACGAACTCCTGGCCGATGGCGGACCCGGTTGGATAGATCACCTGGAGCACCCGGTCGTTTTCGACTTGGGCCAGACGGCCGGCGAGGTCGGCGAGGTTCGCGGCCAACTCCGGGTCGTCCGCCTGGTTGGCCGCCGACTGGAGCGCGCCGATGTAGCGGCCGACGGGCTGCCGCCACGAGTGGACCTGCACGGCGCCGGAGAGCACGAGGCCCTGGAAGATGGCGTCCAGCGAGACGCAGGCGGCGCAGGACGCCTCGATGCTCTCCTCCGTGATGGCGTCACGGGCCTCCAAGACCGCGTCCGCCACCTGCGCCACCCCGGCAGCGGCGTTCTCCGCCACCGAGAGCCAGACCTTCGCGCCCGCCAGGAGGCCGTCCTTCTCTTGCTCCGTGAGGCCACCCTTGCCGGCGATCTTGCTCTCCACTTCCTGCTCGATGGACTCGAGGGCCTCTCGCGCCGCGCCGCACCGGGATCCCAGGAACTCGAGGTATTCGAGCCAGCCCGGGAATTGATGAAGCACCTGGAGTGTCGTGTAGCATTCCTGAAGAACCGGACCAAGAGGAGTTTGCGGAGCACTCGGTGCACTGGAGCCTGCATCAAGGGCGATCTCGAACCCCGGGATGTGCCCGGTCGGCGCGTTCTTGATCGCATCCACCACCCGGCAGTAGAGCTCGGACACCGTGGCGAGGCACGCCTGGGACTGGGCCACGATCTGCTCCACCTCCGCGGCGACGGCGTCGAGGTAGTCCTTGATCGTCTCCCAGTGGTCCCGCAGCTCGCAGTCTGTCAGTCCCTCGAGCTCTGCCGGGATTTTCTTCGGGTCTGGGGCAGACACGAGGTCGCCGGGCACGATCCCGATCGGCATCACGCCTCGAGCCTCAAAGACCTGGTACCGCTCCCCCCGCGGCGGCTGCGGAACGTCGCCGCATAACGCCAGGACGTTGCCGAAACCCAGCTGATAGCCGAATTCCTCGCTGAACGCGATGGCGTACGCGTCCGACGACCCGTCCAGGAGGACCGCCTGGACCGGCGTGTAGGCGGCGAGTCCCTGAGCAGCCAGGTCGAACGCCGGGCGCTCGGCCGGCGCAATGAGCGAAGGCGGGTCCTGGCAGCCGGTCGATGCCACGACGATCAGGAGGACGAGCCACGGTACCGCCGACGGCGCGATCCGGCGACGGGTTCCTGCTCGCTTCGGCCGGGGTCGCCGGCCGATGCCTCCGGTGCGGTCACGGCCGCCGCTCGAGGCACGGAGCAGCGGGTTGCACAACAACAGCGGCTGCCTGCAGGGATTCATGATGACACCGGGTCGCTACGTTCAGGTTTGCGCGGATCCGGAAGGAAGCGCCGAACTTCGGCGCCGGGCCGGCCATCCGCTACTTACCGTAGACGCGCAGTGCCGGAGGGAAACCGGACATCAGAATCGACGACGGATAGGAAACTCAAAACGCCCTCCGACGCCCTCCGGCACGGGAAAGCAGTATATGACGGGGCATCGTGGGAGCGCAATCTTCCCGACCCTTGAACGTCCGACCTTCCCGATCTCCCCGCCCCGAACTGCCTTTCCCCCACACCAAGTACGGGGAACCATGTCCCACTCACCTCAGCACCTCCTCCAGGGCACCCTCGACCTGATGATCCTCAAGGCCCTCACCTGGGGCCCCCGCCACGGCTACACCGTCTCCTCCTGGATCGCCGCCAGGACCGCCGGGGGAACTGGCCGTCGAGGAGACCGCCCTCTACGAGGCCCTCCACGGGCTGGAGCACGCCGGCTGGCTCGAATCCGACTGGGGCATGTCCGAGAACAGCCGCCGCGCCTGCTACTACCGCCTGGCCCCCGCCGGCCGGCGCGAGCTCCGCCACCGGGAGCTGGTCTGGCGACGGTACTGGGGTTCATCACCCAGCCGCCCGTGATCGGCCGGATCCTCAGTCACTTGCGCCGCCAGGCGCCCCCCGCCCGCCGCGCGCGCGCGCCCCCGCCCCTGGATCCCGGGTTCGGGGGTTTGGGGCTGCACACGGGTTGGCTCCGGACCCCGCTCGGGCCGGATCCCGACCCCGCACGGGCGGATGGACCCGCGCCGCAGGCTCCCTCGACGGTTCATTCAACCAGCCGTACGTTGCGAGAGCCGATTGAAATTCCTATTCCGTATTCCGTGACTCCGTGGTGCGGCACCTACTGCTTGCGGGCGGCGATCCTCAATTTCCGCAGTACCGAGGCGGACGCACGACTTACGGCGCAGGTTGTGGCGGAGCTGGGCGAGGTTCTGGAAACGGGATAAGCCTCGATCACCGCCGCTGAGCCGCATAGTGCTGTGCCTCTCTCAGCGCGGGCTGTCGCGTCCCGCCATCGGCAACTTCGAGAAGCTCCCGGTAGAACGCGCGCCCCAGGGATTCGTCACCCAGCGCGCGTGCCGCCCGCGCGGAGCCCAGCAGGCCATTGAAACGCCTCGGATAGCGCTCCATCGAGCGTCGGTACGCCGCCAGTGCTTCCGCCGGCCGCGCCTGCTCCATGAGCAGGTCACCCAGGAGCTCATCGGCCGGGAGCGTGGGTCCCGGCGTCACCGCGTGTTTGGGCGTCGATGCCTCGAGCTCGGCCGCCTCTCGCATCAACTCCACGCTGGCCTCCGTTTGCCCTTCCACGTGAGCGAGCCAGGCGTTCAACTCGAGGCGAAGCACGCGGATGTTCCTGGCAAACAGGTCTTCCCCTGCCTTGCGAGTGGCGGCTTCGAGCGTCGCGAGGCGCTCGCCGGCTGCGCTGGCCTCGTTGACCTGGCCCAGGTGCGCCGCGCCCAGACCGCGCGCGAACTGGGCGATGGCTTCCGGCCAGGCAAACCGATCCCAGTTGAGGGATGCGGGCTCACGGGGAACGAGCGAAACAGCCTCGTTCCAGGCGCGCCGCTCCAGCGCGTACCGGGCCTGGGTAGACGCCAGGTGAAACGCCGTCTTGAAGGTGGGTTCCAAACCGGCCGTTGCGAGGAGCCGGGTCAACTGCGCGGCGGCGCCCTCGTCCGCGCCTCTCTGGAGATAGGCATAGACGAGGTACTCGATCGCGTGGGGGAACTCGTCCCACACGAACTCTCCAGTGTCCCCAGCCGGATGCTCCAGGGCCGCCTCGGCCGCCGCCAGGTTCCCTCGGATGACGCTGTTCCACTCTCCGAGGCGCGTGCGGATATGGGTCGGCATGTGGAGCGCGTGGGGATTGCGCGGGGCAACCGACTCGTACCGGCGCAGCACCTCCAGCGATTCCCGTTCGCGCCCCGGCACGTCGTTGGCGTGCACGAGATAGTGCATGGCGCCCGGATGGTCCGGATTCCGCTCGTACACGCGGAGGAGGATCTCGGCGGCACGGTCGGAATGTGCCCGCGTAATGGAATCGGAAGGGGCGGTGGCCAGGTGCGCCAAGGCATAGAACGCGGCCGCCTCGGGATCGTCCGGGAGCGAGGCGTAGACGTGCTCCATGGCCTGTTCCCACCGGCGGATGCGAAGCCAGTAGTCGGACGACGCCGGTTCGAGGAAGAACGCCTCGGCCGCCGCCACGAAGCGCCGTTCCCGCTCCGTCGGCGGCTCGAGCCCCTGAGCCTGCTGGACGGCCTCCCACCCCCGCTGGAGCGCTTCCGGCCCTGGCCGCGTCGGCCAGAGCGGCTGAAACAGGGTCATCGCGATGCCCCAATGCGCCATCGCACACCCGGAGTCGGTCGCTGCGACTTGCCGGAATGCCTCCCGTGCTCGTGGATACGTCATGTGATGCAGCAGGGCGACCGCTCGATTGAACTCGATCTGGGCTCGTTCGGAGCAGGTGATGGGAAAGGCAACCGTGCCCAGGGGGTGACCGGCGGGCTGGTGGACCTGGACGCTCCGTGCGCTCGCACAGCCCCCAAGCAGGACGACCATCACCGTGGCACCAGCGTGCCGGAAGGCAGGACGACGGGTGCGCTCCACTGACTTACCTGCCTGCCGCGGGGAGGGTGGGCTGCTTCTTGACCAAGGAACCTGCTACGCCAGTGACAGCACCGCCAGACGCCGCTCCGGTCGGCAATCCGGGAGCGGTGAGCGGCCGACCGGATCAGAAACGGCCCGCGTCCACATCCCGAATGAACTGGATGAGCCCCCGGAAATACACGTCCTGATTGTCGTACTGCGCCATGTGGCTCCCATTCGGGCAATAGAGGTAGCGCCCGTTCCCTACCGCGCCCGCCATCCACTCCATGTGTTCGGGATCCATGGTGTCGTAGCGGGCACCGATCACGAGCGTCGGGACGTGGACGTTGGCCAGGTCCGCCGTGCGATCCCAATCGGCCAGCGCGCCGCTGGCGCCAAGCTCACTCGGCCCCTGCATCGGGACATAGACCGCCGGATTGAGGTGCTTGAACGCCCGGTTCACCGGATCCGGCCAATCCGCGGCCGGCATGCGGAGGATGTGGTGCACGTAGTGGTGCTCCATCAGCAGTCCCATGTACCGCGGGTTGCCGTAGTCGCCCACCGCCTCGTAGCCCTTGATCTCCGCCAGCACCGCCTGATCCATACCCGGCATCAGGACCCCTTCGGCGTACGCGTTGTAGGCCGGGATGCTGGCCATCATGTTGGAGATCACGAGACCCTTGAGGTGCTGCTGGTATTTCAGCGCGTATTCGATGGCCAGGATGCCACCCCAGGAGTGCCCGTACAGGTAGAAGTTGTCCGCGCCGAGCCCCAGGGCCAGCCGTACCTGCTCGACCTCTTCGACGAAGCGCGGCACGCTCAAGAGCGACGGATCGTCGGGTTGGTCGCTGTAGTACGAGCCCAGCTGGTCGTAGTAGTAGTACTCAATGCCGGCCGCGGGAAGGAAGCTGTCGAACGCTTCGAGGTACTCGTGGGTGGCGCCGGGCCCGCCGTGCAGCAGGAGCACCTTCATCGAGGGGTGGTTGCCGACGCGTTTGGTCCAGACGCGGAACGTCCCGCTCGGCGTTTCCACCGGGATCAGCCTGACGCCGCCGCTGAGCACGTCGTCGCGGCTCGAGTAGTCCAGGTAGTCCGCCGGTACCGCGCGGTCCGAGGGGGCGCAGCCGTGGAGCACGAGCGCGGCCGCCGCCAGCACGATGACGTTCCTCATGAGAATCCTCCGAGGTGCAACGGACTGCGTGAATGCCGGAGCCCCCGTCAGGGCTCCCGGTCCCGCTGCAATATGCCACCTCCTGGCCGAGCGGGCTCGATCTCTACCGCTATGTGACGCCACTTTCCCTGGCGGAACCGCGCAACGCTCAGCGCGCAGCGGGTGGCGTGCCCCAGCACGATGGCGAGCCAGATGTCACCGGGCGCGAGCCCGCGGGTCGCCTGGAACATCGTACACAGCCCGATCGGCACCACGATCTGCGACATGACGGAGATGTAGAACGGCCCCTTCGTGTCCCCGGTGCCTTGCAGGCCGCCCGTGTAGGTCAGCGCGACCGTGATGAACAGGCCGGAGACGGCCAAGTAGCGCAGCAGCTGGGTCCCGATCTCCACCACCGAGGGTTCGCGCATTCCGAACAGGCCGAGCAGGAATGCCGGCACCGCCAGGAACAGCACCCCCACGGCCACGGCCACGCCGAGCCCGATGGCGGCGGCGATCCGGACGGCGCGGACCGAGCGGTCGGCGTGGCCCGCGCCAAGGTTCTGGCCGGCCACGGCGGCCGCCGCACCCATCAGGCCCACCGAGGTCCACGTGACCAGCGAGAACAGCTCGGTGTAGCCAACCGCGTACGCCGCCTGCGCCTCCGCACTCCGCTCGAGCGACCCCACGAACCGGAGGAGGAAGACGCCCGCCACGTTCATGGCGATCCCCTGGAGTCCCGTGGGAATGCCGAAGCGGAAGAGCTGGCGAATGATGGTCCAGTCGGGCCGCCAGCTCATGCGGCGGTCGAGGGCCACGACCAGCCGGCCCGCGAACAGGAGATACAGGGCCACGCCGCTCGCCACGGCGCCCGCGATGACGGTGCCGAGCGCGGCGCCGGCGGTGCCGAGGGCCGGGATCGGCCCCAGGCCCCGGATGAGCACGACGTTCAGCACCACGTTCAGCACGGTCATGAGGACGCCCAGGCGCAGCGGCGTGTGCGCGTCGCCAGCGGCACGGAGCGCCCCGCCCAGCATGTAGAACAGCATCATGCCGATGCTCGCGACGAACATGATGCGGAGGTACGGCAGCGCCTGCGCCTGCACCTCGGGGGCGGCGCGCACCAGATTCAGCAGCTCGGGCGAGAGCACCCAGCCGAGGGGCGCGAAGACCCCCACGGACAGGACGAACGCCAGGAGGAACGCCTGGTAGACGGAGCGGTTGACCTTGTCGTGGTCGCCCTGGCCGGCGAACCGCGCCACGAGGACG
>Ga0214471_10002335_pt1 | contig 14928 bp, 15 predicted proteins | sample RVTome_5_FD_207665 | JGI IMG/M metagenome (GOLD analysis project Ga0214471, IMG submission 207665) | Soil microbial communities from uranium-contaminated site in the Upper Colorado River Basin, Wyoming, United States - RVT142D155 | ecosystem: Environmental > Terrestrial > Soil > Contaminated >... | reverse complement strand
ACCGCTTGATTGTCGGTCGTGCGTTAGCCTGCGCGAGACGCTGCTGTAGAACATGAACTGCCAAAACCCCCGGATACCAGCCTAGGGGGTGACGTCCAGGCCCACTACAGGCTAACCCATGAAGCGCATCGCGGTAAACCTGGACGAGTAGCAGTCGGACGCCGGGTACCCGGCTGGCCCGCTATTGCGCCCGGCACCCGGTGGCGCTCGGCCGGCTGGCCTACCAGGCGGACACCGGTACGGTCACCTATCAGTCGGACAAGGCGAGCGGCCCCACGGCGGGAGCGGAGACCGTGGACGCGCTGGCGTTCCTGGCGCGGGTGGTGCGCCATATTCCCAACACGGGGCAGGTGCTCCAGCGCTCCTCCGGGTGGTACGCCAACCGGACCCGCGGTAGCCGGCGCTGGGCGGAACTGCTACGCCGGATCTTCGCGGTCCACCCGCTGCGCTGTCCCCGGTGTGGCGACGCGATGCGCGTCGTCGCGTGCATCACCCACCCGCCCGCGATTGACCGGATTCTGACCCACCGGCGCCGCCATGCGCCCCCCCCGCCGGGCGCGCGCGCCCCCGCGGCGCCGGACGGCTGCCCGCTCCGCCCCCTCGGCGTAAGCCGACCGCGCCCCCGTCTCCGGATCCTGGGTTCGGGGTGTGCGGGCTGGCGGCCGCCCCGTGGGCCCCGCGATCCCGGCGCCGCACCGGCTCGACCCTCCGGAGTTCAGCGCAGGGTTCATAATCGTTTCACTCGCACTTCATCACTTGACTTTATCCCCCCCCCACCAAACTGATACGTGGCGGTCGCCGCGCACATCCCCGCCTGGAAGAAGGTCCACGTGAAGTGGGTACGTGCAGTGATCCGGGTCGCGCTGCTTTTCTCGTGCACAGTCACCACGGACGCCAGCGCTCGAGCCCGCCAGAAACCGCTACCAACGAAGCCCCTCAGCGAGCCAGCGGCACGGAACCCTGTCCTGCGGCTTGATCCGCTGTTCCGCCCGACCGGGCCTCTGGCCCAGGAACCGGATCACGTCCGGCTCGCGCTGGCGATGGGGGATACCACCTATGCCGTGGGGCTGCTGCGGCAGCGTATCTCCAACCGCTCGACTCCCGATGAGCAATGCCTCCTAGCGACCCTGATCTCCCGCACCGTCACCAGTCGGCACGAGGACTGGAGGGCGCGGCTGGAAGCGCAGCGGTGGTTCGAGCGCGCTCTCCGGGGACGTGACGACCCGCTCTGCCTCCTGGAGTATGCCGGGCTCATGGAGAAGCAGGGCATCCGGGTGGACGCGGGGCGGCTCGCACGCCGTGCGTTCGACCGGATCGCGCGGGATTCGGCGGTGCACACACCGGAGATCTTGGCCGAGGTCTACTACCGCCGCGCGCTCCCGCTCGCCGACTGGGTGCGCGAGTTCGAGCACCTGGTGTTCGTGCAGGACTTGCCGGTCTCCACCCCGAATTGCGTCGCGCAGGCGTATTTCTGTGAAAGCATCGTGCACGCGGAGGACTTCCGGGCGCGCCTGCGCGGGGCGCCGGGACACCAGGACCTCGTGGCCGACAAGCGCGTCCTGCTTGGCGCACTGCTGGACTCGGCGCTGGCGCACGATCCCGCCCATGCCGGTGGGTTGCGTTTGGCGCTTCGCGAAGCGGCGGTCGCGCGGGACTGGGAACGCTACCTGGCGGTCGCCCGACGCGCCCGCCAGGCGGACAGCATGAGCGTGGGCATGCTCCTCCTGCTGCTGGCCGGCCATGTACAGCAGGACGCCATGGAATCGGCGGAAGCGGTCTTCGATACGCTGCTCGAGCGGCTCGGGCCGGACGCCATGGCGCGGTACGAAGGACTGGCGCTCGTGGCGGACACGGCCATGCGCGAACGCCTGGCAGGTACCGGCGAGGTGGTCTATGGCGAGGCAGTGTGGGGCCTCTCGGATCCTCTGTACTTGACGCGCCACAATGAACGCCGGCTGGCGCACTACGCCCGCATCGTGTTGGCGGACGTGCTCTACACCGATCCCGCCGCGGGAACGGCCGGCCGAGACACACCACAGGGGCGCCTGGTCATTCGCTACGGTCCGCCGCCCGAGGTGTACGTGGTTCGCGCCGACCGGCGTTTGCAGCTGACGCCGGAGCAACAGGAGTTGCTGCATCAGACGCTCACCTGCGCGACGGGGCCCATCTACCTGGGGCCACGCACGACGGACAAGGAGGGGGCCTGCTTCGTACCGGTGGCGGCGGGACACTCGTTCGATGCGGGCGGCCGGTGGCAGTTCTGGTATTATGCTCCGGATCGCCCGCCGTTCATCTTCGAGCGCGCCCTTGGGCAGCGAACGGCCCGCCACATGTTCCAGACCGAAAGCGAACACCTCGATTCGCTGCTGTACCGCGCCAGCCCCTCCTCCTACGTCCCGCCGTTCACGGTCGCGACGACGAGCATGCTCGTGACGGCGTTCCCCCGTCCGCGGGGAGCGGTCATCGAGGTTTGGGCTCGGTCGGAGCTGCCAGAGAGCCCCGCCCTCAGCCTCGGGGTATTCTTGCACGACCGGACGACCGGACGTCTGGTCGGGGAGCGACAGCTCCGACGGCCTTGGACCGCCGGATCGCGCTTCGACTGGCGCCTGCCTGCACCGTGGGGGAAGCTCCGCGTAACTGCCGAAGCGGCCACCGTGGACCTCGGGGTGGCCGGCCAGGCGCGGGCGGAGGTTGACCTCCAGCCGTCGGGTGTCTTCACGCTGTCCGGCTTGCTCCTTGGCGACAGCGCCACCGCGCCGCCCAGCCCTCGCGGGCGCGAGGACGTTCGGTTCTTCGGCCGCGCGGACAGCGTGTACCGGCCTGCCGCACCGCTTGCGCTGTACTGGGAGATCTACGGGCTCACGTCCAGCGACACGACCCATCGGGATACGACCGTTCGCTACCGCGTGCGGTTCGGCTTGCGGGATGCAACCGATCGTCCGCTCGCCGTCTCGGTGGTTCAGACATTGGGGAGGCTCCTCGGCATCCAGCGCGACATTACGACCAGCATCGAATGGGAAGTCGAGCACTCCTACTCTGGGCCGGTCGAGCCTCAGGTGCTCGGCTTGGTGCTCCCGGGCATCGAGGGAGCGGTGCGCGTATCCCTGACCGTCGAAGACTCGCGAACAGGGGCCGTCGCGTCTGGGAGCCGAGTGATCGAGCTTCGGCGCATGCGGCGGGAGTGACCACGTAGACCAGAGCCGCTCACGAAACACTCCTGGCGCTCGAACTGGTACCGCGAGCCGGGCTGATCCTGCGCCACGCTCGGCTCGGTGCGGGCATCCTCGAGCGCCACGAGGGACGTTCGTGCGCCGGGGGCTGTCGGCCTCCCTGGACGGTTGATTCACCCAGCCGTACGTTGGGAGGGCCGATTGAAATTCCTGTTCCGGCACGATGCCGCCGACCTACGGACCGAGCGAAATGGCACATTTCGCCGCTTGCCCGTCGGCTTTCTGGTCGGCTCCCTATACGGGAGGCGCCGTCGGGATGACCACCTTGGAAATATCAGGGCTCGCGCTTCAGTCGCCCATGAGAGCTGCGGCAGCCATCGTCCTGTGGCTCGCAGGTCCAGTAATCACCGGATGTGGAAGTACAACCAGCCCCGCAGACTGGAAGGCCATTCCTCCGACCCCACCTCGCCAGTTCATGCTGGCGACCGAACTCGAGATCCTTCCACACCCTGACCCCAATTCCTCCGCACTGATCGTCCGCGCCACCGTAGGCGACTCGTTGCCACACATAGAGTGGCTCCCCAGTGCTCTCGTTGTTGAGACCGACCGCGGACAGGAACTGGACGTTGTCCTAAAACCGTTTGCGTGCCTCCTGCATGAGCATCCTGAATCGCCGTTCCCGTTCATGTTCGAATGGTTTACTTGCGACGTGATCTCCCTGGCGACGGCTGCTCCGCTCTCGGCGGCTGAGATTGCGCAGATCGAAACAGCGACGTGAGGTGACTCACTTTTTGCCATTCAGTTCCAGGAACTGCCGGGAGCGCAATACTGGTTCACCATTCCCTTCGGCAAGGAAGCCTCCGCAGAGGCGATCCGACGAGCGGGCACGTTCAGCTTCGTTGAACGCGCATTCAGATCAACGAATCCGCCCTCCTGCGTCTCGTCTGATCAGGTCCCCCCTCCTGACTGTCCAGCTTGGCACCTCGTGGCAAGCGTCCGATTCTCGTTCGTTGCGGCAGCGCCTGACACCCTTTTTGTCAGTCAGGGTGGATGGGCCCGGGCCAAGTATCTCCAATCCGACGGCACGTTTAGGACAGCGACCTTCAACTTTCCGCAAGTACGCTAACCTACCGGAGGGACACGTGAACGCCGGAGCCCGGAGGCGCGGTACTCGTCGCGCACGCACGCGACGGTCGGGCACTGGGTCGAAAGCCGTTGGCGGTGCGATTACCCGAGTCTTCCTTACGCTGCACGATTGACTCTTGTGCGACTGAATAGCAGGCCACGGCGGCGGCGGGGATCGTTCCTCAAAGCGGTTGTTCTGGCCGCAATCGCTCACACGGTCGCGGCGGAAGCGGCGGCTCAGGTACCGCCTCCTTTCACGCACGGAGTTGTGCCGGAAGCCCGAACGAGGTTGCCGCTTTGGGCCGTGCGGACGGATGCCGACCCAGACGCGGCCGCGAACTGGCGGTTGGCCCTGGGCGGGGGAATCGGAGGAGCCGCGGGTCTCGGAATGGGACTCGGCGTGGCCGCTGCGGGAGCGGAGGGCCCAGCGGCAGCGGTCCTGCTCGTTGTTGGTGAGACGGTGCTCCTGCCACTCGGCGTCCACGTCGCCAACCACAGTCGCGGTAACTACGGCCTTGGCCTCCTCACGTCCGCGGGCGTTGCGGCCCTCGGGCTATTCCTGGCTTACCAGGTTGGAGACGACGAGACCGCGAAGCAAGTCGCCTATATCTCTGCGAGCGCGGTGGTGCAGCTTGTTGCGGTGGTCTACGTTAAGCGCAAGACCGCGGACAATCTGGCGGCATCGGCGTGGGAATCGCTCCAAGGGCTTGGGAAGTTCGCTGCGAAGGAAGCGGCGGTCCAAGGCGGCGGGTGACGTCGACCGGGGCTGGGAGGTGCCGGCCTCGTAGCGGTGGATTTGCATGACGTGCAGACCAACCCGCTCGGCCAGGCCCGGCTGGGTGAGGCGGCGGGCTTTCCGCAGGGCGGCGAGCCGGGGGCAAGGTCGTTGGGCCGGGGCCGGTCACCGAATTCAGGAAGAGGGTGGATGCGCCCGTGACGCAACGGGTGGCTCGACGTGAGAAATCGAGATGATTACGTTACCCCTTATCATGGGGATTCGTGAGCGGCTCACCGACCTTGCCAGCGTCATCCGCGCGACTGCAGCCGCGCGTGGGGCGCATGACGTGCGCGTCTTCGGCTCGGTGGCACGAGGCGAGGAGGGCGACGGGAGCGACATTGATTTCCTCGTGACGCTCGAGCCCGGCCGGACCCTCCTCGATCTGGCGCGGCTCGAAATTGAGTTGGAGGCCCTCCTGGGCCGGCGCGTGGATGTGGTGACGGAGGCGGGGTTGCGCGAACCGGTGCGCGCGACCGCGGTGCGCGAAGCCGTTGGTGTCTGAGGGACGCGCGGCAGCCATCCCCCCCTCCGCCACATGGTCGAGGCGGCAGACGCCATCATCGGGTAACCCCCGACGCACATCACCGTACACGTGCGCAGCCCAGCGCCAGGATCCACCAAGGGGCGCACCGAGAAACACCACGGTGCGGGAATAGGCTGCCCGCAACGTCTGACTCGGCCCAACGAAAGGGCTGTGACAGGTCAGACCAGGTCGGGGGGCACAACCCCCGGGCCAGGCCAGCACCTTCACGCGCGCAGCGTCAGGGCCTGGCCATCGGCGTCTGGTTGCTGCCGGCTGGCGGGCGTCGCCCCGACAGCGCAAACGCCAGCCCCGCCATGACCGCCGCACCCCCCGCCAGCGTGCGCCAGTGCAGGCGGTCGCCCAGGATCACGGCGTCCAGCACCACCGCGATCACGGTGCTGAACAGGGGGATCAGCATGGTCCGGGTCACCTGCATCCGCTGGATCAGCCAGTAGAGCAGCACGAACGTGAGCGACGAGCCCACGAACGCCAGATAGAGCAGGGTGCCCACCGCCCGCGGGGTCCAGGGGAGCGCCAGCGGGTTCCCGTCCACGATCAGGGCCAGCGCCAGCATGGGGGGGAGGCTCGCCACCATCTGGACGGCGGTCATCGTCACGGGCTCGATGTGCGACCCGCTCCGCTTGATGAGCACGTCGGCAAACGCGGTGGCCGCCGCCGCCGCCACCAGGGCGACACTGCCGAGCAGCGCCCACGGGCCCCGCAGGTCCACCTGACTGTAGAAGATGACGGCGACGCCCACCATGGCGACCACCGCGCCGCCGAGCCGGCGGGCCGTGAGCGGCTCGGCCGGCAGCAGCCAGTGCGCCTGGAGCATGCCCAGGATGGGAAACGTCGTGTAGAGAATGGCCGCGAGCCCCGCCGAGATGTGCGACTCGCCCCAGAACACCAGCGTGTAGTTGAGCGCGAACACCAGCAGGCCCGTGACGATCATCAGGCGCCAGTCGGCGCGCGCATACCGCAGCGGCCGGCGCCGGAGCGCGAGCCACGCGCAGAGCGGCGCCGACGCCACCACGAACCGGATAGCCGCGAACGAGACGGGCGGCAGGTCCGCGAGACCGACCTTGATCATGAGCCAGGTCGATCCCCAGATGGTGGCCAGGAGGAGCCAGACGAGGGCTGGGAGGGTCACGGCAGGGGATTCTAGCGCCCCGCGCGGGGCCGCGCTGACTTGTCCCGCCTCGGCCGCGGCCCTAACTAGGAAGGGACGATCCCACTCCCGACCGCAGGAGGCGCCGCCGTGCAACCCCACCCCCTCGCACGCACCGCCGGGCTCATCGCCGTCGCCACGCTGCTCCTGCCGGTTTGCGGGTCAGCTCAGGACGAGTCCTTGCGCGGAACCGCTCACCCGACCCTCGCCATCGTCGGCGTCACGGTCATTCCCATGGACGCGCCCGGCGTACTCCGGGACCGAACCGTGCTGGTGCGGGACGGCACGATCGTCCGTGTGGGTCCGCGCGCGGACGTCGGCGTGCCTGACGGCGCCAAGGTGATTGACGGCACCGGCCGAACCCTCATCCCCGGTTTGGCCGACATGCACGCCCACCTCTGGCGCTACTACTACCTCGATCTCCTGCTGGCCAATGGCGTGACGCTGGCGCGAGACATGGCCGGCGGTCCATACCAGCTGGCCTGGAGGAACGGCGTCCGGGCGGGTCGTCTGACGGCGCCGCGCCTGGTGGTGGGCGGCCCGATTCTCGAGGGCACGCCGCCACCCGCTCTCGCCGACGCCGTCGTCAACGACGGCAAGGTCCTCGTGGACGATTCCGCGTCGGCCGCGCGCGCGGTGGCGGAGCAGGCGGCCGCGGGTTACGACTTCATCAAGGTCTACAACAACCTGCCCGCGGCCGCGTACGCCGGCATCATCGCCGAGGCCAGGACGCGTGGACTGCCCGTTGCGGGACATGTCCCGTTCGCCGTCGGCCTGCGCGGCGCCTTCCAGGCCGGCCAGGTGTCCATCGAGCACCTGCGCGGCTACGTGCAGCTCGCCGTCCCCGCCGATGCGCCCGTGCAGCCCGGCGCCGACTACGCGTCCCGCCTCGTGGCGTGGCGCTACGCCGACACGGTCCGCCTGAAACAGCTCGCCGGGGAGACGGCACGCGCCGGCGTCTGGAACGTGCCTACGCTCATCATCGGCGCCAACGTGCTTCCTTCGGACCGGCTCCACGAGCTCACCGGCCGCGACGCCTGGACCCGCTGCATGCCGCCCGCGCAGCAGAACTTCCGGCAAACGCGGGCACGGATTCCCTTCTACGCCCACATGACCGAGGACGACTTCGGAGCGGCGACGGAAGGCGTAGGCAGGAACCGGCAGCTCGTGCGCGCCCTGCGCGCCGCGGGCGCCGGCCTGCTCGCAGGCACGGACATGCGCCCCGCCGGATTCTCCCTGCACTGGGAACTCGAGCAGCTGGTGGCCGCGGGACTCACGCCATGGGAAGCGCTCGAGACCGCCACCATCAACCCAGCCAGGTTCCTCGGGGAGGAAGAGCACGCCGGCAGCGTGACGGAGGGCAGGCGGGCAGACGTCGTCCTCCTCGACGCCGATCCGCTGGCGGATATCCGCAATAGCGCCCGGATCGCGTCGGTGGTCGTGGGCGGACGGCTGATCGAGCGGAAGGAGCTGGACGGGATGCTGGAGCGGGCGTGCGCGCGCGCCCTGGGCACCTGACTCCGGCGCGGTCAGGCGCGCGCGGGGCGGGCGACGCTCAGTCCGGGGACATCCCGGAAATCCGCCACGTTGAGGGTCCACAGCCGCGCGTCCCACACCAGGGCACAGGCGGCGACCGCGAGGTCCAGCTCCCGGCCACGTGGTCGGGCGACGGCGCGATACAGCGCGGCCGCGCGGGCGGCTTCCTCGGCGCCGAACGCGATGGCGGACCGCGCGGGGAAGAGCGCCTCTTGCGCCGCGGTCTCCTCGGCCAGGCGGGGCCCCCGGAGCCATTCGTACAGGACCAGCGTCGCGAGCACGATGCGCTCGCCGCGCTCGAGGGCTGCCCGCACGGCGGGGGCCGAGCGCTTCGGCCCGGTGAGGCAGTCCATCAGGGCCGAGGTATCGAGGAGAATCATGGGCGCGGGGGCGTGCGGCGACCGCCGGCCCGCCGGGCCCGGCGCACGGCGGCAATCTCGCGGTCAACCTCGGCAACGGGCCGGGCCGGGATGCGGGCGATGACCTGGTCGAACACCTCCAGCAGGCGGCGGCGCTCGTCGTCGCCCAACTGCCCGACCCGAGCGGCGTACTCCCGCACGGCCTCGCGCACCACGCGGCTCCGGGACGTGCCCAGACGGGCGGCGGTGCGGTCAATGCGGGCGGCGGTCTCGTCGTCCAGGGTGAAGGTCCGCTTGGATGCCATACTGCCATACTACCATATATACGGTAGCCAGGCAATTCCTGGTGGGCGCCTCCGCACCGTTCCCCGGACGCGGGCTGCGCACCGCTCACTCCGTGAGGTCCACCTTGCGCCACTCGGGAGCCAGCCCGAGTCGCGCAATCCAGGCGTCCAGGACCGCCGGATCGAGCAGGTCTCCGCTGATCCGCCGCATCGCCGCGATGTCGCGGAGGTGCCGGTCGGACCCGGCGTCGCGGTAGTACCGGAGCTTCAGCAGGATCACGTACTCGGGAGGCGCCACCCACACGGTGCCACCCGCGATCGGCACCGCACGGCGCCGGGTCATGGCCCACGCGCCGAGCGCATCGCTCCCCAGGCAATACACGTCCGCCCGAAGAGAGGTCTCGAGATCCAGGATGTTGAAGTGTCCGTGAACCGGGCGCGCGGCTTCCTCACGGATCGTCTCGACCGGCGGGACGTAGTAGCTCGCGGACGGGAACGCCGCGATGAGCCGTTCGGCGTCGTCGGACTCCAGCCGCAGCACGATGTCCACGTCGTTGGTGAGCCGGGGCTCGCCGTAAATGATGGCGGCCAGCCCGCCGGTGACCATGTAGGGCACACCGGTCAGGTGGAGTGGGCCGAGCAGCCGGTGGAAGAGATCAGGCGCCGGGGGCGTCACGGAACCAGCGCCGGACGGCGTCCTGCACGGCGGCCTCGGGAAGCTCCGGGTGCCGGCTCCGGATCCAGGCGGCCTTGAGGTCCCAGGCCGCCGCGCGCAGGGCCTCGGCGGCCCGGACCTTCCGTTCCGGGCTCATCGCGCGGATGAGTTGCCGTTGCAGCTCGACGGCCGGCGGAGGCATGGGCGAAAGGTGGCCGGTTGCCGCTTCGCCGGCAACTCGACCCTACTCGTCGGTCATCGCTCGCATGTAGGCCACGATCGCGTTCACATCTTGCGTCGTGAGCCCGAGATTCCCCATCTGCTTGGTGTCCATGTTCTGGCCGAACTCGGGCGGCGGCCAGCAGCCGGCCGCGGTGAGCGGGCCCGAGCCGTCGGGATCGAAGTTGCCGTACTGGGACGGCTGGAGCGTGGCGATCTCGTCCGCCGTGCAGACGCGCGTCACGTCGCGGGTGTTATAGAAGTCCACCACCTGGCGCAGGCTGACGAACACCCCGTTGTGCATGTAGGTGCGATTGTCGCCCAGGGCGACGTTGCGCACACTCGGCGTCCGGAACCGGCCCCGGTCGGCCGCGCTTCCCGTGAACCCGCCGAGCCCCGGGTCGGACGTCATCGTCAGGTAGTTGTGGACCGGGTTGGCGGGATTCCGCGGGACGCCCAGGTTGTGGAACCGGAAGTCGGTGAACAGCGCGCGCGAGCCCTTGCTGCGGTGGCATTGGTGGCACTTCCCCTTGCCGCTGAACAGCTTCCGGCCCCGCACCTCCTGCGTGGTCAGCGTCCCGACGTCGAGCCGGGAGCTGAAGGTGTTCTGGGCCGCCTCGAACGCCTGAATCGAGCGCGCGACGTTGTAGTACTCGGCCTGCGCCGTCACGCGGTCGGTCGGGGTGAGCGCGAGCACCTCGCCCACGGCCGACGTCGCCGTCGAGCAGACGAGGTCGGCGTCGTCCGGGAACACGATGGTGGTGATGGCGGTGCCCCAGACCTCCGTGTACTCGTCGAGGTACGACCCGGTGCGCACGCGTTGTACGACGCACGCGACATCCGGCAGCGCCTGCTCCTTCGGGTTGACGAACGGGCCCAGCGCCTGGTCGGCGGCCGGATTGCCGAGCACCGCCCCGGTGGCTCGGCCGTCCCAGAAGAGTCCGCCGATCGGATTGCCGCCACCGCTGAAGACCGGCGTCAGCGTGCCGTAGGCGGTGGTGGGCGGCTTCCGGTCGCCGAAGCGCCCGGCCACCGATCCCTCCACCACCGATCCCTGGGTCGTTACCCCGATGACGGGGGCGGCAAAACCCTGGCTCGGCTCGTGACACGTCTGGCAGGACTGGTTGCGATTGACCGAGAGGTTCGCGTCCTGGAACAGCGTCTGCCCCAGGGCGGCGGACAGGCTCAGCGGGACCTGCAAGGCCTGGTCCGGCCCCGCCAGCTCCGTTCCGGGGGCGGTGATCCGATCATCCCGGCAGCCGGCCATCAGCACCAGCAGGGTGATCGCGGCGATGGGGATCCTGGCGGCGGGTGGCATGGCGCACCGCACCTTTCGTTTCGGGTGAGACCACGTCCGCGAGCGGCGGCCACGGGAGCGGGTGCGCCCGCCGCGGACACTCCTGATGGCCCACGCTAGGAACCGGGGTGTGAAGGCGCCGTTAGCACCGTGTGAAGACCCGCCCATGCCGGGGCTCCGGGTCGTGGGCTTTGCGCTCGCGCAACGCTACGTTTCCGCCATCCACTCCCTCCGGAGGAGCCGTGCCCCGTCTCGCCTCGGTCGCCGCCCTCGGCGCCCTCCTCGTGGCCGCCTGCGAGGCGCCCGAGCGTCCCCCGTTCACCGCCGCCCACGCGGCCGCCGTCCGCGACAGCGCGCAGGCGACGCTCGACGCCTTCGGCCGCTATTCGGCCGCCGGCCAGTGGGATTCCCTGGCTCGGCTCTACGCCGGCGACGCGACCTTCCGCTGGCTGGAGCAGGGCGTGATGCAGTACCGCTCGGCCGCGCAGATCCGGCAGGCGCTGGCGCGGGTCCCGCCCACCACCCGGATCGAGACGACCTACCGCGATACGGAGATCGTGGCCCTGGCCCCCGGCGTGGCGGCGATCGCGACCGCGTTTCACACCCGCTTCGTGGACGAGGGGCGGCCCGGCGCCGAGTTCGGCGGCGTGCTGAACCTGACGCTCGTGCACCGCGAGGGCGGGTGGCGGATCCTGATGGGCCACAGCTCGTCACGCCCGCAACGGTGACCGGCGCGGGGACCCGGAGCCGCGCCCGCGCCAGGCGACTGGCGGACCGGCTCCACGCCGGCTTCATCGCCATCAACGACCATCTCATCGGGTTCGCGTTCCCCGGCCTCCCGTACGGCGGCGTGAAGGAGAGCGGGTTCGGACGCCTGATGGGGGACGACGGGCTGCACGAGTTCGTGCGCGTGAAGTCGGTGACGGGGACGCGGCTCACGTTTGCGCGGGGGCCGCACTGGTTTCCGTACCGGCCGCGTGGCGTGGCGGCGTTGCGGGCGGTAATGCGGGTGTGGTTCCGGCCGGGGGTGGCAGCCAGGATCCGCGCGCTGTTCGGGCGCTGAGCGCTCGCCCCCCTCCGCATCCCTCCGCGTCAGTGATTGCGTTCGGCGACCGGACCCGCTAGTCTCCGCGCCTGAAGGGGAGTAGCTCCACGGCCGTACGCCGGCCGTGATGCCGGGTCGTCAGGACTGCGCGGAACCGCGCACGGTCCGGCAAGTACCCCAAAACGGTACGAGCGAGACCTTCGCGATGGTCGGGCGGTGGCCCCGACGCGCGAGGTCTCGCTTTTTTCATGCGGGAGGTTCACGACGATGAACAACATCAAGGTGTTCGTGCTGATGGCGGGGCTCACGGCCCTGTTCATGGCGGTGGGCAGCGTGTTCGGCGGCCAGAACGGCGCGGTCATGGCCCTGGTGATCGCGGGCGTGATGAACGCGGTCATGTTCTACGGCTCGTCGTCCATGGTGCTCCGGATGTACCGCGCGAAGGTGGTGACCGAGGCCGAGGCGCCCGAGATCTACGGGATGGTGGACCGGTTGCGGCAGCGCGCGGGGCTGCCCATGCCCGTCGTGGCCGTCGCTCCGCACGAGCAGCCCAACGCGTTCGCCACGGGCCGCAGTCCCGAGCATGCGGTGGTGTGCGTCACCGCCGGCCTGATCCGGACGATCGCGCGGCACGAGCTGGAAGGGGTGATCGCGCACGAGCTGGCGCACATCAAGAACCGGGACATGCTGCTCCAGACCGTCACGGCGACGTTCGCGGGCGCCATCGGCTTCCTGGCCCATTTCGGCTGGCTGCTGGGCGGTTCGCGCGACCGTGGGGGGCATCCGGCGGCGGCGCTGCTCGTGATGATCGTGGCGCCCATCGCGGCCATGCTGATCCAGTTCGCGATCAGCCGGCAGCGGGAGTTCAAGGCCGACGCGGTGGGGGCCGAGATCTGCGGCCAGCCGCTGGCGCTGGCGGGCGCGCTCCGCAAGCTGGACGCCGCGGCCCGGCGGATCCCCATGCAGGTGGCCCCGGCCGCGGCCCCGCTGGCGCAGGTGAACCCGCTCGCCGCGCACGGAGGCGGGATGATGCGGCTGTTCTCGACGCACCCGCCCACGGACGACCGGGTGGCGCGGCTCGAAGCGATGGCGCGGGGGCGCTGAGCGGCCGACCTGACCGGCGGGAAGGGAGCACACCGTGACGGCGACGTGGGGGTGGGTGGCGTTCGGGGTGCTGATCGCGGTGCTGCTCGCCGTCGACCTCGGGGTCCTGCACCGGCGGGGCCACGTCGTCCCCACCCGGCAGGCGGCGTACTGGGCCGCCGGGTGGGTGAGCCTGGCCCTCCTGTTCAACGTCTTCGTCCTCGTCACGAGGGGCCTCGCGCCCGCCCTCCAGTTCACGACCGGCTACCTCATCGAGGAGTCGCTCTCGGTTGACAACATCTTCGTGTTCGTGGTGGTGCTGGGCTGGTTCCGCGTGCCGGCCGAGCATCACCACCGCGTGCTGTTCTGGGGGGTGCTCGGCGCCCTGGTGCTGCGCGGGATCATGATCGGCGCGGGGACCGTGCTGCTGGCCGAGGCGCACTGGGTGATCTACGTGTTCGGCGCGTTTCTCGTGTACACCGCGTACCGGATGGCGTGGACATCCGAGGTGTCGGTGGACCCGAGCCACAACCCGGTGCTCCGGCTGGCGCGGCGGTTCCTGCCGCTCACGCACGGCTACGTCGAAGACCGGTTCGTGGTGCGGGAGCCCGGTCCGGACGGCCGGATGCGGCGCCTGTTCACGCCGCTGTTCGTGGTGCTGCTGGTGATCGAGAGCACGGACGTGGTGTTCGCGCTGGATTCGATCCCGGCGATCTTCGCGGTGACGCGCGATCCCTTCATCATCTACACGTCCAACGTGTTCGCGGTGCTGGGGCTCCGCTCGCTGTACTTCGTGCTGGCCGGAGCCGTCCGCCGGTTCACCGAGCTCCGGCCGGCCCTGTCCATCGTGCTGGGCTTCGTGGGTGCCAAGATGCTGCTGAGCGGCTGGATCGAGATCCCGATCGGCGTCTCGCTGGGCGTGGTGGCCGGCGTGCTCGCGGGCGCGGTGGTGCTGTCGCTCTGGCGCGAGCGGCGGGGCGCGGCGCCCGCCTGAGTCGCCGGATGCCCGGTTGGCGGTGGCCGTGGATCGCGCGACCCGATCCTGCCCCTTCCAGACGGATCAGCCCGCTCCCGCTGCTGCTTCCTCCTCGACGCCCACCACCGTCGCGGGATCATCCGCGATCTTCTGGATGGTAAACCCCGTGTAGCCGTACAGGATGGAAACGAACGGGGACGCCAGGTTGAAGAACGCGAAGGGAAGGTAGGTGAACGCGCTCACGCCCAGAACCCCGGACATGTACGCCCCGCAGGTATTCCAGGGGATGAGGGGGGACGTGAGCGTCGCCGAATCCTCCAAGGCCCGCGAGAGGTTCTTGGGATGGAGGTCCCGCTCGAGGAACGCCGCGCGGTACATGCGGCCCGGAATGATGATCGCCATATACTGGTCCGAGGCCAGGACATTCATCCCGAAGCAACTGGCGACGGTGACGGCAATGAGCGAGCCCGTGGATCGGGCCAGCATGAGAATCGCGGCCGCCAGGCGTGCCAGCATGCCCGAGGCTTCCATGATCCCCCCGAACGCGAGCGCGACCAGGATGAGCGCAACGGTGTCCATCATGGAGGAGAGGCCGCCCCGTGACAGCAGCTCGTCCACCGACGTGACACCGGTTTCACTGACGTAGCCGGTGTACAGGGCCTTCACCAACCCACCCAACGCCGCATCCCAGCCGGCGCCACCTCGCTGCA
>Ga0214471_10002334_pt1 | contig 14930 bp, 9 predicted proteins | sample RVTome_5_FD_207665 | JGI IMG/M metagenome (GOLD analysis project Ga0214471, IMG submission 207665) | Soil microbial communities from uranium-contaminated site in the Upper Colorado River Basin, Wyoming, United States - RVT142D155 | ecosystem: Environmental > Terrestrial > Soil > Contaminated >... | reverse complement strand
GGTGAGGACCGGGACATTCCGTGCAACCGGTCCGAGCTGCTCCTGACCGTGTATCGCCGGTACTTCACGGCGCCGGGCCTGCTTCGGGCCCGTCTCATCGGGGGCTTCACGCTCACCGACGAGTACATCGACCGTATGGCCGAGGAGTACTACCGGTGCACCGCGTGCCGGCGCTGCAAGGCCACCTGCCCCATCGGCATCGACCACGGGCTGGTCACGCACCTGGCGCGCTGGCTCCTGGCGGAGATCGACCTGATCCCGAAGGCCCTCGTCGTGTCGGTGCGGGAACAGCTCGAGGGCGTGGGCAACACATCCGCCATCCCGGTGCCGGCCCTGGAGAACACCTGCGAGTTCCTGGAGGAGGAGCTCGAGGAGCTCTTCAACGTCCAGATCAAGTTCCCCTTCGACGTGGAGGGGGCCGAGTACGTGTTCTTCCCGGCGGTCTCGGACTTCCTTCTGGAGGCGGACACGCTCATGGGCAACGCCGCCGTGATGCACGTCACGGGCGGCTCGTGGACCATCGGCAGGGGCAACTACGACGGCATCAACTACGGGCTCTTCTACAGCGACCGCATGATGGAGCGCATCGTTGCCAACGTCGTGGCTGAGGTGCGCAGGCTCAAGGCGAGGAAGGTCCTGGTCGGCGAGTGCGGCCATGCCACCCGGGCGGCCTGGTTCATCCCCACCTTCGCGGGGCCCGGCGCCCCGGAGGTGGTCAACTGCATGCAATACGCGCACCGCATGCTCGAGGCAGGCCGCATCCCGCTCAAGGCCGAGAAGATCCAGGGGAGGGTGACCTATCACGATCCCTGCAACATCGCCCGGGGGGGCCGCATCACGGAGGAGCCCCGGGAGATCCTGAAGGCCATCTGCGCCGACTTCGTCGAGATGACCCCGAACCGCACGGAGAACTACTGCTGCGGCGGCGGGAGCGGCCTCGTCTCCATCGACGAGATCCGGGCGTTCCGGACGGGCCCCCTGGGCCGGGTCAAGGCCGAGCAGATCCGGCGCACCGGGGCCTCGTACGTGGTCTCGCCCTGCGCCAACTGCAAGAAGCAGCTCAAGGAAGTGTGCGAGGACAATGGCCTGGACGAGGTCCAGGTGGTGGGCCTCCACGACCTCCTCCTCCAGTGCATCGACTTCGGTGTTCCGGGGCCGGACGCGCAGGCGGCGCCGGTGCTCGCCGGGATGGGACACGAGACATGAGCACGATCGACCTGTGGATCCAGTGGCTGCGAGGGCCCCTCTTCTGGGCGGCGCTGGCCTTTCTCGTGCTGGGGCTCGGGCGACTCGTGGTCCTGACCCTGTGGGGGATGGTCCGGACGATACGCCGGGCGGGCGACAGGACGATACCGGTCGGCCAGGTCGCGCGGGCCACGCTGCGGTGGATCCTGCCCGTCACCCGGGTCGGAAACCGCCCCTGGTACAGTGTCACGACCGTCGTCTTCCATGCGTCCGTCCTGCTGGTTCCCGTCTTTCTGGCGGGGCACGTCGCGCTCTGGCAGCGCGGCCTGGGCGTCTCCTGGTGGGCGCTACCCAACACCGTGTCCGACGTTCTGACCCTGCTGGCCCTCGCGGCGGCGGTCGCGATCGTGGCCCAGCGGCTCTGGCACGACGACGCCCGCGCTCTGGGCCGGGCGCGGGAGTACGTCCTGCCCCTTCTCATCGCCGTGCCGTTCGCGTCGGGCTTCCTCGTCATGCACCCCGCGTGGAATCCGCTGCCCCACGACGTGGCGATGCTCCTCCACGTCCTGAGCGCGGACCTGCTCCTCTTCCTGATTCCGATGACCAAGCTGAGCCACATGGTGCTGCTGCCCACGACACAGCTCGTGTCCGAGCTGGCCTGGCACTTCCCGCCCGACGCGGGAAGCAAGGTGGCGGCGGCGCTGGGCAAAGCCGGTGAACCCATATGAGCGTCCAGATGAACGACACCTTCGCCATCCTCATCGACACCACCCGGTGCAAGGGGTGCGAGAAGTGCGTGGCGGCGTGCAAGGAGGAAAACGGCCTCGGCGACGACCGTCCCTGGCGGGGACAGGGGGCCATCGACGGCCTGTCCCCCACCCGGAACTGCACCGTTCTGCGCCAGGCGGACGACCGCTTCGTCCTCCAGCAGTGCCGGCACTGCCTGGAGCCGGCGTGCGTGAGCGCCTGCCTCGTGGGGGCCATGCAGAAGACCCCCGAGGGGCCGGTGATCTACGACGCCGACAAGTGCATGGGGTGCCGCTACTGCCTCATGGCGTGCCCCTACGGCATCCCCCGGTACGACTGGGACCGCGCCGCGCCGGAGGTGCACAAGTGCACCATGTGCTACGACCGCGTGAGCGAGGGCCGGGAGCCCGCCTGCGTGGAGGCGTGCCCCGAGGAGGCCACGGTCTTCGGCACCCGCGCTGAGCTCCTGGCGGAGGCCCGGCGGCGCATGGCCGCCGAGCCCGGCAAGTACGTGCCCGTGATCTTCGGCGAGCACGAGGTCGGGGGCACGTCGGTGCTTTACATCTCCGACGCGCCTCTCGCCATGGGATGGAAGGCGGACCTGGGCGACCAGCCCCTGCCCGCCCTGACGTGGGCGTCCCTGGAGAAGGTGCCCCCGGTGGTCGTGGGCATGGGGACGCTCATGGCGGGGATCTACTGGGTGATCGGCAGGCGCATGAAGCTGGCGGCTGAGGCCAACGTCGCGCTGGCCATCGAGGCCGCGGCGGCCGAATCGGGACCAGCCGGCGAGGAGGCCGACCATGACTAGCCGCCTCGGCGTCCTGAAGACGGTCCTGTGGGCCTCGGTGGGGGTCCTGGCGGCCATCACCGTGGTGCGCTTCACGCGGGGGCTCGGCGCCGTCACCAACCTGTCGGACGCGGCGCCCTGGGGCCTGTGGATCGGCTTCGACGTCATGGCCGGCGTGGCCCTGGCCGCCGGTGGCTTCGTCCTGGCGGCGACGGTCTACGTCTTCGGACTGGAGCGGTACCGGCCCTTCGTGCGGCCGGCCATCCTCACGGCGTGGCTCGGCTACATCGCCGTGGCCGTGGGCCTGCTCTACGACCTGGGCCTGCCCTGGAACATCTGGCACCCCATGATCTACTGGCAGCACCACTCGGTGCTGTTCGAGGTGGCCGCCTGCGTCATGCTCTACCTGACCGTGCTGACGCTCGAGTTCGCTCCCGTGGTGTTGGAGCACCCGTTCTTCCAGCGGCCTCTCTTCCGCATGGCTGTGAAGGTCCTGAAGAAGGGCACGATCCTCCTGGTCATCCTGGGCATCGTGCTGTCCACGCTGCACCAGTCGTCCCTGGGCTCGCTCTTCCTCATCGCGCCCTTCCGGCTGCACCCCCTGTGGTACTCGCCCATCATCTACGTCCTGTTCTTCGTGTCGGCCGTGGGGCTGGGGCTGATGATGGTGACGCTCGAGTCCCTCCTGTCGGCCTACTTCCTGGGGCACCGTCTGAACCGGGAGGCGCTGGCGGGGCTGGGGCTGGCGGCTTCCGTGGTGCTGTGGGTCTATGTGGCGCTCCGCGTCGGCGACCTGGCCGCGCGGGGGGTCCTGCCCGGGGCCATCGACGGCTCGTGGCAGAGCAACTGGTTCGTCGTCGAGTTGGCGTGGAGCGCGGTGATCCCGGCGGCGCTGCTTCTGTCCCGGCGGGTGCGCTCGAGCGTGGCGGGGCTGGCCGCGTGCGCGGCCATGGCCGTCTCGGGCCTCGTCCTCCATCGCCTGGACGTGAGCATCGTGGCCTTCGCCCGCCCGGAGGGGGCAGGTTATTTCCCGACCTGGGCGGAATTCGGCGTCAGCATCGGCATCGTGTCGTGCTGCGTCCTGGTGTTCCTCTTCTTCGTGGAACGCTTCAAGGTGTACGAGGAGGAGGGAGGGGCAGCCGCAACCCCGGAGCGCGCGCCCGTCGACCCGGCGACCGCGTGGAGCCTGGCACCCCCCAGCTTCGCTCCGTACCGGTACTCCCTGGTGGCGGTGTCGGCCGCCGTGCTGGCCCTGGCCTTCCTGCCCGTGCGTGGCGCCTCGCCGAGGACCACGCCGGTGGCCGCTGCGCTGGCCGTGGACGGGCGGGCGATCGAGCGGGACGGAGTCGAGCCGCGGAACCTGGTCCTGGCTCACATGGAGATCCCGATCGTCGACGCCGTTGTGGGGGCGGAGGTGCCCGCGAGCCTGGCGCGTCTTCTGGCCATCGACGGCAATCGGGACGGCACCCTGGTCCTTTTCGACCACGACGCCCACGCCGAGCGGGAGGGCGGCGACCCGGCCTGCGCCATTTGCCACCACCTCGACCTGCCCTACGACCGGGCCTCGTCGTGCTCCGAGTGCCACCGGGACATGTACGAGCCCACGCGGCTCTTCAGCCACGCCTCCCACGTGACCGCGCTCGACGGCAACGACGGCTGCACCCAGTGCCACGCGGACGATGCGGAGATCAAGACCCTCGAAACCTCCACGGCGTGCGTGGAGTGCCATGAGACGCCGGAGGCGCCTGGAGCCGCGGCCTCGGGAGAGCCTCCCCTCGTCCCGTCGCCTAATGACCGCTGGCTTCCCGCCTCCGGTTACATGGACGCCATGCACGGCCTCTGCCTGGGGTGCCACCAGCGGCGCACCCTGGAGGAGCCCGCGCGTTGGGGCGACGCTCTCGATCGCTGCGACGCTTGCCATGACGCGGACTTCGGTGCGGATCTCCGTGCCCTGACGCCTAAACGGAATAGCGGGGGAAGGACCAGCGTGGGAAGGACGGACGACCATGTGCGCTAGCGGCGCGTTGCCCGGCCGCCGCATGAACGGAGGCCAGGAGATCCAGGACTGGATCGAAGCCAACCTGTTCCACGAAGTGCCGATGGCCATCAGCGTCATCAGCCCCGACTTCCGAATCGTGGAAGCCAACCGGCGCTTCACCGAGGAGTACGGGAGCTGGAAGGGGCGCCAGTGCTTCGAGGTCTACAAGGATCGCTCGAACCGCTGCGCGCGCTGCGCAGCCCAGGAGACCTTCCGGGACGGCCAGATTCGCACCCGGGAGGAGGAGGGTACACACGGAGACGGCTCGAAGTGCGACTACCTGGTGCAGATGGTGCCCATCAAGCGCCCGGACGGGACGATTCCCTACGTGATCGAGATGTCGACGGACATCACCCCGGTCAAGCGGCTCGAGGCGGACAAGCGGGAGGCCCTGCGCCTGGCGGCCGTAGGCGAGACGGTGGCCGGCATCGCCCACGGCATCAAGAACGTGCTCATGGGGCTCGAGGGCGGGATGTACGCCGTCAACTCGGGCATCCAGCGCGGAGACGACGACCGCATCGCCAAAGGCTGGCTGATGCTGGAGGACAACGTCACCCGCATCTCCCACTTCGTGAAGGAGTTCCTGGACTTCGCCAAGGGGAGGGAGGCCACCGTTGCCCTCGTGGATCCGACCCGACCCGCCCGCAACGTCGCGGAGCTGTTCCTGGACAAGGCCCGGCAGTCCGGCATCACCCTCACGCTTCGTCTCGACGAGGACATCGCGCCCGCCCCCCTGGACGAGGACGGCATCCACACCTGTCTCGCCAACCTCATCTCCAACGCCCTGGACGCCTGCCTCGTCAGCGAGCGCAACGACGGGCACGAGGTGGTCCTGTCCTGCGGGGAACGGGACGGGACCCTGTTCTACGAGGTGGTGGACGACGGCCGGGGGATGGACTACGAGGTGAGCAAGAAGGTCTTCTCCAAGTTCTTCACCACCAAGGGCTCGGACCGGGGCACCGGCCTGGGGCTCCTTACCACCAAGAAGATCGTGCACCAGCACGGTGGGCGGATCTCCTTCACCTCCGAGGAGGGCAAGGGATCCACCTTCAGAATCGAGCTCGATCGCGAGCACCTGCCGAGCCCCGAGGCGCCGGCCGGAAACGGCTCTCCGGGGCGGGAGGACACCGCATGAACCCAGGAGGTGGCGTCATGCCCCAACCCGCGGACAGGACCGTGCTCGTCGTGGACGACGAGCCCAACGTGCGGGACTACCTCGCCCAGATCCTGCGGGACGCGGGCTTCAACGTGCGCACCGCTTGCGACGGCGACGAGGCCATGGAGGCCATCCGCGCCGACCCGCCGGACTTCATCTCCCTGGACCTGGTGATGCCCCGCAAGAGCGGCCATAAGCTGCTCTACGAGCTGCGCAAGGACCGGGCGTTGTCCCGGATCCCCGTGGTGGTGGTCACGGCCCATGCCCAGGACGAGCTGGGCCAGGACGACCTCGCGGATATTATGCACAACCGGGTCATCTCGGGCCCCGGCGTCTACCTGGAGAAGCCGGTGAAGCCCATGGACTACGTCCGCTGCGTGCAGCGGGCCCTGGGCATCGAAGAGACCCGAGACGACGAGGACAGGATCAGCCTCCAGGATGAGCTGCGGAAGCAGCTCCCCGGAGCCGAACCCCACGCCCTGCGACGGGCGCTCGAGGCGCTGAAGGCCAGGAGCGGCGCGCCCGACGACTGAGCGACACATCCAAGCGACGACTACCCCGGGGCACCCACCCCGGTCACACAATCCGAGGAGGCCGAGCATGTCCGGCCCTGAACGAGTGAAGCGAATCCTGATCGTGGACGACGAGCCCGACGTGGTGAGCTATCTGGAGATGCTCCTGCGGGACGAGGGCTACGAGACCACGAGCGCCGTCGACGGCGAGGAGGCCCTGGAGGCCGTGCGCCGCGACCCACCGGACCTGGTGAGCCTGGACATCTCCATGCCCAAAGCATCGGGGACGCGCTTCTACAAGGAGCTGAGGTCCGACCCGGCCCTGGCCAAGGTGCGGGTGGTGATCGTGACCGCCGTCACCGGGCTGGGCGGCGACACCCATGCCTACGAGCGCTTCATCAGCGGGCGCAACATCGTGCCCCCACCAGACGCGTTCTTCCCCAAGCCCATCGAGGCCGAGGAGTTCCTGGCGACGGTGCGGACGCTGCTGGGCAAGCCGGCGGACCACGCGGTGGCCGGAACCTGACGTTCCGCCCGACCGTGGCGCACCCGTCGGTTCCCGCAACGCCGGAGCCCCCTGGCCCGGGAGGGACCAGGGGGCTCGGCGTACGGCCCGGGTGAGCGTGTCGCTCAGTACCCGGCGTTCTGGGTGAGGTTGGGCGCCACGTCGAGCTCCGACACCGGAATGGGCCAGAGTGCCTCGTGGGCGTCGAAGTTGGAGCCGAGAGCGGCGGCGGCCCGACCGGTCCGGACCAGGTCGAACCAGTACTCTCCCTCGAACGCCAACTCCAGGCGGCGCTCCAGGAAGATGGCGTCGAGCACGTCCTGCTGAGTGACCACGTCCAGGCCCAGGACGTAACCGTCCAGGCCCGCCCGCTCCCGGACCTCATTCAGCCAGGCCACGGCCTCGGGCAACTCGGCTTGCTCGGCCAGCGCCTCGGCCAGGATGAGAATCACGTCCGCGTAGCGGATGACGTGGATATCCTCGCCCCCGATCGTGGTGGGGTACTTCACCACCTGGATCCCGTCGGGACGGGTGCCGCTGAAGCTGACGCCCCAGCGCGCGTCTCCGGCCTCGTAGAGGTCGTAGATCTCCTGGGTCGCACCGATCTCGAAGCGGCCGGCATACTGATAGAAGTAGCCCTGGTTGCTGAAGTCGGTGGCCGTGAAGCTCACGCGCAGGATGTCCTCGAACGTGGGATCACCCTCGCCCGTGAAGAGCTGGCCGTAGCTGGACGCCAGCGCGTAGTCTCCGCTGGTGACCAGTGATCTGGCTTCGGCCTCGGCGGTAGCCCAGTCCTCCTGGTAGAGGGCCACCCTGGCCTGGAGCGCGTCCACGAGGCCCGGCGTGACCATAGTGCGCTCGTCGTTGCCCAGCCCGGAGAGCAGGTTCCCCGCCATGGCCAGGTCGGTCTCGATCTGGGTATACACCTGCGCCAGCGGGGCGCGCGTGACCTGGGCGGCCTCGTCCAGGGAGGCCGGCGGCGCCAGGACGAGGGGCACGTCGCCCCAGGCCCGGGCCAGGTTGTGGTAGTGGAGCGCCCGCAGGGTGTACGCCTCCCCCAGGATCCGGTCCGCGTCGTCCTGGTCGATGCCGGAGATCTGCGGGACCTTCTGGATCAGCAGGTTGGCCCGATTGATCCCGTCGTAGAGGACCGTCCACATCCCCGTGATGTTGCCCATGTCCGGCCTCATGAACAGCAGGTCGGCGTCGGCGTAGCCTTCGAAGGTGCCCGTGTGTTCGACGTTGTCCGTGAGGGTCTCGCTCCACATGGGATAGGAGCCCCCGTAGTAGGAACCCGACTGAAGCGCGCTGTAGGCGCCCACCAGAGCGGCCTGGGCGCTCCTGGCGTCAACGATGGCGATCCCCTCGGAGATCTCGTCCACCGGTTCCACGTCGAGCAGGCTGTCGCATGCGCCCATAGCCACGAAGAGCAGTAGCGCGGGCATGAGTTTCTTGGTGTTCATGGTCATTCTCCTTTCCGCGCTTTACCAGGAACCCTGGAAGCCGATGCTGAGGGTGCGAGCCAGGGGATAGGCGTAGAAGTCCGTGCCCAGGGCGGCGGAAGCGCCGCCCGAGCCGAAGCTGTTCAGATCCGGGGCGTAGCCCGAGTAGTCGGTCCACGTGTGGAGGTTCTTGCCGGACACATAGAAGCGCGCCTCGCTGGCCCGGAGCATGCCGGCCATGCGAGCCGGCAAGCGGTATCCGAGCGTCACCTCACCCAGCCGGATATAGGACGCGTCCTCCATCCAGCGGCTGGAGGAGTAGCGCGCGCCCGACGTGCCGAAGTAGCTGGGCCGCGGCTGAGAGGCGTCCTGGTTGTCCGGGGTCCAGTAGTCATCCAGCGCGTCCCGGAATTTGTTGTCGTAGAAGTAACCGCCGTCGTCGGCGAACTCGCGCATGGCGTTGACGATCTCGGCTCCCCAACTGAACTCCATGAATGCCGTGAGATCGAAGCCACCCCAGCGGACCGTGTTGCGGAGCCCCCCGAAGTAGTCCGGGTGCGGGCTACCCACGATCATGCGGTCGTCGGAGCTCGGGTCCTTGGTCGTGCCCACCCGGTTCCCGTCGGCGTCCAGGTCCGAGAAGAGCGCGTCGCCCGTCGCGGGGTCGACACCCTCGTACCGGTAGAGGTAAAACGCGCCCAGCGGCTCGCCCTCCTCTACGCGGTTGTAGAAGCCGGCCAGGAAGGGCTCGCCGGGCTGGGAAGGATCCGCCGAGTAGAGCTTCGTGACCTCGTTGACGTTGTGCGTAAGGCTCATCTCGGACGTCCACTCCAGACCGCCCGCCTGCCCGGCCAGGAAGTTCACCGTCCTCAGACTCACCTCCCAACCGCGGTTCTCGATCCCGCCCACGTTGGCCAGCACGGACGTGAAGCCGCTCGTGGCCGTGACGGGCCGGTTGAGGAGCAGGTCGTCGGTGGCCTTGTTGTAGACCTCACCCACCAGGCCGAGGCGGTCCGACAGGAAGGAGGCGTCCACGCCCACGTTCCACTCCCGGGTGGTCTCCCACTTGAGGTCCGGGTTGGCCAGGTTGCTCGGCGCCGTCCCGGGCACCTCGCTGTAGTTCGACGTCCCGAACAGGCCCAGGTACTGGAAGTCCCCGATGGACTCGTTGCCCGTCTTTCCCCAGCTCGCCCGGAGCTTCAGGTCGCTGAACAGCTCCACGTCGTCCATGAAGGACTCGTTGGAGACGATCCACGCCGCCGAGACGGCCGGAAAGACACCGTACTTGTTCTCGGGCCCGAAGCGGGAGGAGCCGTCCGACCGCATGCTCGCGTTGAGGATGTAGCGGTTGTCGTAGACGTAGTTCGCCCGCCCGAACCACGAGACCAGGTTGTTCTCCCACATGGTCCCGTCGTAGGCCGAGACGCGGGCAGCGTTGGTCGGCCAGTGCAGGTCCGGGCTCGTAAAGCCCTCGCCCCGCACGAAGCTCAGCTCGCGGTCGTTGGTTTCGACGCTGGCGCCGGCGGTGACCGAGATGTCGTGCGCGCCCACGAACCGCTCCCCCGTGGCGAAACTCTCCAGGAGGTACTTCCGGCCGTTGGAGTTGCCGATCTGGGCCACGCCGTCCACACCCGACGAGTAGGTCAGCGGCACCTCTGGCGACTGGTACTCGTACTCGCGCAGGTTCAGCATGTCGAAGCCGACCCGTGCCGTGGCGTGCAGCCACGGAAGCACCTCCACCCTGCCCGTCACGTTTCCGAAAGCACGGAACGTGCGGGCTTCCACTTCGTTCAAGACGCCCAACCCCAACGGGTTGGCATACGAGGCCACGCCCGCGTAGCCACCGTCATCCGTGAAGATCGGCGCCCACGGCTCGTTGGCGATGGCGTTCGTCACCGCGCTCTCGATGGAGTTGTCCGATTCGATGCGGTTGTTCTCCTCCTGCATGATGGCCAGTGAGGAGGTCACGTGGAATCGGCTGTTGGCCTGGAAATCCAGGTTCACGCGGCCCGACGCCCGGTCGTAGGACGACCCCACGATGATGCCGTCCTGGTCGAAGTAGGAACCAGACATCAGATAGCGGAAGCGGCTGGTCCCTCCGGCCATGACGAGTTGGGTGTTGGAGACGGGAGCGGAGCGCATCACCGCGTCCTGCCAATTGGTGTCGATGCTCGGATCGACGCCCAGGAAGCCAAGCTCGTCCTCGATGTCGGCCTCAGTATACCCGTCGAAGCGCATGGCTTCGGAGAAGTATTCGATCCACTCGGAGGTGTTCATGAGGTCCAGGCGCTTGGCCGCCTCCTGGGTCCCCACCGACGTGTTGATCTGGAATTGGGGCGAGCCCGTACCGCCTTCCTCGGCAGTGATGGCGCCCCGCTTGGTCGTGATCATGACCACCCCGTTGGAGCCCCTGGAGCCGTAGATCGCGGCCGCCGCCGCGTCCTTGAGGATGTCGATGGACTCGATGTCGTCCGGATTCAGCCCCGTGATGGCCGACAGGTCCTGCCCTCCCAGGCCGAGCTGACCGAAGTCCTCCCGGAAGATGGGCATACCGTCCACCACGTAGAGGGGCTGGTTGCTGGCCGAGATGGAGGCCGAGCCCCGCACCCTGACGGTGATGCCGTTGCCGGGGTTACCAGCGTTCTGGATGACCTGCACGCCCGGCACCTTGCCCAGGAGGGCGCCGTCCAGGCTGGCCAGGACCGGATTCTGGAGGTCCCCCGCGCCCACGGTGCTGATGGCGCTGGTGACCTCCCGTCGGGTCTGTTGGGCGTACCCCGTGGCGACGAGGCCCTCCAGTTCGATGGCCGTGACCGCCATGGCGAAGTCGACGGTCAGGGCCTGGCCCGCGGCAACCTCGACGGTCTCGGACCGCGGAGAGTAGCCGAGGTTGACGACCCGGATCTCGATGCGTCCTTCGGGCACGCTGGTCAGGCGGTAGCGGCCCTGGTCATTGGTTACGGTTCCGATGCCCGTGTCGCGGATCACGACCTGGGCCCCGGCGATGGGCGCGCCTGATTGGGCGTCCGTTACGGTGCCACTGACCGTTCGAACCTGAGCCGTGACGGGTCGTGGCATCCCGACGACCAGCAATCCCAGAATCGCCAGGGATGCCGGCCACGCTCGCGAAAGTCTCATGTTCATTCTCTCTCCGGAAGGCGTTGGTGTAACGATGGAATGGAAGACCGTGGGAAACGGACGTGCTGGGAGGAGCCGCGGCGGCGTCCCACCGGATGGTCCCGTGGGTCTCTCTGACAGCGGGAGGCAGTCTTTGGCCCGGGAATGACAGAGCATCGTGACCATGCGGGTATGTCCCGAACGTCCTCCACGACCTCGCCATCCCCACCTCTCACCACCACCCTCCTCCACGCGTCATCCGGGATCCCGGTCCCCACCATCTCTTAGTACGAGTGGCGGCTCGGCAGGTTGCACAGACCCCGGACCGATTCGCTCCCCGGTGGGGGCGCCCTTATCATGGTGCGGGTGGCCCGCCCGCGCGTGGTGGGCTCGAAGGGCCACGAGGGTGAAGCCGAGGATGGCGAACGACCAGCGTAGGACCAGGGCCCAGTTGCTCGCCGAGTTGGAGCGACTTCGGACGCGCCTCGCCAGGGCGGAGCGGGCCTCCGGGGAGGAGGGCGTGGAAGCGGAGCTGCGCGCTTCCGTCGAGTGGCAGGACGCCATCATCGAGGGTTCCCGGGACGCCATCTTCATCAGCGACGAGGACTCGCGATTCGTTCGGGTCAACTCCGCCGCTTGCGAGCTCACCGGATACTCCGCGGACGAGCTCCTCCGCATGCGCATCCCCGACCTGCACGAGGACGTGGACCTGCACGCCTACCGGTCGTGCCATGCGGCCATCATGGCGGGGGAGCCCGCCATCACCGAGGCGGATGTCCTGCGCAAGGACGGCACCAAGGTGAGCGTGGAGTTCAACAACAGCAGGATCGCCGGGGCGGGCGTGCCGTTCATGCACACCGTGGCGAGGGACATGACGGCGTGGAAGCGGGCCCAGGAGGAGCTGCGCGACCGGGAACAGGAGTTGCGGACCATCCTGGAGTCCACGGCGGACGGCATCCTGGTCGTGGATCAACGCGGCGGGGTCATTCACGCCAACCGGCGGTTCAGGGACCTCTGGAAGATTCCCGAGACGGTCATGGACACCCGGGACGACGGAGCGCTCCTGGACTCCATCCTCCACGAGCTCGTGGACCCCGAGGGCTTCCTGAGTGCGGTGCGCAGGCTTTACGCGTCAGCCGATCCATCGCTCGACACCATCCAGTTCCTGGACGGCAGGATCTTCGAGCGCTACTCCGCCCCGCTGCTCGACGGGGAGGAGCTGCTGGGCCGGGTGTGGTCGTTCCGGGACGTTACCGAGCGGCAGCGCGCGGAGGACGCCCTGGTGGATTCCCGCTTGCGGCTCCGCAGCCTCGCCCGTCGGCTGGACTCGGTGCGCGAAGAGGAGAGGACGTCCCTCGCCAGAGAGCTGCACGACGAGGTGGGCCAGGCACTCACCGCCATGCGCATGGACCTCAGCGTGCTGGAGAAGTCCGAACGCCGGGAGCACCTGGTGGACCGCATCCACTCGATGATCGACCTCACGGAGGACGCCCTCCAGCGGGTCAACCGCATGTCCGTCGAGTTGCGCAGCCCCCTTCTCGAGATCCTGGGGCTCCGGGACGCCGTTGAAGCCCATGTCGGGGACTTTCAGGAACACTCCGGCATCGAAGTGGAGCTCGGCCTCCAGGACCTGGAGATGCCGGAGTGCTTCGAACGGGACCTGGCGGCTTTCCGGATCCTCCAGGAATCCCTGATGAACGTGCGCCGGCACGCAAAAGCCAGCAGGGTCCAGGTGGGGCTGAGCGTCGCGGGGGATCGCCTGGTTCTGGAGGTCGCCGACGACGGCGTGGGCGTCACGGCCCCGCAGTTGCGGGACCACAACTCCCTCGGCCTCATCGGGATGCAGGAGCGAGCCGAGCGCCTGGCCGGCAGCGTGGAGATCAACCGGCGGCGGGAGGGCGGCACCCGCGTGAGGGCGGAACTCCCGGTCAATCCCCCCGAACCTTAGTACTTCGTACTTAGGGACGGCTCAGAGTGCGTTGCGCGAAGCGGACGGGCTCGCATGTCAGCCAGCGAATCTGCCTCACGTAGCCTCACGTCGTGAAGACGTTCGCGGTGGCTCGGCCCACCTCCGTCGTTGGCGGATCGCGGCAAAACGACCACGTGTGCGAACGATCGGCGTCCGTGGCCAGTTGACCGCGCATATCGCGGCGAACTGACCGCGGGCCAGCAGCCGGTGGCGATGCGTGGTCAATCGACCGCGCATGGCGCGGCCAATTGACCGAACGGGTCCGACGACCCTGACGAGTGGGCAGTTGACCGCGCGCCGAAGCCCGCGGACCGGGCGGACGGCTCGCGCCTGATGTGCGCACCATAACTTCTGCTGCCACTTCCGGGACAGGACGTTAGGGTCCGTCAAGGAATAACTGTTGCATTCGACACAGTCATTCCTTGACGGGCCCTTAGAGCCGCAACGCTTCCGCGCCGTCCGTCACCGCCGCTCGGGCCAGCGCCACCGACGTCTCGATGACGCGCCGAATGACGGGGGGCACGCCCTCCGGACCCCGTCGCGCGCACTCCTCGGCCACGGTCAGAGCCAGCCAGGGCTTGGAGGTCAGGCGCGCCGCCTTGGCGATGACCTTGCCGATGGACGCGGGGCGGCCGCGGCCATCCCGCCCGTCCTCCATCCGGGCCGCCTTCCGGTAGACGTCGGCGTAGCCGTGCCGCCACAGGCACCCCTCGATGTCGGGCTCCGCGATGCGGGACACCCGCTCCGCCTCCGGTTCTCCGTTCAGCTCCCCGAGCGCCTCTCGCCTGTACATCGCTCCCGGCTCGTCGCCGTCGGCCAGGAGGTGCCACTCTATGCCCAGGGCGTTGGCCACCCTCAGGAGGGGCTGGGCGCCGCACTGGGCGAACTCCACCACGTGGATTCCCTCGGACTCCAGGTCGAAGCCCAGGACCTCGGCGAGCTGCCGGATGAGCCAGAACTCGGTCTCCCCCTCGACGAGGATCCAGCAGCGCGCGAAGAGCACGCCACCCCGTTTGGCTCGGATGTGATACCCCACTCGCCTCTCGTCGCTGGCCGACAGGTCGCCGGGCGCCACCCGGTACACCTCGATACGGTCGGGCCGCCGCACCAGGCGCCGCAGATGGCGGATGGGCACCTCGGAGAGCAGCTCGCCCGAGTACGTCGTGACCACCGTCTGAGCCTTGAGGCTGTCGATCACGCTCCAGGCGGAGGCCAGGAGGGTGGGGTGCAGGTGCACCTCGGGCTCCTCCAGGGCGATGATGGGATGGGCGCCGGGTGCGAGCAGCTCGTCTCCGCGCACGTCCAGGAGGGCGCCGAGGACCATGAGCAGCCCCAGCGTGTGGCTGCCGCTGCCCGCCCGGGCGGCGGCGTGCTCCGCCGGGTCGTAGGACCTTCCGTAGCCCGGATCCGCGACCAGCTCCTCCAGCATCCTGCGCAGGGGATCCCGGTTGGGGACCCCGTCCCGGGTAAGC
>Ga0214471_10002333_pt1 | contig 14931 bp, 13 predicted proteins | sample RVTome_5_FD_207665 | JGI IMG/M metagenome (GOLD analysis project Ga0214471, IMG submission 207665) | Soil microbial communities from uranium-contaminated site in the Upper Colorado River Basin, Wyoming, United States - RVT142D155 | ecosystem: Environmental > Terrestrial > Soil > Contaminated >... | reverse complement strand
GTCGAGGCGCCCGAGGGCACCGCGGCGCGCCCGAGGCTGCCGTCGTCGGCCATCACGTCGACCTCGAGCGTCGGGTTGCCGCGCGAGTCGAGGATCTCGATGGCGTGGATGTGCTCGATCAGGGGCATGGACTCACGGCCGGCGTTGCAAAACACACTGCGGTTGTCGATGATGCCGCAAGACAGCGGTTCTCATGCCACCCATCGCCGCTGCCGCATTCGCCCCGTGAAACGGGAGCCTCCGGACGTCGAGCGCTCCGCGGCCCGGATGCTAGCAGGGAAGTACTTTTCAGACAAGAAGCTCGGGCTGATCGGGCGCGCCCCGAAGCTCGGCCGCTCCGCATGGACGAGGGCGGGCCCGACAACTCGGCCGCTTCGCAGGGACGAGAAAGCTCACGGCGCGCCCGACAACTCAGCCGCCGCGAAGGAGGGAACGCATGGCCACATCCGGCGTCGTGGTGTTGAGCACCGCCCCCGACGATGAGGTCGCCGCCAGCCTCGCGGCATTTGTCGTCGGCGAGCGGCTGGCGGCGTGCGTGAACATCGTCGGCCCCATCCGCTCGCTTTTCTGGTGGGACGGCGCCGTCCAAGACGACAGCGAGGTCCTGTTGATCTGCAAGACCGACGCCGACCACCTCGACGCCCTCATCGAGGCCCTGGTCGCCGAGCATCCCTATGACTGCCCCGAGGTGATCGCCCTGCCGATCGTCGGCGGCGCGGTCGGGTACCTGCGCTGGATCGGCGAGAGCCTGGCGGGTTAGGAACCTGAAGCCGCCTGGTCGTGGCGTTTGGTCGCGACCACCACCACCATCGGCCCATCGGTCCAGGCGCATTCGACTTCGAATCCGATGCTCGTCAGGGCATCGAGCTCGACGTCCAACGGGAAGTAGGTATCCTCCTCGGCCCATTCCTCGAAGTGCTTCCAGGCGCGAGCCTCGGCGATGCCCGAGGCGACCAGATGATCGGCCCAGTAGCGAAAGAGCCGGTCGCGTTCGCACGAATCGAAGGGCATGTAGGGGTCCGCGTTGACCAGCACGCCGCCGGGCCGCAGCGATGCGAAGGCTCGCGCGTAGAGCCCCGACTTGGCCTCGATGGTGGGGATGTGATGAAGCGAAATCGAGGCGGCGAACGCATCGCAGCGTGAGAAAGGCCCGTCGTACGAGCGGAGCGAGTAGCGCGCCCGGTCGCCGAAGCGCGCCAACCGCTGGCGGGCTCTCGAGAGCATCTCTGCGTCGACATCGAGAAGCTCGACGATGCCTACTCCGGCGCGTTCCAGCAGCGCTTCCGCTAGAGCCCCCGTTCCGGCCCCGAGGTCGCAGACGAGATCCGGCTCGATGGCGGCCACCGAATCGGCCGCAACGGCAACCATCGCCTCGTAGCCGGGGATGAAGCGGCGGATGGTCTCGTCGTATGCGTCGATCTCGAGTCGCAGGTGCCGGCGAACACTGTGCGACATCGCGATCAGGACACGCCTTCGTGGTCAGGGGAGCGTTGCAGGCTGTGCTCCACGGGGGGCCGGCGAGATTTGCTTAGAGCCTAGCCGAGCCGGGGTGGGACCGTCAAAAAAGGGGCTCCCTTGACCGCCTGCGGTCGCTTGGGCACCCTCGCCTGATGCGCGTGATCGAGCCGTGGTTCGGCCTCGGCGGCCGGCAAAAAGGCGACAAGACGGTCGTCGTGGTGGGGTGTCCGTTCGGGGGCGGCGAGGCCTTTCGCTCGGGGGCGGCCGGGGGGCCGGCGGCGATCCGGGACTGGGCGCGGACGGCCGAGGCGGTCACCGAGGTCGGGCATCCGATCGTCGGCCTGCGAGTGGTCGATCATGGGGACGTGCAGGCCGACGGGGCGACCGGCGAGGGGCGGTGGGCGGCGATCGAGGCGGCGGCGGGCGCGGCGCTGGCGGACAGCCCCGGCGCCTTTCTGCTCGGGCTCGGCGGCGATCACGCGGTGACGCCGCCGCTGGCGGCGGCGGTGCGCGAGGTGCACGGCGAGCTCGGGTTCCTGCTGCTCGACGCCCATCCCGATTGTTTCGAGAGCTACGACGGCGATCCGCTCTCGCACGCCTGCGTGATCCCGCGCCTCTGGGATCGTTGCGGCTACCGGCCCGAGCACACCTGCATCGCGGGCGTCCGCTCGTACGCCGTCGAGGAGCTGCCGGTGATGGACACCGCCGGCCTGGTGGTGCCGAGCCGTCCCTGGCTGGCGCTCGGCGGCGAGGCGCTGGCCGCCGAGATCCGCGAGCTGACCGGCCGGAAGCCGCTCTACATCAGCCTCGACATCGACCTGCTCGATCCGGCCCATGCGCCCGGGACCGGCTATCCGGTCGCCGGCGGGCCGGACGTCCGCGAGCTGCTCGAGCTGCTGCGGGCGATCTGGAGCGCTCAGCCGGTCGTCGCCCTCGACCTCGTGGAGGTGGCCCCGCAGCTCGATCCGTCGGGGATCACCGCGGCGAACGCCGCCCACGTCCTGCTGCAGGTCCTCGGCCACGTCGCCGCGAGCTGAGCCCGCCGCCGCAGCCTTGTCGAACGAGGGAACCAAAGGGAGCGCCCCGAACCCATCAAGCGCTCGATGCGCCGAACGAAGCGGAGCCAAGGGGAGCACGCCGAACCCATCAAGCGCGGGATGCGCCGAACGAAGCGGAGCCAAGGGAAGCGCACCGAACCCATCAAACGATACAATCGCGGGATGCACACCCACGAGCACGGCCAGGGGCCGGACCGCGGCGGCCGCCACCGCGCCGCCGAGCAGCGCAGCCTGCTGCTGGCGCTGGTCCTGACCGCGATGATCCTGGTTGCCGAGGTGGTTGGCGGCTACATCTCCAACAGCCTGGCGCTGCTGGCCGACGCCGGCCACATGCTCACCGATGTGCTCGCCATCGCGCTGGCCTACCTGGCGCTGGGGTTCGCGACCCGCCCGCCGACGGCGCAAAAGACCTACGGCTGGTACCGGCTCGAGGTCCTCGCGGCGCTGATCAACGGCGTCACCCTGGTGGTCATGTCGCTGTTCATCTTCTGGGAGGCCTACGAGCGCCTCTTCGAGCCTCCCGACGTCGCCACGGGAACGATGCTGGCGGTCGCCGCCGTCGGCCTGGCGGCCAATGCCGGCGGCCTCATGTTCCTGTCCGGTCACGGCGCCAGCCTCAACCTGCGCGGCGCCTACCTGCACGTGCTCGGCGATCTCCTGTCGTCGGTGGCGGTGGTGGCCGGCGGCGTCTTCATGTGGCTGACCGGCAACTACCTGGTCGACCCGATCCTCTCGGCGCTGATCGGCGTGGTGATCATCGTCAGCGCCTACCGGCTGCTGCGCGAGTCCGTCGACGTCCTGTTGGAGGCGATTCCCTCGGGGATCGAGCTGCAGGAGGTCGGCGGCGCGATCGCCGAGGTCGAGGGCGTCGTCGGCGTCCACGACCTGCACATCTGGAGCCTGACCTCGGGGATGCACGCGCTCTCCTGCCACGTCGAGGTGCGCACCCACCGGCTCGAGGAGTCCGACGCGCTGCTGGCGCGCGTCAACGAGATGCTGCGCGAACGCTTCGCGATCACCCACACGACGATCCAGACGGAGTCCGAGGACTACCGCCGCTCGGCGCCCATCCGCTGGGACCTCGCCAGCACCGACAAAGTGCAGTGAGCGACGAGCGGCTGTCGGCCGAGCAGACCGAGCGCTACCAGGCGCACCTGACGCTGCCGGAGATCGGCGAGGCCGGGCAGCGGCGACTGCTGGCGGCCCGCGTCCTGGTGCTCGGCGTCGGCGGGCTCGGCTGCCCGGTGGCCCAGTACCTGACCGCCGCCGGCGTCGGCAAGCTGGGCCTGCTCGACGACGACATCGTCGATCGCTCCAACCTGCAGCGCCAGATCCTGTTCGGCGACGGCGACCTGGGGCGCAACAAGTCGGAGGCCGCCGCCGAGCGGCTGGCGGCGCTGAACCCCGACGTCGAGCTGCAGCCGATCACGGCGCGGCTGACCGCCGGCAACGCCGCCGAGCTGGTCGCCGGCTGGGACCTGGTGGTCGACGGCAGCGACAACTTCGCCACCCGCTACGTGGCCAACGACGCCTGCGTCCTGGCCGGCATTCCGCTGGTCACCGGCAGCATCTATCGATTCGAGGGCCAGCTCACCATCGTGCAGTCGCCGCTGGGGCCCTGCTACCGGTGCGTGTTCCCGACACCGCCCCCCGAGCAGGCGCCGTGCCGGGAGGCGGGGGTGCTGGCGTCGCTGCCCGGCGTGGTGGGAACGATCCTGGCGACCGAGTCGATCAAGCTGCTGGTCGGCTCCGGCTCCTCGCTGCTGGGCCGGCTGCTGCTCATCGACCTGCTCGACAACTCGTTCCGCTCGGTGCGCATCAAGCGCGACCCCGGTTGCGCGCTGTGCGGCGATCAGCCGAGCATCCTGCGTCCGACGGCGGTGGCGCTGTGCCGTGCGCCCGAAGCTTGAGGTGGTGAGGCCGCCGCGCACGCCCGCCGCGCCGCAGGCCGCTGTCCGCCAGGTCGTGGAGACGCACGGACAAGCGATAGATAGCGCCGTCGAGCTTGGTTGTGCGGGTGAGAAGAGGGGGGGCGTGAGTTCTGCCGCGTGCGCCCATGGGCCGATCGCAGCCGAGGGCGGAGACTCGTGAGCCCGGCATCGGCCTGGCCCTGGGATCGCTGCCAGGTGTGCGTCAGCGTCGCGGAGGCCGATCTCGACGCGGTGGCGGCCCGCTTGGTGGGGCTACGAGGCGCCGATCTGATCGAGGTCCGTCTCGATGCGCTCGATGAGTCTGCCGGGCTCGATCCGGCGCGGCTCGCGGAGCTCTCGGCCGGAAGCCCGGTGCCGATCGGCTTCACGCTTCGGCCCGAATGGGAGGGCGGCGGGTATCGTGGCGACGAGCCGGCTCGCCGCCGGCTGCTGGCCGCTGCCGCGGCAAGTGGTGCCGCCTTCATCGACATCGAGCTGGACGCGGAGTGGGCCGCCGAGCTGCTGGGCTCGTCGCCGTGCCCGGTGATCGTCTCGCACCACTTCGACCGCCCGCGGCCCGACGATCTGCAGCGGCGCGTCGAGCAGCTGCTGCGGCTGCGGCCGTCGCTGGCCAAGCTCGTCGCGCCGGCCGAGCGTCCCGCCGATGCGCTGCCGCTGCTGGCGGCCGCCCGCCGGCTCATCGCCGAGGGCCAGCCGGCCACCTGCTTTTGCATGGGCGAGGCGGGGCGGGCCAGCCGCCTGATCGCGATCGGCCAGGGCGCCGGCCTCGTCTACGCGGCGGCGGAGGCCGGCCGCGAGGTGGCCGCGGGGCAGTGGCCGCTGGCGGAGCTCACCGATCGGTTGCGGGTGCGGGGCTGGCCGCGCGACGCCGGGCTCTGCGGCCTGATCGGCCATCCGATCGACCACTCGCTCTCGCCGGCGATCTTCAACGCGGTGTTCCAGGAGCGGGGCCGGGGTCTCGCCTACCTGCCGCTGCCGGGAGCGGAACTGACTCCTGCAATCGACCTGGTCGAGGCGGTGGGCTTCCTCGGCTTGAGCGTGACGATGCCGTTCAAGGAGCAGATGGCGGGGCGCTGCGCCGAGCTCGATGCGCTCGCCACCGCGACCGACGCCGTCAATACGGTGGTGGCCCGGCCCGGCGGCGGCTGGGCCGGGTTCAACACCGACGGCGTCGCCGTGGTCGAGGCGCTGGCGGCGCGGCGGCAGATCGACGGGGCGACGATCGCGATCGTCGGGGCCGGCGGCGCCGGGCGGGCCGCCGCTGCGGCGCTCGCCGCGGCCGGCGGCGAGGTGACGGTGCTCAACCGGACGGCGGCGCGGGCCGCGGAGGTTGCCGAGCTCGCGGGCGCCACCGCCGGGCCGATCGAAACGCTACGGGAGCGGCGCTTCGACGTGATCATCAACGCCACGCCGGTCGGGATGCAGGCCGCCGGCGCCGGCGGCCCTCGACCCGGTGCTCCGCGAGGCGCCGAGGCCGGCGGCGAACGGGTTGCCGAGCAGGGTGAAACTCCGTTTCCAACAAGCTGGCTGGCGGGCTCGGAGGTCGTCTTCGACATGGTCTACCGGCCGCGGATCACCCCGCTGCTGGCCGCCGCCGCCGCCCGTGGCTGCCCGACGATCGAGGGGCTGGAGATGTTCGTCCGCCAGGCGGCCGTTCAGTACGGGCTCTTTACCGGCGAGCCGACCGATCGGCCGCTGGTATCGTTGCGGGCGACGGCGCTACGGATCCTGGAGGATGATCGATGAATCGGGGCGGGAAGCACGACCCTGACCGCGGCACATTCCGGGCCTGAGCTGGTCGAACACCGCCGGTCTCGCCGCCGGGCGACGGCAGTGGTGACTGTACGGGCGGGACTTTTAGGTAGGACGTGGGCGCCTGGAAGCCGGGCGACGGTGGGATCGGGTCCATTCGTATGGAGGCGGCGCCACGGCGCGCCGCGAGGAGGGAGCATGAGCGAGGAGCTTGACCCGCAGGCAGGCGAACCGGGAGGGGAGCCCGAGGGCTACGACTACCGCACCGGTATGGCCGGGGACGTGGCCGGGGGCGAGCCGGCGGAAGCCCCGCGGGGCTTCGCCGCCATCGTCGGTCCTTTCCTGAACGCCATCGTGGCGCCGGCGCAGTGCTGGGAGGCACTCGACGCCCGGCCGGCGCTGTCGGCGTGGATCGTCGGCTGGATCGCCGTCCTCTCGACGGTGCTCGCGGTGATCAACCTGCCGATCACCCAGCAGGTAATGGTGGCCGCCACGCGCGCCCAGATGCAGGCGCAGGGCTCGGAGATGAGCGCCGAGCAGCTCGAGCGGATGCAACAGAGCATGATGACGTTCGGGACCGTCGCCGCCTACGCGTCGTCGATCTTCCTGCTGGTCCTGGTCGCCCTCACCGCGCTGGTGATCTGGGTGCTGGCGGCAATCATGGGGGGCAGTGGGGCCACGTTCGGGCGCAGCTTCGGCGTCGCCGCCGCCGCCGGCGTCGTGCGGCCGTTCCTCTACAGCCTCTACGTGACGATCATCCTGCAGATGAACCCGCCCGAGATCCGCCGGCCGGAGGACATCGCCACGATGACGCCGACCCTGGGACTCGACCTGCTGCTCTCCGGCCCCGATACGCCGGTGTGGCTCAACGCCATCTTCCAGCGCCTCGACCTCTTTAACCTCTGGTGGGCGGTGCTGATCGTCGGCGGCTCGATGGCGCTGCTGAAGCTGTCGAAGACCCAGGGGATCGTCATCGCCCTGCTGATCTGGCTATTCGGCACCCTGATCGCCATGGGCGGCGCGGTGCTGCAGACACTGGGGTAGACACTCCGCGCCAGCTGGATGGCTGCGCCCGGGCCTCTCGCCGATCGACTACGAAGCCGGGTGCGTGACATTCGAACGATTCGGCGAGTCGGGTGGCCTGCTCACCCTTTCCGCCGCGATTGACCGCGGCGCCGCGGCGTTGCTACCATTCCGGCCGCTGCCTGAATTCTCGACGGATCGGGTGAAGCGGGTCCTCGGGCTCGCGCCGTCGCGGTCCTCCGGGGGTTCGGGCGAGCAACGGAGCGACCAGATGCGCGGCACGATCCCAGTCCGGCACCCGCACCCCGGCAGCCGAGCTCCGTTTGCGCTGGCTCCTCGCGCCTGGCGATATTGGCTCTTGGCCTGGTAGGGGCCGGCTTCCGTTTCCAGCTTCACCCCTTGTAAAGATCGAACGGAGGCTTGGCCGTTGAAAGAACGGTCGACGTGTCTGCGTGTGTTCCCGGGGTTCGAAGACTTCGCCGCCGCGGCGAGGCGGGGGAACTTCGTGCCGGTGTGCGCCGAGCGGCTCGCCGACCTGGTGACGCCGGTGGGCGCCTACCTGCGGATCGCCGGCCGCCTGCGCCGGCCCTTCCTGCTGGAGAGCGCCGAGGGCGGCGAGCACATCGGCCGCTACTCGTTTCTCGGCGGCGACCCGTTCCTCGAGGTCGAGGGCGATGCGAACGGGCTGCGCGCCACGGGGCCGGGCGCCGAGGGCGTTCGGATCGAGGGCGATCCGGTGGCCGCGCTGGCGGCGCTGCAGCGCCGCTACCGCGCCCAGCCGGTGGCCGGGGCGCCGCCCTTCACCGGCGGCGCCGTCGGTTACATCGGCTACGACGCCGTCCGCTGGATCGAGGCGATTCCGGCGAGCAATCCGGCGGACCACGGCATGCCCTGGGCCAGCCTCGGCTACTACGACACCGTCATGGCCTTCGACCACCTCCGCCACCGGGTGATCCTGGTGGCCAATGCCCGGGTCGACGCCGACGCCACCCGCGACGAGCTCGAGGCCGCCTACGAGCGCGCCATCAAGCGCCTCGAACGGCTCGCCGACGTCCTGGACGGGGAGCCGGCGGCGGCGGCGCCGCTCGAGCGGGTGATGGGAGGGGCGGCCGACGATCCGCAAGGCGGATTGGCCGGCCGCACCGAAAGCCTCGATCGCGAGGCGTTCTGCCGCGCCGTCGCCGCCGCCCAGGAGCTGATCGCCGCCGGCGACGCCTTCCAGATCGTGCTCTCGCGGCGGGTCGGTTGCGCCACCAGCGCCAGCCCGCTGAGCGTCTACCGGGCGCTGCGCGCCATCAACCCGTCGCCGTACATGTTCCTGCTCGATACCGGCGGCGCTCACGTCGTCGGCTCCTCGCCGGAGATGCTGGTGCGGGTGAGCGACGGTGTGGTCGAGAACCGGCCGATCGCCGGCACCCGGCCGCGGGGGGAGAGCGCCGCCGCCGATCAGGCGCTCGCCGAGCAGCTCCTCGCCGACGAGAAGGAGCGCGCCGAGCACCTGATGCTCGTCGATCTCGGCCGCAACGACGTCGGGCGGGTCGCCGAGTACGGCACCGTGCGGGTGCCCGAGTTCATGGAGGTCGAGCGCTACTCGCACGTGATGCACATCGTCTCGTCCGTCACCGGCAAGCTGCGCGCCGACCTGGGGCCCTTCGAGGCGCTGTTCGCGTCGTTTCCGGCGGGGACGGTCAGCGGCGCCCCGAAGATCCGCGCCATGGAGATCGTCGACGACCTCGAGCCGGTGGGCCGTGGCGTCTACGCCGGCGCCGTCCTGTACGCCGATTTCGCCGGCAACCTCGACTCCTGCATCGCCATCCGCACGATCGTCATGCGCGACGGCCGCGCCGAGGTGCAGGCGGGGGCGGGGATCGTCGCCGACTCGGTGGCCGAGCGCGAGTACGAGGAGACCAATCAGAAGGCGGCGGCGGCGCTGCAGGCGCTGGCGTGGGCGAGCCGCGCCGAAGGAGCGGGGGCGTGATCCTCGCAGGCGGCTCGCTGATCCGCGAAGCAGCGGATGATGTTCGAAGTGGTGGCGGAGTGCGGCGTGAGGGACCCGGTGAGGTCCGAGGTGATGGCCGAGTGAGTCCTGAAGGAGCGGCGCAGTGATCCTCGTCATCGACAACTACGACTCCTTCACCTACAACCTCGTGCAGGCGCTGGGCACGCTCGGCGCCGAGATCGAGGTGCGGCGCAACGACCAGATCGACGCGGCCGGCGTCGTGGCGCTGGCGCCGGCGGCGATCGTGATGTCGCCCGGGCCAGGACGCCCCGAGGACTCGGGCTGCTGCCGCGAGATCATCGCCGAGCTCGGCGCCGAGGTCCCGATCCTCGGCGTCTGCCTCGGCCACCAGGCGATCGCCGCGGTGCTGGGCGGCGTGGTGATTCGGTCGCCGGCGGTGGTGCACGGTAAGACGGCGAGGATCGAGCACTGCGGCGAGGGCATCTTCGCGGGGCTGCCGCAGCCGCTCGAGGTGGCCCGCTACCACTCGCTGATCGTGCAGCGCGAGGGGCTCCCCGACAGCCTCGAGATCACCGCCTGGACCGCCGACGGCCTGATCATGGCGATGCGCCACCGGGAGTGGCCGCTGCAGGGCGTCCAGTTCCATCCGGAGTCGATCGCCACGCCGGAAGGGCCGGCGATGCTGAAGAACTTTCTCGAGGGGGCGGGAATGGGAGTCAGCGGCGCGGACCGTGAGAGCGATGTCGCGTCTCGCACGCCGCGGTCCGCGACGGCGTCGATCCCGGGGGCGGAGCGATGACGGCGCGGCCGGCGGAGGGAAACGCCGCACGGGAGATCCGGCGATGCTGAAGAACTTCGAAGGGGCGGAGCGATGACGGCGCGGCCGGCCGGCGGCGCAACCCCGCTGATCCGGGCGCTGCACAAGGTCCTCGACGGCAACGACCTGGGCCGCGATGAGGCCCGCGCGGCGATGGAGGCGATCATGGGTGGCGAGGCGACGCCGTCGCAGATCGCCGGCTACCTGGTGGCGCTGCGCGCCAAGGGCGAGACCGTCCAGGAGATCGCCGGCAGCGCCGAGGCGATGCGCGCCGCCGCAATCCGCGTCGAGGCGGGACGCGACGGCCTCGTCGATACCGCGGGCACCGGCGGCGACGGCGCCGGGACCATCAACGTGTCGACCGCGGCGGCGATCGTCGCCGCCGGCGCCGGGGTGCCGGTCGCCAAGCACGGCAACCGCGGCGTCTCGAGCCGCTGCGGCAGCGCCGACGTCCTCGAGGCCCTCGGGGTGACCCTGGTCGAGAGCCCCGCGCGGCAGGCCGAGATCCTCGCCGAGGTCGGCCTGGCGTTCCTGTTCGCCCCCTTCCAGCACCCGGCGATGAAGCACGCCGTCGGGCCGCGCAAGGAGCTCGGCGTGCGGACGATCTTCAACGTGCTCGGGCCGCTCACCAACCCGGCCGGCGCCCGCCGCCAGCTTGTCGGCGTCTACGACGCGGCGCTGGTCGAGACGCTCGCCCGGGTGCTCGGCGAGCTGGGGGCGGAGCGGGCGCTGGTGGTCCACGGCGCCGGCGGGCTCGACGAGCTCTCGACGCTGGGGCCGACGCGAGTGGCGGAATGGGACGGGGCTTCCGTAAGGACCTACGAGATCGACCCGGCGGACTTCGACCTGCCTGCCGCCCGCATCGAGGACCTCGCCGGCGGCGAGCCCGACGAGAACGCCGCCGCCATCCGGGCGATCCTCGACGGGCAGCCGGGCCCGGGCGCCGACATCGTCCTACTCAACGCCGCCGCGGCGATCTACGTCGGCGGCGCCGCCGCCGATCTCGGCGAGGGCCTCCGGCGCGCCCGCGAGGCCGTCGCCGGCGGCGCCGCGAGCGAGCGGCTCGAGGCGCTGGTGAAGGCCTCGGGAGGGAGCCGGCCGTGAAGCTACTGCTCGAAGACCTGGTAGCCGCCGCCCGCGACACCACCAAGCGCCGGCGGGCCCGCCGCGCCGAGGCCGGCCTGCGCGCCGACGCCGAAGCGATCGGCAAGCGCGACGGCGCCGGGCGGCTCAGGGCGGCGCTTGCCGAGGCCGGCGTCGCGATCATCGCCGAGGTCAAGGGTGCCAGCCCGCTGCGCGGGCCGCTGCGCGAGCCGTTCGAGCCGGTCGCGATTGCCCGGGAGTACGAGGACAACGGCGCCGCGGCCGTCTCGGTGCTGACCGAGGAGCACTTCTTCGCCGGCTCGATCGACCACCTCGAGGCGGTCAGCGCCGCGATCGCGTTGCCGACGCTGCGCAAGGACTTCGTGACCGAGCCCTACCAGATCTTCGCGGCCGCCGTGGCCGGCGCCGGCGGCGTCCTGCTGATCGCCGAGGTGCTCGAAGGCGACGCTCTCGCCGAGCTCGTCGAGGCCGCCCGCTCGGTCGGGCTCGACGCCCTCGTCGAATTCCATCGCCCCCCGCTGCTGGCCGCCGCGGTGGGCGCCGGCAGCGGCATCATCGGCATCAACAACCGCAACCTCGACACCATGGAGATCGACTTCGAGCACGCGCTGGCGCTGGCGCCGGAGCTGCCGGCCGGGGTGATCGCCGTCGCCGAAAGCGCCGTTGCCGAGCCCGACGACATCGTTCGCGTCGGGCGGGCCGGCTATCGGGCGGTGCTGGTCGGCACGGCGCTGATGACCGCCGAGTCGCCGGGCGCCAAGCTCCGCGAGCTGGTCGACGCCGGAATGGCGGCCGCCGCGCAGCCACCCGACGGCGAAGGACCGCGGCCGACTGGACGGGCGGCCGGCTCGGGGAAACAGGAGCCGTCGGCCGAGGGAATCGGCGCGAGCGAGGGGCAACGGCCAACGCGACACCTCGGCGCGAAGAGCCAGCGCCCGGCGCCCCAGGCGCTCGGCTCGGAGAAAGGATCGAGCCGATGAGCGCGGTGCTCTGGAAGGTCTGCGGCATCACCCGCGCCGCGGACGCCGAGGAGGCGGTGCGGCTCGGCGCCGACGCGATCGGCTTCGTCTTCTGGGCGGGCAGCCCGCGGGCGATCTCGGTGGAGGCGGCCGCGGCGATCGGGCGCGATCTGCCCGCCGGTGTCCGCAAGGTTGGCGTTTTCGTGGACGCCACCGCCGAGGAGCTGCGCGAGGCCGCGGAAACCGCCGACCTCGACTTCATCCAGCTGTCGGGCGACGAGCCGCCGGCTGCCTGCGCCGCGGCCCCGAAGCCGGCGTGGAAGGCTCTGCGTCTGCCGCCCGGCACGGCGGCGACTGCCGCCGAGGCGCTGGCGGCGCCCTACGCCGACTGCACGCTCCTGATCGACGCCGGGGTGCCCGGAGAGTACGGGGGCACCGGCCAGGCCGCCGACTGGTCGGCGGCGGCGCGCCTCGCGGCGCACCACCGTGTGGTGCTCGCCGGCGGCCTGCGTCCCGACAACGTCGCGGCGGCCATCGAGCAGGTCGGCCCCTGGGGGGTCGACGTGGCCTCGGGCGTCGAGGCCGCGCCGGGCCGCAAGGACCCCGACAAGCTGCGGCGCTTCGCCGCCGCCCTGGAGGCCTACCGATGACGGACGCGATCCGCCATGCTTCGCTGCCCGACGATCGCGGCCGCTTCGGCGCGTTCGGCGGCCGCTTCGTCCCCGAGACCCTGATCCCGGCGCTGCTCGAGCTCGAGGAGGCGCACGCCGGCGCCATCGTCGACGCCAGCTTCCGCGCCGAGCTCGACGGCCTGTTGCGCGACTACGCCGGGCGGCCGACGCCTCTCTACCGGGCCCCCGGGCTGGAGGCCGACCTCGGCGGCGCCCGCGTCTGGCTGAAGCGCGAGGACCTTCTGCACACCGGCGCCCACAAGATCAACAACACGCTCGGGCAGGGGCTGCTGGCCCGCCGGATGGACAAGAAGCGGGTGATCGCCGAGACCGGGGCGGGGCAGCACGGCGTTGCGTCCGCCACGGTGGCGGCGCTGTTCGACCTCGATTGCACCGTCTACATGGGCGAGGAGGACATGCGCCGGCAGCGCCTCAACGTCTTCCGCATGGAGCTGCTCGGGGCCGAGGTGGTGCCGGTCTCGTCGGGCAGCCGGACGCTGAAGGACGCCACCAACGAGGCGATCCGCGATTGGGTGACCAACGTCGAGACGACCTTCTACATCCTCGGCTCGGTGGTCGGGCCGCACCCCTATCCGGCGATGGTGCGCGACTTCCAGGCGGTCATCGGCCGCGAGGTCCGCGAGCAGCTCGCCGCCGCCGGAGAGCCCGACCCATCGCTGCTGATCGCCTGCGTCGGCGGCGGCAGCAACGCCATCGGCTTGTTCGCCGACTGGCTCGATACCGAGGTGGCGATGATCGGCGTCGAGGCCGCCGGCCATGGCCTCGACAGCGGCGAGCACGCGGCGACCTTGTCGCGCGGCCGAGTCGGCGTGCTGCACGGCGCCCGCTCGTACCTGCTGCAGGATGGCGACGGCCAGGTGCGGCTGGCGCACTCGATCTCCGCCGGCCTCGACTACCCGGGCGTCGGCCCCCAGCACGCCTTCCTGAAGGAGTCGGGCCGCGTCACCTACTGCGCCGTCAGCGACCGGCAGGCGGTCGAGGCGTTGCAGCGGCTGTCGCGCTGCGAGGGGATCATCCCGGCGCTGGAGAGCGCCCACGCCATCGCCAGGCTCTACGAGATGGCGGCCGCCGGCGAGCTCGGCTCGGGCGACCGGGTGGTGGTCTGCCTCTCGGGCCGCGGCGACAAGGATGTCGAGGCGATCGCCGAGCACCTCGCGGCCCATCCCGAACAGGACTTGCGCCGCCAGGACGCGGCCGGCGCGCCTTCCGGCGGCGATATCGAGGAGACGAAGTCATGAGCACCGGCGAGAAGGCGGCGGTCCGCAAGAAGGTAGCCGCCGCCGACGTGAAGAGTGCTGTGCGCGCCGCCGGCAGCGCGCGCATCGCCGCGGCCTTCGCGGCCGGCCGGCGCGGCGCCCGGCCGTTGATCGTGCCGTTCATCACCGCCGGCTTCCCGACCGCGGCGGCGACGCTGCCGATCGTCCGCGAGCTGGCGGCGGCCGGCGCCGACATGGTCGAGATCGGCATGCCGTTCTCGGACCCGCTGGCCGACGGGCCGACCATCCAGCGCGCCAGCGAGGTGGCGCTGCGCAACGGCACGACGGTCGTCAACACGCTCGAGCGCGTCGCCGCGCTGCGCGCCGAGGGGCTGTCGCTGCCGCTGGTGCTGATGGGCTACTGCAATCCTTTATATACACACGGACTGGAGCGGTTCGTGCACGACGCGGCCGCCGCCGGCGTCGACGGCATGATCGTCGCCGACATGCCCCCCGAGGAGGCCGACGACTACCTCGCCGCCTGCGGCGAGGCGGGGATGTCGGCGACGTTCCTGGTGGCGCCCAACGCTCCCGATGAGCGCATCCGCAGGGTCGATGCGGCGTCGACGCACTTCTCCTACTGCGTCACGGTCACCGGGGTGACCGGCGCGCGCCGCGACGTCCAGCGGCGCAGCATCGATTTTCTCGCCCGCATGCGGCGGCTGGCCTCCAAGCCCTTCGTCGTCGGCTTCGGCGTCAAGGAGCCCGCCCACGTCGCGGCGCTCGGGCCGCACGCCGACGGCGTGGTGATCGGCAGCGCATTGATCGATGCCATCGAGGCGGCGACCGAGGCCGGCCACGAGGACCGCGGGACCCGGGCGGCGCCCGAGACGGGCCACGGCGACCGCGAGCAACGGGCCTCCGCCGGCGGCGATATCGAGACCCGGGCGGCCGCCGCGGCGGCCTCGGTGATCCGGCCGT
>Ga0214471_10002332_pt1 | contig 14931 bp, 9 predicted proteins | sample RVTome_5_FD_207665 | JGI IMG/M metagenome (GOLD analysis project Ga0214471, IMG submission 207665) | Soil microbial communities from uranium-contaminated site in the Upper Colorado River Basin, Wyoming, United States - RVT142D155 | ecosystem: Environmental > Terrestrial > Soil > Contaminated >... | reverse complement strand
GGCTTGATCGAGTGACCAAAGACCGGCTGGTCAATGTTCACGGCGGCCACGCCGCGGTCCCGGAGCCCGGCGTAGAAGTCGGGCACGTTCCAGGAGCTGTGGCGCACCTCGACGGCCAGGGGGAATTCCCGGAACGCGCCCACGAGGTCACCCAGCCATTCACGTGACGCCGCGTCCCGCTTGAAGGACCACGGGAATTGCACGAGCACGCAGCCGAGCCGGCCGGCCTCCATCAGCGGTTGGAATCCGCGCCGCACCTCGTCCACTTGACCCATCGTCCACGCTTCATCCCGCTGGTGCGTGAACCGCTGGTAGAGCTTGGCCGTGAACCGGAATCCCGGGTTCCCCGCCACGCGCCGCGCCCAGGACGCCGCCGACCGTTCGGACGGCGGGCGGTAGAACGTGGAGTTGATCTCGATCGTGTCGAAGTAGCGGGCGAGATACGCGAGCGGGTCGAACGATCGCTTGCCTTTGCGGTCGGCCGGATAGACGGGGCCCCACCAGTCGTCGTAGTCCCAGCCTGCAACACCGAACCGGATCATGCGGTCAAGATACGGCCTCTTCCCGCGTCCCGTACGCCGCCCCATCTTCCGCCATACCCTCTCGAGCACGAGTGCCGGCCCCGTGATGGACATCCTCTTCGGCGGTAACGCGGCGCTGTTCGGCGTGACGGCCGTCATCGGCACGCTCTTTTTCCTGGGACGGACCGCCCTGATGCTCATCGGGGGCGACGCCGACCTGCACCACGACGTGGGGTTCGACGCGCCCGGCGGGCACGCCGGCGGCGAGCTCGGCCAGCACGCCGACTCGGACACGGCATTCAAGATCATCTCGATTCAGACCATCGCCGCCTTCCTGATGGGCTTCGGCTGGGGCGGGCTCGGCGTCGTGCGTGGCTGGGGCCTGCCCGTCTTCGCCGGCGTCGCGGTGGGAATCCTGACGGGATCCGGCATGGCGTGGACCCTCGGCAAGCTGCTCGTCTGGATTGCCCGCATGCAGAGCAGCGGCACGCAGGCCATGGAGACGGCGCTCTACGAGGAGGGCGTCGTGTACGTCACGATCCCCGAGCGCCGGTTGGGCCGCGGCGTGGTTCGCGTCGTCGTGGACGAGCGGATGCAGTACTACCCGGCCGTGACCGACGGCGCCGCGCTCGACGCGCAGGCGCCCGTGCGCATCACCGCCATCAACGACGACCACACGCTCACCGTCGAGCGCGTGACGCCGGAACTTTCAGCTCCCGGAGCCTGACCATGCCGCTCTCGCTGACGCTGCTCGCTCTCCAGGCCGACATCGGCACGACGCCGGCCGTCTGGCTCGGCCTGGTCGGCGCAGTCGGCCTGCTGTTCACGTTCTTCGTGGTGTTCATCGTCAAGCAGTACAAGCGCTGTCCCAGCAACCAGGTCCTCGTGCTGTACGGCAAGATCGGCGGCAATCAGGCGGCGCAGTGCATCCATGGCGGTGGGAAGTTCGTGGTGCCGTTGCTCCAGGACTACACGTATCTGACGCTCGAGCCGATGGTGATTGACATCCCGCTCCAGGGCGCGCTCTCGCTCAACAACATCCGCGTGAACGTGCCGTCCACCTTCACCGTCGGCATCTCGACCGATCCGGTCCTGATGAACTCGGCGGCCGAACGGCTCCTCTTCCTGGAGGAGGCCAAGATCAAGGATCAGGCCCAGGACATCATCCTGGGCCAGCTGCGCCTCGTGATCGCGACGCTCTCGATCGAGGAGATCAACAAGGACCGCGAGAAGTTCATGGCGCTGATCAACACGAACGTGACCGAGGAGATCAACAAGATCGGCCTGTCGCTGATCAACGTGAACATCCGCGACATCACGGACGAGAGCGGCTACATCGAAGCCATCGGGAAGCGCGCGGCCGCCGAGGCCATCAACCGCGCGCGCGTCGAGGTGGCCCAGCAGGAACGGGACGGCGCCACCGGCCAGGCCATCGCCGACCGGGAACGCACGATCAACGTGGCCCGCGAGCAGGCGTCCTCCGTCGAGGGCCAGAAGGTGGCCGAGCAGAAGCAGCGCGTGGCCGTGGCGGCGCTCGACGCGACCGCGGTGACGGGGGAGGTGGAGTCCCACAGGAACGCCGCGATCGCCACGGCGCAGCGCACGGCGGAGACCGTCGCCGCCACGAAGGAAGCGGAGCAGACGCAGCGGATCCAGGTGGCCAAGGCCGAATCCACCGCGGTGCAGGGTGAGAACACGTCGCAGGCGGAGATCGCGCGGTCCAACGCGACGCTCGCGCAGGTGCGCGCGGAGGCCATGCAGCAGGCCAAGGTCGCGAGCGCGCGGGCCGAGGAGGAGGTCCTCAAGGCCGAGCGCGAAAAGGAGCTGGCGCGGCTCGCTAAGGAGCAGCTGGCGCCCCAGGAGATCGAGAAGAAGCGGGTCGAGGTCGAGGCCGAGGCGGCGGCCGAGCGGTCGCGCCGCGAGGCCAGGGGTGCCGCGGACGCGATGCTCGCCAAGTACCAGGCCGAAGCCACCGGCACGCTCCAGGTGCTCGAGGCCAAGGCCGAGGGCTACCGGCGTCTCGTCGCCGCGTGCGCGGAGAATCCGCAGATTGCGCCCACCCTGCTGCTCATCGAGCAGATGCCGAAGCTCGTGGCGGAGCAGGTGAAGGCCATTCAGAACCTGAAGATTGACAAGATCACCGTGTGGGAAGGCGGGCGCGGGCAGGCGGGCGGCGGCGGCGCTACTGCCGAGTTTCTCTCGAGCCTGATCGGCTCGCTGCCCGCGGTGCACGAGCTGGCGCACCAGGCGGGGATCGAGCTACCCGCCGTGTTGGGGAAGGTGAAGGAGGACGTGCCGGCCACTGGGATGGCAGCGGCCAAGCGTCCGAAGAGCTAGTAGGGAGCGTTTACCGCCGCCGCTCCGCCAGGCGACGGTAGTACTCCTCGACCAGCGCCCGGTACTCGGCCGGCACGTCCTCGCCCGCCGTGAGCACCGCCGGCGCTGCCTCGTCGCCCATCATCCGGCGGCGGAGCGCGAACTCGAAGTCCTTGAGCGCCAGGATGGCCTCGGCCAGTTGCTCCAGGCCGCGTGGCGTGCCGATGGCGCCGGGGGCGTCCATGCGCTCGAGTCGCCGCGCGATCTCGTCCAGCGGCCCCGCGTCCACGCCTTCCTGACCCAGCTCCCGCCGCAGCTCGCGCAGCTCGCCGGCTCGGCGGCGCATCTCTCCGCGCAACTGGCGCTCGCGGTCGCCCGATCCGGCGGCAGCGCCGCTGTCCGCGCCACTTCCCTCGCGTGCCCGCTCGCCCAGCGACTCGAGCGCGCGCGCCACATCGCGCGCCTGATCGAGCGCCCGCTCGCGCCGCCGTCCCGCCGGCTCGCCCATGCGGCCGGCGGCATCCGCGATTCCGTCCCGCATGGCCTCGAGATCCGCGGCGATATCCTCCTCGAACCGCTCCGCGTACTCGGGCGACCGCTCCGCGATCACCCCGCGCGAGTAGCGGATCTTGTCCTGGAGCCGCCGATCGCGCGCCGCCTGAACCGTGGCGCGGAGCCGCTCCGACGCCTCCGGCTGGTCGCCGTGGGTCTCCCGCGCGAGCCGGTCCAGCTCCGATTCCAGCTGATCCACTTCCTCCGCCATGCCCTCTTTGCGCCGCGCCAGCTGGCGGAGCCGTTCCTGCCGGGCGGCGCCGTCGGCGGGCAGGTCGCGCAGCCGGTCCCGCACCTGGTCCTGCTGCTCCACCAGTTGCTCCGCCCGGCGGAGCGCGTCCCGCATGTCCCGCTCCTGCGCGGCGCCACGCGAGCCCTCGAGCCGGCGGCGCGCCTCGCGCAACTGCTCGGTCGCGGCTTCGCCCTGCGCGGCGCCCCGCTGGCCGGCCGCGGCCCGCCGCATCGCGGTCGCCGCGTCCTGGAGACGCCGCGCGGCCTCGGACAGCTCGGCGTTGTTCTGCTCGCGCGCCAGCCGCTCGAGCCGCCGGCCCAGTTCCTCCGCCTCGTCCGCGAGCCGCCGCTGCCCCGCCGCGGTGCCGGTGTTGGGGTCGCCCGCCGCCTGCGCCCGCTGCCGCTCGTTCTCCTGCTGCTGCCGGCGCGCCAGCTCGCGCAGCTTCTCGAGCGCTTCGTCCGTCTGCTGCTCCGCCTGCTGGCGCGCGCCACGGTCCACGCTCTCGTATTGATTGCGCAGCCGGTCCATCTCGAGGTCGAACAGGTCCGCCAGCTCCTCGGCGCTGGCCGCGCCGCCGCCTCCGCCCCCGCCACCCTGCTGCCCCAGCTGCACCTGCCGCTCCCGGAACGCCGCTTCCGCACGCTGGAGCTGCTGCAGTGCCCGCTGCTCGGGCGACAGCGCCGAGTCCGCCGACCGCCGCCCCAGCCGCTCCTCGGCCTCCTGCATGGCCGCGGCCGCGAGCGGCAGCGCTTCGGCCACCGTTGCCAGCGTTGAATCCAGCTCCGCCACACCGCGGGTCTGGAACCGGCGCACGAGCGTTTCGACCTCCTCACGCAACCGGCCCTGCATGAGCGTGACGGTCCCCAGGTGGTCGAGCCACTCCCGCGGCCCGAAGCGGGCGCGGTCGCGCACCAGACGGAACGTGGCCGCGATGATGTCGCGCTGCCGGTTCGACAGCTCGCCCGGCGAGACGCCGCCGCCTTCCTGGCCCGGCATGTTCCCGCGCTCTTCGGCCGCCCGCCAGCGCCGGTCGAATGGCCGGACCGTGACGAAGTAGATGTCCGTCACGGCCGGGGTACCGCCCCGACGACCGTCCGCGGCCCGCGCGTAGTACGTGATCACGTCTCCCGGGACGAGCGACATCTCCTCGAGATAGAGCGTGTGGCCGGCCGTCACGTCCTTCCGGAGCCCGCGCCCGCCATACAGCTCACGCGTGACCTCCGCCCCGCCGTTCACCGCGTACACCAACTCCACCCGCCGGAGCCCGTGGTCGTCCTCCGCGCGCACCTCGGCCACCACCTCGTCCACCGATGTGACCTGCATGTCCCGGCCGGGCTTGCTGATGCGGATCATGGGCGGCTGGTCGTCCAGCGCGTCAATGAAGTACTCGGGCGACGCCGGCACGAGCCGCCCGTCCTGTGCCGCGAGAAACACGCGGTACGAGCCGCTCTCCCGCACTTCGATCTCGCCCGTCAGGGCCGCCTCACCTGCTACGAGCGCCACCGTGTCCGTCCCCACGAGCAGCGCGCCGCGGGCGGTGGCGATGGTTGGCAGCACCGTGACCTCGACTCGCGTTCCCACCAGCGCCGCGATGTCGCCGCCACCCTCCTCGCGCACGGGCTCCAGTCCCGTGTACGCGGGGAACCGGTACAGCAGCGTGATGCCCGCGACGTACGGCAGGTCCGCGACCGAGAGTGTGTACAGCGGCGACCGCACGCCGCCCGCCGTGACGAAGTACTCCGTCGTGTCGCGCAGGTCGAACAGCAGGTATTCGAGCGCGTCGCCGTCGTCGCTCCGCTGCATGACGACCCGTTCCCATTCCGCGGCGCCGAGCGGCCGGAGGACGAGTGTCACGTCCTCGGCCGTGAAGTTCCGGAGGCCGGCGCGAATGCGCAGATCGGCGCCTCGGGCGAGCGTGGAATCGCCGGGCAGCACCGCGATGGCGTACGGGGATCCCGCGGCGTCCCGGAACGGCGACATGACGAACGGCAGTCCGGTGCGCACGCCACCGGGTCCCAGCAGCCACATGCCCAGGCTCACGGCGGCGACGGCCGCGAGCACCCCGCCGGAGCGCCGGAGCGTGGCTCGCTCGATGCCCCGCCCGCGGTCCACGCTCGCGAGCCGCTCGACCGCGCGCTCCACGATCCGGTCCGCCAGCGCGGGCGAGATGGTGCCGCCGGACACCTCACCGGACGCAACGGCGCCGAGGACCGAGCCGTCCAACGACGCCTCGTGCTCCTCCAGGTACAGGGCGACCTGGTCGTCGGTGATGCGGCGCGCGAGCGGGCGCAGCACCCGCCACACGAACAGACCCCCGATCGTCCCCCAGGCGAGCGCGCGAAACGCCGCAAGCGCGGCCGGAGAGAACCGGAAATGGTCCACGCCCCAGGCGGCGACCAAAACGACCGCGAGGCCCCCCACGCCGACCCAGGCCAGGCCGTGCAGGAGCACGCGCAGGCGCCAGCGGCGCCGCGCGGCGCGAATCACCGCCAGGAGGTCGGGTCTCACGTTGGAATCCTCATGGGGCTGGGACTGACCCATCGGAGGAGGATACCCCGCGGAGGAACGCCGTTCCACCCGCTCACGTTCCCATTCCCCGGGGGCGAACCCCCGCGACCACCGACTCGGTCACGAGCACCGCCAGCGCGGCCAGCGCCACATACCACCATAGCCGCTGCCGGCGCTCGCGCTCTTCCGCGCTCAGGCGCAGACGGCCATCGGCGGCGGCGGATGCGGCCTCCTCGCCGGACGCGGCGGAGACGAGCGCGGAGCGATCGAGCTGGGCCAGGTCGGATTCTGCCGGATCCAGGTTGGCGGCGTACGGCACCCCGGCGCCGCCACTCATGGGCCGCAAGGTGTAGACGCCGGCCCGATCGAGCGGCAGCGGGCTCCGCGGCCCTGCTCGCAGGCTGGTGCGCGACCCGTCCGGTGCCTCGAGGACCATCTCGACCGTATCGCCGCCCAGGTCCGCGGGTTCCACGGCCTGACCCACCGCATAGGACGACGGCGGCTCCCGGTGACGCGCCAGGTATCGAACCGCCTGATGGACCGTGGGCAGGAACACCGCCCGGACCGCCAGGTCGTTCCAGACGTTCCCGAAGTCGGACGCCCAGAGCAGCACCCGGCCCGACCCCACCCGCGATTCCACCAGCATCGCCGCCCCGTCGTCGGTCCAGGCCAAAACCTGCGCGCTGTCCGGGGGCGTCAGCCGCCGGTACCGGTAGATCCGCACCGCGCTGTAGTCGCCTCCACGCGCGTTGCGATACGGAGAGAAGATCGGGTGGGCGTAATCGGTGACGCCCAGCGCGCCCCCGCGCGCACTTACACGGTCTACGGGTTGCCCCGCGATGCTGCCGAACTGGTCGCGCAGGGTCGCCGGGATGGACCCGGCCCGCGCGCCGAGCGCCCAGAGCAGGCCCCCACCCGCCTCGATGAACCGCACCAGCGTCCGGCCCGCCTCGCCGGACGGAAACGCCGCGTCGTTGAGAATCACGACGTCCGCTCCCGCGAGGTCGGCCGCCGAGGGAGCCCTGCGTGACGTGACGGCCAGTGCCGGGTCTCGCCCGATGGCCAGCGCGCGACGGACGTAGAGCATCTCGCGCTCCGCCTGTCCGGGTTCCACCAGCAGCACCTCGATGCTCGGAATTGGACGGAGCACGAAGCGAAACACGTCGTCCACCGCGAGCGCATCCTCCGTGATCCCCACCCAGGCCGCCGTCGGCGTGGCCGGGAGCGCGATGGCCGGGAACTGCACCACGGACACATCTCCCGCCGAAACCCGCGCCGGGAGATCGTGCAGCACCTGCTCGCCCGTGCCGAGCCGGACGCGCACCTCCCGGTCCTGGGTGCCCAGGTTCGCGACACGCGCGGTGACGGTCACGCGTCCACCGCTCTCCGGGCTGCGCTGGAGCGTCACGCCCGCCACCGCGAGGTTCTCGACCTCGCCGTCGCCCACCGACACCGGCTCGAAGGCGGTGCCCGCCGGAAGCCGCACGTCGGCGCGTCCGTCCCATCCGGATCGCTGGAAATCGGTGATCAGGACGACCGTGCTGCGCGGCAGCGCCGACTGCTCGACCAGATCCCGCGCCAGGTCCAGCGCCGGCGCGTAGCGCGTGGCCGCGCCGTGCGGCTCGACGCCCGCGAGGTAGCCCTCCAGCTGCGCCGGATCGCCGGTGGGCGGTCCGAGGGCCGCGGGGGTGGCGGCGAACAGCACGAGGGTGGCGTGGTCTTCCGGCCCCAGCGCGCCTCCCACCGCCTGCACCGCCTCGCGCGCGCGCCGCCAGCGGTCGCCATACCCCATGGACGCCGACCCGTCGAGCAGGATCACCACCTCCCGCGCCGCGGCAACGGCGGCTCCGGTCACGTCGCGCGTGAGGAACGGTCGCGCGAAAATGACCGCCAGCAGGGCCAGGGCCGCGGCGCGAAGCAGCAGCAGCAAACGGTCGCGCAGGCGGCGGCGCTCCGTGGTCTTGAACGGCACGCGCCGCACGAAGGCGAGCGACGGGAACCGCACCGGGTCCCGCCGCGCGCGCTGGCTCAGGTGGAGCAGCACCGGGACAGCCAGGGCCGCGAGGCCCAGCAGGAACAGGGGAGCGAGCAGGCCCATCTACTTCACCCTCGCCAGCCACTCGCGCTGCGAGAGGTACTCCAGCAGCGCGAAGTCGAGGGGCTTCCCCGTGTCGGCGTGGTAGTAGTCAATCCGGTTGTCTCCCAGGCGCCGGGACAGGGTCTCGCAATGCGCGCGCATCAGGCCCTGATACTCCTCCCGCATGGTGGCCGGAACCACGGGCACCCGTTCGCCCGTTTCCAGGTCCTCGAACGGGCTTGCCTCCTCGAACGGGAACGTCAGCTCCGCCGGGTCCAGCACGTGGAACACGATCACGTCGTGCCCGCGGTCGCGCAGCGCCGCCAGGGCCCGGATGGTCGCGTCCGGCTCGTCGTAGCAGTCCGACACCAGCACCAGGATGCACCGCCGCCGCACGATCTCGGCCACCTTGCGCAGCGGCCCGGCCAAATTGCCCTGGCCGCCCGGCCCGCGCGCTTCGAGCGTGTGCAGCGCCAGCTCCAGATGCTTGGCGGATGCGGGGACGTAATCCAGCAGCTCGCCGTCGAAAGTGATCAGGCCCACCCGGTCACGCTGTCGCCGTGACAGATACAGCAGGCTGGCCGCGAGCATCCGGGCATAGTCCAGCTTCCGCACGCCGTCGCCGTAGTCCATGGAGCGGGACACGTCGAGCAGCACGAGCATGTTCGCGTTGGTGTCCGCCTCGAACTCCTTCACGTAGAACCGATCGGTCCGTCCGTACACGCGCCAGTCAATCCGCCGGATGTCATCGCCCGGCACGTACGGCCGGTGCTCCGCGAAGTCCGTGGACAGGCCGAGGTACGGCGAGTGGTGGAGGCCGCTGATGAAGCCGTCCACCACCGTGCGCGCCACCAGCTCGAGGTTGTCAATGCGCGCGAGGACCGCCGGGTCGAGGAACCGGGTCCCGGTCACATGCCGGACGCCGGCACGGGCACCACCTCGAGCAGGCGGTCCACCAGGTGATCGGTCGTGATGCGCTCGGACTCGGCGTGGAAGTTCTTGAGGATGCGGTGCCGCAGCACCGGGTGCGCCAGCGCCCGGATGTCGTCGAACTTCACGTGATACCGTCCCGCCAGGAGCGCGCGCGCCTTGGCGCCAAGCACCAGGTACTGCGCCGCCCGGACGCTCGCGCCATATGAGACCCACTCGCGCACGAAGTCCGGGGCGCCCGCGCCATTCGGCCGGCTGGTGCGCACCAGGTGCACCGCGTAGTGCAGCACCGGATCCGGCACGGGCACCCGCCGCACGAGCTGCTGGAACGCCACGATGTCGGCGCCGCTCACCACCGGCCGGAGCGCCTCGCCCGGCATCCGCGTGGTGCTGCGCACCACTTCGATCTCCTCGGACTCGCTCGAGTACTCGATCACGATGTTGAACATGAACCGGTCGAGCTGCGCTTCCGGCAGCGGATAGGTGCCTTCGAGCTCGATCGGGTTCTGCGTGGCGAACACGAAGAACGGCTCCTCGAGCTGGTAGGTGCGCCCCTGCACCGTGACCCGGTGCTCCTGCATGGCCTCGAGCAGCGCCGCCTGCGTCTTGGGCGGCGTGCGGTTGATCTCGTCGGCCAGGACGATGTTGGCAAAGATCGGTCCCGGCACGAAGACCAGGCGCCGCTGGCCGGTGGCGGGATCCTCCTGCACCAGATCGGTCCCCGTGATGTCCGACGGCATCAGGTCCGGCGTGAACTGGATACGCGAGAACTTGAGGTCCAGCGCGTCGGCGATGGCGCGGATCAGCAGCGTCTTGGCCAGGCCCGGCACGCCGATCACGAGACTGTTGCCCCCCACGAACAGCGAAAGGAGGACCTGCTCGATCACGTCGTCCTGCCCGACGATGAGCTTGTGCAGCTCCTCGAGGAGCGCGTCGCGGCTGGCCGCGAGACGATCCGCCAGCGCCACGTCGTCGGCCGATTCCATTGCGGGCTTGGGGGTGGTCATGGGTCTCCGGGTCAGTGGGTCAGGGCGTACATGAGATAGTTCACGCCGAGCTTGAAGGCCTGGTTCGACAGTTCGATGGGAATGAAACCCCGGTCCGACCATTCCCACGACTCGCCGACGTCGTTGTTGTAGTTCGCGATGAGGAGCAGGCGTTTGGCCGGGTCGTTGGCTTCGAAGATGCCGAGGAAATAGGACGGCACACCACGGTACGGGTGGCGGAAGTCCAGGGTGTCAATGTCGAAGAACGAATGGAAGATCGGATGCGACGCGTCCAGCTGCACCAGCCGCCCGTCGGGCAGGACCTTCCGCAGCATGGTCTCGAGATTCGACAGGTGTCCGAGCCCGGTGAAGTCGTCGAAGATGATGAAGCCGCCCTTGTGCAGGTAGGCCCGGAACACCACCGCTTCCCGGTCCGTGAGCGTCCAGTACCCCGGCTCCGACATGTAGGCGATGGGGTACTTGAACAGCTCGGCGTCCTCGGCGCCCAGGACATTGCTCCCGTCGTTCCGGGTTCCCGCGGCGGTCAGCTCCTTCATGATGGTCATCACGTGGCGGTCCGCGCGCGGGTAGTCGTGGTCCCAGTTGTAATCCACGCCGCCAAAGAAGCCGCCTCCACCCCAGCCGTACTGGCTGGGCGTGTACCGCAAGCGCACGAACGTGAGCAGCCCGTCGTAGGGCACGTTGAACGCCTTGAAGTCCGTCGTTCCCTCCGGCGGAAGCGCGCGCTGCCGCCGCTGCCCCTCGGCCGTCTGCACCCAGATGGTCCCCAGCAGGAGCGCGAGGAGCATTCCCCACGAGCCGTGGCGGCAGGAGCGGGATACCAGCGTGGCCTCAATCATCCCGCCCCTCCCGCAGCTCCAACAACAACTCCAGCGCCGGCTCGAAGCCCGGCGCGCGCTCCAGCGCCCGGAGCACGGCCTGCCGCGCGCCCGCCCGATTACCGGCCGCCAGCTCGGCGCGCGCCAGCCGGTAGTACGCGGTCACCGGATCGGCCGGGTCGAGCGCCACCAGGACCCGCCACTCCCGCACGGACAGTGCGACCTCGCCGAAAGCATCCGCCAGCTCCGCCAGGCGCGCGTGCGCGTCCGGGTCCGTGGGGTCCACGAACATCAGCGCGTCGAGCGCGCGCAGCGCGCCCGCGCTGTCGCCCAGCGCGAGCCGGACGTCCGCCAGCTCGCGGTGGGCATCGTACGACCGTTCGTTGCGCGCGGTCATGGCCGCCAGCTCCCGCTCCGCCGCGCGGAGGTCGTCACGTTCCCGCGCAAGGCGGGCCAGCAGGTAGTACGGGCCATCGGCCTCCGCGTACTCCGGGAACAGGGCCTTGGCACGCTCGAGGAACGGCGTGGCCTCCCTGGCCCGGCCGTCCCGCACCAGCAGCTGGCCCGCCCGCAGCTGCAGTCGGAAGTCACCCGGGTTGCTCCCGGCCCGCGCGAGGACGGCCGCGGGCGACGGCTGCGCCACCATCCCCTCGCCGTGCGGCGCCAACGCCGCCAGCTGCGTCGCGAACTTCCGGTCGAGCCACGCCATGAACGTCCGATCGAACCGCTCCAGCTCGACGCCCAGCACCTCGCGGAAGGCGCGCGGGGTGTCGTGCCCGTTCCCATAGGCCCGCAGCAGCCGCACGAGCGCCGCGAACCCGTGCTCGGCGGCAATCCACTCGCACACGAGCGACGCCTGGTAATACGAAAACCCCAGCTGCTCCGGGTACGCGGGCCGCACGAAGCCGTCGTTGAGCCGGCTCACGGGGAGCAGCTGCGCCGCCTGATGTGCGGCCAGGAAGTCCGGGCTCGCGTCATCGCCCCAGCCCGGGCGCGCCATGCGCTCTTCGTACACCGCGAGCCCTTCGGTGAACCAGCGCGGCACGCGGTGTCCGCTGGCCGCCATGTGGAAGCTGTGCGCGATCTCGTGCCAGAGCGTGGAGCCCCAGTTGAACTCGCCGCGCTGCCGCGCGGACGGCGAGTCCATTGCCACCACCGGCCCAAAGCTCACGCCCAGCGCACCCAGGCCCACCAGGCCCATCGTGCGGACCGAGAAATCGGCATGGCGCCGGAACACCTCCACCCGGATGGGCGGCGCGGACACCCCGTACCGGGCGGCCATGGACGCGTACGCCTCCTCGGCGAGCGCGCCAACGTACGGCGCGAGCACGTCTATCTCCACAGCGTCGGCCACCACCTGGAACCGGGGAAAGGTCCGCACCGGAAAGGCGTCGAGCGTGTCGAGCAGGTCGAGCGTGTTCTTGGTCCACACGTCGAACGGGTCACCGGCAAAAGCCTTCTCCAGGTGGACACGACCGCTGTCCATCTGTCCCAACCGCAGCTCGTTGATGCCGAGCAGCGCCCAGCCGCGCCAGGCCAGGGAGTCGCGGATCACCGCCTGCCGCGCGAACCGCGCCGCATCCGCGTACAGCCGGTGCCGCCCCGCCAGCTCCGCCGCGGTGAGATCCGGCACCGCGGTGTGCGGATTCCCCTCGAGTACGGTCCGGCGCGCCGCCCTGAATCCCGCCGAATCGCCCGCAAGCCAGGCCACGGCCGCCTGCGTACTGAGCGCCGCGATCGAGCGCGGGTTCACCTCGAGCGCCCTCGCCACCTCCTGGCGCGCCCCCGCGTAGTCGTCCACCTCCGAGAGCAGCTCGGCGCGGAGGATCCGGGCGTCCACGAACTGTGGGTTGATCTCGAGGCTGCGATCGAGGAGCCCGCTCACGCCGCCGCGGCCGGTGAACCGCGCCACGCGCGCCAATCCCAGGAGCGCCGCCGGTTGGAGTGAATCGCGCGTCAGGACGGCCTCGAACGTGGTCTGCGCCTCGCCGCCGTTGTAGCGGCTGAGGAAGAGCGCGCCCACCGCCAGGTGCGCGTCGAGGTTGCCCGGATCGGCGGCGATGGCCTCGTCCAAGGCCCGCAGGGCGTCCCGCGCCAGCTGCGGGTCGGTGACGCTCAGCCGCTCGACCGCTATGCCGACCGCCGTAAGTTCGGCGGCGGTGAGACTCCCCTGGCGCGCGTTGTAGGCCGCGATCAGGCGGTCGTAGTCGCGGAACGCGCCCTCCCGGGCCCCCAGCTCCTCCCGGAGCAGGCCCATCTGGAGGATCACGAGCAGGCTGTCCGGGCGCGTTTGTGCGCGTGCGGCGTTCAGGACGCGCTGCGCCGCGGCCCGGTCTCCAGTGACGCGGAGCAGCTCGCCCAACTCGGCCGCCAGATCCGCGCGCCGCGCCATCGCGATCGCGTCGTCGTACTTCCCGGCGTCCCGGAGCTGCCGCACCTGGCTGCGCGCCGCGGCGGGGCTCTGCGCCAACGCCGGGACGGTCACGGCGTTCATCAGCGCCGCCACGATCCAGCCGCGCCGCATCACCGCCGGCCCTCCTGCGTCCGCAGCTCGCGCGTCACGCGCGCCAGCTCGACCAGCAAGGTCTCGAGCTGCCGGTCGTACGCGGCCGGTTCCATTGCCGCTTTCCGGCCGCGGAGCCTCGCGACCTCGCGCTCCAGCGAATCTCGCACCGCGGCGAGCCCCGTGAGCGGCGCGCCCGCCGGGCCATTGCCCAGGTAGAACGTCGCCGCCGCCGCCCCGTCGCCCTCGGTCTCCACCGGTTCCATCGTGCCCACGCCGTCCCCGTCGGCGTCGAGCAGCGGGTGCTCGGTCCGGAGCCGCTGGTCCCGCTCGTAGAGCCGCACCACCTCCCGCCGCGCGTACTCGAACACCTCGAGCACCGATAGCCGGCCGTCCTTGTCGTGGTCCGCCTCCTCGCTCGCCAGGGCCGCCGCGAAGTATCCGCCGAACTGGGTCTCCTCGCGCTCCGCTCCGGATCGGGTGGCCGTGAGGACCACGCGGCCGGGACCACCCACCTCCCGCACCCAGTCGCCACTCGCGCTCGCCGCGTTGACGACCACGATTCGCCGCGTCCCGAACGGTCCGAGCAGCGCCGCGAAGTCCTTCGCCGAGAGGTCCGGCCCCGGGAGGTTGATCCGCGCGCCCTCGGGGCCCACCGACCCGTGGCCCACGAAGACGATCAGGATGGTGGCATCTGGCTGGGCATCGCTGGCCAGTACCGCCAGCGACCTCGTGATCTCCTCCTTGGTGGAGCGCGCGGCCACCCGCGGATGGCGCGATGGGTCCTCGGCAAGCAGCCGGATACGCGAGGCCGGAATGCCCAGCCGTCCCTGGGCAGCGTCGGCAATGGCGAGGCCGGCGGCAAGAAAGGCCTCCTGGTACCGCGGCTCTCCGCCCAGGCCGCAGGCCACGAGCACGTGCGTCTGCGCCGCGGCCGGCGAGGCCAGCAGCAGCATCGCCACCAGCGCCCTCACGCCAGCCCCCGCCGTCGCCGCAACGTCCACTCGCCGCTCAGCAGCCCGACCAGCAGGAACAGCAGCACCGGCATATCCCACAGATCGCGGTATTCGACCACCGTGGCGCCGCTCTCCGTGAACGTGACGTCCTCGGCCAGGGTCCGAAGCGTGGACGGCGTGTAGTAGCGCCCACCCGTCTCCTCGGCCACGCGCCGCAGCGTTCCCTCCTGAAGTGCGGCGCCGAAGTACTCGGCACCGAGGTCACCCGCCTGGAGGTAGACCGAGCGTTCGCCAAGCGCGCGCCCGCCCTGCTCGGCCCGGACCCGCACCTCGTGCAGGCCGGGCAGCGCGGGTGTCCACGACGCCTCGTATTCGCCGTCCCGGCGAACCGTCCAGCGCAGCGGCGCCTCGTGTTCCACACCGGCCGGATCCACGATCGTCGCCCACGCATCGGCGCCGTTCACGCGCACGTATCCCGAGTCCGCGACGTCGGCCGTGATGGTGACGGGCT
>Ga0214471_10002330_pt1 | contig 14941 bp, 14 predicted proteins | sample RVTome_5_FD_207665 | JGI IMG/M metagenome (GOLD analysis project Ga0214471, IMG submission 207665) | Soil microbial communities from uranium-contaminated site in the Upper Colorado River Basin, Wyoming, United States - RVT142D155 | ecosystem: Environmental > Terrestrial > Soil > Contaminated >... | reverse complement strand
CCTAGTATCCAACCATTTCAAAAAATTGGAGCTATTTTTTAGGGATTCTTCTTGAGAAATTGCATCCCTTTGGCACAGCACATGTTTGTAACCGTTTATTAAAATATGGTCTTCAACTTTCATGATACGTTAGTTTTCTTGTTCTTTTCTTCTATCCAGCGGGACATAAATTTAGTGCTTTGCATGGAATGGTGATACAGCATAGTGCCAGTAAAGTTTTGCAAACGCATCTTTTCTAAATTATTTGATAGGTTATCAATTGTTCCCTTAAGTTTAATTTCAAAATTGGTTTTATTGAAACGTTTATTGATAATTTCAAAACCATTAATTTGATACGTTTTCCAAATGTTTTCATTTGTATATAATTCCACTGCTTTCTGTGCAAATACTTGTGGATTATCCTCAATAAACCCATTGGGTTCCAATCCCGACGTTTCGGAACCAAACATCCCTTCTGCTGCAATTGTGGACATCGCACAGGGTGCTCCATTTTGCATGGCATCAATGAGTTTTCCTTTTAATCCAGCACCAAAACGTAATGGCGACAAACACACTCTGGCATCTTGCATTGTCGTATTGACATCTTCAGCAAAACCCTTGATATAAAATCCTTCCTTTTTATTCTGCAATTGAAGTACTTTTTGTGACGGATAAGCTCCATAAATGTGTAATTCCGATTTTTGAAGTTGTTGCCTTATGAATGGCCAAATGGCTTCTTTCAAATAGGTTATTGCATCGTAATTGGGCTCATGTAAAAAGTTACCAATGGTCACAAAGTGCGCTCGCTCTTCAAATTTTGGAAGCTTTTGAATGGTTTCCTTTGAAATTGGATCCAACATAAAAGGGAGATAGCAAAGTAAACGTTCATCCATCTTAAATTGCTCTTTCAGAATCTCCATTTCAGCTTCCGAAATGATAAAACTCAAATCGCATCGAAATATGCTGGCAATTTCACGCTTTGCTGTTTCGTTGAACAGATAAGTGTTATCAAATGGTATTTGTTCCTTAAATGCCTGTTGTCTTCCCTTGCGTAAACAATGCAAATCCTCGGTATCCAAAATTTTTAAGGTGTTGGGACACTGTTCTGTAACGCGCCAGCCAAACTGCTCTTCCATCATAAAACGGTCGAACAATACGATATCGGGACTCAGCTTCTTGATGAATGTATCAAAACTTTCATCGTTCAATTGTATTGGGACCTGTTCGATTCCAATGGTGGTCAAATCAAATGCACGATCACTTTTGGCACATGGGCTCGCAAAAGTAATCGTGAAATTTTGGGACTTAAAAAAATGAATGAGCTGCATCATTCGGCTCCCTGCCGCAGAACTATTGGGTTCTAGCCAAACGAAACCGATGACCAATAGCTTTTTTTTCAACTTCTAAAAATTTAATTTTTGCTAAGATATGAATACCAACGTTCTCATAAAAAAATTACAAAACTAGATTTATGCACAATCGTTACAGCGTTTAGAAAGGGACATTAATCAATGAAATGTCTGGGCCATAAAGCTAAGACGAAACACATTTTAAACAAGATTAAAGTTTCATGACGTTTTGCAGTGCTTCATCTGAAATCACCAATAGTTTGCTTTTAATCAATCGCGAAGTTAGGGTTTTCCAGTTCTTATCTTTTTTGAAAATGGATGCTAAAATAGGATGTGCCTTTTCAAATTCCTTATTGTTCAACAAATTAATGGCATACCAATATTGCATCTCAAGATTTTCTGGAAATAATTTTTGGGCACTCAAGTACAGTTCTTCCGCTTTTTTTGAATCACCTTTTTCCATAGCCAAATCCCCTCGATTCATAAAATCATAAGCGTTATGGATTTTTATCAAACGTTCCAATTCCACAATCGGATTTTCATGGTCTTCCACACGTAAATCCATAATGGTATCTTCCCAAGAATTTTCCGTAGCGGTTCCTTTTACGATCAAAATAGCAGCCGATTGTTTTCCTCTTATATCCCCTTTTTCATTTTCAGCAGCTTTTAATGCAGCCAAAAGACGCTCACTTAAAGTTCCTGAAGTCTGTTCAAAGGCTTTTGCCATGGCATTCCAAACTGTATTGTTGAGCATCATATTGGCTTGAACCGAGAAATTCTTTCCTTGTTTATGGCCGGCAGCATCGATACACAACTTGCCTGTATGAGTGGCAACTTCGCCTTTTGTGTTCAAAAATGCAACTTGCCTGTACATTTCACCTCCATCATTTGCCAATAGAGCATCCAAAGCCTGTTGTGGTGATAAGCCTTGTTCCATTAAAGCCAATCCTTTGGGCCCATAACTGGGATTTACCAAGGATTGAGTTGCTACAACACCAACACCAGCTTTTCCATAGGTCACTACACTTCCAACACTAAACCAATGGCTTTGAACAGCCACTCCAAGATCCCCGGTAATGGAATCTCTAGCAACAATGGAATAGGTATGTGTGTATGGTTCTGATTTTTTGTAAACCTGTGGAAATAGACTTTGTGAAACCAGTAAAACAACTAATACAATACATTTATTCATGGCTTTTGACTTTGAATACTAAAGTAATGATTTTTATCCTTTAAACTTATATCTTGTAACTTCGCTCTTCTAACTTTCTTTGTTATCTTTGCAACTTCAAAAAACAATTCAGTTTATGTCATTGTCTTCCCTTAATGCAATATCCCCTATTGATGGTCGCTATAGAACCAAAGTTGACGTTCTGGCATCCTATTTTTCTGAAGAAGCTTTGATAAAGTACAGAGTTTTAGTGGAAATTGAATATTTTATTGCATTATGTGAACTGCCATTGCCCCAACTTGCTGATTTTGATACGGCACTTTTTGATGAATTAAGAGCCATCTATAAAAGTTTTTCTACGGAAGATGCTTTGAAAATCAAAGCCATTGAAAAAGTCACCAATCATGATGTCAAGGCGGTTGAATATTTTATTAAAGAGCAGTTTGATGCATTGGGCATTTCAAAATATAAAGAATTCATCCATTTCGGATTGACCTCACAAGATATCAATAACACAGCCATTCCTTTGAGCATCAAGGAAGCCGCAGCCAATGTCTATATTCCTGAATTTAATGCGGTTGTAAATACCCTTAAGGAACTTTCCAAAGCATGGGCAACCATTCCTATGTTGGCAAGAACGCACGGACAACCTGCTTCCCCTACCCGACTTGGTAAGGAAATTGATGTGTTTGTTGTACGACTGGAAGAGCAATTTAGATTATTGAGCGCTATCCCAAATGCTGCCAAATTTGGTGGTGCCACAGGTAATTTTAATGCCCATAAAGTCGCTTATCCCAATATTGACTGGAAAGTTTTTGGCAATGGTTTTGTGCAAGAAAAACTAGGTTTGAAGCATTCCTTTCCTACAACTCAAATTGAACATTACGACCACATGGCAGCATTATTTGATGCTTTAAAACGCATCAATACCATCATCATAGATTTGAATCGGGATTTTTGGACTTATGTTTCCATGGATTATTTTAAACAAAGCATAAAAAAAGGCGAAGTTGGCAGTAGTGCCATGCCGCATAAAGTGAATCCCATCGATTTTGAAAACAGTGAAGGAAACCTTGGAATGGCCAATGCCATTTTTGAACATTTGTCCGCCAAACTTCCCATTTCACGATTGCAGCGTGATTTGACCGACAGTACCGTTTTGCGTAATGTTGGCGTTCCCTTTGCTCATACCCTTATTGGATTTAAATCCACGTTGACCGGATTGAACAAATTACTGTTGAACAAGAGCAAGATTGCTGAAGATTTGGAACAAAATTGGGCGGTTGTCGCCGAGGCCATTCAAACTATTTTGCGACGTGAAGGCTATCCAAATCCTTATGAAGCTTTAAAAGGATTGACTCGTACCAACGAAAAAGTCACACAAAGTTCCATTTCAAATTTTATTGATACCTTAGAGGTTTCAAAGGAAATTAAAAATGAACTTAAGGTCATTACGCCAACAAATTATACGGGAATTTAACAACAACACTACCAAAAGCACAAAAATGGACACTTTTGGTTTTATATTTACCATTGCTCTGGTGTCTCTTTTTTTTGTTTCGGGGATTTTAGGAATATTAGATTATTTTATCATCAAATGGATTTTGTTTTTGGCATTGGCCTTTTTACTTGTTTATTGTATTCTGATTATAGCCAATAACAAAAATCACCCAGATTAACCAGGTGATTTTCTATTAACACTTTATATTAATTTCAGTTATTTAAAAAAATCTGCAAACTGTGTAATCTGTGATTCGTTGATATTTGCTGTATCCAAGGCTGAATATAATTTCACCACTTTATTGGCACTCATATCGTCTCCTAAAACCCTAATAATGGCAAAACCTTTATCATTGGCGTTTCCAAAAATAATGAGCTCATCTATTCGATCTTCTTCTCCAATAAATTTTATAGAAAATTTCCCATCGGTGGTATTTCCACCTCGCATAAGCTCTTGATATTTTGGGTTGTTTAAAATTTCCTTTACTTTTTTCAGCTCCACTTCATATTCAACTTTATTACCTTCAGACACTACAAAAGCAAGCATATTGAGTTTGTCTATGGATTTGTAGGCCTCCTTCTGTTCTTCGGTCAAGTTGGTCACTTCTATATTAAGTAAACTTGTGGGAATATCTATGGTTGTAAATCCAGGTTTGAGTTCATTATCTACGAAATAAACCTGTAACGACGGATTTTGGTCACAACTTGTTAAAGTCGCAACCAAAACCAACATCGTTATTAATTTTTTGATTGATGTAGCCATTATGCTATTTATTCTTTTTATCCCCAACTTTTTTCAATTGGTTCCCACCAGGAACATTCATTTTATTGGTCAGTTTAGAGACCTGTCGCAAATCGATGTCTCCAGTTAAAGATAATAAAACGGTTTCAATTTCCCTTTTCTTCCCATTGATGGTAATGTCTTGACCTTTGGTAATTTCTTTCAATCCAGTAACAAACATCAATAATTCTTTTACATGGTTATCATCTTTACCTTCCTTGACATAAAACTTAACGGTTTGTTCGCCATCTTTTATACGCATCAACTCTTGTAAGTTTGCACTTTTTAGATAACTGTTAAACGTTGCGTTCATATCGGCTGAAATTTTTTCATCACCCGTGGTCAACACCTTTAAGCCTGTTATTTTACCGACCATGTCAACCAATTCTTGGGCTTCTGGATCATCGGTCTGTATTTGAAGATCCATAAGCATCTTAAACATTTTCTGGTTGACAATAACGGAAGTTACCCCGTCCATGTCTTCAAATTTGTCAAACACACTCTGTCCAAAAGTTACTATTGGAGCTAATGCTATTGCTAATATTACTGCTAATTTTTTCATCTGTTTTTTGATTTTAATTATTACTTGTATTTATTCGTTTTTAAAAATTTTATTGGTAGTTGCTGAGAACTCACTGATGTAACCCACTTGTTCTGCACCTTTTTCAAATTGTGCGCCAGCCAAATTCAAGGCATTTAAACTTGTGGCGCCTTGGTTGAATTTTGAAGACAACAGGTTTAAGGCCTCCATGGTTTGATTGTAAGCCAAAAGCTCTTCTGAATTGAGATCGGCTAAAGTTTTTTTACCACCATTAAACTGGGTAAAGACCGTTAACATTAACACCGCTATTGCCGCGACCGAAATCCATCTATACAAATTGTATGTTTTAGTCCCATCCTGATAATTATCGGGAGCTTTAGGGATTAATGGAACGTCTTTGGTATAATGCTCCTGTTTTGTCTTTTTGAAATACTGGAACATGACTCTATAAGACTCCAAATGTGGAGCAACCTCATCTTGAGCGAAGTAAGCTTGTAACTGCTGCTCTTCTTTTAGCGTTGTTTCGCCATTATCGTACTTTTCCAGTAACTTTTCTATTTTATTTAATACCATAACTATGCGTATTTGTTAATTTTTCCCGTATTGTTTTTCTTGCTCTTGAGAGTGATACCCGTATTGCTGTTTCATTCATGTCCAACACTTTTGCTATCTCTTCAAATTCATATTCCTCTATATCTCTCAACTGCAGTACCAGTTTTTGTTGTTCTGGCAGGTCTTCTATAATTTTTGCAACCCAATCCACACTGTCACTCAATTCAACCTGTCGTTGCAAGGAGGTATTGTTATCTTGATAATTACTATGGACAATTTTCAGGTTTTGAGCTTGTTTGGATTTTAACCGATCCAAACAAAAATTCTTGGTCATCGTCATCGAAAACGCTTCAACATTTCTATAATCCTCAATACGTTCTTTATTGTTCCACAACTTCATCAAAATCTCCTGTGTGGCATCTTCGGCTTCCTCATTGGAAACCAAGAGTCGTTTTGCCAAACGAAAGACTTTATCCTTAAACGGCATTACCAACGTTACAAAATCTGCCTGTGTCATTACTTGGTGGTTAGTTTAACAGTTTTTCTGCTGTTTCTATCCTTACGACGAAACATGATTAAATTTGTTACAATTAATTTTGAATTTACAATAATGTAAGTAAATTTAGAGTTTAATTGCCTAAAATCTATTATGTTTGAAATCAAAACCATTGTTATGAAAATTTTAAAAGTACTCTTTATTGCCATTGTTCTTGGCGGTTTTTCCGTAAGTTGTTTTGAAGATAGGGATGACAATGTCATTCTGGCCAGTGAAATCAATGATTTTGTGTGGAAGGGCATGAATGCCGTTTATCTGTATAAAGATGAAATCCCCAATTTGGCCAATGACCGTTTTTCATCCGATCAACAATATGGGGATTATTTAAACAGCTACGCCACCCCTGATGACCTTTTTGAAAGCCTCATTTACCAACGAGAAACTGTGGATAGGTTTAGTATTATTGTAGATGATTATATAGAATTGGAGCAATTGTTAGGAGGTACTTTTGTGAGTAATGGTCTTGAATACAATTTTTATTATGAACCCGGAAGCAATACTGCGGTCTTTGGAATTATTAGACTTGTGTTGAACAACAGTGTTGCAAGTGGACTTGACCTTCATAGAGGGCAAATTTTTGACGCTATTGATGGAACCCCTCTTACAGCAACCAATTTAGGCACACTTCTGGGCCAGAATACCTATACCTTAAATTTGGCCAATTACAATGATAATGGTACTCCCGAAGTGGCTGATGATATCATTGAATCCACTACTGAAACTGTAGATTTAACCAAACAACCTTATACCGAAAATCCTGTGCACACCACATCCATTATTGATGTGAATGGAGAAAAATTAGGATATATTTTATATAATGGTTTCAATCAAAATTTTAATACCCAATTAAACAATGCGTTCGATGTATTTAAAACCAATAATATACAGCATTTGGTCATTGATTTAAGATATAACCCTGGTGGATCCGTAAATACAGCTTCGCTTTTGGGCAGTATGGTTACCGGTCAATTTAATGGTCAGGTCTTTTCAAAATTAATATATAATAGTGATTTACAACAGTATAATAGCAATTATAATTTTGTGAATACTTTTGATGGCAATGCTATAAACAGTTTGAATTTGAGCAAGGTTTATGTTTTGACCTCGTCAAGTTCGGCTTCAGCTAGCGAGTTGGTCATCAATAGTTTGAAAGCTTATATAGATGTTGTGCAGATTGGGGATTTTACAGTTGGAAAAACTCAGGCTTCGATAACTGTTTATGATTCGCCAAACCTTACCGATAAAGAAAACATCAATCCCAATCACACTTACGCCATGCAACCATTGGTGGCCAATTCCATAAATGTCAACGATCAGGCTGTTCCTGGCAATGGCTTGACTCCCGATATAGAATTATTGGAAAGCCCTCGTAATTATGGAGTTCTTGGATATCCCAATGAACGGCTGTTGGCGGCGGCAATCAACAACATTTTGGGAACCGGAAGATTTGCTGCTCCCGATAAAGAATTCAGCACCATAAAAACGGATGTCAATTTGATGCCTTTTGAAGATGAGATGTATATTGATGGCAAGTTTATGCCACCGGTCTTGAGAAAGCAATTTATGGACCAATAAAAAAAAGCCACTGCACTTCGACTACGCTCAGTGACCAAGTGGCTTTTCATTTTTATAATTTGAGATTAAATCCAACAGTCACATTTCTTCCTTTTGTGGAAAATCCAAAAAGTTCTAGATAGTCTTCATTGAACATATTGGTTAAGTTGGCAAATAGTTTCATTTTGCCTCCTAAAATATCATGACTTAAATAGGCATCCAAAAGGCTGTAACTTTTTAGTGTTACGTTCTCATTCACAAAGGTCAAACTGTTAAAAACCACATCTTTTCTGTCGTCATTAAACTGATATGCCAAACTAAAAAAAGTGGCTTCACAAATTTTGTAGTCCACTCTAGCATTTGCCTTAAATTTTGGAATACGGAGATTTAAATCCTCTTCAACTCTGGTATAGGTAGCATTGGCATTTAGTGAGATGTGTTCTGAAAATCTATAGCTTGTTGTCAATTCCACACCTCTTGCCGTAAAATCGGTGTCAACATTTTTATATTGATACACAAAATTTCCCAAATCCACAAAATCAATAAAGTTGTGTTCCTTTCTGTTGAAATATACAAGACTAAAAGTAGCTTTGTCCTTAACATTCACTTCAGCTCCCAATTCAATGGTTGTGTTTTCTTCCGGTTTTAAATCTAAATTTCCATAGGTTGGCTCAAATAATTGATATAATGATGGCGTAATGTATGCAGTACTGTAACTTGTCAACCCTTTTATATATCCAAATCCAACCTCTTTTCTAAAGGAAGGATTTATACTATAGACCAAATGATTTCCATATTCGCTATGGTGGTTTAATCGCAGCCCGGTATTGATGTTCAGGCCAAAATCTGAAACATAAACCACATTGGCGTAGGGATCGACAATGGTAAAATTGGCATCGTTTGCATTGATGCTCTGTTCCAAAGCATTGGCACCAAAAGGAATGGTGAAACTTTCCATCTCATTTTTTTGGGCATTCAAACCCAAAACCGTATAGAATTTTTCATTGAAATTGTTCCTATTGAACACATCCGCCACATAACTATTGGCATTATATTCAGCCGGATAGGACGATTCTATTTTCCTTTTCACACTATTAAATGCCACATTTAAGGTAAGGCTTCCATTTTTGTATTTAAATTCAGGTGAAACACAAAGTCTGTATTGGTTTGTTCTGGACATATCATCGGTATCCATTCCTAAAAAAGCATCGTCAAAATCAGATTTGAATTTATCAAAACTGCCATAAATGGAGACTTTAAACGCTTCGGAAGCCTTAAAGCCCAATTTCAGGTTTCCGTTAATGGAATTGAAAGCATCCGGTTCACTTCCATCTGAAATGGACGAAAGACCGTTGGTGTACTGATTCCCAAAACTTGCCAGATAATTGAATTTGTCAAGACTTCCATTGACCGAAACACTATTCCTTAAATCACTAATGGAATAATTGTTGTCTTTTTGGGATTGATTCGACCCCATGGAACTTCTAAAATTAGCCGAAATCTTGTCTTTGGAAGCGTCCTTCAACTTAATATTGATTACCGCCGTTGCAGCACCCGAACCATAAAGCGTACTTGATGCCCCCTTTAAAATTTCAATGCTTTCCACTTGGTCGGCATTGAGCAATCGCAAATCGTAATCGTTGGCAATTTGTGAAGGGTCTGTAACCGCAATACCATCAATAAGTACCAAAACCTGCCGATTGCGGCCACCACGGATATAATAAGCCAGATTTTGTCCAGAATTGCCTTTTGTGCCATTGATCTCTATTCCAGCCGTGGTATTGATAATTTCCGAAATGGATTTGCCCTGTAAACGCTGAAGTTCATTTTGTGTAATCTTTGTAATGACCTTACCAGAATGTTCACGTTTTAAATTGAATCTAGAATCGGTGATTACCACTTCATCCAGTTGCTCTACCTGTGTGGAATCGGTTTCCACCTGTGCAAAACCTAACCATGACATACTACAAAGTACACCAAAAACCATTGTTTTTTTGTTCATTTTAATTAAAATTGCTCGAGAATCGCATGGATTATCATACGTAAACTTTTATCCCGAAAGTTTGACTTATTTGTTTTGAATGTGGCAGGTCTCCTGACTTGCGTCCTCATGTTTGGTCTTCCCACCACGCCCAAGGCGTGACAGTGACTTGAAGTTAACATGAAGCTTTTTAGCTTACAGTTGCGGGAACAGTCCTGGATTTTCACCAGATTCCCTTTTAATCCCACCAAGGCGGGAACCAAAATTCGCATCAAATGTAAAAATCTATTTTTAATTTTCCTGTTAATTCTTTATATATTACTTTTGAAGTATCATTAAACATCAAATTATGGGTTCTCTATTAAATAAAAAACAATTGGTTATTATTTCATTTATAGTAATTGCCGCCATATTACGTCTATTACCGCATCTTCCAAACGTAACGCCTATTACGGCCATGGCCCTTTTTTCAGGCGTTTACTTTACCAATAAAAACTTAGCTTATATCGTACCGCTTTTGGCCATGTTATTATCTGATATTTTTTTAGGTTTTTCTGGTATCACTATATTTGTTTATGCAGCTTTTATTTTGGTGAGCTATATTGGACTTTCATCGAAAAAAGTCAATATTAAAACCATCTTGATCAGTAGCATAAGTTTCTTTGTCATTACCAATTTTGGTGTTTGGCTCATTGGATACCCAAAAACACTTGATGGATTGATGGAATGTTATACTTTGGCCATCCCGTTTTTTAGAAATTCCTTGCTTGGGGACTTCTTTTATGCAGGCACCATGTATTATGCCTTTGAATTTGTCTCGAAAAGATATTTAAAAACTGCCTAGCTTAAAAACCCAATATATGGTTAATAAAAAACGCTTTTATGGCGTTTTTTTTATATATTAAAGCTGTAAGTTTATACCTCTATAACGAGGCAAAAATTAAATGAAATTTTAAATGAACGACAATCTTATTCTTATTCTAGTAATTTTAGTTTCCGGAGCTATTGGTGCTTATGTTGGTCACATAATAGCCAAGTTAAAGGCAAAAAGTGAACATGCCGTGTTGACTGAAAAATATAAAACCCTAAAAACTGAACTAGAGAAGGCAGATGCAAATTTTGAGGAAAAACAATTACTGTTAAAAAGTCAGTTAAAAAATCTTGCCAATGAAATTTTGGAAAATAACTCGAACATCTTCAAAAAAGAAAGCAAAGAGAGTTTAGAAAACCTAATTAATCCACTTAAAGAAAAAATCCAAAACTTTGAAAAAAAGGTCGAAGATTCACAAAAGGAAAGCATTAGCATGCATTCTGCCTTAAAAACTCAACTTGAGGGTTTACAAGTCCTTAACCAACAAATGACCAAAGAAGCCACCAATCTAACAAGGGCCTTAAAAGGTGACAGTAAAATGCAAGGAAATTGGGGCGAGCTGGTTTTGGAACATGTGTTGGAAAAATCGGGTTTGGAAAAAGATAGGGAATATTTTGTTCAGCAAAGTTTTACTACTTCAGAAGGCTCTCGCGTTCTTCCAGATGTGGTCTTGCTCCTTCCAGACAATAAGCGAATGATTATTGACAGTAAAGTTTCTTTAACTGATTATGAACGTTATGTCAATGCAGATGAAGATCAACGCCCAAAATTTTTGAAGGCCCATGTTAACTCTATTAAAAAGCATATTGACCAGCTTTCAGAAAAAAAATATGAAGATTTATATGATATTGAGTCTCCCGATTTTGTCTTGATGTTCGTTCCAATTGAACCCGCTTTTGCAGTGGCACTAAATGAAGATAATACCTTGTATAATAAAGCATTTGAAAAAAATATTGTTATTGTTACACCTACCACGCTTTTGGCAACTTTGCGAACCGTTGATAGCATGTGGACCAATGAAAAGCAACAGCAAAATGCCATAGAAATTGCCAGACAAGCTGGAGCATTATACGATAAGTTTGAAGGTTTGGTTACCGATCTAACAGGTATTGGCAGAAAATTAGATTCAGCCAAAAACGATTATTCCTCCGCTATGAATAAACTTGTGGAAGGAAAAGGCAACTTAATAAATAGTGTTCAAAAACTTAAAAAAATGGGAGCTAAAGCCAAAAAGGATCTTCCCGAAGCTATTTTAAAACGTGCCAATGCCAACGATGATTAATCGCCAATGTTTTTTATCTATTCCTTAATTAAGGAATATATTTGTTTATTCCATAAAAAAGGAACATATTTGTTTATTCCATAAAAAAGGAATATATTTGTTTATTCCATAAAAAAGGAATATAGGTCATGACCAGTGTAATTACCGGAGATATCATCCACTCAACCAAGTATAAGGATCCCAATATATGGTTAACACCATTAAAATCTGCCTTGGTTACGATTTTACCGGATACAAAATATTGGGAGATCTTTAGAGGTGATAGCTTTCAAATTGAAGTTAGGGATATTTTTAACAGTTTTGAAAAAGCCGTTTATATTAAGGCTTGCATAAAGTGTATTAAAGGTCTTGATGTAAGATTGGCAATTGGTATTGGGGAAAAATCATTTGAAGGAACTAACGTGACCGAATCCAATGGGGAAGCTTTTCTATTTTCGGGAGAAATCATGGAATCGTTAAAACGGGAAAAAATAAATTTAAAAATAAAGACTTCCAATGACATTTTAAACCAAGAGCTCAATCTATATTTCAAATTGGCATTAATAATTATGGACAATTGGTCTGTAAACTCGGCGGAAGTTGTTAAATTGAGCCTGGAAAAACCCAATACACTCCAAAAAGAACTGGCGCAAATGGTAGGGACCAACCAAGAAGCGATAAGCAAACGCCTAAAGCGTGCCAATTTAGATGCCATTCTGGAATTGGATAAGATGTACAGGGAAAAACTTGGCAAATTGGAAATATGATGTTATTGACAAAAATTTTGTTGGCCCATATTTTAGGCGATTTTTTTCTTCAACCGCAAAAATGGGTAAGGGAAAAAGAAAGAAGGAAGTTAAAGTCCCCGGAACTTTATTTTCATACCATCATACACCTTGCCCTGTTGTTCCTTATACTTTGGGATATAACGCTTTGGCCCTTAATTGTAATTATTGGTGTTTTGCACCTCATCATAGATGCCATAAAACTTTTATTTCAAAAAGAAAGCACAAAACGATTGTGGTTTTTCATGGATCAATTGCTTCATATTTGCACAATATTGTTGGTCTATATGTTTTTTACGGGCATCGATGTTAATTTAAGTGCCTTATTACAAAACAGCACGCTTTTACTGATCACATCGGTATTGTTTCTAACATCTCCTGTTTCGGTCATAATGAAGGTGATTTTCACAAAGTGGAATATAGATGAGCTCATCAAAAGTGGCGAATCCCTTGAAGATGCCGGAAAGTATATCGGAATTTTGGAGCGTCTGTTGGTATTTGTGTTTATAGTTACAAATCATTGGGAGGCTGTTGGTTTTTTAATTACTGCAAAATCGGTTTTTCGGTTTGGAGATTTAAAAGAAAGCAAATCCCGAAAACTAACCGAATATATCTTGATTGGAACCCTTATCAGCTTCGGAATTGCCATAGCGGTTGGGTTACTTTTTAATTATGCTGTCATAAAAAGTTAAATTCCTTCAGGAGTATTGCAATAAGTTATACCTGCTGTTCATCAGGTATAGCTTAATCCCTAAATGAAAAGCATTTCATTACAACTAAAACATAAAAAAAGCCACCAAAGAAAACAGGTGGCTTCTCACTTCAATTTATATCATTTATTGTTTTACAAAACGCTTGGTCTGCGATTCATTTTCTGTAGCTATCCTCACCAAATACACTCCACTGTTCCATTTGGAAATATTAATTGTTGAGTGCAGCGAATTCAATTCAACATTATAAATTTCTTTGCCCAAAACATCAAAAACGGAAAGTTTGGCATTTTCAAAACCTTTTGGCAAATACACGTTGATGGTAGATGATGCAGGATTTGGCGAGATCATAAAATCTTTGTTGGTTTGGTAGACCTCAAATATGTATCCACTTGATGAAGTATCTTCCAAATCATAAATTTCACCAGCAAAAATTTGAGAGGGAAATAGACTTGAGATTAATAAAAAAGTAAGGGTACGTAGTTTTATTTTCATGTTGTAGGTTTAGTGATTAGCTAATGTAGTGATTTTTAAGATATAACACAATACCGCTTGTCGAAAAGTTATCATTATTTACTCAAATACATACGTCGTCTTGAATATAAATTATAAAATTCGTCATCCTTTAGGTTATCAATAAACAAGATGCTTTCTCCTGTACTTTTCATTTCAGGCCCCAATTTTTTGTTCACATTAGGGAATTTATTAAATGAAAATACGGGTTGTTTAATTGCAAAACCTTCAAGTTTGGGATTAAAATTAAAATCCGACACTTTTTTCTCGCCCAACATCACTTTTGTAGCATAGTTTACATACGGTTCTTTATAGGCCTTGGCAATAAACGGCACAGTTCTAGAAGCCCTTGGATTGGCCTCAATGATATATACCATGTCGTCCTTTATGGCAAATTGAATATTTATTAACCCGACGGTATTCAATGCCAATGCAATTTTTTTGGTATGGTCCTTTATTTGTTGCATCACAAATTCACCCAAATTAAAAGGAGGCAATGTTGCATTGCTATCACCGGAATGGATGCCACAAGGTTCAATATGCTCCATGATTCCTATGATATAGATGTTTTCTCCATCACAAATGGCATCGGCCTCCGCTTCGATGGCACCATCCAAATAATGGTCCAAAAGCAACTTATTGTCCGGCATTTTTCGGAGTAAGCCAACAACATGTTCTTCAAGCTCCTTTCTATTGATCACAATCTTCATACCTTGACCACCAAGCACATAAGATGGTCTCACCAAAATTGGAAAATCCAAAACATCTGCTATGGCCAAGGCTTCCTCGGCAGACGTGGCAACATCAAATTCTGGATACGGGATGTTGTTTTCTTTC
>Ga0214471_10002328_pt1 | contig 14943 bp, 11 predicted proteins | sample RVTome_5_FD_207665 | JGI IMG/M metagenome (GOLD analysis project Ga0214471, IMG submission 207665) | Soil microbial communities from uranium-contaminated site in the Upper Colorado River Basin, Wyoming, United States - RVT142D155 | ecosystem: Environmental > Terrestrial > Soil > Contaminated >... | reverse complement strand
TGCCATCTTCAGGCTGGAGAACTAGAAGAGGCAGTGCGTTGGGCAGTTGGAGAGGCATTTGATGTGCGGGAAATCGAATGCATCGCCAAAGGTGACACCGTGTGCCGGTTCGTAGTATTAGAAAAATAGTAGATCAATCCGGGATATTCCAACGATTAAAAGTTATTTATCTATCAGCGTTCTCCCTGGACAAAGATATCCTGTCGTGGCACAATTTGACATCACAATACTAAAATGATTCAGGAGAACTGATGTCGCTTAGTAAGAGACAATTAATCAAAGAAAAACGCCGGCAGGAACGTCGCCGGCAACGTGTTGTTACGATACTGATTATTTCGGGCGTAGCCCTATTCATTGCTGCATTACTTGCAGCGCCGACAATTCAAAACGCGCTGACCCCGGTAGGCGAAATCGTACAGATCACGCCGGAAGATAGACCGCTGGTCGATGGCCGGGCGCTAGGAGATCCGGACGCTCCGGTCAGGATTGAAGTCTACGAGGACTTCCAGTGCCCCGCCTGCCGAACCTTTTCCTCAGAGATTGAGCCCCTGCTCGTGGCTAACTACGTCGCCGGTGGACAGGTCAGATATATCTTTCGTCATTTTCCGTTCCTCGATGACCAGGCTGCCGGGAACGAGTCGGACCAGGCAGCCAATGCCAGCATGTGTGCGGCTGAACAAGGGCGTTTTTGGGATTATCATGACATGCTCTTCGCCAATTGGAACGGTGAGAACCGTGGCGCCTTTCTCGACAAGCGCCTGGTGGCCTTCGCCGAAGCTCTGGACCTCGATATTAATGAGTTCAACGATTGCTTCGAACAAGATGAATACGAAGATGTGATTGCCGAGGATCTGGCACTTGGAAGGCAAAATGGGGTTAATAGTACACCAACTATATTAGTCAATGGAAAGCAGGTTATCTCCGCAACACCTCGATCTGTGCCTTCCTTTCAAGAAATTGAACAAGTAGTGCAAACAGAATTGTCACAATCCAGTAAATAGGAGGCTGTATTTTATTCCTGTTTTGCCAGGGTAGCTGATTGCGCTCCCGCTGCCTTGATCTCCAGTAACTCCAGCGCAAAACACAACGAGGAGAGACGGTTAAGATAGCGCAATAGCGCCTCATTTTCGATCTCCCCATCGAGGATCAGGCCGGCAATACGTCTCTCCGCCCGGCGGACAATGGTGCGGGCCAGAGCGAGTGCCGCCGCGGATAGCGAGTCGCCAGGGAGGATAAATTCCTTGGGAGCTCGAACGGACTCGCCGACCTTCTCAATCTGTTCCTCCAACCATCCAATTCGCTCAACACCGATATTGCGAAACTTATTAACGGTCTCCGGGGTGGCTGAAAGTTCGGCCATAAGCAGGTAGAGATCACGCTGCACGCTCAGCAAGATTTCACCTGTTTCTGAGGCCTGGCAGGTTGCCCTGGCCAGCCCCAAACCAGCTGAAGCCTCATCTACCGTTCCGATTGCCTCTAAACGGGGATGATTTTTTGGAATCCTTCCCTCCCCGAGTACGCCAGTAAACCCATTATCTCCGGTACGGGTGTAAAATTGACTCATAGCGCCGATTCGAACCCTCCATACTAGGCTATCCTGAATTGGACTGATATTGTATACTTAAAGCTAAGGAGATCTCCAGATGCAAATCCGATGTTACAACTGTCACAAGCCCTTCGCCCTGAGTAAGGAGGTCGTCCACATCGCATTAGATGAAGCCCACTCGGAAGGACTTAACCACTACAACGCTTATTGTCCTCATTGTCGTAGGGCGAACCGCGTATCCGTAGAGGAGCTCCGCAGGGCCGCTCCCGATTGGGAACCCGGAAAATCTGAACAGGAAGAAGCGACCGAGTAATTATAAATTACTGAGGAAATTATAACCTGTGACCTCATTAAGTGATTTTGATTCCGCAGAAGACGTAAAAACTGCGCTGGGAAACCAAAAATATATCGCGAGCGATGAAATTGCTACGATAACCTACTTGAGCCGAAAACTAGGTAAACCACTTTTAACAGAAGGTCCAGCGGGTGTAGGAAAGACCGAGCTGGCAAAGGCGATTGCCGGGGCCACCGGACGAGAATTGATCCGCCTTCAATGCTACGAAGGGCTGGACGAAACGAAAGCCCTGTACGAGTGGGAATACGCCAAGCAATTGCTCTACACGCAGCTTTTACGGGATAAGCTCCACGACACTTTGGATGGAACCAAAAACCTTACCGAGGCCGCTGATCGCCTGGCTGATGAAGAGGATGTTTTCTTCTCAATGCGCTTTCTCTTGCAGCGCCCCCTACTGAAAGCAATTTTAAGCGATAATCCGACCGTCTTATTAATCGATGAAATCGACCGTGCTGATGCTGAATTTGAAGCATTCCTCTTAGAAGTGTTAAGCGACTTCCAGGTCAGTGTACCGGAAATCGGGACTTTAGCCGCAGTTCACAGGCCGCTCGTCGTACTGACCAGTAACAACACCCGTGAACTCAGTGAGGCCCTTAAGCGTCGCTGTCTCTATCTTTTTATTAATTATCCGTCCATGGATCAAGAGTTGGCAGTGGTGCACCTGAAAGTGCCGGATCTTTCTCCAAAAGTAGCCCGTCAGGCCGTCGAGCTCGTGCACAATTTGCGCAAAATGGATCTTCGCAAAGCTCCCAGTATCAGTGAAACGCTAGATTGGGCTAAAGCGCTGCTAACATTAAATGCCAAACACCTGGATCCAGAGACATTAGAAAAAACCTTGAGTGTGCTGCTTAAGCACGAAAGTGACTTGCAGCGCGCCAGACGGTGGTTACAGCGTCCTCCCCGGAATCGCTTCGACGACGATCAAGATCCCCAATTACGCGGCTGGCGAAATTAACGGTTAGCGTCCTTTGCTTTGCGGTTCAAATTGACCTTCCTGGTAAGGAGTGAATAAATGGAAGAACGAATCGTAAAATTCATTTCTGCACTGCGTAACAGTGGCGTCCGGATTAGTCTCGCAGAGAGCGCAGATGCGTTAACGGCCGTAGACGATTTGGGCGTAAAAGATCGAGAAACGTTTCGTTTGAGCTTGCGATCGACTCTGGTTAAGGATGCCGCCAACTTGCCGGTCTTTGATGAGCTTTTTCCCCTGTTCTTCGATTCCAACCAGTCGCCTCCCCTCATGAACTTATCCGAAGACCTGACACCAGAAGAGGCTCAGATGCTGGCTGAGGCATTGCGCCAGTTTAAGGACAAACTGCGTGAGATGCTGGAACGGCTTGTGAATGGCGATCAGCTCAGCCAACAAGAATTGGAGCAGCTTGGTCAGATGGTGGGATTAAACCAGGTTGATGATATGCGCTATCGCGATTGGATGGCACGGCGTATGCAGCAGGCACTCCGTTTTCAAGAAGTAAGGGAGGCGCTGCAGGAGCTAATGGAACTGCTGGCTGAAATGGGCATGAATCGGCAGCGCATCGACCAGATTCGCCAAATGCTTCAAGCCAATCAGCAATCGATCGAGGAGCAAATCCGAAAGTATGCCGGTCAGCACATTGCTCAGAATATCAGCGAGAAAAACCGGGAAGATAGTGTCGACGGACTGCTCAACCGGCCTTTCAGCTCTCTTTCTGATAGGGATTTAGATCGGCTGCGCAAAGAGGTGCGTCGCCTGGCAGCGGTATTGCGCACCCGCATCGCTCTTCGACAAAAGCGCGCCAAGAGTGGTCAATTGGACGCCAAGGCAACAATTCGGGCCAACCTCAAACATGGCAACGTGCCAATCCTACTTAAGTACAAAGATCGAAGCCTGAAGCCGCGGGTTGTCATAATTTGTGATGTGAGCACCTCGATGCGACCTTGCTCAGAATTCATGCTCAGCCTGCTTTATGCCATGCAGGATCAGATCAGCAAAACGCATGCATTCGCTTTTATCGATCACCTGGAGTACATTTCCCCAGAATTTGTTGGTAAGGAAGTGCGTGATGCGGTGTCCCAGGTTCTGGATCTAATGCCTCCGGGACATTACAATACCGATCTTGGCTACAGCCTGGAAAACTTCACCCACGGCTTCATGGATACCGTCGATCGGCGTTCGACGTTTATCATCGTTGGTGATGGACGCAACAACCATAATGATCCTCGCCTGGACCTTTTCAGAGATATTTCCAGGCGCAGCCACCGATCCATTTGGCTCAATCCGGAATCGCCTGCCCTCTGGGGTACAGGCGATAGCGATATGCTGAAGTACGCCGGCCTTTGTGATGAGGTTCTTCAGGTCGCAACCCTGGCAGAATTAACAGCGGCCGTCGATCAGCTCTTATCCTAATGCAGCGCTCTCGGACAGTAACCGTCTTTGCCTGGCTGTTGTTGTTCCAGGCACTCGGTCTGTCGATTATAAGCGCGCTGAACTTCTCCAGCATTAATTTCGAGTGGCAGATCACGCATCAGGATTTTTATATGGATCTCCCCAGCGGGTTGCGAGGCTGGGCTTTCGCTACGCTATCTCTCCTGGCGCTACTCACCGGGGTGAGGTTTTTTCGCCTGCGAGAATCTGCCTGGCTGCATGCGATGTTAATCCAGGGTCTCAACTTATCACTGGCGATCGGTCTCTATCTTCAGCAGAAACCATTCTATGTTTATCCGCTCATGGTCTATTGCATCTTTATGGTCCTCTATCTGAACTATTCTGATGTGTTGAACACATTCGGGTCAGAAGAAGCCCTCAAGGAATGGGGAGGAATTGATGAGCCCTGACACGGATGTAGCATTGCTCCGGCGGTTTGAGCCGGTCATCCGCTATACTCGGGGAGAGCAGTTCTTTCCAATCGATGTAAAACCGTATGTTGAATCATCCAGCTTATGGATGCATCCTCCAAATCAAGAACCCGCTTGCCGGGTACCTGAGGGTGAACTCACCCTGGAGAAATTGGGCCAATATCGTTGCGATGGGTTTGGAACCGTTTATTATCTCAAGTTCATCGAGCCCCTCAATATTACCGAATTGGCCAGCTATCGCTTTCAGCAAGGATTGAAGAAGAAAGATCCAAACACCATCTTTCGAGCGGGTAGAGGCCGGCTGGCCAGGGTTGGATACACCTCACGTTTCATCGACGCGCTCTTCTCCCTATCTTTGCTCGCTCGAGGACGCGTTCCCGGGGATACCACTGCAGCGGCAGCTATGGCTTTCCATCGAATTCTGGAAGAAAATGAGGAGTTTTGTTATTACGGACGCGTCGTCGAGCTAAACGAGTGGACCATCCTCCAGTACTGGTTCTTCTATCCATTCAATAACTGGCGCTCCGGCTTCTACGGCGCCAACGATCACGAAGCCGATTGGGAGATGATTTGTGTATACCTCTCCCGGGATAAGGCCGGAGAATTCATACCCGAGTGGGCTGCTTTTGCTTCCCATGATTTCTCCGGAGATGACCTCCGCCGGCGATGGGATGACCCAGAATTAGAAAAATTAGGCGATCACCCGGTAGTCTACGCTGGAGCGGGATCGCATGCCAGTTACTACAGTCCTGGGGAATACCTGACCGAGCTGGAATTGCCTTTCATGTCCCCGCTCGTGCGGCTGATGGACGGGCTCCAGTCCCAGTGGCGGAAATTCTTGCGCCAGGCGCAAGGCAATGGAACCCCCGCCAACAATTCTTCTGCTTTTAACATCTTTAAAATACCTTTTGTGGATTACGCCCGCGGTGATGGCTTTTCCATCGGTCCCGGCGGGGACAGGGAGTGGGGTTGTCCCCGGTTGCTCAACCCGCCGCCCGCCTGGGCAGTCCAGTACCGTGGTCTTTGGGGCTTGTATGCTCGTGATCCAATTGCTGGTGAAAACGCCCCGGCTGGCCCTGTCTATAACCGGGAGGGCGAGGTGCGCCGCTCCTGGTACGATCCGCTGGGTTGGTCCGGCCTGGATAAAGTTCCTCCCCGCGAGCTGGCCTATGAGGTCGTCGAACAGCGGTGTATCGAGATCAAAAAAAATCGGGACAGATTGGCCGTTACAATTTCCGAAAAAAGCAAATCTCTAACCAATCTTTGGATTGAAGCGGCAGCGATGCAAGCTCAGCCCCATATGGCCAATCAACATGCTACTCACCAAAAAGAAATCGACCATCTCTCGGCTGAGCTCAGGAATTTGCGCTCACAATACGCGGCTGACGGCAGCCTGCTGGAATCGCTGAGTAATTACGCCAATCAATTGAGCCGCGGCGACTGGGGACCTCTCCGGGCACACATCCGTCGGGCCCATCACCCCGCGTCAGACACTGGATTGCGTCTCAGCCGGTTTGCGGAGACATGGGCGGCCATCAGCATCGGCTTGATGATGTTGGGATTTGTGGGAATCATCATGTTCGCGCAACAGTACCTGATCTTCGGATTAATATCCATGCTTTCAATATTGGTGTTTATCGAAGCTGGCTTCCGGCGCCAACTGACTCGCCTGATCAGCGGCTTCACAATTGCTCTATCGATTGTTTCCGCCATCATTCTGGTGTTTGAGTTCTTCTGGCAAATCGTAGTTGCTGGAGTCATCCTGGCCGGTGGATATATCATTTGGGAAAACATAAAGGAACTCTACACTTGAGATCAACTGCTATAACTGCGCTCTAGCCGCCGTCCTCGGCGGCGTCCGTTACGCTCTAGCCGCCGTCCTCGGCGGCGTCTCCCCCTGCTCCCCATGCTCGGCTCCCCTGGTTCCCACGCGGAGCATGGGAACGAGGAAAACTTAACCAATTTTATTCATTAGTTCTTTGATACAGAAAATTATATTCCCGAATACGCTTGCGCAGGTCTTCGTCGAAGTCATCCTCACTCATGCGCCAGGTCCAATTCCCACTCGGATTGCCGGGATAATTCATGCGAGCCTCGTTACCTAAATTAAGGAAATCCTGCATGGGCGCCACAGCGAAGACCGCCACAGAAGACCAGGCCGCTCGAATGAGATCCCAGGCAACTGCCTTGCCGTCTACTCCCATGTAGCGCCGAAAAAAATCCCGCTCCTCTTCGGAAACCCTTTCATACCATCCTCGGCTGGTATCATTATCATGAGTGCCCGTATAAACCACCCGATTCTCTATATGATTATGTGGCAAGAATAGCTCGCCCGGATCTCCATAATAAGCGAACTGCAAGACAATCATTCCAGGAAGGCCAAATTGCTCGCGCAATTCAACAACATCAGGAGTAACCACGCCTAAGTCTTCAGCGATGATTGGCAATTCTCCCAACGCGCTCCTCAGAAATTTAAAGAAGTGCTTTCCGGGACCCGGCATCCAGCGCCCATTTACTGCAGTATCTTCGCTGGCCGGAACTTCCCAATAAGCTGCAAAACCCCTAAAATGGTCCAGCCGGACGATATCCACCAGTTGTAGGACCGCCTGCCAGCGATGGATCCACCAGGCATAACCATGCTTAGCATGTACCTCCCATCGATATAATGGGTTTCCCCACAATTGTCCGGTTTCTGAGAAATAATCTGGCGGAACACCAGCCACTACAGTCGGGTTGCCCTCCTCATCCATGTAAAAGAGTTCCGGCCGTGCCCATACTTCGGCGCTGTCATGGGCAACGAAGATCGGGATATCCCCAATAATTTGGATACGCTTCCCATTTGCATAATGTCGAAGAGCGGACCACTGGCGGAAAAAGAGAAATTGCCGAAACTTTTGCCGCTGGATTGCCTCCCCATAATCTGCTTTCGCCTCTCTTAATGCCAGCTGCTCGCGGCTGCGGAGTGGTTCAGGCCATTCTGTCCAGGAACCCCCACCCTGGGCCTCCTTGAGAGCCATGAAGAGGGCAAAATCATCCAGCCAATCCGTTTGCTCTTGATTAAACTTTTGGAAGCCCGCCTGCAGCTCAGCAGATTTTGTCTGTTGGAATTGGTCGTAAGCTTTATCCAATAAATCCAGCTTCCACGGGATCACCTTCCCGTACTCCACCATATCCTCAGAGAAATCCGGATGCTCCTCGAGGTCTTCAGGATAAATTAACCCATCCTCAACGAGCCGGTCAGGGCTTATTAAATAAGGATTTCCTGCAAAGGCCGAGAATGTCTGATAGGGAGAATCTCCGAAGCCCGTGGGCCCCAGCGGTAAGGTTTGCCAGAGACCACAACCTGCTTCCGCCAAAAAATCGACCCAACGATGAGCCGTTGGACCGATATCTCCAATTCCATATGGCCCGGGAAAACTCGTCGGATGGAGAAGAATACCCGCAGAACGTCTAAACTTCATAAGCCATCCTTTTGGTTTGAATATAAGCATCGCTGCGGATAACATCAGAGGGATAATCCGAGGCAATAACGTCCGTCGCAATCACAGCCCCCGGTTCGATCGTGATCTTGGCTGGCAGGTGGCTGTTTTTTCCAATCATACAAATCCGCAGCTCTTCACCCGCTTCCATCGACCCAACCCGGGCATTCTCTCCGATTCGAACCTGCTTGTCCACGATGGAACGTTCAACCACTGCTCCCGCCTCAATCACACTCCCAGTCAGGATTACCGATTCCCGGATGACCGCATTGGGCTTCACTACGACCCCAGGCGAAAGGATGCTCCTCTCGACCCTCGCTCCAGCGCCGATCACCCCACCGTCCGTGATCATGCTGTCGTGAATTTCAGCACCGCTTAAAATTCTGGCTGGTGGTCGCTCCTCGGTTCGCGTATGGATTATCCAAGAACGGTCGTTCAAATCAATTGGCGGAGGATCGACCAGCAGATCCATGTGCGCCTGCCAGTAAGAGTCAACCGTCCCCACATCAACCCAATAACCAGTGTAGGGAAAAGCGAAAACTCTGGCACCCCCGACCACCATTCGCGGCAATATATCCTTTCCAAAATCATGGGAAGAGTCCGCTCGCATGCGGTCCTCCCAAAGGACCTTGTCCAAAACCTGCCTATTGAAAAGATAAACGCCCATATTAACCAGATTGGACGTCGGCTGGGGTGGTTTCTCAACAAAGGTGGAAACCCGGAAATAATCATCCACACCGACAATGCCAAACCGAGAGGCTTCATGCATAGGCACCCGGATAGTGCCCATGGTCACATCGGCTTCATGGTCGATATGAAAAGCGATCAGTGCATCGTAATTCATCTCGTAAATATGATCGCCAGAGAGGATCAGAACTAAATCTGGTGTGGAGTGTTTAATAAACCGGAAATTCTGCTGAACCGCATCAGCGGTGCCAAGATACCAATCGGAGGCACCCCGCGCTTTATAAGGAGTGTAAATTCGCAATCCGCCGGTAAAATCTCGGTTTAGATCCCAGGGTCCACCAACACCGATGTGTTCGATGAGCGAGTGAGGCCGGTATTGGGCCAGGATCATCACGTCAAACAAACCCGAGTTTACGCAATTCGAGAGCGTAAAATCGATTATGCGGTATTTCCCTGCAAAAGGAACTGCTGGTTTGGTACGTTTTGCCGTCAAAGTACTCAAACGTGATCCTTCGCCGCCAGCCAATATCACAGCCCTTGTCTTCATGAACTCCTCCTCTCACAGTTGATCAATCTCTATTTTACACGATGTTGCCTGGCGGCTGAACCGTATAGCATAGAGCCATAATATTACAATGAAGTCCACACCCTGCATATGGGTATTGGAACTCAGCAAACCCAATATATGGAGCAATAGTTGGATTATAATGATATTGTGAGGCATGTGCGAGGCTGGAAGCCTGACAAAAACTTTATGAACGAAACAAAATCGGTGGATTAGCGTTAAATTAAGTAGAATGAAAAGTATTGATTCTAGATTATCTTGGTACAGTAAAATATATGCCTATTAAAACCTTATGCATCCACGCTCACTTCTACCAGCCACCGCGGGAGGATCCGCTAACCGGAAAAATTTTTGCGGAACCCGGTGCTAAGCCATACCGAAATTGGAACGAGCGCATTCACGCGGAATGTTATCGTCCCAATGCCCAGCTTGGAAATTTTGAACACCTCAGTTTTAACGTGGGTCCTACCCTCTTTCCCTGGCTGGCTGAACATGATCAAGAGACATATCGCAGCATAATTGCTCAGGATCATGCCAATGTGGCTCGCTATGGCGTGGGAAATGCGATTGCACAGCCATATAACCATACCATCTTACCGTTGGCAAGCACGGCTGAAAAGATCACCCAAATTGCCTGGGGCATCGCAGATTTTGAATACCGATTTGGTCGCAAGCCCGTGGGTATGTGGTTGCCAGAAACCGCCGTGGATCTTGAAACTCTAAATATTCTGGCGGATCGCGGTATCGAGTTCACTCTCCTGGCACCCTGGCAGGCCAAAACGGATTTGCTCGATCCAACTGAACCATACCAGGTCAGATTGCCCGGCCGGCGCAGCATAACTGTGTTTTTCTACCAACGTGACCTCAGTTCAAAGATCAGTTTTGATCCGAACGCAACCTCAAACGCGGACTTATTTGCCAGCAGCGAAATTCTCCGCTATTACCGGGCGGAAAAGTTGCGCAAAAACGAGCCCCAACTGTTGTTGATTGCCTCGGACGGCGAGCTGTACGGCCATCATCAACCATTTCGAGAGCGCTTTCTATCTCATCTGCTGAACGGCGCCGGCGCCAAAGCCGGAATCTCTTCGGTATATCCATCTCTCTGGCTGCAACAATATCCGCCTCGTCAAACGATAGAAATCAAAGAGAACACCTCCTGGTCGTGCCACCATGGTGTCGCCCGGTGGGCGGGAAACTGTGATTGCACCCCTTCCGATGGATCATGGAAACTCTACTTGCGCCGCGCGCTTGACCGCCTGGCCAATGCACTCGATTGGATTTACTATGATGTCTCCTACCCCCTGATTGCCAAACCCAGGGTGCTTCGTGAAAAGTATATCCATGTCATATTAGGAACGATGGCAGAGGAGCAATTAATCGGCGAAATGGCAGGCCGCTCTTTATCCAGTGACCAGATTAATCGTCTGAAACTATTGCTTTCGGCTCAAAGAGAAAGGCAAAAGATGTTCACCTCATGTGGTTGGTTTTTCGATGATTTTGATCGAATTGAACCAAGGAATAATCTGGCCTATGCTGCCCATGCCATCCGGTTAACGAAAATAGCAACGGGCGAGGACTTATCCGCCCAAATTCTAAGTGACCTGAAAAAAGCCGTCAGCCCTCGAACAAAACTGAGCGGCGACCAGGTTCTCGAAATGTATTTGAGAAAAGCCGGGGATCTCCAGATTTAAGGTACTAATCTGGTTTTACTTGTTCTTAGAAGCATCCAACAGTTTTTCCACCTGATAATCAGATTTGGATACCGCTTTTTGGAGCTGCTCGATGACCTCATACTGTTCCAAGATCTGATCTTTAACTGCCTCCTCATTACCCTCAGCAGCAGCCAGGATGCCGACCACCGCCACCATGAACATCCACCTTATCAGCGTATCAAAGGATTCCTTGTTGAACCATAGAATATCCTGATATCGATTTATGTGCAGAAAGTTTCGCACATCGCCATCCTGCAGCCAGGCATTCAGCACCAAAAAAGCCCGCTTGTTGTGGGCAGCTTCGATCTCATACCAATTTTGATGAGCGCAGAGCAGTTTTACGAGCGCTACCGCCCACCATGCTTCACCTTCCTCTACGCCGAGATCCTGATACGTTTGAGCAATCATCTTTCCAAAAAGCCATTCGTCAATCCATGTGCGGCTACGTTCCTCGTAATCCTCGTCCGCTATCACGCGACCGAGCTCATGAGTGAAAGTCCAGGCCAGCAGGATCCCGAAACCCAGAATTTTTATTTCATCGTCTTTTTCAGATTCAATACTGCTCTCCACAAGTTTGAGAGCGCTTGAATATTTCTTCGAGCGCGCCGGCGGATATCGATCTTTCAGGACTGGCAACCCTAAGATTGCCTTTGCCTTATTGCGTTTGTTGCGGGCGAGCTCGGCAATCTGGTCTTCCTCGGTTTCGGTCTGGGTGAGATGCTTGATCTGGCGGAGCAAGTGCGCCATTTTTTGTTCGATTTCGCTTAATAGCTCCGCATCAACCTGCTCTTCAGGCGATTTCAACCGGCCGTTCATCAGCCGTCTGAAGGTATCCGCGTTGACTAGCTCTCGGAACGGATAATGGATGGGTTGAAGGAAAATTTCCCTTAAGGCTTCATCGATGCTTGGAACCCCCCTGCCATCGAGATATTCGGTCAGTTGAGCATACTGGTGCCATTCATTGTCTCGTACCTCTCGAAAATCCATAAAAACCTGATATCGATAGGCCCCGAGATCCACAAAAAGACCCTCATCGTGAATTTCTTGGCTTGACCGAATGAATTCGAGCCCGGCGACATGATCGCGAAAGACTGCATAATACTCTCCGCTATAGTGCAGCCCCAAGCCCTCGCCGAGATTCTTCTGCAATAAGGTGCGCACATCGCCATCTCCAGCTTTTGTAGAATAAGCTGCTGAATTTCGTATCCACCCTCTGGCGTCGGCATATTTGTTATGGTAGACCACCAGTGCTCGATCCTCTCCAACTCTGTTGGAGTACGCAAATACATCTTCATTGACGAAACCTTCCGGCGAGTAAAAGTCGTAGAGCAAGAAATTCTTTACATCTGCGAACAGATAACGGCGCCGCAGCAAAGGGAAGATTTCCCGTTCGTGTCGCTCTACTAAATAGGATTCGGGTTTTTCATCCCAATAAGCCTTGCGAAACTCCATACCGTACTTCTCGGCATAGCCTTCGATTTGTCCGTGACCGAACATGGGCAAACCCGGCATAGTTGCCATCATCGTACAAATGCCAAAGTATTTATCGCCCTTCCCGAACTGGTCCACTGCCGTGCGTTCGTCGGGATTATTCATAAAATTTACGTATCTTTTTAGAATCTCAGGATCAAACTCAAGCGTGTTCTTGATCACCAGGCGGTATTCCTGGTTCTTCTCGTCTCTGAGCATGTTCATAAAAGCACTGTTATATACCCGGTGCATTCCCAGGGTGCGGACAAAGTAACCTTCCATTAACCAGAATGCTTCAGCTAATAACAATGTATCCGGGGCCTCCTCCGCAACACGGTCCACCACCTCCCGCCAAAACTCTTTGGGCATATGCTGGTCAAACTCCTCCTTCGTCATGCCATGCTCAGCCCGAGTCGGGATAGCCCCTCCCGTTCCGGGTTCCGGGAACCATAATCGTTGGAAATGCTTTTTCGTCACCGTCATCGCTGCATCGAAGCGAATGACGGAAAACTTCCGGGCGACATGCAGAATCGTTTGAATCACAGCCTCTCGGACTTCAGCTTTCAAGTAATTTAGCTGGGCTGTATCGTTCCAGGGCATGCTGGTGCCATCGTTACCGTGATAAATATAACGGGTATCCCCCGACCAATGATCGACCCGCTTGAAAACAACCGCTGCATCTGTGCCGTCGTAGTAATGGTCTTCCAGGTAAATGCCGACACGTTCATCCCATGAGAGGTTGGGACCATTGAACGTGTAGGAGGGAAATGGGCTGTGGTTCAGGGAGATAAACCAATCAGGATGTTCGATCACCCACTTGCCATCAATACCTACGTGGTTTGGCACCATATCAGAAGTCAGGCGAATACCCTTCCGCCAGGCCCGATCACGCAGGTTTTGATAGGCTTCATCTCCTCCCAAATCATCGGCAATGCGATAATCGAACAAGGAATATGCCGAGGCGACCGCTTCCGGGTTGCCGCGCAATTGCTTAATTCGCCTTGAGGCCGGGCTGCGCTCCCACAAGCCGATTAACCAAAGACCGCTGAAACCCCATCTGGCTAAAGAATCCAGCGCCTCATCCGGGATCTGATCCAGGCGATAGATATCCATTTGGTACGCTTTCGAGAGCTGATCCAACCAGACATACGTATTTTTGGCGATAAGCACCAAGGATGGCATCCAGGCTTTGTCCTGGCTAAATCGTTCCTCCTCTAACTCCAGGCCCCGAAATTCGTAGACTCGAGAAGGACCAGGACCCATAAAAATTGCTTTTTCTTCCTCCCGGATCAAATCGAGGCTGCTCAACAAGCGGAATAAATATTTGCCCAAGAGTGATGCCCAGCGCTGGCGGATATATTCCAACTGTCCCGTCAGAGAATGAGGCACCGCAATTGCCGGGCCCCGCAGCATGTCGATCAGATTTTGGTTGTCCGGTCCAAAGGGCGGTTGTTCATCGAAGAAATCATAAAGGTTGTCGACAATTTCCTGATATTCAGATTGCTTTTTTAATTCGGAGTCATCGAAAAGCTCCAGGAAAGGGGCAGAGGCCGGATTCATATTTGCCAGCCAGAGCAGCAGCATCTCCTCCAAAGCGAGCTGGTGATTTGGGACCTCCGCTGACTCACCTTTCAGATAATCTGTTAGATCAATTTCGCGTCTGTAGACGGCCACGGGTGGGAATTCCTCCGAGAACTTCCGGAGTGTTTCATCAACCTCTTTTTGCCCGATGCGATCGTACAGCTGCTCAAGCGCTTGCCCCATGAGCTCGGGGTTGACCTGCCTTCGATAGAGATTAACAACATAGTGCAGGATTTCATCAATCAAGCCCAGGGCATTGATCTGTCCTGCTCTGATCGCCTGTTCCGGAAACCTGATGAGATCCCGTTTTTGGTTAATTTTCTGGGCAAAAATGCGCGCTGCGTGGAAATTAGCAAAAATCATGTTGCCGCTCAATGAAAACAGAGATTGGTCGAACTCGTAAGTGTCTCTGGCGCGCCTTGATACGTGAAACTCCATTTTCACGCTGTTTAATATTTTCATAGTTCCTTCCCTTGCACTCCGGATTAGTGGTTCAATTACCTTATCGATCTACCCTGGCTAAACCTCATTATTACGCGAATTCGGTGTTAAGGGCACGAAGGGATAAGTTTATTATATCAGCCGCAGCGGGCCTGATTCTTCCGCCGCGCGCCTCTGCTAGATCGCAGACATTCCTGGTTCCCACGTGGACGTGGGAACTCCTTCTGCGATGCTCTGCTGCCTCTTCTCCCCCCTCATCAAGCGGGACCGGC
>Ga0214471_10002326_pt1 | contig 14946 bp, 13 predicted proteins | sample RVTome_5_FD_207665 | JGI IMG/M metagenome (GOLD analysis project Ga0214471, IMG submission 207665) | Soil microbial communities from uranium-contaminated site in the Upper Colorado River Basin, Wyoming, United States - RVT142D155 | ecosystem: Environmental > Terrestrial > Soil > Contaminated >... | reverse complement strand
GGATTCGCCCTGAGCGAGCCGGCGGCGAGTCGAAGGGCTCCTCGCGCCTCGCGGGGCTCGCACCTCGGCCCAGCGCGGTCGCGGGGATTTATGAAACCGATTCTAGCACACCCCGTCCGCGCGAGCCAGCTTCGTCGCCGGCGCCCGGGGATGATGAACGGGGCGGGGGGCGGCGTGCCGTGCAATGGTTGAACTGGTCGAGGATAGAAGGTGGACAATGGAGAGTAGCTGGTTGCAAATGAGGATGGATGCTACAATGACGCGTCATGCGCTCCCTGGTTCCCGTCTTGGCATCCGCGCTCGCGCTTGCGGCGTGCGGACTCGCGCCCGGCGCGCTCGCCGAAGCTCCCGCCGGCCCCTCGGAGCAGACCCTCGCCGAGTTCGTCACGACCTACTACCGGTCGCCGGATCCTGAACGCGCCCCGGACGTGCTCAAGCGGTTCCTGACCCAGGACCTGCCGGGCGATCCGCGATGGCAGCAGGACGCGCACAGCCTCTCGGTGATCGCGTATTCGTTCGGCCGCATCGCCCAGCTGCATCCCGGCCTGATCCGCCGCTACGAGGCGCTCGTCGCCGACGTGCCGGAGCCGGGCCGCCGGGTCCTGTTGTCCGCCATCGCCTGGGGCGCGGACCAGGAGACCGGGACGACCGCGCAGGCCTGGCGGGAGCATCCCGCCTTGTCGGAGGCGGCGGATGAGCTCGAGACGCACCTGGCCGCGCCGCATCCGGCCTGGCACGACCAGGACGCGACGGCGATCGCCACGGCGGACGAGCTGGATTTCTTGTGGGCGGAGTTCTTCGTGACCGGCAGCCCGCAGTCGCTCGATCGCATCCTGCGGATCCTGGACCGCCCCGACGTGCTCCGGGAGCGGCTGACCGCCTGGCTCAACAACCAGCCCGACCAGGACGCGCGCCATGTGCTCGCGGCGCGCTTGACGGAACTGGGCGTGTCCGCGGACGTGGAGACAGGCGGTGTGAACTCCCGCGGCGATCTGGATCTGACCGCGGCGCGGGGACTCAAGACGCGCGGTCCCCTGGCTAGCCAGGCGTTCGTGGCCCTGGCCGACATGATCCGGCTGGAGGACGCCGGGGTCACGCACCTCTTGCTCAAGGGCGCAGCCGCCTGGTCTCTGGAGAGCAACGCCCGACGGCATCCGGGGGTGGTCGCGCAGTGCGCGACGTCGCTCCCGGAGGCGCCCGAGGGAGCCCGGGCGGTCCTGTTGCGAATTCTCGCCGATGACGCGATTCTGCGCGGCGTGGTGCAGGATGCCATTCCGCACCTGCGGACGCTTTCGGAGCTGACACCGCACGACCCGCAGGTGCACGAGCGGCTGGGCTACGCGAACATGACCCTCGACCAACTTGAAGCCGCCGAGGAGTCGCAGGCCAACCTCGCGGAACTCGACGCCGATCGTGGGTCGCGGCTCGAGTTGGCCATCCGCTACCGGAGACTCGAGCGCCTCCCCGAACCGGACGCGGCCGCCTGGAGTCCGGCGGACGGCGGCGCGCAGAATCGCCTGAGCCTCGCCGGAGAGCGTCTCGCGCAGGCGGACCGCTACCGGACCCGCGTGCGCCTCTCGGCCCGCGACGCCACCCCGCCCCGCCTGCTGGCGGAATGGTGGATGGAACACGTCCGCCCGGACCGGTTCCACGTGGAGCAGACGGCCTGGACCGAGGGGGTCTCCAACCGCTGGCTGTCCATTGCCGGGGCGCACTACGCGTTCTTCGGCATCTGGGTGCCGGCGGAGGATGCGGTGCAATCCGGCATGGACTACGCGCGCTGGAACCGATTCCTTCGCGTGGACAAGTACGCAAAGCTCCTGGAGCGCTCCGCCACGGTCGAAACGGCGCCCGGTCCCGATGGGCGCCACTGGCTTGCGCGCGTCGAGGCGACCGACTGGGCGGATTTCGCCGAGGGCGTGGAAGGCGCCGGCGCGCACGACGTCACGCTGTGGTTCAACGAAGACACGAATCTCCTGGAGCGCGCCCGGGTCCGCATGGCGTCTCCGGATCCGGACGAGCCCGACCTGGTCATCGAGCAACTGGTGACCGACTACGACGGCTCCATCCGCATCGAAGCCCCGCGCGTCATGGTCCGGCAGCACCGGTGAGAAGGAGGAAAGTGGAAGGGAGAAGGCAGAAGATGGAAGGGAGAAGATAGACCACACCTGTTTGATCTATCTTCCACCTTCTATCTTCTCCCTTCTCCTGATGGTGAACGATCGAACGTTACCGCCGTGACGATGCACGGCGGATGAGGCGGTCCGTCACGGAGATCGCGCCGCGATGTGCGGCATCATCGGACATAATACCCGGCCACCCGCCAGCGTCCGTCCGTGTCGCGCATGGCGGTCACCGTCTCGATCGCCGCGCGCTTCCGCTCGAACTCGGTCTGGAATTCCAGCACCATGTAGTCGCCGTCCGGGGCTCCGGGAAGCGACGTCACGCGTTGCTCGGCGCGCACCAGGCGCGTGCGAACGGCGCCGAGCGGCTCCCGCACCCCGCCGGCCTGCGCGACCCACTGATCGCGGCTGACGAGATTCCGAAACCACCCCGCGGCTTCGCTCCAGCTGGCCTCATACTCGCCCCGGTCGACGAGCAGCAACCATGCCGAGGCGGCGTCCACCGCTTCCTGCCTGGCCTCGCCTCCGCCCGCCGCACATCCGTCGGTCGCCGGCCCCGCCAAGACTCCCAGCAGCGCCGCGCCCGCCATCGCGGCGCGCCGCGCGCGGGCGGTGACGCTCAACGCTCAGCTCCGCCGCGCGCGCACGATCCGCTCGGCCTCGAGCCAGTCGGTTTGATGGTTGCCGTGCGTCCGGCCCCGCTTCTCCCACAGCTCATAGGCCACACGGGCGATCTCCGCCTGCTCATCGCGGCGGGCCGGAGCCCTGACCGCCCCCGGGGACGATGTGGCGGCAGCCGGCCTCGATCGGGTCGCAAACGATGTCCGTGCCATGGTCCCTCCTTGGTTCGGTTGAACGCGCGTTCCAGGGTATGCTTCGCGTCATCCTACCGCCGCGCACCGAGCTGCGCAAGCCATTCCGCGATGCGGTGGTGGCTCAGTTTGACACCACAGATGCCACAGAGCGTTCACCCTGCTTCGCGCCCTGCGCTTCGCAGGGCAGGCAAAGGCACAGCGAGAGCCGATTCCAACCGTTCTCTGTGCCTCTGTGGAGCTGTTCCGCTGTGTCTCTGCGGTGTTGAAGCTTACATTGAGACGCTGCTCGCGATGCCGGGGCCTGGCTCGCGGCGGAGGACTGAGCGAGTACAGTGCGTCAGTTCCGGGCGGGGGTCAATGATGGGCGTCATCATCGTGGGAGCAGTCACCGGGCTCGTCCATCGTCCGTCGTCCGTCGCGGGCAGGACGTAGAAGCTGGAGGGGAGAAGGTGGAGGGCGGAGGGTGGAGGGTGGAAAGTTGAAGGTAGCGATTCTACCTTCTATCTTCTACCTTCTTCCTTCTCGCGTCTCATGGTCATCCTCACGCCCGCCCCCTGCCCCGATGCTAGGACAGGAGCGGGAGGAACAGCACGGCGAATCCGAGGAAGGCGAAGAAGCCGACGACATCCGTCACCGTCGTCAACAGGATGCTCGAGGACTGCGCGGGATCGAGCCGGCACGCCTTGAGGAGCAGCGGAATCGCCGCGCCTGCCAGCCCCGCGGCGGTCAGATTGACGAGCATCGCGAGCCCGATCACGAGGCCGAGGAACGGATTGTGGTGCCACCACCACGCAATGAGCGCCGTCACGAGGCCGATCACCGCGCCGTTCAAGGCCCCGAGGAGCGTTTCCTTCCCGATGAGCCTGAAGGCCCGGTCCCGGCGGATCTCGCGCAGGACGAGGCCGCGGAACACGATCGCCAGCGACTGCGCGCCGGCGTTGCCGCCCTGCCCCGCCACGACCGGAAGGAACACGGCGAGGATGGTCACTTTCGCGATCGTGTCTTCGAACAGCGCCACGACGCTCGCGGCGAGAAAGGCGGTGCACAGGTTCACGCCAAGCCAGGGGAGCCGCTTGCGCATGGCGAACGCAACAGGGGAAAAGGTCTCCTCGTCGCTTCCGGCGCCCACCATCTTGAGCAGGTCTTCCACCCCCTCCTCCCGGACGTCCTCGATCAGTTGATCCGAGCGGAGGATCCCGAGAAGCCGGCGGTCCCGGTCCACGACCGGCACGGCGAAGTACCGGTGGCTGGAGAGCAAGTGCGCGACTTCCTCGCGGTCCATGAATCCGTCAACTGCCACTACGTCGGTCTTCATGATCGCCTCGAGCGTCGCGTCCCCGGTGGCCAGCAGCAGGTCACGCATGTTCAAGACGCCGACCAGCCGCTCCTGGGGATCGACGACGTAGGCGTAGGTGGCCGGCGCGTGCCGGCCGGCCAGCGTCCGGATGCGCTGAATGGCGTCACGGACACGGACATCCGAGTGGAACGCCAGCACGTCCGTGGACATGATGCGGCCGGCGCTGTTCTCCGGATAGACCAGGAGCTCCTGCACCTGGCGGCGCATGTCCTCGGTGAGCTCGGCCAGGATCGCCTGCCGGTGGACTCCATCGAGCGTGATGAGGATGGCGGTGACCTGCTCCGGGCTCAGCTGGCGCACGATGGACGTGAAGAGATCGGGGGGCACGCGCGCCAGCAGCCGTGCTGCGTGCGTCGCCTGCAAATGGGGGAAGACGCTCGCGCACAGCGCGGGTGGAAACGCCTTGAGGACGGTTTCCGCTTCGGCCTCCTCCAGCGTTTCCAAGAGGTGCGCGGCTGTCGCGGGGTCGCGCTCGATGTAACGGCGCAGGAGCGGCAGGAGCGGCGCGCGGGTCGTCATGAACCGGACGTCAGATCAGAGATTCGTCGATGAGCCGGGCGCGGTGTTCTGCGTGATGATGCGCAGCTGCTGCTTGGGGTAGATCAGGTCGCCGCTGATGCCGTTTGCCTGCCGGATCGCGTCCACGGTCGTGCCGAACTGCCGGGCGATTTTGGTGAGCGTGTCGCCCGCCTGGACGATGTAGACGGTCTCTCCCGCAGCCGGCAACGGCGCGGCCGGCTGGGCGCGGGTCGCCGACACCGCGGCGGACGCCGGCGCCACTCGCGACGTCGCGGGCGCCGCCCCGCCCGGCGCGTTCAGCTGCGCGAGCCGGTCCGCCGCCTGCCGGGCGATGGGCCGCTCCGGATAGCGCTCCAGGAGCTGCGTGAACACCCCGCGGGCATCCGCGGTTCGCCCCTCCGCCTGCAGCGACTGCCCGAGCGCCAGCAACGCGTCGTCCGCCCAATCCGAGGCGGGGTACTCAACCGCCACCCGCTCAAGCGCCGACCGGCCGTCTTCGGCCTGCCCCTCCTGGAGGAGCGCCAATCCGCGCCGGTACTCGGTCTGCGCCTCACGATCCGTCCTGCCGGCCCATCGCCAGAGCCCAACGCCCCCCGCGATGACGATCGCGATTCCCAGCCACACCCACGACCGCTTCCGCCCCGCGCTCCCCGCTTCGCTCATTGCCGCCGCCTCCTCGCACTGCTCCGCACGCGTTCCACCATTCCCCTCTGTATACTAAATCAGTCATGCCCTTCGCGCAATCTGTCCTCTCCCGTTCACTGCCTGGGTCCGCCCGCCATCGATCGTCCATCGTCCATTGTCCACCGAAGTACATGGTTGAGGGGAGCAGATAAAAGGTGGAAGGTAGAAAGTAGACGATTGAAGGTAGAAGATGGAGGAGAGATCCGCTCGTTCCACCTTCCACCTTCCACCTTCCACCTTCCACCTTCCACCTTCCACCTTCCACCTTCTACCTTCTTTCTCTATGGACGCTCAACGATGGACGATGGACTGTAGACTAAGGACTGAGAGGGAGCGGCGGGCGACGCCGCCGGCCGAGGCCGCGCGCGCCACGGCCGCCGCCACCGCCGGCACGACCCGCTTATCGAACAGGCTCGGCACAATGTATTCCTCATTCAACTGCTCCGGCCGGATGAGCGCCGCGATCGCCCCGGCGGCCGCCAGCTTCATCGTGTCCGTGATGGCGCTGGCCCGCACGTCGAGCGCGCCGCGGAATACGCCGGGAAATGCCAGCGCGTTGTTGATCTGATTCGGCAGGTCGGAGCGGCCCGTCGCGAACACGCGGCATCGCCGGACCGCCTTCATGGGATCTACCTCCGGGTCGGGATTCGCCATCGCGAACACGATCCGGTTTCGACGCATGGCGTCCAGGTCCCACGGACGCAGGATGTTGCCCTGGGAGAGCCCGATGAATACGTCCGCCCCGCGCAGCGCCTGCCTGAGCGGCGCGCCGGAGCGGCTGCGGTCGAGTTCCCCGAGCAGGTTCCGCCGAGCCCGCCTCAGGTTCTTCGGGCCGACCTCGAGCACCACGCCCCGCCGCCCGCACGCCGCGAGGCGCGTGACGCCGGCCATCAGCAGCATCCGGCAGCAGGCGACCCCCGCTGCGCCGACGCCGCTGACGACCACCCGGACGGCTCCCATATCCCGGCGCACGAGGCGCAGCGCGTTGCGCAGGGCCGCCAGGACCACGATCGCCGTGCCGTGCTGGTCATCGTGCATCACCGGGATGTCGAGCGACGCGGCCAGCCGGGATTCGATGTCGAAACAGCGCGGCGCGCTGATGTCCTCGAGATTGATGCCGCCGAAGACGGGCGCGATCCGTTCCACCGTCCGGACGATTTCGTCGGGATCCTGGGTGGCCAACGCCACCGGCCAGGCGTCGATGCCGGCGAACTCGCGAAACAGCATCGCCTTCCCTTCCAGCACCGGCAGCGCGGCGGCGGCCCCCAGATTCCCGAGGCCCAGGACAGCCGATCCGTCGCTCACGATGGCGACGCTGTTGCGCTTGATGGTGAGGGTGTGCGCCCGCGCGGGGTCGCGGGCAATGGCTTCGGCCACGCGCGCCACTCCGGGCGTGTACACCATGGAGAGGCGGTTGCGGGTCGTCACGGGGAACTTGCTCTCGACGCGCAGCTTGCCGCCGAGGTGGACGAGAAAGATTTGGTCGGATACGGACACCACCCGCACGCCCCGCAGCGCCGAGAGCGCCCGGATCACGCGCTTGCCGTGAAGGTCGCTCATGACGTCGAACGTCACGTCTCTGACGACGCACCGCCGGTCGGCGCTCACGAGATCCACCGCGCCCAGATTCGCGCGCATCCGGGCCAGACGGTGCGCCACGGCCGCGAACGCGCCCGGCCGGTTGCGCAGCTCCAGGCGCGCCGTCAGCCGGTAATTGGCGTACGGAACGTCCTCACTCATGATGGGAAACCCCATAGGTCGGATGCTGGAAGCTGGAGGCTGGAAGCTGGAACGATTCGGTACTGTACGGCAACGAAACTGATAATGCTAGCCTCCAGCTTCTAGCGTCCAGCTTCCGACGGTCAAGTCGGGTCGGACGTCTCGGCCGCGCGGCGCACGAGGTGGCTGAGGACGTCCTTAATGGAAATGATGCTGAAGGGCCGGCCGTCCTGGGTCAGGACGGGCAGGTGGCGGAACCCGCCCATGGCCATCTTGCTGACCGCGTAGGCGATCGGATCCTCAGGGCGGACGCATTCCGGACGCGGCGTCATGACCATCTCGGCCGTGACCTTGCGCAGATCGCGGTACCGGCCAGCGACCCGCCGAAGGAGGTCCCGGTAGCTGATGATCCCGACCAGCTGGTGCCGGTCGTAGATCAGGATGCAGCTTTTCTTCTCGCGCTGGAAGATCTCGACGATGTGCTTGAGCGTATCCGTTGGGCTGGCGATCAGCAGGTCCTTCCCCGTCAGCAAATCCGCCACCGGCCGGGTCATCAAGGTGCGCTGCAGGCGGTCGTCCTGGTGCGGTTTCGGCAAATCCACCTGCATCAGGGAGTGGAGGCAGTGCTCGCACCGGTCGGTGCCGAGCAGATTCTCCCCGCCGCAGGACGGGCATTTGAGGGTCGTCATCCGGTCACTCCACGGTCCAGGTCTCGGACCCGTAAATGAGCGGTTTGAGCTCCGCGGGGCCCTTCGCCTGGGCCTGCCGCACTTGCGCCTCGAGCATGTCGTCGTACGTCGGCCGCTGGATCGCCCGCAGGACGCCGAAGGGCACCGGCATGGCGGGATGCGTCATCTGCGTGAGCAGATAGGAGTAGTGCGGGTTGGGGTCCTGCTCGTTGTGGATCAGCAAATCCGACGGCGGGTTCGCCTCGGAGTACTCCACGATCTCGGGCTGCAGGCCCTGCAGGCGGATCGCCTTGTCGCGCTTCTTCCCGAAGACGAGGGGCTGGCCGTGGTTCAGGTACACCATGCGGTCGTCGCGCGTGTCGCGCCCCGTCACGGGCCCGAATGCCTTGTCGTTGAAAATGATGCAGTTCTGGAAGATCTCGACGAACGACACGCCCTTGTGCAGCATGGCGCGCTCCAGCACGTAGGCCATGTGGGTCGGCGCCGTGTCGAGCGTGCGAGCGATGAACGTCGCCTCGGAGGCGATCGCGAGGCACAGCGCGTTGATCGGGTAGTCGATGGAGCCCAGCGGGGACGACTTGGTCACGGTCCCCATCGGCGACGTCGGCGAATACTGCCCCTTGGTCAGCCCGTAGATCTGGTTGTTCACCAGCACGATGTTCAGGTTGACGTTGCGGCGCATGCAGTGGATCAGATGGTTGCCGCCGATGCTCAGGCCGTCGCCGTCGCCCGTCACGACCCAGATGACGAGGTCGGGATTGACGCAGCGCAGGCCCGTCGCGATGGTCGGCGCCCGCCCGTGGATGGTGTGGAACCCGTACGCCTTCATGTAGTACGGAAAGCGGCTCGAGCATCCGATGCCGGAGACGAAGACGTAGTTCTCGCGCGGGATGTCGAACTTCGCGAGCGTCCGCTGCATGGTGGCCAGAATCGCGTAATCGCCGCAGCCCGGGCACCACCGGACTTCCTGCCCGGAGGAAAAGTCGTCTTTGTTGTACGGGGACGCGGCGGGGAGTTCGGTCGTCGGGGAGGCCATGTCAGGCGAGCTCCATGATCGCATCGAGCAGCGCGCTCACCTGGAACGGCTGCCCCTGCACTTTGTGGAATCCTTTCATGCGGATCTCCGGGAACTGGTTGCGCAGCAGCATGAGCAGCTGCCCGGTGTTCCGCTCCGGCACCAGCACCGACTCATAGCGCGCGAGCACCTCGCCCAAGTTCTTTGGAAACGGGTTGAGATACGCCAGATGCGCGTGCGCCACCTCCCGCCCCTGGCGGGCCGCCCCCTCGACCGCTTCGTACAGCGCCCCGAACGTGCCGCCCCAGCCGAGCACGAGCAGCCGGCCGGACGGGGGCCCCTTGACCTCGAGCGGGGGAATCGTCTCGGCGATGCGCCGGATCTTCTCGGCGCGCAGGTGGATCATTAATTCGTTGTTCAGCGGATCGTAGCTCACGCCCCCGGTGCGGTCCGCCTTGCCGAGGCCTCCGATGCGGTGCTCGAGCCCCTTCGTGCCCGGCACGGCCCACGGCCGCGCCAGGGTCTTGGGATCCCGTTCGTACGGCAGAAACGGCGCCTCGCCCGCGGCGGGATGCGCCACCGGGATCGCCGGCAGCCCCTCCACGTCAGGCAGCCGCCACGGCTCCGCCGACTCGGCAAGATACCCTTCCGAGAGCAGGATCACCGGCGTCATGAACGTGAGCGCGATCCGCACCGCCTCGATCGCCATGCGAAAGCATTCCGACGGGGTCCGGGGCGCCACCACGGCGATCGGGGACTCGCCGTTGCGGCCGAACATGGCCTGCAGCAAATCCGCCTGCTCGGTCTTCGTCGGCATGCCCGTGCTGGGCCCGGCCCGCTGCGCGTTGATCACGACCAGCGGCAGCTCCGCCATCACCGCGAGATTGATCGCCTCCGCCTTCAGGCACATTCCGGGCCCGCTCGTGCCGCAGACGCCGATGGCCCCGCCGAACGACGCGCCGATCGCGGCGCCCACGGCGGCGATCTCGTCTTCCGCCTGGAACGTCCGGATGCCGAAGGCCTTGTGGCGGGACAGCTCGTGCAGGATGGAGCTGGCGGGCGTGATCGGGTAGGAGCCGTAAAGCAGCGGCTTCTGGGCCAGCCGCGCGGCCGTGACCAGACCGATGGCGAGTGCTTCGTTGCCGGTGATCTTCCGGTACACGCCGGGCTGGAGCTGGGCGCGCGGGACCACGAACTGGACCGGCATGGTCTCGGTGATATCGGCGTAGTTGAAGCCGGCTTGGAGCGCCGCCACGTTCGCCGCGGCAATCTCCGGCCGCTTGCCGAAACGCTGGCTGATCCAGCTCTTGGTGTAGTCGAGGCTGCGGTTGTAGAGCCAGAACATCATCCCCAGCGCGAAGAAATTCTTGCAGCGCTGGACTTCCGAGAGCTTCAGCGGATGGTCCTTGAGCGCGTTCTGGGTCAGCTCGGAGATGGGCACGCGCAGCACCTGGAAGTCCTTGAGCGTCGTATCCTCGAGCGGGTTCGACTTCCACGCGGCCTTGCGCAGATTGCCTTCGTCGAACGTGTCCTCGTTCACGATGATGAGCCCGCCCGGCTTCACGCGCTCCACGTTGACGCGCAGCGCGGCCGGATTCATCGCCACCAGCACGTCCACGAGGTTCCCGGGCGTGTAGATCGTGGAGTCAGCAAACTGGATCTGAAAGCTGCTGACCCCAGGGAGCGTGCCGGCGGGCGCGCGGATCTCGGCGGGATAGTCCGGAAACGTCGCGAAGTCGTTCCCCATCACCGCCGCGGTGTCGGTGAACTGGGAGCCGCTCAACTGCATCCCGTCGCCGGAATCCCCGGCGAACCGGATGGTGACGGCATGGGACTGAGCGCGGGACTTGCCGTCCGGCATCGGCCGCTCAGCCCCCTTCCTGGGAGGGCATGATCTGGTTCGGGTCGGGCGGGAGGTTGTAGACTTCATCCGGATAGAACTCCGCCAGGAACCGGATCAGCGACCGGACGGAGAGGACGTTCTCGAGCGCCTTGTTGTCGCCGACCAGGGGGATGTGATAGAGCCGCTCGCGCCCCATCAGCTCGATGGCCTTGCCGACGGAGTCGCTCGGGCGCAGAACCGCCGGATCTTTGGTCATCACGTCGCTGACGGGACGGCTCCAGTCGACGTCGGTGCCCAGCAGTTTCTGGACCACGTCCGCTTCCGTGAAGATGCCCGCGAGCGTTCCGCCATCCGCGATCACGATGTAGCCCGCCTTGTGCTCCTGCATGATCTCCACGGCCCGGGCGATGGTCGTGGAAGACGGCGCCTGCACGAGGCGGGGATTGGTGATCTGGTAGATCTTTTTCTTCCTGATCAGGACTTCAATCGGGGGCGTCGCGGCCATGGCGGTCGATCCGGGTTGTGTGTCAAGGCTGGCGCCCGCGTCCCTGCGGGCGCGCATCATGCCGTCTATTGTACGGCATTTTCACGAAGAGGGGTAGGCGTCATCGCCCGGCCCGGATCAGCGCCAACCGCGTCACCCATGAGCATGGGGGACAGTCCCCGAGGGGCCGCCCTGCCGGCAGCAGGGTGGTTCCGAGGGGGCTGTCCCCCTGCGTCATCGCCCGGCCCGGATCAGCGCCAACCGCACGATCTTCTCAATAAGGGCCGGATACGAAACCCCCACCTTCTCCGCCGATTGGGCCATTTCGTCGATCTTCGCGACGCAGGGATTGGCGTTCGGCTCCAGCACCACCACCTGCCCCGCCGGCGTCAGGCGCAAATCGAACCGGGCGTAGCTTTCGATGTTCAGCGCCCGGTACGCCCGCTTGCAGACCTCGGCCAGGCGGCGCTCCGCCCCCTCCGGCAGCTTGCCGGCGAACACGCTCTTGATGCCCCAGCGCGAGCGGTAGGCGTCGTCCCATTTCGCTTTGTACGTGGCGATGCGGGGCTCCTCCTCCGGCAGCTGGCCGAATTTCATCTCCCTCGCCGGCAGGACGGAGATCCGCTTGTAGCCCAGCACCGTCACGTACAGCTCCCGCCCCTCGATGTACTCCTCCGCGATCGCGTCCAGATGCATGCGCTGGTGGATGAACCGGATGCGCTCCAGCAGCGCCTCATCGCTGTCCACCACGCTCGCGGAGGAGATCCCGCGGGAGGCCTCCTCCGTCAGGGGTTTGACGACGCATGGGAGCTTCAGCATCCGGGGCCGCCAGACCCGGCGGCCCGGCGGGTACACCTGGAAGCGCGGGACCCGGACGCGGTGGAACCGGAGGATCTTCTTCGCCAGGGCCTTGTCGTTGCAGAGGAAAAGGCTGCCGGAGGAGGCGCCGGTGTACGGCACGCCGAGCATCTCCAGGACCGCCGCGATGTTCTTGTCCAGGTGGCGCTGCTGGTTGAACACTTCCGCGAGATTGAAGACCACATCGGGACGGAACGCCTCCACCTCATCCAGGAGGGGCCGGATATCCCTGCACAGGCCGAGCAGACGGACCTCATGTCCGCTCGTCCGGAGCGCCTCGCACACGTCCCGCTCCGTGTACATGTGCTCCTCGTCGGCGAACTCCTCCGCGAAGTCGTGCCCGCGGGGGGTCGCGTAGGGCATGTCGAACACCTGGAGCACCTTCAGGCGTTTCCTCATCGCCGGCGCTCGCCGCGGTACCAGCCGGTGTACCGGTAGTGCATCAGAAGCGACGTCAGGTACGCCGCGACCCGCAGCACCACGACCGGCTCGGGCTCGGCCGTCACGAGCCGCAGGGCCCGGCAGCGCTGCATGATCATGCCCAGCAGCTCGTTGGCGAGATACTTGCGCTGCCCCGTCCAGCGGGAGATGACGTCGATCAGCAGCTTCCGGTACTGGCGCAGGATGGGCAGCGCCGCCGGCATCGGGGCGCCCGATTCGGCGCGCTCGGCGAAGATCTGGCGCAGATTCGCGTCATGAAACTCGGGGTAATCCTCCGCTTCCGACGATTGCCGCCGCCGGTAGTAGTTGCGCAGCGTGGAGCGCAGCGTGCGGATCCGCCAGTGCTTGCGGCCGCGCGCGACGAGCGGCGGACGCCCGCGCAGCTCGCGCATCAGCTGATCGACGAACTGGAGCTTCTCCAGCGCCTTCCAGCCCTGGTACTGCCGGGTCCAGTCCAGGCCGGGCGTCAGCCAGACCGCGAAGGTCTCCACAAAGTCCTCATCGGGATGGTGCTGGGCGTAGTAGTAGGCGAGATGACGGACGAAACTCTTGCTGTACGGGCGGAACTTGTAGGTGTCGCCGTACTCCTGGGAGGAGCGGCCGAAGATGCGCTGCCAGCGGCGCGTCCGGTGAAGGCGGTACGCGTAGCAGATGGCGTGCCCCGCCTCGTGCCGCAGGAGCTTCATGCACCAGTCGCGGGTGCCGCCCTCTGCCTCGAGCATCATCTTGCGCTCCAGGCGGGTCAGCGCCGGGTGCGCGAGGAAGAACGGGATGCCGATGACGGGCTCGTTCTCGGGCGTGAGCCACTCATCGGCGAGGTAGCAGTCCGGCCTGAAGACGAGGCCCTGGGCCGCCAGTTCCTCGTACAGCTGCCGGATGCAGTCCGCCAGCCACGTCCCCTCGATGCCGACCGGGAGGTCGCAGAGCCTGAGCGACAGGAGCTCGTCTTCGGAGATCCGGTCGAGATCGACGGCGGCCCGGGGCGCGCTCATCCCCGCAGTCGGATCTGGACCTCGAACGCGTTGAAGAGATCCAGGTACTGCTCGACGTAGCGGGTCAGCAGGAAGTGCTGCTTGACGGTCTCGTGCGCGCGCCGGCCCATGCGGACGCGCAGCGATTTGGACTTCAGCAGCTGCACGATGCGCGCGGCCGCCTCCGGAATCGAGGAGACCAGGAAGCCGTTCACGCCGTTGGTGATCTGCCGGCGGATGCCGCCGACGTTGCCCCCGATGACGGGCGTGCCCTTCCACATCGCCTCCGCCACGGTCAGCCCGAACCCCTCGCGGATCGACTTCTGCAGCACGACGGCGGCTTTGCGCTGCAGCGCGTTGACCAGCTCGCTGTCGTCTCCGGCGTCCGAGATGATGATCCGGTCGTCGCGGTAGCGCAGCAGCGACTCGAACATATGCTCCCCTTCGGGATCGTCCTGCGCGGAATTGCCCAGCAGCACGAGCCGGCACGACGCCTCCCGCTGGGCCAGTTGGACCGCGCGGACCACCCCTTCCGGATCCTTCCAGCGGTCATACCTGGACACCTGCACCACGAGCGGCAGGTCGGTCGGGATCCGGTAGCGCCGCAGGCACTCGCGCGCCGCGGCGTCGCTCATCGGACGGTTCAGCGCCGAGAAGGGATCGATTGCCGGCATGAAGAACCGCTGCGGCGTGCGGAGCCGCTGCCGGTACTCGCGCAGGCTGAACACCACCGCGTCGTAGTGCTCGATCCACGGCTTGAGATAGTTCCACACGACCGGCGTCGGGCGGGTCACGTCCACGTGGCAGCGCCAGATCCACGGCCCGCGCTTGCGCACATGCGTGATGAGCGGCAGCGGCTGCGGGTCATGGACGATGACGATGTCGTCGCGGTCCAGGCTCAGGCAGATCGCGTTGTCCCGCACGACCTCCTCAAACACGCGCTTCGTGCTGTCCGGCAGCGAGGCCGGCCCGCCCTGCATCGCGTGGTGGAACTCCTTGGTGATCCGGAAGAACTGGGGCCGGCCCCGGATCACGCTCCACTCGGTGTGAATGCCCAGGCTGTTGAAGAGCGGCACGTACGAGGACAACAGCGTCGCGACCCCGCCGCCGTAATAGGTGGAATTGATGTGGTTCACGTGCAGCCCCTGGAGGAGCTTCGCCTTGTCTTTCAGGCGATCGACGCCGCGCGGGCCGATCCACCGCTCGTAATCCTCCACGCTGATGACCTTACGCAGGGGCATGCCGCTTGTGTCCTTCCATCATGCGGTCCCGACCGCCGCTCCAGGAACAACGACGCGCGTCCGGAATCCTCCCGACGCGCCATGTCTCCGAACTGCCTCCCAGTCCCTCATGATCTTCATTGTACATCACCGCCGCCATTCCGTCAGCCCTCCCCGCCACCCTCCAAAACCCGGGACAGTCCCGGGT
>Ga0214471_10002324_pt1 | contig 14957 bp, 14 predicted proteins | sample RVTome_5_FD_207665 | JGI IMG/M metagenome (GOLD analysis project Ga0214471, IMG submission 207665) | Soil microbial communities from uranium-contaminated site in the Upper Colorado River Basin, Wyoming, United States - RVT142D155 | ecosystem: Environmental > Terrestrial > Soil > Contaminated >... | reverse complement strand
TGGAAGATCCGAGTGATCACGAAGGAAGAGTCACCCTCGACCTGCTTCTCGATGTCATCGTTCCACCAGCTGACGTCGGTGGCGTCGATCGACGTGAACTCCTGCTCGTCGTCGACGACGAGGATCGTGGTGCTCGTCGTCGTCGACCCGCGCACGACGTCCTCCGACCGCTCTCCGAGGCCATCGAGCAGGCCGCCGTCGCCGCAGCCCACGACGAGCGCGGCGGCGGCGGCGCAGACGAGCGTGCCGCGCCAGATCGATGAGAGAGTAGGAATCGCCACCGCCAACGAGATTACCGGTGGATCCGCGAAAACCGTTCCGTTCAGCCGGTACCCTGCCGGCGGATGGAACGCTCCGTCCGGTTTCTCAGCGAAGGCTATCCGGGCGTTCCGGGGCGTGACACCGCCATCGCCAGGGCGTTGCTGGTCCGCGCATCGGAAGGCCTGCTCGGCGAAACGTTCCGCCTCCATGTCCCCGGTCGGATCGTCGCCTTCGGAAAGCACGACATGCTGGAGGAAGCATTCCCGGCAGCGGTCGCCGCCGCCGGAGACGAGGGCTTCCTCCCGGTCCTGCGCCTCGCCGGTGGCCGGGCAGCGGTGTTCCATGAGAGAACCCTCGCCTTCCACTGGACCGTTCCCGATGCCGAGCCGCGCGCCTCGGTCACTCTTCGGTACGAGTCCATGGCCGCCCTGATGGTGGCGGCGTTCGCCAGGCTCGGCATCGCAACGGAGGTCGGCGAGCTGGCCGGCGAGTACTGCCCCGGCAGGTACAGCGTCCACCTCGCGGGCGGCGGCAAGGTGATGGGCGTCGGTCAGCGGCTGGCGAGGGGTGCGGCCCACGTCGGCGGGGTCGTCGTCGTGAGCGACCCGGGGCTCGTCAACCGACCCCTCGTCCCCGTGTACCGCCACCTCGGGGTCGCGTGGGACCCGGACGCCACCGGTGCCCTCGACGAGGCACTCCCCGGGTTGACGTTGGGCGCCGTGTCCGATGCCATCGTCGCCGAGCTCCCGACGCTGGGCGCCGTGGCGCCCGGCGAGATCGACGAGGGCACGCTGGAGCTCGCCGACCGCCTCGTCGGGGACCATGTGCTGGTGCCCGGTGCCGCCACGGGTGGTTGGTAGCCTCGTCGGATGCGCCGAGTGCTGGTCATCAACGGGCCCAACCTGAACCTCCTCGGGACCCGCGAACCGGCGGTGTACGGGGACACGACGCTGCCTGCCCTCGAGTCCATCGTGCGCACCGAGGGCTCGGAACTCGGCCTCGAGGTGGCGACATTCCACTCGAACCACGAGGGGGCGATCATCGACGCCATCCACGGAACCGTCGGCGCCCAGGACGGCATCGTGATCAACCCCGGGGCGTACTCGCACTACAGCTACGCGATCCATGACGCCCTGCTGTCCGTCGACGTCCCCGCCGTCGAGATCCACATATCGAACATCCATGCGAGGGAGCCGTGGCGGCGCACCTCGGTCACCGCACCCGCCTGCAGCTACGCCATCCAGGGCCGAGGCGTCCCCGGCTACAGGGACGCATTGCGCAAGCTCGTCAACGACGCGGCGTGGAACCACGAGACCGTCCGCTACGGCGAGGCAGCCGATCAGGTCGCCGATCTGCGACTCCCCTCCGCTCCCGGCCCTCATCCGGTTGTGGTCCTCATCCACGGGGGGTTCTGGAGGGATCCGTGGACCCGCGACCTGATGGACGGGCTGGCGGTCGACCTGGCGCGGCACGGCTTCGCATCGTGGAACCTCGAGTACCGCAGGATCGGCAACGGCGGGGGCTGGCCTGCGACGTTCGAGGACGTCGCAGCCGGGATCGACGCCCTCGCCGATGTGGAGACTCGCCTCGACCTGGATCGGGCGGGCGTCGTCGGGCACTCCGCCGGAGGGCAGCTGGCACTGTGGGCGGCGGCGCGCCCGAGCCTCCACCCCGGCCGCGCCCCCGATGCCTCCCGGGTGCGGCTGCGCTCGATCGTTGCGCTGGCTCCCGTGAGCGACCTGGCCGACGCCCACAGGCGCGGGCTCTCCTCGAGCGCCGTCGAGGAGCTGCTACGTCGCTCGCCGAGCGGCGGGGCGGAGAGGTTCGCGGCGGCATCTCCCGCCGAGCTCCTGCCGCTCGGCGTGACCCAGGTGGTGATCCACGGTACCGACGACGAGTCGGTGCCGGTCGAGATGTCGCGCCGGTTCGTCGCCAGGGCACAGGCCGCCGGCGACGACGTCGTGTACCACGAGCTGGCAGGCACCGGTCACATGGAGCTCATCGACGCCGGAAGCGAGGCCTGGGCACTGACACTCCCGGCGCTCAGCCGGATGTGACTCGCGAGCCGGTCACGAGTCCGGCGAAGCGCTCCAGACCCTCCACCATGTCGTCGTACGCCAGGGCGAAGGAGAACCGGGCGTAGCCCGGTGCGCCGAACGCCTCGCCGGGAACGAAGGCGACCCGGGCCTCGCTGAGGGCGATGTCGGCGACGTCGAGGCTCGAGGCGGCGACCCGTCCGGCCAGCTCCCGGCCGATGAGCCCCTCGATCGACGGGAAGGCGTAGAAGGCGCCCCGCGGCTCGACGCAGTCGACGCCGGGGATCTCGCCGAGCATGCGGTACATCGTCACGCGGCGCCTGTCGAACTCCTGGCGCATCGAGAATGCGGCGTCGAGAGGACCCGTGACCGCCGCCAGAGCTGCCATCTGGGCGACGTTCGACACGTTCGACGTCATGTGCGACTGCAGGCGGGCGGCGGCCGCCGCGACCGCCTCCGGGCCGACGAGCCAGCCGACCCGCCAGCCGGTCATGGCATACGTCTTGGCGACCCCGTTGACGATCACGCACCGGTCGGCGATCTCGGGTGCGACCGCCGGCATCGACGTGAACTCGGCGCCCCCGTACACGAGGTGCTCGTAGATCTCGTCCGTCAGGACCCAGAGGTCGTGCTCGGCGGCCCATCGGCCGATCGCCCTCACCTGGTCCTCGGGGAACACCGCGCCCGTCGGATTGGACGGCGAGACGAACACGAGCAACTTGGTCCGCTCGGTGCGCTTCGCCTCGAGGTCCGAGACCGACGTCAGGAAGCCATCCGCAGGCCCCGTCTCGACGACGACGGGAACGCCCCCTGCGAGCCTCACTGCCTCGGGGTAGGTCACCCAGTACGGCGCAGCCAGCAACACCTCGTCGCCGGGGTCGAGGAGCACCTGGCACGTCGCGTAGATGGCGTGTTTGGCCCCGTTCGTGATCACGACCTGAGAGGGCTCGACGTCCACGCCGGAGTCGCGCCGCGTCTTGTCTGCAACGGCGCGGCGCAGCGCCGGCAGCCCGGCCGCCGCCGTGTAGTGGTGGAAGGTCGGGTCGCCGGCCGCCGCGATGGCCGCCTCGACGATGGGTCGCGGCGTCGGGAAGTCGGGCTCGCCTGCTCCGAAGCCGATCACGTCGATTCCGGCTGCTGCCATGCCGCGCGCCTTGGCCGTGATTGCCATGGTCGCCGACTCCTCGATCGCCTCGACCCTGTGCGAGAGGCTCCGCATCCTCGTCCGACTCATCGGTTGTTACCCTCCACCGGTCAGTCTCGCACCATACAACGGCGAGGAAGCATGCCGGATCGACCTGAGATACAGCTCCCCGCCGAGCTGCTGCCCATCGACGGGCGCTTCGGTTCCGGCCCGTCGAAGGTCCGGCTCGAGAGCCTCCTCGAGCTCGGTGTCAGCGGCTCGACCTACATGGGGACGAGCCATCGCCAGGACAGGGTGAAGAAGGTCGTCCACCGGATCAGGGCCGGTCTGAGCGAGTTGTACAACCTCCCGGCCGGCTTCGAGGTGCTCCTCGGCGTCGGAGGCGCTACCGCCTTCTGGGATGCGGCGGCCTTCGGTCTCATCGAGCGCCGCAGCCAGCATCTCGTCTTCGGCGAGTTCTCCGCCAAGTTCGCATCGGTCGTGGCAGGCGCCCCGCACCTCGACGAGCCCGAGCTCATCGAGTCGGATCCGGGGACCCATCCCCACCCGGCCGCCCGACAGGACGTCGACGTGTACGCCTTCACGCACAACGAGACGTCGACCGGCGTGATGATGCCGATAGCGCGCCCGGAGGGCGCCGACGGGCTCGTCGTCGTCGACGCCACCTCGGCCGCGGGGGCGGCCCACGCCGACGTGGACCAGTTCGACGTCTACTACTTCTCGCCACAGAAGGCGTTCGGCTCGGACGGGGGACTCTGGATCGCCCTGTGCTCCCCATTCGCGGTGTCCAGGATCGAGCGGCTGGCGTCGTCGGAACGGTGGATCCCACCCTTTCTCGACCTCCGCACCGCCCTCGACAACTCGCGCAAGGATCAGACGTACAACACGCCGGCTCTGGCGACGTTGTTCCTGCTCGACCGGCAGATCGCCGTCATGCACGAGCTCGGCGGCCTCGATTGGGCCGTGAAGCGGTCGAAGACGTCTTCGGAGACGGTCTACGCATGGGCAGACGCTTCTGTCTACGCCGCTCCGTTCGTCACCGATCCGGCCATGCGATCGTCCACGGTGGTGACCGTCGACCTGGTCCCGGAAGTGAGTGCCGACGTCGTCGAGGGCGTCCTGCGCGACAACGGGATCCTCGACACGTTCGGCTACCGCAAGCTCGGCCGCAACCAGCTCCGCATCGCGTGCTTCCCGAACGTCGACCCGACCGACGTCGAGAAGCTGACGCGTGCGGTCGACCACATCATCGAGCGCCTCTGAGGTGCCGGCGATCCTGTGGCGCCGTCTCGACACACCCGGTTTCGACCGGTGCGAGCTGACCGCGACTCCCGACGGCCACCGCCTCGCAGGGACGGCGCTCGTCGTGTTCGACGACGTCCCGTACGAGATCCGCTACACGGTGATCACCGACCGCCGGTGGCGGACGAGGACGGTCGGCGCCCACGTCCAGGGCCCCGAGGGTGACAGGCGACTGGCGCTCACTGCGGACGGTGAGGGCGGGTGGTCGGTGTCGGACAGCCCGGTCCTCGACCTGTATGGGGCCATCGACGTCGACTTGGCGTGGACGCCTGCGACCAACACCCTTCCGGTCAACCGACTCGAGCTGCAGGTGGGAGAGGAAACCGAGATCACCGCCGCCTACATCCAGTTCCCGGCGCACGAGATCAAGCGGGTGAGTCAGCGGTACCAGCGGATCGCAGACCAGCGCTACCTCTACTCCCAGGGCTCGTTCCGTGCGGAGGTCGCGGTGGACGAGAACGGGCTCGTGGTCGACTACCAGGGCGTCTGGGAATCCGTGACCTCGTCGTGATCTCCGTGGCCCAACCGTGACCACGGTCCCGGAGTAACGTCGCCGCGATGAAGCGCCTGCTCGTGATGCGTCACGCCAAGTCGGACTGGACCACCGCGGCGTCCGACCACTCCCGACCCCTCAACCCGCGGGGGATCGGCTGACGCCTGCGCGACGGAGCGACGACTGCAGGCATGGCCGGACGAGCGGTTCACTCTCAGGGGTGCGGATTGCCTCAACGGTCCGCTCCCGGCGGTGTTTCTTTCACTAAGGTGGCTATCGCCGGTGTTTCTTTCACCACACGATGGCCAGACAACCCACTACTCCATGGCCGACCACCCCTGGATCGGTGTTTTTCGGCGACGTCGCCAGCGTCGCCACGCTGTCGCGCGCCACCAAGGATGGCCGCATCCGCCGGCTCGCTCGCGGCCTCTACTCGGCTGACCTGCGCGCCGACCCAGCGGAGGTGGTCGCGCGCAACCGCTGGGCGATCGTCGCCCGGCTGGTGCCCGACGCCCTCATCGCCGACCGCTCGGCGGCCGAGGGCGGGATGCCAACGGCTGGCGTGCTCACCGTCGTCTCGAACGAGCGCAAGGAACCGCTCGAGTTGCCCGGCCTCGTCGTCGCGCCGCGACCCGGACCCGGCCCGCTCGACGATGACCTCGGGTGGGCTGAGGGCCTGCACCTGACGTCTGAAGCGCGCACGCTCGTCGACAACCTCGCGGTCTCACGCGGTCGGGGCGGTAGGCCCGCGCGCACGCTGTCTCGGTCCGAGCTCGAGGACTGGGTTGTGCGGACGTCGCATCGGCGTCCCGAGGCCTGGCTCCTGTCCCTCCGCGCCCGCTCCCTGGAGGTGTGCGACGAGCTGGGTGTGCCGGAGCGCCGCCCCCAGGTCGAGGACATCATCGGCGTCGCGGATGGCACCCGAGAAGCGCGCGCCGGTGCCGGGCGGTTGCTCGCCGCGCGCGCCGCCGGCCACGAGTACGACCCAGATCGCATGGCGCGCTTCGATGAGCTTGCGACGTTCCTCATGGCGATGCCGGATGAGCTCGAGATCCCGGGCGGGCTCCCTGCGCTCCCGGACGAGCCAGCGACTTCCTTGCCGTTCTTCGAGGCGTACTTTTCGAACTTCATCGAGGGCACCGAGTTCTCGGTCGACGAAGCCGAGGCCATCGTCGTCTCGGGCGAGATCCCCGATGAGCGACCGGCCGATGCCCACGACATCCTCGGCACGTTCGAGGCGGTGCGCGATGTCGATCTTCGCGCTGCGGTTCCGGCGAGCCAAGATGAGCTGCTTGCACTTCTCGAGCGGCGGCACCGGCTCGTCATGAGCGGCCGGCCTGACAAGCGGCCGGGCCAGTTCAAGGAGAAGCCGAATCAGGCCGGCTCATACGCGTTCGTCGCGCCCGGGCGCGTCGAAGGCACGCTCGTCGAAGGGTTCCGGCGCCTCGCCGACCTGCCGCCCGGTTTCGCCCGCGCTGCCTTCGAACTGTTCCTCATCTCCGAGGTGCACCCGTACGACGACGGCAACGGCCGCGTCGCGCGCGCTGCGATGTGCGCCGAACTGAGTGCCGTCGGCCAGGCGCGCATTGTCATCCCTGTCGTATTCAGGAACGAGTATCAGGCAGCGCTGCGGAACCTGTCACGCGGGGGTCGTATGGATCTCTACGTACGTACGCTGGCCCACGCGTGGCGGTGGACCGTCGGCATGCCGTGGCAGGACCGCGCCTCGGTCGACGGCTACCTGGTGGCGACGAACGCGCTGACCGACTCCACGGACGCCGAGCGTTTTGGCCTCCGCCTGGAGCTTCCGTGACGTCGAACGCTCGCACCTCGACACTTTCCTAGCCTGGGACGCACAATGCCCGGCCGCAGATCGTCATAAGCGGTACCAGCGGATCGCAGACCAGCGCTACCTCTACTCCCAGGGCTCGTTCCGTGCGGAGGTCGCGGTGGACGAGAACGGGCTCGTGGTCGACTACCAGGGCGTCTGGGAATCCGTGACCTCGTCGTGATCTCCGTGGCCCGACCGTGACCACGGTCCCGGAGTAACGTCGCCGCGATGAAGCGCCTGCTGGTGATGCGTCACGCCAAGTCGGACTGGACCACCGCGGCGTCCGACCACTCCCGACCCCTCAACCCCCGGGGGATCGCAGCAGCCAAGGCGATGGGAGAGCTGCTGGCTTCGATGGACGAGACGCCCGACCATGCCTTCACGTCGAGCGCCCTGAGGGCACGGACGACCGTACAGCTCGCCGCAGAGTCCGGGCGTTGGAGCACGATCATCGAGGAGAGGGACGAGCTCTACGGCACCTCGCCTGAGGGGGCGCTGGCCGTTGCGATGGAGGCGCCGGACGTCGATCGCCTCATGCTCGTGGGCCATCAACCGACCTGGGGCGGGTTGGTAGCCCACCTCACTGGAGGAGCGGTGCAGGTGAAGACGGCGACGGTGGTCGGCATCGATCTCTACATCGCCGACTGGGCATCAGCCGAGGACGCCCGCGGCGAGATCGTCTATGTCCTGCAACCCGGTATGGCCGCCGGAGACGTCGAGTGAGTCGACCCGGGAGGCTGGAGCGGCTCTCCGCCGACGACGTCGATCGCCTCACCGAGCTCTACGCGGCCGAGTGGTGGACGTCGCACCGCAGCCGGGATGATGTCGCCCGCCTGGTGGAAGCGCCGGGGCAGGTGCTCTTCGGGGCACGGGACGAGGAAGGGAACCTGGTCGGGTTCGCCAGAGCCATCACGGACGGGGTGTACAAGGCGCTCATCCTGGACGTCATCGTCCATCCCGATCGGCGTGGGTCCGACTTGGGGGCCGGCCTGATGGACGCCATCTCCTCCGAGCTGTCGGACGTCGAGCACCACGAGCTGTACTGCCTCCCGGAGCTCGTCGCCTTCTACCAGAGGTGGGGCTACACCAAGGAGCTCGGAGATCTCACGTTCATGCGGGCGAGCGTCCGCGCCCGCCCCTGACCGGCTTGCGGAGCAGGTGGGGCCGGGCGAGACTCCGCGCATGATCGATCTCCGCTCCGATACGGTCACGCGGCCGACCGAGACGATGCGCAAAGCCATCGCCGAGGCCGAGGTCGGCGACGACGTGTACCACGACGACCCGACCGTGCTCGCCTTGGAGCGGCGTGTCGCCGACCTGCTCGGGAAGGAAGACGCCATCTTCGTACCGTCGGGGACCATGTCGAACCAGATCGCCATCCGCACCCACACTCGCCCGGGCGACGTCGTCCTGGCTGCGGAGTCGGCGCACATCAACCTCCACGAGATCGGTGCCCCGGCCGCCCTCTCCGGCGTGACGGTGCGAGACCTCCCGAGCGAACGCGGCACATTCACCCCGGAGGCGGTGCACGCCGCCATCCCCGTGGTCCCACCGTCCCTGCCGTCGTCGCTGTTCGAGCCGATCACGCTCCTCGAGTGCGAGAACACCCACAACGCCGCCGGGGGGACCATCTGGCCCCTCGATCAGCTCGAGGCGGTCACGGTGGCCGCCAGGGAGCACGGCCTCGGCACCCACCTCGACGGGGCCCGCCTGTGGAACGCCGCCGCCGCGACTGGAATCGCAGAGCGGGAGTACGCCCGCGGGTTCGACACGGTGAGCGTCTGCTTCTCGAAGGGGCTCGGGGCGCCGATGGGCTCGGCGCTCGTCGGTCGGCGAGACCTGCTCGACACGGCGCGGCGCTTCAAGCAGATGCACGGCGGCGGCTTCCGGCAGGCGGGCATGATGGCGGCCGGCGCCCTCTACGCGGTCGACAATCACCGCGAGCGGCTCGGCGACGACCACGCCAACGCGGCGCGCTTCGCCATGGGCCTCGCCGAGACTCCGGGCGTTTCGGTCGACCTGTCGAAGGTCGAGACGAACATGGTGTACTTCGGTACCGAGATGCCGGCAGACGAGCTGTGCGAGCGTGCCCTCGCCTCCGGGGTCGCCATGCTGCCGATCGGCCCTCACGAGGTGCGCGCCGTGATGAACCTGCACGTGACTGCGGGTGACGTCGACGAGGCGCTTGCGATCATCGCCGGGATGGCGGCGGGGTGATCGGTCACATCCGATCGAGGTCGGCCAGCAATGCCAGCGTGGCCCCTTCGTCGAGGAAGGCCGACCGGAGCGAGTTGGCTGCGATCGTCGCCAGCGTGGCGTCCGAGAGGCCCAGGCCCGACGCCACGGCCCGGTAGTTGTCTGCGACGTAGCCGCCGAAGTACGCAGGGTCATCGGAGTTCACCGAGACGTTGAGCCCCGAGTCGAGCATGCGTGCCAGCGGGTGGTCCTCTATGGCGCCGACCACCCTCAGGGCGACGTTCGAGAGCGGGCAGACCGTGAGCGGGGTCTGCTCGGCGGCCAGCCGCTCGACGAGCGCATCGTCGGCGAGGCAAAGGACGCCGTGGTCGATGCGGCTCACCCCGAGCACGTCGAGCGCCTCCCAGATGTACTCGGGCGGCCCTTCTTCGCCTGCATGGGCAACGAGGCGCAGCCCGGCTTGGCGAGCGGCGTCGAACACCGCCGCGAACTTCGAAGGCGGGTGGCCGACCTCGGACGAGTCGAGGCCCACGCCGAGCAGGAGATGGAGCCACTCGGACGCCTCGTCGAGTGCCTTCATCGCATCGGCTGCGCTGAGATGACGCAGGAAGCACATGATCGGGGCGGCGTCGACGCCGATCTCCCTGGCATCGGCGGCGGCGCCGGTCAGCCCGAGCACCACGTTCGCCATCGGGACACCGCGCGAGGTGTGGGTCTGCGGGTCGAAGAAGAACTCGGCCCTGCGCACCCCGTCCGCCGCCGCCCTCTCGAAGTACGCCCACGCCAGGTCGTAGAAGTCCTGCTCCTCGATGAGTACGGCAGCGCCCTGGTAGTAGAGGTCGAGGAACGACTGGAGGTTCGTGAACTCGTAGGCGGCCCGCAAGGCCTCGATGGACGGGAACGGCAGCGCCAGGCGGTTGCGCGCCGCGATCGAGAACATGAGCTCCGGCTCGAGGGTTCCCTCGATGTGCAGGTGGAGCTCGGCCTTCGGGAGGCGGGCGGCGAAGTCGGCTTCCATTGGGGCGACACTACCGAGCGGGTGCTCGAATCAACGGAAGTCGCGGCTCGTGATCCCGGCGACCGGCCAATGCTCGAAGCGGTGGGCGACGAGATTGGTCACACCGTCCCGGAACTCGAGCAGTCCTTCGATGACCACTCCGACCGCCTTGCGCGCCAACTCGTAGTTGGCGTCCCAAGCCGGAGGGAGGACGACGACGTTGAGCAGCCCCGTCTCGTCTTCGAGGTTGAGGAAACGCACCCCATTCGACGTGCTCGGCCGCTGCCGGTGCGTGATGATCCCGCCGACTCTCGCCCGCGTCCCGTGCTTGCGGAGCCTCAGAGCATCCGAGACCGTCATGCACCTCGCCTCTTCGAGCTTCTCGCGTAGGAACGAGACCGGATGGGTCGACGACATCGAGGTCGACCACAGGTCTGCCTGTACATCGTCGTACCGGCTCATCGCCGGCAGCGAAGGGGCGGCCGTCCCTTCGGCGAGCGGCAACCGTCCCGGCCCGAGCTCGGCCAGCGCGCCTGCCGCCCACATCCCGTCGCGCCTCCCCAACCCCAGGCAGGAGAGCGCTCCGGACGCCGCAAGCCCCTCCAGGCCGTCGACCGGGATGCCCGACCGCTGCGCCAGGTCCTCCGGGGACGTGAACCGGCCCCCGATCAGCCGGGCCGCCTCGACACGGGCGATCTCGGCGTCGCCGAGGTTGCGTACATAGCGCAGCCCGACGCGCAGCCCGACCGCCTGCCTGACGGGATCGGTGATGGCGCCTCTCCCCCGACGCCATCGCATCCCCAGGTACTCGACGACGTCGTCGTGGTCGGCATCGAGGAGCTCGACCGTGCAGTCGAAGTAGGACTCGTTGACGTCGGGCGGGAGCACCACGACCCCGTGGTGGATGGCATCCTGGAGCAGCGAGTTCGGCGAGTAGAACCCCATCGGCTGGGCGTTCAGCAAGCCGGCGAAGAACTCCGTCGGCCAGTGGTACTTGAGCCACGACGTCATGTACACGATGTACGCGAACGAGACGGAGTGCGACTCCGGAAATCCGAACGAGGCGAATCCCTGCAGCTTCTCCCATATCTCCTCGGCTGCTGCGCCGATGATCCCGTTGCCCGCCATCCCGGCGAGCACCTCGTCGCGCAGCTTCGCCATCGCCTCGTCCGACCGCTTGTGAGTCATCGCCTGGCGGAGCCGGTCGGACTGGCCTGCCGTGAACCCGGCGCAGATCCGCGCCAGCTCCATGAGCTGCTCCTGGAAGACGGGGACGCCGAGCGTCTTCTCGAGGATCTCCTCGGTGAGCGGGTGCGGGTAGCGAATCGGCTCCTCGCCGTTGCGGCGCCGCAGGAACGGATGGACGGAGTGGCCCTGGATCGGCCCGGGTCGGATGAGCGCTACTTCGATCGCCAGGTCGTAGAACGTCTTCGGCTTCAGCCGGGGCAGCGTCGCCATCTGGGCGCGCGATTCGATCTGGAACACCCCGACGGTGTCAGCTCTCGTCATCATCTCGTAGATCACCGGCTCCTGCGGGATCGTCGCCAGGTCGACGTCGACGCCGTGCACGTCGCGGATCGCATCGACCGAGAGGTGGACGGCGTTGAGCGCTCCGAGAGCGAGGAGGTCGAACTTGACGATGCCCATCGCCGCGCAATCGTCCTTGTCCCACTGCAACACCGTGCGGTCCTCCATCCGGCCCCACTCGATCGGAACCGTCTCCCAGAGCGGCCGCTTGGCGACGACCATCCCTCCCGAGTGAATGCCGAGGTGCCTCGGGAAGCCGTCGAGACGGTGGCACACGTCGTAGATGAGATCGGACCTGAGCCCAACCGGCAGGGCAACGACGTCCCGGAGGTTGCGGGTGCTGTGGGTGTCGACGTACTTCGTGAGGGCGTTCACCTGGGCCTGGGTCAGCCCAAACGCCTTGCCGACGTCCTGGAGGACGGATCGCGCCCGATACGTGATGACGTTCGACACCATGGCGGCTCTCTCCCGCCCGTAACGCTGGTAGCAGTACTGGATCACCTCCTCGCGGCGCTCCGCCTCGAAGTCGATGTCGATGTCGGGGGGCCTGCCTCGCTCCTGCGAGAGGAAGCGCTCGAACGGGAGATGGAGGCGGATCGGGTCGACCCGCGTCAGCCCGATGCACCGGCACACGGCGGAATCGGCCCCCGAGCCGCGGATCTGGCAGATGATGTCCCGGCTCCGGGCGAAGCTCACGATGTCCCACGCCACCAGGAAGAAGCCCGCGAAACCGAGCTCCTCGATGACGGAAAGCTCGTGGTCGAGGCGTGCCCTCGCTCGAGCGTCGATCCCATCACGGCCGCTGCCCGGATACACCTGCCTCGCCCCCTCGTCGACCAGGTGACGCAGGTATGCGTCCTCGGATCGGAAGGCGTCCGGCATCGGGAAGTCGGGGAGCTGCGGGGTGATCAGGTCGAGATCGAAGGCGAGCTCGGCCCCGAGCTCGGCAGCGCGCTCGACGGCGCCCCGATAGCGGCCGAGCCGGCGCACCATCTCCCCTGCCGGCTTGAGGAAGCGCTCGTCGGTTGCCGGCCGGAACCCGTCTGCCACGTCGAGGTTGCGACGCCCCCCGATAGCGGCGAGCACCTCCGACAAGTCGGCGTCGCGCCTGTCTGCGTAGTGGACGTTGTTCGTAGCGACCGTCGGCAGTCCCAACCGGGCTGCCACCTCAGCGAGGAGGTCGTTACGGGCGTCGTCCTCCGGCATCCCGTGGTGCCACAACTCAACGAAGAAGCGGCCGGGGAACAGCTCGCGGAGTCGGGCCGCCGCCGCCATCGCCGCAGCGAGATCGCCTGCCTGGGCCGCCCTGGCGACCGCTCCCTGGTGGCAGCCGCTCAGCGCGACGATCTTCCCCTCCCGCCCTGCCGCCTCGAGCTCGCCATACGAGTACCGGGGTGCGTCCTTCTTCCCCCTGTACTGGCCGTCGGTGACGAAGCGGCTGAGGGCGGAGTAGCCCTTCGGGTCCGGGGCCAGGAGCACGAGATGGTCGGTCGGCGGCAGGTCGAGTGGCTTCGTCCCGTGCATCCTCCTGGTACGGGACCGCTTCGTGCCTCGGCTCGGCTCAGCGGCGGGGTCATCGCCCTCGTTGCGCCCGGCACCCGTTTCCACATCGCTCGACCCGGCGGACCGGCGCATTCCTCGAACGTCCCGACGGTCTTCGCGTGAGTCGGCGGTCGCCTTCAACGGCATGCCGACCTCGGTGCCGTACACGATGGGGAGGCCGAGCACCCTCGCCATCTGGTGCACCTTGACGACGCCGCGGAAGCCGTCGTGGTCCGTGACGCCGAGAGCCGAGAGATCGAGCTCTGCGGCGCGTTCGACGATGCGCTCCGGATGTGACGCTCCGTCGAGGAAGCTGTAGTTCGTGTGGCAATGCAGCTCGGCGTAGCTCACCATGTCGTGGAGCGTAGTCGAACATGTGTTCGATCGCCGACCCGCTATCGACGTGGCGTATCTCGGTCGTCGTGAGTGCGTAGTCGTAGATCCGCAGTGGCGGAAGGGGCAGAGGCAGAGCCTACGAGGCCCTCCACCGCTCCGGCGTCTCGAGTTGGGCCTTCAGCCTGGCCAGATTGCCGGCCACCGATCGCTTGATCCGGCCCCCGAGGATCGGGGCGAGCAGCTTGGCCTTGCCATGTGTGTCGAGCTCGACCGTGTTGGTGACGCGGGTGCCCCGCTCGGTCGGCTCGAAGTAGTAGACCAGGTCGACCGGGAAGTCGGCCAGGGTCCCCTGCACCTCGATGCGCCTGCCGGGGTCGAGGTCGATGACCTCCAGCACCTCGGTCGCAGGAGCCGGAACGCGGCGACTCTGGAGAAACCGGGTGCCCACGGTGACCGGGCCCGGCGTCATCTTCATCGTCTCCGAGATCGCCCAGTTCCAGTCGGGAACGTGCTCGAGGTCGGCGAGATAGGTGTAGACCTCGCCGGCCGGGCGCTCGATCTCGATCGTGTTCGAGAAGCTGATCGTCGTCACGCGCTCCCCTCCTCTCAGCCGCGATGTCGCTCACCCACCGTAGCTCGGATCCCGTCCGGACACGACATCGCACGGCGCCAGCGCGTAATCTTGCGCCATGATCGAATTCTCAGTGCAGATGGCGAATCGCCCGGGACAGCTCGCCACGCTCGCCCGGGAGCTCGGGTCGGCCGGCGTCAACATCCAGACGCTGGCCGCCATCACGACCGGGCCCGAGGGCTTCGTGAAACTGGTCGTGGACGACGAGCACGGAGCCCGCCGCGTGTTGACGGAAGCCGGGGTTTCGTTCGACGAGCGGCGCATCATCACGGCCGTTCTCCACGACAAGCCGGGCGCCCTTGCCGATCTGGCCGAGGCGCTGGCGGTGACCGGCGTCAACATCGAGGCGATGTACCTCCTCCACTCGTCACCCGAGGGCCTCCACTTCGCGGTGGCCGTCGACGATCCCGAGTCCGTGGCACCGACGCTCAAAGCCGGCTGACGGACCATGGCTCTCGGCTTCGGGCTGCTCTCGGCCCAGATCGATCCAGGCGCGCCTCCGGACTGGGAGCGGGCATACGACGAGACGCTGCGCCTGGCCGTGCACGCCGAGACGGCAGGGTACGACTCCGTCTGGACGACGGAGCACCACTTCATAGACGACGGATACATGCCGTCGCTGCTGGTGACGATGGCGGCGATGGCGGCGAGGACGTCGACC
>Ga0214471_10002323_pt1 | contig 14961 bp, 15 predicted proteins | sample RVTome_5_FD_207665 | JGI IMG/M metagenome (GOLD analysis project Ga0214471, IMG submission 207665) | Soil microbial communities from uranium-contaminated site in the Upper Colorado River Basin, Wyoming, United States - RVT142D155 | ecosystem: Environmental > Terrestrial > Soil > Contaminated >... | reverse complement strand
GGGTCGGCCAGGACTTCCATCGCCGCACCGGCGAGGTCCTGCGACTGGAGCGCATGCGGGATGATGGCGTTGCCTCCGCCCTTCGCCTTCCACTCGTCGGAGGACATTGCGTACGCCTGCTGCACAAACTGCCGCAGGAACTCGATGTTCCTGTCCTGGAAGACGTCGGTGATCTCCTCACCGAGGCGGTTGGGGGTGATGACCGCGCCCGTGCTAGGGTGCTTGTACGAGCCCTCCAACACCTTGACGACCGTCTGGTCGACGCGGTGCGTCTCGCCCTTGTGCCCGTTCGTGAACGCGAACTCGTCGACGCGGGTGATGTAGCGACCCGCCCTGCCGTAGCCCCGGCGGGGGGCGCCGGAAGCCTTGTCCGTCTTTCCGTAGTTGACCATCTATCTGCTCTTGCCTTTCTTTTGTCAGACTCGCGCGCCGGACCTCCCGGCGACGCCCAAGATCCTACCACGCACAAAGCGCGCGGCCAGGTACTTCCGCTGTTTTTCGTCGAGGTCTGCCGGCACCTCGAACCCCCGCTCGCGCAGGAACTCCGGCGGCCAGACCTCCGGCATCGGGTCGTAGTCCGCGGTCAGGACCCGCTGCATGGTCCCCCAGGTCTGCCGGACGTACGCCGCGTCGACCAGGGTCGCGGCCCGATCCTGGTGGTCCCAGTCCATCCCGAGCAGCGTGGTCGCCACGACCTCGTCGGCCTCCTGCCCCGTGCGATGGAGCCGCCCCAGCGCCTGCTCGGCGGCCGCGGCGCTCCTCGGCCACTGCACAAGCAGCACCTCGGAGAACGCCTGTAGGTTCCGCCCGGTGCCGTGCGACCCGACCGACGCCACGCACAGCCGGTCCCCGCGCCCGCCGCGGGCCGGGTCACCGACCGCCTCCAGTTCGGCGGCGGCCGCCTCGCCGGCCGGGCAGTGCATCGGGTCCAGCCCGGCCACCTTCATGGCCTCGACCAGCCACTCCCCGATCTCGCGGTGGTGGTAGAAGACGACCCCTCGCCCGCGCTCGCGCGCCCAGGCGACGGCCGCGCGGATCTTGTAGTCGTCGACCCGGACCGCCTCGGGCACCCGGTCCGGGCGGCCCGGGAAGTCCAGGGAGCGCGCGCGGCGCCACGCCCCGGCGACGGCGCCCGGCACCCGCCCGTCGTCGCGGGAGACCGCCAGGGCTACCTGCAGTGGCGTGTCGAGCCCTGGCGGCGACTCCTCCAAGTAGGCTCGCAGCTCGCGGTGGTAGCGCCGCTCGGCCTCCAGGTGCTCCCGGGCCGCGTCGAGTATCCTCGTCGCCTCCGACTCGGAGACGCCCCGCCGGTGCGCGGCGTGCTCTGCCGGGGTCTGCCACCGCAAGAGGTTGTAGAACCCGGCGGACAGCTCCTGCAGCCACTTGTACGTGTGGATCGCGTGGTCGATGGGGTCGCCCTGCGGCGTCTCGTACGACTCCCGAACGGTCGTCACCATCTCCCGCAGCCTCGCCGACGGCGCCCCGGGGTCGACGTTCCGGACCAGCAGGGACGCCCGCGGCCCGTCGGACGAGCGCGACGTCACGACGCCCGGCGCCGTCCGCAGGCGACGCTGGTACGCCTCGCGCGCGTCCAAGGTGCCGGCCCAGCGCATCAGCGGACCCAGGACCGACTCGGCCATCCCCGGGGGCGGCGTCGCCCCGGCGTCGAGCACCATGGACCACTGGTGCGCCGCGCTCGGCGACGCGGGGAGCGGGGACCCGTCGCCGAGGGCCCAGGTCGACAGGGCGTGGTAGTCCATGATCCCCTTGGACGTCAGGGTGCCGGACATGGCGAACAGGGCCGGCGGGCGCGCCCTCTCCCGCGCCCAGGCGAGCAGGCGCTTCGTGCGCGCTGCTCGCGGGTGGCGGAGGTTGTGCGCCTCGTCGGCGACCACGAGGTCGGCGTCGACGGCGCGGAGCAGGTCCAGGGCGTCGGCGGCGGACAGGATCGAGTACGGCAGGACGTAGCACCCCGGGGCGCCGGACGCGGCGAGCCGGCCCCGCAGCGCGCGCGGCCGCCCGGCCAGGCAGTGCACGGTCAGGGAGATCGGCGCCATCCGGCGGGCCTCCTGCAGGTGTCGAGTCAGCATGCCCTCGACGAGGTGCGCGGGCACCAGGAGCAGGACCTTGCGCGCCCGGCCGAGGGCCACGGCGCGCTGCGCCACCATCCAGGCGAGGAGCGACTTCCCCTCGCCGACTCCGAGGGGGACGATCCCGCCCCCGACGCGGTCGTACTCCCGGAGTCCGTGCGCCTGACCCGGCAGCAGCCTCTCGCCCGTGCTGAACGCCTCGACCGACAGTCGTTCGAAGGACGCGACCTCCAGGTCCTCGGCGTCCGGCGGCTCCTGGACGGGCAGGGCGAGGATCCGGTCGACCTCGACGCGAGCGGGGCTGCGGGTCATGGATCCCGGGACTGCATCTCGAACCGCAGCCGGTCCATGGCGCGGTCGAGGACCTGCTTCGCGCGCTGCTTGCTGTAGCCCAGCAACTCGCCGACCTCCTGCAGGGTCCTGGTGCCTCCGGGCCCGTCCAACCCGTAGCGCGCCTCCAGCGCTGCGCGATCGGCGTCGCACAGGCGCCACAGCGCCGCCGAGAGCCGGTCGGACGCGAGGCGGGCCTCCGCACCCGCCTGCGGGTCCGGCGCGTCAGGGTCGACGAGGTCGTCCCCCAGCGCCGACGGCACCAGGATCGACCGGATGGCGCTACCCCCCTCCTCCATCACGGCCTGCCGCACCTTTCTATAGGTCACGAACTGGCACCAGCTGGACGGCAGGCACTTTCGCGACGGGTCATAGGCGTCGACTGCCTCCATGACCGCCACGGCGCCGGCCTGCATCAGGTCGCGCGGGTCACCGCGGTAGCCGACCGAGTACCTGACGACCACCGAGACCACCATCCTCATCATGGACATTATGAGCAGCTCGCGCGCGGCGGCGTCGCCGGCCGCCGCCCGGGCGGCCGTCGCCAGCTGCTCGTCGCGAGACAGGGGCGCGACCCGGCACAGCTCCACCACGTAGCGCTGCAGGTCCGCGTTCATCTCACAGCGCGACGCCTTGCACCACCACGCTCGCGAGCGGCCGCAGGGCGTCGAGCAGCGCCCGCAAGTCCGGGCTGCCGCACAGCGCCACCACGTATCCGGAGAGGGTCCTGGCGATCTCGGGCGCGCAGGCGGCGAGGGAGTCCCGGCGCTCAAAGGCGTTGCGCGAGAAGTAGTCGGCGCCGCCCTCGCGGACGAGCACCTGGGACAGGTCCGTCGCCTCGACCCCGACGGGCACGCAGTCGACGCACAGCACGAATCCGGAATCCGCGGGGGCGACAGGGGCGGGCGCCCTCTTGGCGCGGGACTTCTTCGTGGTGACGACCACGTCCTCCGCCTCGGCGATGGTCGCCACGGTGACGTTCGAGACGACGGCCGGCCCCGAGCCGATCGTCGTCTCGGCCAACTTCGCGGCGACCGGGGCGGCCTTCGGCATCGCCGGCGCGGCGACGACGGGAGCGGCGCCGTCGGAGGCCGACCAGCGCAGCCTGCCTTGGTCGTCGTGCCAGGTCTTGAACTGCGCCGACGTCGGGCGCCCGGTGCGCCCGGAGACGACGTCGCAGGCGCGGCAGGGATCGCCCTTGCTGTTGATCCCGCGGCCGCCGCACGCGACGCAGCTCGCGACGGCCCAGGGGGGAACGTCGTTCAGGGCCGCGACGGCGGGTACAGGCGCGGGCGTCGGTGCGGGCGTCGGTGCGGGCGTCGGTGCGGGCGTCGGTGCGGGCGTCGGTGCGGAACTCATCTTCAGGTAGCTCATGGTTGTCTTTTTTTCTGCAGGTCGTTGGTCTGGGTTCTCGCGGCGGCCCACCAGCTCCCGCTGCCGCGCCGGCGTCCTCGTGCCGGAGCAGATCGGGGCGTAGGGGCAGCCGCCGTACTTCTGGCAGACGTCGGGGGTCCTGGGACCCTCGACCTCCTGCCAGCGGTCCTCGGGGACCTCCTGGTAGGATACCATCTCCGCGGCGGCCGGCAGGAGGATCTCGCGCTCGAAGGCGTCGATCTCCTCGGGCGAGACCGTCGCCTCGACGGTCCATGTCGGGCGCTCCATCGCCGGGTCGGTGCAGGCGTAGGGCAGCCGAAGGGTCACCGCGCCGGCGCCGCGCTTCCTCTCCTCGACGGCGTAGCAGAGCATCTTCGGGTCGCGCCGCAGGCGCTCGGCAGTCAGCGCCCAGCGCCGCGCCGACGTGGTCTTGTAGTCGACGACGAGCGCCGGGGCGCGAACGTCCATCGCGCCACGAATCACGACGTCGGGCGCGACCTCGCGCTCGTACCGGACCTCACACTCGCGACCGGGCACCCGGACCAAGGTCCCCGACTCGACCGCGTCGGCGAACAGCCGGCGGACGGTGGCGGCGTCGGACGGCGACAGGCGCCGCTCCTGCCCGCGCTCGCGGACTACGTCCCAGCCCTCGGGGAAGGCGTCGACTGGCAGCCCGGTGGCCGGGTCGCGCCCCGAGTCGTCGGCGCGACCCCAGCGCTCGCAGCAGGCGTGGAACACGGTCCCGAAGTCGCGCTTCCGGGGGTCGCCGCCGTCTGGCACGCGGACCACGGACTGGAACCAGCGCTTCCGGGGGCACTCGGAGACGTGGACCGCGACCTGGGAGGGGGATATCTTGACGCTCATCCGTCCTCCAGCTCGAACTTCGTCAGGTCCTCGGCGAACGCCGGGTCCCAGGGATAGCACCCGTCTGGCGCGCCGGCGAGGTGCCAGCGCAGGTAGAACTGCGCCATCTCGTACGCCGTGGCGCCGCGCGAGTCCAGCTCGCGCCACCGCCGCGCCAGCGCCCGGAGGCATCCTACGAGGTCGGGGTCCATCGACTAGTCCTCCCACCGCGGCGGGTCTACGTCTAGCACCCTAGCCGCCCACCTACCTACGGGCCCGGGGATGTGGAGAAGCAGGTTCAGCGCGAGTCCAGCCGCCAGGAAAACAACTAAGAACCCGACCACCACGAAGACGGGCAGGAGCGGCACCAGCGCGACGAGGTCGCCCAGGTCTCCGGTCACGTAGATCGTTCTCATGCCCGCATCCTACCACGTCCCCGCCGGTCAGGCGGGGTGTTTCTTCCCGGTCGGGGAGGGCAGCAGCCTCCCGCGCGCCGCCCCCACCTTGTCGGTGCCGTCCCCCCGCGAGAAGCACTTGGTCGGGTCGCCCGCGGGCGTCGACTTGGTCGACCTCGTCCGCCAGTGGCAGGCCGTCACCCGGGCGAAGCCGAGGGACCGCATCACCACCCCGAGCCGGATCGCGTCGCGCTGGCCGCGACGGTCCTTCGGCAGCTCGACGACCTCGTAGGCGTCGCGGCAGGGGAGGCAGGCGTCAGGGTGCCCGGCGAGCGCCTCGGCCAGCACGTCCGCCCACGGGTCCGCCGCCTGCCTCTCCTCCTGCTGCGCCGTCGCGGCCGGGTACAGCTCGGGCGCGAGCCGGGTCGACGCGCCGGCATGCTCCATCCCCGAAGCCTCGGCCCACAGCTGGCCCACGTCGCGGCGCAGCGCGTCCAGGTCGACGCGCCCGGTCCGCACCGGCCAGAACCGCCGGTTGCCCGTCAGGTCCTCCAGGTACTGGTCGGAGTTCGTGGTGCCGGCGATCACGAACTGCCGCGCGCTGGTGTCGGCGCTCCGCTCGTACGCGCCGCGCGCCGTGTCGTGCGTCCGAGACAGGAACGACTTGAGGTCGGCGACGCCCCGGCGGCCCATCCCGACCAGCTCGCCGGCCTCAACGACCCACTTCCCCTGCGTCCGCTCGCGGACCTGCTTGGCGTCGACGCCGAGGGGCAGGTCGTCGGAGAACCAGTCCTCGCGCACGGCGAGGACCCGCAGCGCGGTGGACTTCAGGGATCCTTGGGGGCCCTCCAGCAGGAGCAGCTCGTCGAACTTGCATCCCGGCCACCGCACGCGGCGGCAGGCCGCCACGAGGAATATCGCGCCGACGGCCCGCACGTAGTCCGACGGCTCGGCGCCGAGGTAGGCGGCCAGCCAGGAGTCGACGCGCGGCACGCCGTCCCACCGGAGGGCGTCGAGGTAGTCCAGCACGGGGTGGAACCTGCGCCGCCACGAGGCGTCCGCCACCGCGACCTCCAGGCTGCGCGGGCTGACCTTCATGGCCGTGCGCTCCTGCAGCGCCACCTGCAGCGTGGTCCTCGCCACGTCGGACAAGACGGGGCCGTGCCCGCGCCACGGGTCGTCGCGGCCGAGGGGGCCGTGCAGCAGGTCGCGCCGCGCGAACAGGTCCCGTTCGACGACCAGGCCCAGCTGGCGCATCGCCACGCGGACGTTGCGCGGGGTGGCGTACGGCATCCCGTCGCCGTCCACGGACAGCTCGCCGGAGTCGTCCGGGTCGGTCGAGTCGTCGGCCGGGACCGCCGGGTCGGGATCCGCCGGGTCGGGATCCGCCGGGTCGGCCGGGATCGCCGGCGCAGTGGACGGCGCGCCGGCCGCCGCCCGCGGCGCGTCGGGCCGGGACCAGAACGACCGGCACATCCCCCAGGACTTGGCCGCCCAGTCCTCGTCCTGGTCGAGCAGGGCGGCGGCCTTGGCGGCGAGGGCGTACGCCAGCTCCAGGGTGCCGCCGGTCGCCCGGGTCGCCGGGACCAGGGCGCCGCAGAGCCGGGCCAGCCCGTCGTGGCGGCCGCCGGGGTCGGCCAGCGGCATGTCGCCGAAGACGTGGGCGTGGTGCGCGGACCCGCGAAACCTCCTCTCGACCTTCGCGGCGGCGGCGGTGAGCGCGGAGAACCCGTCCGAGTAGACCAGGGACCGGCATTCGTCGTCGCCGGGCCGGGTCGCGTCGACGACCCGCGCCGGGGAGCCGGGTCCCTCGTCGCGGGGCGCCAGCACGGACTCTGGCGGGACCAGCGCCGCGTCCGGGTCGCCGGCCTCGCGGAACCACGGCGCCTCCCAGGTCCTCAGCCCGGACTCCTTCGTCACGCGCGGGAGCCGGAAGGCGCGGGTCCAGTCCCGGCAGGTGCGGTCGGCCGGCAGGCCGGCGCGGTGGTAGTCCTCGACCACGGACGCCACCAGCTCCTCGTACCCGGAGCCGGCGGGTACCGGGAGGGCGAGCCGGTGGACGTACCGCCAGCCGTGCTCGGTGGCGTACTGGCGGGTCGCCGGGTGCGCCGGGCAGCCGGCCAGGAACCGCCCGCGGAGCACGGTCGCCTCGGCGTCCGTCAGGTCGGACCACCCCACGTGCTCGGCGCGCCGCAGGACGTGCCGCAGGTCCAGGTCGACGAACACCGACCAGCACGTCACGTCGGCGCCCGCCGCCCGGACCAGGGGCAGCGCCGCCTTGCGCAGGCGGCAGCCCTCGGGCAGGACCTCGCCGGCGGGGCTGTGGGCGGCGTAGCAGGCCGCGTGGGCGTCCCAGCCGTGCTCCTCGCCCAGGGCGACGTCCAGCGAGATCGGGCGGCAGGCGGGCGCCTGGAGGCCCCTGGCGTCGAGCCCGGACAGGGACCCGCCGGATAACGAGGGGTCGGCCGCCAGCGCCATGTCCAGGACGGCGTGCAGGGTTACGGGGGACCTCATGGTCGGGATCGTCTGCATCGCCGCTCGGTCGGGCTTGGGGGGGGGGTCACTCCGGTCAGGATACCCTATGGAGCGGAGGCATGCCGAGGCTTCTCCGGGCCTCGTCCTCGATGTCTCGCAGGTCCTGCTCCTGATACCACCTACCCGCGATCATGACCCCCTGGTCCGGCTGCGGCTGCGGCTGCGGCTGCGGCTGCGGCTGCGGCTGCGGCTGCGGCTGCGGCTGCGGCTGCGGCTGCGGCTGCGGCTGCGGCTGCGGCTGCGGCTGCGGCTGCGACGGCTCGTCGAGGCCGAGGGCCCTGGGTCGCCCCCGCCTGGGAGCGGGCAGGTCGAAGTCGAGGCGCAGGAGGGTCTCGACGTAGCCGGCCGGCATCCCCGCCTGGACCATGAAGGGTCGGACCTCCGGGAACTTCGCGAGCGCGCGGAGCCAGGCGAGGTGGCGCTCGTGTCGCACCTGCTCCCGCAGCTGGTGGGCGCGCGGCTCACCAACCAGGCAGGCGTGAGCTACGGACGATACTGACGCGGCCGGATCGGCACGGAACATGGCGCGGGCGCGCCCCGACTTGGTGTCTCCCATATCCGGATGACCAGCAAACGGCGTGCCAAGGACATGGAATCAGGCCGGCAGGCGCCGGCCGGATTGGTGAGATGGCGGTGGCATGGGATTGTGCGTAGTCTCTCTCTGACTTTTCGAATATAACTGCTTTGCGCTAATGAAGTTACGCTCGTTACACGAGGACTGGTATTGATCTAACTGCTTTGTCGCCATGGAGTTGTGTTCAACTTTTCCGGCTTTCTGCAGTTTTGACGATCGCCATGACTACCCACTCCTCTCACTATCACTATCTTCTTCTTCTTCTATCCTTCTTCTCTCCCTCTCTGAGAGAGAGAGAGAGAGAAGTAAGTACAGTAAGGGAGTGGAAGCCCGGCAAGAAAAACGACTTATGATTTTTCGGGTAGGTAAGAAGTGTGGTGATCGTGGTAACGCGGGCGCCTTGTTGCCGTCGAATGCGGGCGGTCGGTGCCGCAAAAAGGCCGTGTCGAGCAGGTTCTTGGTCTGGATCGAGCGGTCCTGTTCCGTGGAACGATTATCTAGTATATAGAAAAAAGCTGCGGCTGGCGGCCGGCGAGCAGTCTCGTCCTTATGGACTGCCGTCCAGAAAATCGGACCCTTGGTCTAGGAAAAAGGACCTTGACTTCCGCGCCGGCCGGCATGAATAATACAAAACCATGGCTGCGCACCACCTGCTGCCCGGCGAGACACCCCTGGACCTGCTCCGGCCGGAGGCCAGGTCCCATCCGAGGCCCAGGGGTTACACCCGCAGGTGCTACCGCCGCTGGTCGGCGGCGGCGGCCGAGCTCGCGGTCGAGTACTGCCGCAGGCTCCCCATGAACTTCGGCGGGATGGCGGTGACAGGCGGCGTCTCCTACGCCACGCTGCGCCGGCACTACGACGACGACCCGGACTTCCGGTCCGCCGTGGACGCTGCGTGCGCCGAGTTCTTGTCGGGACTCGAAGCGGCCGCGGTCGAGCGCGCCGTGGACGGGCACAAGGTCGACGAGAAGACTGGCGCCGACGGCAAGCCCTTCGACGTGCGGAAGTACTCCGACCCCCTGCTGCTGCGCATGCTGGAGGCCCAGGCCCCCGAGCGCTACTCCCAGCGGCAGAGGGTCGAGCAGACGACCACGGTCCGCGGCGACCTCGACGTGGCGCTATCGGCGCTGACCTCCGAGTCGCGGGACGAGCTGCGGCGGGCGATCCGCGCCGCGCTCGCGAAGGCGGAGGGGGGTGCCGGTGTGGGGGTGGCGTCGGAGGGCTAGCGCCCACGCCCGGCCGACGTGCCCGGAGTGCGGGCGCGCGGCGGCGCCGAGCAGGGCGGCGGTGTTCGGCCCCGGCGTGGTCACCGGCAGCCGGTGGCAGTTCACGCGACTGCTGGAGGGCGTCTACTGCGACAGCGAGTGCTTGCTGACGGCGTACCTGCGCGGATGGCCCTGGTGCCGGGTGAAGAACGAATGAAGTCCCTCGACGACCGCATCCTCGACGACCTCGCCGGGACCCAGGCCATCCTGGACCGCATGGCGTGCGAGGACTCGCTCCGCGAGTTCGTCTCGCAGGCGTGGCCCGTCCTGGAGCCGTCGACTCCCTTGGTCTCGGGCAGGGTGCTCGACGTGCTCTGCGACGAGCTGCAGGCGGTCACGGAGGGCCGACGCCACCGCCTGCTGGTCAACTGCCCGCCCGGCTGCTCGAAGTCGATCCTGGTCAACGTGCTGTGGCCCGCCTGGGAGTGGGGACCGCGATCGCTCAATCACCACCGATTCATCTCGGCGAGCTACGCCCAGACCCTCGCCACCCGGGACATGGTCAGGTGTCGCGACCTGCTGCGCAGCGACTGGTTCCAGGCGCGCTGGCCCCTGACCCTCAAGGAGGACCAGGACCAGAAGACGTATTACGAAAACGACGGCACCGGGTGGCGCTTCGCCTGCGGCGTCGGAGGGTCCCTGACCGGGCACCGCGGCGACCGCGCGATCGTCGACGACCCGCACGACGTGCTCGGCGCCGAGTCCGAGGCGGAGCGAGAGGGCGCGCTTCGGTGGTTCGCCGAGACACTGTCGACCCGCTACAATGACGAGCGCACGTTCGCCGTGGTCGTGGTGATGCAGAGGCTGCACACCCGCGACATCTCTGGGCTGATCCTAGACAAGATGCCGCACTACAGGCACGTCATGCTGCCCATGGAGTACGAGCCCGGCCGGCGCTGCGACATCGACTGGCGCAAGGAGCCCGGCGAGCTGCTGTGGCCCGAGCGCTTCTCCGCCGAGGGCGTCCGCGCGCTCAAGGACAGCCTGTCGGCGCACGGCGGAGAGTACGCCGTGGCCGGGCAGCTGCAGCAGCGGCCCATCCCGCGCGAGGGCGGCATGTTCCCGCGCGCCATGGCGCGGTTCGTGGACGCGCCGCCTGCCGCCGCCCGACGGTGCCGCGGCTGGGACCTCGCCGGCACCCGGAGCGGCAAGGCGACTGTAGCGGCGAAGGTCAGCATCGACGACGACGGGCGGGTCTACGTCGAGGACGTGGTGCGCATCCGCGGCGAAGTGCACGAGGTCGAGCAGCTGGTCCGCGACCTCCACGCTGGCGACCCGGCGCAGCTGCCGTTCTCGCTGCCGCAGGATCCCGGGCAGGCCGGCAAGGCGCAGGTGGCGTCCTTGGCTCGGCTGCTGCACGGGCGCATCGCGCACTTCTCGCCGGAGACCGGCGACAAGGGGACCCGGGCCATGCCACTGTCGGCGCAGTGGAAGGCCGGGAACGTCTACGTAGTGCGCGGCCCGTGGAACGACCAGGCCCTGGCGGAGCTGGAGTTGCATCCGAACGGGCAGTTCTCGGACGTCGGCGACGCGCTGACCCGGGCCTACGCCTACCTGCTGCTGCGCCGAGAGGCACGGGTCCCGCGCGCGCCCGGGCGCCTGTTCACGGCTTGACTTTTCGTCCTGATTCGGGATAATCTCCGACCCTGGGTCACGGCGGCGTGCATCAGACCTGCGGCCCGGGGCATTGCGCATGACCAGCCCAGAGTCGACCCGGGTCGCCTATCCCAAGCCGACGAAGCCGTCCGCGTTCCGCGCCGTCGGAGCACCGGGCTTCGTCGTCGTCGGCGGATGGCTGGTCGACGACGAGCGGGACGCCCTGCTGCAGGGGTCGCGCAAGTACGTCACCTACGCCGACGTCCTGGCGAACTCGACCATCGTCGCGGCCGGGGTGCGATATCTGCTGGGGCTCGTCGGCAAGCCGAACTGGAAGGTCGAGCCTGCCGACGACAGCCCGCTGGCGCGCGAGTACGCCGAGGCGGTCGAGTCCATGATGCACGACATGGTCACGCCCTGGCACAGGGTCGTGCGTCGCGCGGCGATGTTCCGCCTCTACGGATTCTCGATCCAGGAGTGGACCGCGAAGCGGCGCGAGGACGGGCTCGTCGGCCTGCTGGACGTCGAGCCGCGAGCGCAGCGCACCATCGAGCGCTGGGACGTCGACCTGCGGGGCGAGGTGCTGGGCGTGGTGCAGCGCAGCCCGCAGGACTCTCGCGAAATCTACCTGCCACGGCAGAAGCTGGTCTACCTCGTCGACGACAGCATCAACGACAACCCAGAGGGGCTCGGGCTGTTCCGCCACCTCGTCAAGGCGGCGCGCCGGCTGGAGCGCCTGGAGCTGATGGAGGCGTGGGGGTTCGAGTCGGATTTGCGCGGCATCCCCGTGGTGCGCGCGCCGCTGGACATCCTGCAGGACCTGCCGGCGGAGGACGCGGCGGCCATCAGGCAGCCCCTCGAAGCCTTCATCAGGAACCACATCAAGTCGCCGGGCATGGGGCTGCTGCTCGACTCGGCGCCCTACAAGTCGATCGGCGACACCCAGGCCCCCAGCTCCGTTCCGATGTACGACGTCGAGCTGCTGCGGGGCGAGAACGGCCCACACGCCGAGGTCGCCGCCGCGATCGAGCGCGTCAACCGCGAGCTGGCGCGCGTGCTGGGAGTCGAGCAGCTGCTGCTCGGGGCCGATAGCCGGGGCAGCCACGCCCTGGCCGTCGACAAGACGCAGTCCTTCGGACTCCTGGTCGACTCGACCCTCGTCGAGCTGGCGCGATCGTTCGAGGCGGACCTGCTGGAGCCGCTGTGGCGGCTCAACGGGTGGGACCGAGCGTTGATCCCGACCCTCAAGCCCGACCAGGTGCAGTACCGGGACATCGAGCAGGTGACCGGGGCCCTCCGTGACCTCTCGCAGGCGGGCGCGCCCGTGATGCCCGGCGACCCGGCGGTCGACGAGGTGCGGGACTTGCTCGGGCTCAGCCGGCCCCCGGCGGTCGACCTGTCGCTCGGCGGGATGCCGCCGGCCGAGCCCGAGCCGCCGGCCGGCGAGGAGCCCGATGACGACGCGGTTCCTACCGAGCCGGAGGAAGCCGGCGAGGAGCCCGAGTAGTGGCGTGCCCGACACTCTACGGCGACGTCGCGGGATCCGGTGCCGCCAGCAACGCCGCGGCAGCCGCCCAGTCGACCGCCGACGCGGCGCTGGCCGCGGCGCTGGCTGCCCTGGCGCTCGCCGGGACGGCGAACACCTACGCGCGCACGGTGCGCGAGATCCTGTACTGGTTCCCTAGCACGACGGCGTTCGCGACCGTCGGCGAGGCTGGCATCGCGGTGGGCGGCACATACACGCTGGAGCGCCCTACCGCCGGCAGCAGGATGTCCTCGCGCAACCGCGGGCGCCTGTCGACCGGGGCAGGTGCCGGCAGCAGCGCCTTCGTGCGCAACGGCGGCGTTGGCGTGGTGCGGCGGGGCTCGGCCACGGGCGAGGGCGGCTTCCGCCTGCGCGTGCGGTTCGGGAACGAGACGACGGTTGCGCAGCAGCGCTCGTTCGCCGGGCTGATGGACTTCACCACGGGCGGCGACTTCGGCAACACCCAGCCAAGCAGCCAGACGGACATCATCGGCATCGGCTACGACAGCGCCGAGACGACGTGGTCGATCATGCACAACGACGCCAGCGGCACGGCCACCAAGGTCGACCTCGGCGCGCTGTTCCCGGTCGACGTGGTGTCCATCTACGACGCCGAGTTCTCCGCCTCGCCCTTCGCGAGCGCCATCGACTACCGGGTCCTGCGCCTGAACGACGGCTCGGAGGCCACGGGCAGCGTCTCGACCAACCTCCCGGTGAACACCACGAACTTGTCGCCCTACGTCTGGGTAAACAACGGAACCACCGCGGCGGTCGCGCGAATCGCCATGATGTCGCTCTCGCTCGCGTCATTCGACTAGGAAAACAAATGGGAACCCTCAAGATCAGGCAGCGCGTGCTGGCCCCGAACCTCGACGTTGCCGGCGCAACCATCGGCGCCCTGGAGTCGCGCGTCGACGCCGCCGAGGCGGACGTGGCGGCCGCCCAGGCCGACGTCGCCGCGGATGTCGACGTCGTCGCCGCGGAGACCCTGATTGGCTCGTTCCTCGGCGCGCCGCTTTACCGCAAGGTCGTGACGATCGCGGCGGGGCCGATCAACCAGACGCTTGCGATCGCGCACGGCATCACGGGATTTGACACGCTCGTTCGAGTACACGGCATGATCAAGAACGTCGGTGGAGTCCGTTACACGCTTCCGATTCCTCGACTGGATCCGCTGGAATCCCTGACCATTGTAGTCTCCGGAACGAACGTCGAGTTGGAGACGGGTCTTAACGGTGACTATTCCGACTACGCCGGTCACGTCATCCTCGAATACACGAAGACGTAACAACCGGCCCATCTTCCCTCTGCATAGGAAACTTCATCCATGGTTGCATTCTCCGACACCTTCGAGCAGAATCTGCTCGACCTGATCTTCCTGAACGTCGACATCACGTTGATCGGCGACGCCGCCGGCCTGCAGAACAGCGCCGCGGCGGGATCCCTCTACGTCTCCCTGCATACGGCGGATCCCGGTGAGGCGGGCGACCAGACGACGAACGAGACGGCGTACACGAACTATGCCCGCGTCGCCGTCGCCCGCAGCGGCGCCGGCTGGACCCGTACCGGCTCGACGATCGAGAATACCGCCGCGATCACGTTTGCGACGTGCGGCGCCACCGGCGCGACGATCACGCACTTCGGCATCGGAACGGATTCGTCCGGCGCGGGCAAGCTCCTGTACAAGGGAGCCCTCACCGCATCGCTGCCCGTAAGTAGCGGCATCGCCCCGTCCTTCAATCCGGCGCAGCTCGACGTCTCCCACGACTAGTCATGCCGGCATGGCTCCTCCAGGCGAGCGGCGCTAGACAGGACGCCGCTGCTTATCGCACCGAGGCGACGGCGATCTCCGCGGCGCAACTCATCGTGCAGGAGGAGCTGCTGCGAATCGGCCAGGGACGCGCCAACGTCGAGCGGATCCGCCTCGGTGCGCGCGAACCCTACTATGCACGGATCAACGGACAGAACGAGGCCATGGTCCTGCGGCTGGAGGTTGACGCGGCATTGGCGATCCTGCACCGCCTGGTCCGCCAGGACTACCACCGCCGGGTCATGGCGGCCGTGCCGGGTGCACGCGACAAGGCCGAAGCTGCGCGGCTGCTCGGCCCGGCGACCCTCGCGACCATGAAGGAGAACTATCTACAGCGCCAGACGTCGGCTAGGACCATCCAGCCATGACCGCCACCAAGACCGTAGAGTTCGTGCTGCCGACGGACGTGTTGACCCTGGCTGCTGCCACGAGGCGAGACCTCGCGGCGATCACGCTCTATATCCCCGAGAGCAGCATCACGTTCCGCTCCGTCGAGGTAGAGGTAACGCTGGCGGATGACATCACCGCGGCGGCAACGATCGACTCTTGGCTCATCGGGATCAAGCTGGGAGCGGTCGCGTTTGACGACGTCACGGAGTCCAACTCGATCTTCAACTCCGGCGA
>Ga0214471_10002322_pt1 | contig 14964 bp, 10 predicted proteins | sample RVTome_5_FD_207665 | JGI IMG/M metagenome (GOLD analysis project Ga0214471, IMG submission 207665) | Soil microbial communities from uranium-contaminated site in the Upper Colorado River Basin, Wyoming, United States - RVT142D155 | ecosystem: Environmental > Terrestrial > Soil > Contaminated >... | reverse complement strand
AAGCTTCGGCCAGGAGCGCGTGGAGGAGCTGGCCGCGGCCTCGGACGTGCCCGTGGTGAACGCGCTGACGGACCTGGAGCACCCGTGCCAGGCGCTGGCGGATCTGCAGACCCTGCGGGCCGCGTCGGGGGGCCTCGCCGGCCGCGCCTTGGCCTACGTGGGCGACGGCAACAACGTGGCCCACTCGCTGTTGCTGGGCGGCGCGCTGGTCGGCATGAGCGTCCGGGTCGCCCACCCCGAGGGCTACGCACCCGATCCAGGCGTGGTCGAGCGCGCCAGGAAGCTCGCGGCGTCCTCGGGTGGCCAGATCGTGGTCACGACGGACCCCGAGGAGGGCGTGGCCGGAGCCGACGCGGTGTACACCGACGTCTGGGCTTCGATGGGCCAGGAGGCGCAGGCGTCCGAGCGGCGCGACCACTTCCGGCCGTACCAGGTGACGTCCCGGCTGATGGGACTCGCCGGGCACGACGCCGTCTTCCTGCACTGCCTGCCCGCCCACCGTGGCGAGGAGGTCGCCGAGGACGTCATCGACGGCCCGGCCAGCCGCGTCTTCGATCAGGCCGAGAACCGCCTCCACGCCCAGAAGGCGTTGCTCATCGAGGTCACCTCGCAGCACCCGCTCGATCCACGCACCGTCGAGGAGGGCTGAGTGGCCACGCGTGACAGCAAGGAGCGCCGGCAGAAGCTGGTGCGCCAGCTCATCGACGAGTTCGACCTGCGGGCGCAGGACGAGCTGGTGGAGCTGTTGGCGCACCGCGGGATCGCGACGACCCAGGCCACGGTCAGCCGCGACCTGGAGGAGGTCGGGGCGGTCAAGGTCCGGGGAGCGGATGGGTCGCTGGTCTACCGCGTCGTGGCCGACCCCGGGCCGGCCAGTGCCCGCGCCCGGCTCGAGGAGACCATGCGCCAGTTCGTCGTGGGTGCCGACCACTCCGGCAACCTGGCCGTCCTGCGGACCCCGCCGGCGTGCGCCCATCCGGTCGCCAGCGCCATCGACCTCGCAGAGCTGCCGGGCGTCCTGGCCACGGTGGCGGGCGACGACACCGTGCTCGTGGTCGCCACCGAGGGCGTGCTCGCCAGCGAGCTCGTCCGCCGGTTCCTCGAGCTGGCGGCCGTCGCCACCTGATGGCTGCCACCCACCCACCCACCCACCCACCAACTTCGAACGGAAAGCACGCCCATGTCCAAGCGCGTCGTCCTGGCCTACTCCGGCGGACTCGACACCTCCGTGGCCATCCAATGGCTCAAGGAGCACAAGGGCTACGACACCATCGCCTGTGCCGTCGACGTCGGGCAGGGCGTGGATGACCTGGACCAGATCAAGCAGCGCGCGCTGGACTGCGGCGCCGTCGAGTCGATCGTCGTGGATGCCAGGGACGAGTACGCGGCGGACTTCGTGACGCCGGCCCTGAAGGCCAACGCGATGTACATGGGCAAGTACCCGCTGGTGTCGGCGCTCTCGCGTCCGCTCATCGTCAAGCACCTGGTCGCCACGGCCCGGGATCACGGCGCCGATGCGGTCGCCCACGGCTGCACGGGCAAGGGCAACGACCAGGTGCGCTTCGAGGTCGGCACGATGTGCCTCGCACCCGAACTGGTCACCGAGGCGCCGATCCGCGAGTGGGGCCTGACGCGCGACGCGGCCATCGACTGGGCGACCGAGCGCGGCATCCCGATCCCCGTGACGTCCAAGGAGTCGCCGTACTCCATCGACGAGAACGCGTGGGGTCGCACCGCCGAGTGCGGGATCCTCGAGGACCCGTGGGCCAAGCCGCCCGAGGAGGTCTACGAGCGCACCGTCTCGGTCGCCGCTGCGCCCGACGACCCCGAGGAGCTCACGCTCATGTTCGATCGGGGCGTGCCGGTCGGCCTCGACGGCAAGGAGCTGCCTTTCGCGCAGCTCATCGAGGAGGTCGACCGCCGCGCCGGCGCGCACGGGGTCGGGCGGATCGACATGATCGAGGACCGGCTGGTCGGCATCAAGAGCCGCGAGATCTACGAGTGCCCGGGTGCGATCACGCTGATCACCGCGCACCGCGACCTCGAGGACCTGTGCCTCGAGCAGGAGCTGGCCGACCACAAGCGCACCGAGGAGGGCCGCTACGCACAGCTCATCTACAACGGCCTGTGGTGGGGTCCGCTCAAGCGGGCGCTGGACGCCTTCATGGACGAGGCGAGCCGCTACGTCAACGGCGAGGTACGGCTGGAGCTGTTCAAGGGCCAGGCCACCGTCGTGGGCCGTCGGAGCGAGAGCAGTGGGCTGTACGACTACGAGCTGGCCACCTACGACCAGCAGGACCAGTTCGACCAGACCCTGGCCGAGGGCTTCGTCAAGCTGTGGGGTCTGCCGCTCAAGACCTGGGCCGAGCGCGCCAGGAACCTGGGCGATCAGGTCGCCGAGTGAGCGCGCGCCCGCGGACCGTCCAGCTCGACGTCCCCGCGGGCACCGTGCACTGCGTCGGCCCGGACGCGTGACGCTCGGCCGGCCCGCGTTGCCGGCCAGCAGGAGGGTCGCGGGTAAGGTCGCGGATCGATCGAGGACAGACACGACGTGACCGAGCACGACGGCGCCAGCGGCGCCACTGGCAGCGGGCGGCTGTGGGGCGGTCGGTTCGCCCAGGCGCCCGACGAGGCGGCGTGGCGGCTCGGGGTGTCCACCCACTTCGACCGGGAGCTGTGGCGCCAGGACCTGGCGGCGTCCCGTGCACACGCCCAGGAGCTGTTGCGGATCGGCGTGCTCGACCGCGACGAGTGCGAGACGCTGCTCGAGGCGCTGGACCGCTGCGCCGCCCTGTTCGCCGAGCAGCAGTTCCCGTTCGAGCCGACCGACGAGGACGTCCACGGGGCCATCGAGCGCTGGCTGGTCGAGGAGCTGGGGGCGCTCGGCGGCAAGCTCCGGGCGGGCCGGTCGCGCAACGACCAGATCGCCAACGACCTGCGCGGCTACCTGAAGGACGCCGCTGGTGAGATCCGCGAGCTGATCGCCGGCCTGCAGGACGCGCTCTGCGACCAGGCCGAGGCGCACCTGGACTGGCTCGCGCCGGGCTACACCCACCTCCAGCGTGGCCAGCCCGTCCTGCTGAGCCACCACCTCCTGGCCTACGTCTGGATGCTCGACCGGGACGCGGGGCGGTTCGCCGACGCCGCGCACCGGATGGACGTCAGCGTGCTCGGGTCCGGGGCGCTGGCCGGGACGACCCTGGAACTCGACCCCGAGGCGTACGCGCGCCTGCTCGGCTACGACCGCGTCGCGCCCAACTCGATGGATGCGGTCGCCTCGCGCGACTTCGTCCAGGAGTTCCTGGCCGCCGCCGCCATCCTGGCGGTGGACCTGTCCCGCCTCGCCGAGGAGATCGTGCTGTGGGCGTCCGCGGAGTTCGGGTTCGCCCGCGTCGGGGACGCGTTCTCGACCGGTTCCTCGATCATGCCCCAGAAGCGCAACCCCGACGTCGCCGAGCTGGTGCGCGGCAAGGCCGGTCGGGTGGTGGGTGACCTGGTCAGCCTATTGACCACCGTCAAGGGCCTGCCGTTGACCTACAACCGCGACCTCCAGGAGGACAAGGAACCCGCGTTCGACGCGGTCGCCACGCTGCGGCTGGTGCTGCCGGCGATCGCCGGTGCGGTCACCAGCCTGGTGTTCGACCGCGAGCGGCTCGAGGCGGCTGCGTCGGGCGGGTTCTCGCTGGCGACCGACCTCGCAGAGGAACTGGTCCGGCGCGGTGTCCCGTTCCGTGAGGCGCACGAGGTCGTCGGTGAGCTCGTGCGGCGAGCCGAGGACCAGGGTACGGAGCTCGACGCGCTGACCGGCGAGGAGCTGGCAGCCGCCCACGAGGTGCTGGACCGCGGCGTGGCCGATCTGCTCGACGTTCGGCAGGCGGTCGAACGGCGGCGCTCGTCGCTGGGCACGGCGTCGAACTCGGTCCGCCAGCAGCTCGCCCGCGCCCGTGAGGCCGCCCGGGCCCACCGGATGCCATGACCGCACGCCGGGGGTCACGCAGCGCAGAGTTCCGGCGTGGGAGGCCCCGGTCTGGCAGGCTGGTGGTCCCCGACCAAGGGCGGCGGAGATCCGTACCCGACCACACCTGTTCACGCTCACGGCCAGCACACTCATGGTGGCGGTGACCGTGCCGTTCGCGTTGGCCGCCTGGTCGATGTGGCAATCCGGGAACGGGCCCGTCGACGCCGAGACCTTCCAGCGGCTGGTCGGGGGCGGCATGGACGCCGACGTCGACGGCGGCGTCGGCCGGCCACTCACGCGCGAGGACGCTGCGTTCTGGCTCCAGCTCGCGGGCGCGGTCGTGGGTGGGCTGAGCCTGTGGAGCATCGGCCTGGCAGGCGGGGTGGCGCTGCGGCGCGAGGCGGCGCGACATGCGGCACTCGTGACGTTCCTGTTCTTCGCACTGGTTGCCGTCCCGCACGGGATCGGTGGGTGGTTCCTCGACCCCCGTCCGGCGGGTGTGCTCGGCGCGACGTTGGCCGCGGCCTCGACGGCGAGCGTGGTGTGGCTGCTCGCGACCCGCCAGCTCGCGGACGACGTCTCACGCGCGTCGTTCTACCGTCGCCGCCGACGCCGCGGCCATCACGACGGGAGCGATGACGGCGACGGTCCCTCCGGTCCGCCGGTGCTGGCTGCTTGAGCACCCACCACGGCCTGCCCGACACCCACCCGCGCTCAGCACGGACCACGCTCACCGTGGGCCTGGTTCTGCTGGTCACGATCCCGTTCGTGATCTCGGCCTCGGACCTCTGGCGCCTGGCCTTCGGGGCGGGCCTGGACAGCCAGACGACGCACCGGCTCATCGCCTACGAGTGGGACCCGCGCGAGGCCGGCTTCTTCCTCCAGCTCGCGGCTGTCATGATGGCGGCGCTGTGCGGCTGGACGCTCGTGGTGGCGATCGGGCTCTGGGCGCGGGTCGAGACCTTCCGCATGGCCGGGCTGCTCACCTTCGCCGGGCTGGGCCTGATCTCGATCATGCTTGCGTTCGGCGGGGCATTCGCGGAACAACGCCCCGAAGGCTGGCTGCTCGCGGTCGTGGTGGCGTTGGTGAACACGACCATCGTCGGGCTGCTGTGGAGCGTGGAGGTGGCTGACGACATCAGCCGGGGGGCGCACGCCCGCAAGCGCCGGCGTCGCCTGGCCCGCCAAGCTCGCAACGGCTCCCAGTAGGCTCGACGGGCCAGGAGGAGGTCGCCACGTGCCCCGAGCCAACGACGAGGTCGCGCGCGCGCTGAACGAGCTCGCGGTCCTCACGGAGATCGAAGAAGCCAATCCCCAGGCGTTCCGTGTGCGGGCGTACCAGAACGGGGTGCGCGCGGTGAGCGGGCTCAGCCGCGATGTGAGCACGATGAGCGCGGCCGAGCTCCAGCAGGTCAAGGGCATCGGCAAGGCCATCGCCAGCAAGATCCGTGAGCAGGTCGACACCGGGCGCATGGGCAAGCTTGAGGAACTGCGCCAGAAGTACGACCCGGGGCTGCTCGACCTGCTGAAGGTGCCTGGCCTGGGCGCCAAGACGGTGCAGCTCCTGAACGACGTGCTGGGGATCAAGGATCTGGACGGGCTGCGCAGCGCGATCGACGAGGGCCGGTTGCGCGACCTGCCCGGCCTGGGCGAGAAGACCGAGCGCAACCTGAAGAAGGCGCTCGAGCGCCTGCGCGAGACCAGCCACGAGAACCGCATGCCGATCGCCAGGGCACTGCCCCTGGCCGAGGAGATCGTCGCGACGCTCGACTTGCTGCCCGCCGTGCAGCAGGTGGAGTACACCGGCAGCCTGCGTCGCTTCCGCGACACCATCGGTGACCTCGACGTGCTGGTGGCCTCCGACGACCCCGAACCCGTCATGGCGGCGTTCGCGGAGCTCGGCCTGGTGCGCGAGGTCATCGCCCAGGGACCGACCCGGGCCTCCGTGCTGACGTGGGACGGGCTCCAGGTGGATCTGCGGGTCGTCGAGCCCGCCCACATCGGCGCTGCGCTGGTCTACTTCACCGGCAGCAAGGCCCACAACATCCAGCTCCGGGAGCGCGCCATCAAGCGTGGCTGGACGCTCAACGAGTACGCCTTGAGCGATGCCGAGACCGGCGCGGTCATCGCGGGTGCGACGGAGCACGAGGTCTACGACGCGCTTGACCTCGCGTGGGTCGCGCCCGAGATGCGCGAGGACGCGGGCGAGGTGCAAGCGGCGGCGGCCGGCGAGCTGCCCGACCTCGTGACCGTCGAGGATCTGCGCGGCGATCTGCACGACCACTCGGACTGGTCCGGTGACGGACGGTCGAGCCTGGACGAGATGGTCGCTGCGGCCGCCGAGCGCGGTCTGAGCTACCTCGCCATCACCGATCATGCCGAGAACCTGCGCATCAACGGGGTCGACCGGGCCGGGATGCTGCGCCAGCGCAAGGAGCTGGCGCAGCTCCAGGAGCGTCATCCCGACCTGCGGCTGCTGCACGGGGCCGAGCTCAACGTCGGTCGGGACGGGTCGCTGGACTACGACGAGCAGTTCCTGCTCGGCTTCCACTGGTGCGTGGCCAGCGTCCACTCGCACTTCCGGCTCGAGCCGGACGAGCAGACAGAGCGCGTCGTGGCCGCGATCCGGCACCCGGCCGTCAACGTCATCGGACACCTCACCGGCCGCCGGATCGGCAAGCGTCCGGGGATCGAACTCGATGTCGAGGCGATCTTCGACGCCTGCGTGGAGACCGGCACCGCCCTGGAGATCAACTGCAACCTCGACCGGCTGGACGCGGCTGCCGAGGTCGTGCGCGACGGCGCGGCCCGGGGGGTGACGTTCGTCGTGTCCACCGATGCTCACCACACGCAGGAACTGGACTACCACCGCCACGGGGTGCGGCAGGCCAGGCGTGGTGGCCTGGACAAGGCACAGATCGCCAACACGTGGGACACCGACCGGTTCCTCGAGTGGGCCGGGGCCAAGCGCTCCGAGGTGCGGACCTGAGCCTGCCTGGGTACGACCGGGTGGTGGGGGAGCGCACCGGGTTCCCGCGCGAGCTGCTGGCGGCCCGGCCCGAGGACGTCGCGCCCCGGTTGCTGGGCAGCCTCCTCGTGCGTCGCGAACCGGCGGGATGCGAGACGATCGCGCGCATCGTCGAGACCGAGGCCTACCACCAGGACGACCCGGCCAGCCACAGCTTCCGCGGCCGGACCGAGCGGACGCGGGTCATGTTCGGTGACCCCGGCATGCTGTACGTCTACTTCACCTACGGCATGCACTGGTGCGCCAACGTCAGCACGCAGCCCGCGGGCACGGGGTCGGCGGTGCTCCTGCGTGCCGGCGTCGTGCTCGCCGGACGTGAGCTCGTGCGCGCTCGGCGCGGGCCGAAGCACCCGGCACGCGATCTGCTGCGCGGCCCGGCGCGGCTGACCCAGGGCCTGGACATCAGCGGGCACCACGACGGTCTGGATCTGCTGGACCCAGCCTCGGAGGTTCGCCTGGAGCGCGACGCCTGGGCCCCGCCCGCCAACGCGACGGTCGCAGGCCCGCGCACGGGTGTGAGGCAGGCGGCGGATCTCGCGTGGCGGTTCCACCTGGCCGGTGTCCCCGAGGTCAGCCGCCACGTCCGGCACCCCCGGGCGGTCAGCGACGCGGGTAGGCGTGGATGACGATGGCGGTGTGCTCGCGATCGAGTGCGCCGGGGCCGGGGTCCTGGTGGTGGACGACGCCGGGCGGGGCGTGTTCAGGGCAGCCCTCGGGTGGGCAGCGCAGCCACCACTCGACCACCCAGCCGTCGGCCTCGAGCGAGGTGATCGCGGCCTCGACCTGCAGGCCGAGCACGCTCGGGACCTCCTTGCGGACGCGCGTGCTGATCGCCACCCACAGCACGACGGCGTTGCCGTCGCTGGCCAGCGTGTTCCCGCCAGGCGAGGGCCGCTGACGCGTGATGATCCCGGGCGGGTACAGCTTGGATGCCTCGGGCCGGATCTCGACCACGAAGCCCCGATCCTCGAGCAGGCGCTTGGCGACCGCGAGGGGGAGTCCGCCGACGGCGGGAACGTCGTCGATGGGCGGGCCGGTCGGCTCGGTGCAGCGCTCCGTCGGCGCCGTGCCGGACAGGTACTCGCGCACCTCGATGAGATCTTGCGGCGTGTAGGGATTCGGCAGGCAGTTGCGCGTCGCGTCGACCTCGACGCGGACCAGGTCGATGTCGGGGACCGGGAAGTCGGATTCGGGGACGCCGTCGAGCGCCTGCTCGGCGAACGTGCGCCAGATCTCGGCCGGCCAGCGACCGCCTTCGACCGTCACTCGCGTGGTGGGCGGGACCATCTCGATCTGGCCTTCGGCGAAGCCCACCCAGACCGCCGCGACGAGATCGGGGGTGTAGCCCACGAACCATGCGTCGCGGTTGGCCTGGCCGGTCCCGGTCTTGCCTGCCTGCGGGCGGCCGATCTGGGCGCGGACGCCGGTGCCGCGGCGCACGACGTCCTGCAGGGTCTGGTTCACCAGGTACCCGACCGCAGGGTCGAGCACCTGGTACTCGGTGCCGGGGTGCTGGTACAGCAGCTCACCGGCAGCGGTCTCGATGCGCTCGATCAGGTAGGGCTCCCGGTAGCGCCCCAGGTTGGCGAACACGCTGTAGGCCCCGGCCATCTCCAGCGGCGTCACGTCGAGCGCTCCCAGCACGTTGGCCGGCGCTGCCTCGTTCCACCCCTGCTGGTGGAAGCCCATGGTTCGCGCCATCCGGGTCAGGGTCAACGCCCCGAGCTCGACGACCAGCCGGGCGTAGACGGTGTTGACCGAGGAGACCGTCGCCTCGCGCAGCGTGAGCGGCCCATAGGCGGTCTGGCCGTAGTTGCACGCCTTCCAGTCGACCGACGGGGCGAACTCGACGCAGGTACCGCCCGGGAACACGCGATCGAGCTTGACGCCCCGCTCGAGCGCGGCCGCCAGCATGATCGGCTTGAACGCCGAGCCCGGCTGGCGCTTGCCCTGCGTCGCGAGGTTGAAGCGGGCCTGCGGGGCTTGCGCGTCGTAGTAGTCCTTGCCGCCCACGAGTGCGCGGATCGCACCGCTGGCGGGGTCCAGCGCCACCAGGGCAGCATCGGGGTCGCCGGGGTCGGTCAGCACCGAGGTCACCGCTTCCTCGGCCTGGGCCTGCGTCGCGGGATCCAGGGTCGTGTGAACGCGCAGGCCGCCCGTGAACAGCGCCGCGACCCGCTCGTCGAGCGTGCCACCCAGGAGTTCGGCGAAGCGGCCATCGGGGTCGTGCTGGATCAGCCGCTTGACCTCGTCCACGACATACGGGGCCGGGACGCGCTCGTCCCGCTCGCGCGGGGCGAGCTCCAGCTCGGTCCCAGCGGCCTCGTCGGCCTCCTCGCCGCTGATCTGCCCCGCGTCCACCATCGCGTCGAGCACGATCCGGCGGCGGTCCAGGGCCGCCTCAGGGCGGTCGTACGGGTCATAGGAGCTCGGCGACGCGATCAGGCCCGCCAGCAGCGTTGCCTCGTCCAGCGCCAGGTCGCCCGGGCGTTTGCCGAAGTAGCGCGCAGCCGCCGCGTGCACGCCGTAGGCCCCGTGCCCGAAGTAGATGGTGTTGAGGTAGCGCTCGAGGATCTGCTCCTTGGAGTAGCGCTGCTCGAGCTGGTAGGCCAGCGCCGCCTCCTCGAGCTTGCGCTGCAGCGTCCGTGCGGGGCCGGTCATGGTGTTCTTGACGTACTGCTGGGTGATCGTCGAGCCGCCCTGCTCGATCTGCCCCGACTCCACATTGGCCACCGCCGCACGGACGATCGCCGGCACGTCGACGCCAGCGTGGAGGAAGAAGCGGCGGTCCTCGAGGCTGACGATGGCCTGGACCAGGCGCTGGCCGACCTCGGCCAGGGCCACGTCCTCACGGTCCTGCTCGGCGTGCAGCTCGACCAGGACCGAGCCGTCGGCGGCCAGCACCCGCGAGGTCTGTGGCTGCTGGACGAACTCGATCGGATTGCCCGGTTCGAGCTCGATGATGTCGCCGCACGCGGTCGCCACCAGCGCCACGAGGGCGACCAGCGAGCGCGTGCGCAGGTGCATGTCGCGACCCTACCGATGGCGGCGTCGCCCACCGTCGAGGTGACCGCGCCGGCACCGTTGCGGATGACACTTCCCCCGGGAGGATGAGGGTTGTTCCCCCATGCGGGTGATGCCGGAGTGCGGCCCGTCGGGCACCTTGCGCACGTGCTGCGCCGGGTGACGTGGGCTCACCCTCCCGGCGCCACGCGGGCAGGAGAACTGGGTTCGAGTGTCGAAGTATGTGTCGAAGATATGTGTCAACGCATGTGAAGTATGTGTCGAAGCCGGCGTCGAGGCCGGCGTCGAGGCTGGTGTCGAGGCTGGTGTCGAAATTCCTCCCGATGCCGAGCGTCACGCACCCTTTCCGTGGGAGACGAGCCCGTGAACCGTCAAAGCATCCGAGCAACCGCCGCGCTGTCCCTCCTGGCGTTCGCCGTGGTCGCCTGCGGCCAGAAGCCGGGCGCCCACGTGATCGACGTCGCGGGCCAGCAGCCCAACGCGGGTCAGCCGCAGGAAGACCCAGGCACGGCCAGCACCGATACCACCGGCGGCGTCGACCTCGACGACAGCACGACGACAGATGACGATGGTGGCAGCGACGGCACCACCGGGACGTCGGGCACGACCGGCACCACCGGGACGTCAGGCACGACCGGCACGACCGGGACGTCGGGCACGACCGGCACGACCGGCACGTCAGGCACCACGGGCACGACGGGCACGGACACGACCGACGGGTCGGGGGATGGCGGGTCGACCACTGATGGCAGCACCCAGCAGCGCCAGGTGCGCGGGTCTGACCGCACCGGCGCGGGTCCCGACAAGATCGTCCTGGCCGGCCACGCGCCGGTGACCGGCGCGGCACCGCTGCCCACGACCTCGTTCGAGCAGGCGCTGGATCTGTACTGGCTGTACGTCAAGGATCAGGGCCAGCAGGTGCTGGGGCGCGACACCGTCGAGGTGATCTTCCGCGACGACAAGTACGACCCGAACTCCGCCCGCCAGGTGTGCCGGGAACTCGAGGCCAAGGCGTTCACCGTCGCCGGCGGCGGCGGGACCGACCAGATCCAGGCCTGCGGTCAGTTCGCGGGCGTGGCCCAGTTCCCCTACACGTCGGCGGGCGTGACCGAGGCCGGCCTGCGCGACAACCCCTGGTACTACGCGACCTCGATGTCGTACCGGCAGCAAGGGGTGCTGCTGGCCCAGATGGTCAACAGCTACTTCCCGGGCGCCCGCTCGGCGATGGTCGTCACCGACACGCCGAACTTCGATGACGCGGTCGACGGCTGGCTGAGCGGGGTCCAGCAGCAGGGCCTGGACTACTACGAAACCCTCAAGCACCCCAAGGGCGACACCTCCTGGTACAACTCGTTCGCCTCCAAGCTGGCCGAGCAAGAGGTGGACGTCGTCTACATCCTCAGCTCGCCGGTGGACTACATCCGGTTCGCGCAGCAGGCCGACCAGCAGGGCTACAACCCCCAGTACGTGGGCGTGGGTATCTCGATGGGCCTCAACGCCGTGCTCGGCTCGGGTTGTGGCCAGGTTCACGGCGGCATGTTCTTCTCGCCCTTCCCGGGTCTTGACTGGGCCCACCAGAACGTGCCGGAGTTCTTCGAGACGGCGGAGCGCCACGGCAAGCCCCAGGACGACATCGCCCTGGCGCTGTGGGCCAACAACAAGGTCGCCCACGCGCTGTTCCTGCGCTACCAGCAGGTCTACGGCAATGACCTGACCCGCGAGGACTTCCGCGATCTCGTCGAGACCCAGACCAACGTGGAAACCGGCGTGTTCCCGACGCTGAACTACTCGCCCGACGACCACTTCGGCGCGGGCCAGGTGCACCTGCTGAGGGCCAACTGCGACGCCGCCCCCGCACAATATGAGACCGTGGAGGTCTTCAAGACCGCGTTCTGAAGCTGGCCCGACGGCCCGGGGATCCCGGCCGTTGGATCACATCCCCGATACATTTGAGAGCACGACAGGCTGTGAGACCTGGGAGGTAGCACCGTGACCACCACCACGAGGAACCGATTGCGCGCGCGCCTCGGTGCCGGGCTGATCGCCGGCTCGATGGCGCTGGCGGTCCTGGCCATCCCCGGTGGGGGTGCGGCCCAGGAGGAGCCCGAGCCACAGCCGGTCGAGGTCAGCAAGGACGCCGTGTACATCCGGTCGAGCGGCGAGGCGGCCCCGAACACGCTCACGAGCGAGTTCCCGCCTGGCGTGATCTGCCTGGTCGTCGCCGACCAGTTCCCGGGAGGCGGGGCACTGTGTGGCGAGGAGACCGCCCCGGTGCTGGACCCGGTCAACGAGCAGTTGACCGAGACCGACCCCGAGAACACCCCCGACGACCAGTCCCCGCAGCAGGTCCGGGCACCGAACACGATCACGGTCGCGCAGAACTCGGGTGAGCAGCGCTACGCCGGCGGCATCGAGTTCGCCGTGCCTGCGGTGGCCGAGGATCAGGACCTGGTCTCGGCGCTGCTGGTCTTCAACGAGACCGAGCCCACCTACCACACGTCGTCGCCGTTCTTCCGGCAGATGATGCTCGCGGCGCTGGCCGGTGTGCGTGACCGCGACGCGGCCCAGGACGAGGCCACCAAGGCCATCATGAACGAGGGCGGCCAGTACCCGCCCGCGGATCGCGAGGTGGGTGACGTCGGGGTCGAGGTCTGCCCCTTCACCGAGCCGTTCGAGGACGGGTCGAACCTGTGGGAGGACACCCCGTCCTTCGACTGCATCTTCGGCGCCAACGGCGAGCGGATCGAGACCGAGGACGGGTGGGAGTGGCACTTCGACCTGACGTTCACGCTGATGGCCTGGCAGGACGGCACGCTGGAGAACCACGGGCTGTACGTGCGCGCCACCCAGGCCCCCAACCTCGCGTTCGGTGACCCCGACACCTCGTGGCAGGCCCAGATCAGCTTCGGCTCGGCCGGATCCGGCATCCCGCCGGAGATCGCCCTGGTGACGACCGCGGCTTCCACGCCGTCGGTCTTCGTCCCGCCGCCGAGCCAGGACACCAGCAGCAGCGGCAGCGGCAGCCAGGGCACGGTCTTCCCCGCGCCCCGGGCTTTCCCCGGCACCCAGGGGCCGGCTCCCACGGTGTCGGGCGGCCAGCCTGGTCCGGCGGTCGCCCCGCAGCAGCCGGTCGCACAGCCCGCCGCTCAGCCTGTGCTCGCATCCAGCCCGGTCACCCCCTGGTGGGTCTGGCTGCTGGTGCCCACGTTCCTGTTCGGGATGTTCATGGTCAGCCAGTCGCTGACCGCCCAAGCCGGGTCCACCGTGGTGCGTGAGGGCGCGATGACGCGACTGATCCGCCAGCGCAACACCGGGGAGTTGGCGACCGGCACCCCCCAGTTCCAGGTCTGACCGGGGAGGGCGGCCGTCGCGGGCAGGGCGGTCGCACCAGCACGACGAACCGAAACTGACCGACGAACCCGGGAGGGGCCACTAGGGTCCCTCCCGGAACCACGCCCGAGAGGTGCACGGACGATGCAGCCCCCGCCACGGATCATCCTGCGTGCCACTGCGCTCGCAGCCACGTTCGCGCTGGTCCTGACCGCCTGCGGTCAGAAGGAGGGCGTCCACGACCTGAGCATCGCCGGTGGCACCACGACGGACGGCACGACCACCGGGCCGGCCGCGACCGGTGAGACGACCGGCAGCGACACCACCGACACGACCGGCGATGACGCCGGGACGGACACGACCGACACGACCGGGGGCGACGACACGACCGGCACGACCGGCGGCACGACCGGCACGACCGGCGGCGGGAGCACGACCGGTGGTACGACGACCACCGGCGGGAGCACCACCGGCGACGGGAGTACGACCGACGGCTCGGGTGAGACGACCGGGGCCAGCACGGGCGGACCCGCCACGCCGCAGGGCAGCGACCGGACGGGTGTCGAGGAGGACGCCATCCACCTGGCCATCCACGCCCCGGTGACCGGAGCGGCGCCGTTGCCCACGACGTCGTTCGAGCAGGCGCGGGACACGTACTGGCGCTTCCTCGAGGGACAGGGCACCAAGGTCCTGGGTCGCAGCAAGGTCCTGGTCGAGTTCAAGGACGACAAGTACGACCCCAACTCGGCCCGTCAGGCCTGCCGCGAGCTCGAGGCGCGTGCCTTCATCGTGGTCGGCGGCGGTGGCACCGACCAGATCCAGGCGTGCGGCCAGTTCGCGGGCGTCGCGCAGTTCCCGTACTTCTCCGCGGGCGTGACCGAGGAGGGTCTGACCGGCAACCCCTGGTACTTCGCCTCGTCGATGACCTACCGGCAGCAGGGCCCGCTGCTGGCCCAGTACGTGTCGAAGAACCTCAGCGGCCAGAAGGTGGCGATGATCGTCACCGACACGCCGAACTTCGACGATGCCGTCGCCGGTTGGGAGCAGGGTGTCCAGCAGTACGGGATCGACTACTTCGAGACCATGAAGCACCCCAAGGGCGACACCTCCTGGTACAACAGCTTCGCGAAGCGGTTGTACGACAACGGCGTCGGGGTCGTCTACATCCTGAGCTCGCCGGTGGACTACATCCGCTTCGCCCAGCAGGCCAAGCAGCAGGGTCCGGGCTTCCAGTACGTGGGCGTGGGCATCACGATGGGGCTCAACGCGGTCCTGGGCTCGGGCTGCGACCAGGTGGACGGCGGCATCTTCTTCTCGCCGTTCCCCGGCCTGGACGTGATCGATCAGCTCGACCCGAGCTTCAAGCAGGCGTCGCAGGCCCAGGGCGCACCGGCCGACGACATCGCTTTGGCGCTCTGGGGCATCGCCCGGCAGGAGCACGAGCTGTTCCTGCGGTACGAGCGTGCGTTCGGCAACGACCTGACCAGGGAGGACTTCCGGGGCATGGCCGAGCAGAGCCAGGGGATCGAGACCAACGTGTTCCCGACCGTGAGCTACACACCGCAGGATCATTTCGGGGCGGACGCGGTCCACGTGCTGCAGGCCGACTGTGCGTCGGGCCAGC
>Ga0214471_10002321_pt1 | contig 14965 bp, 10 predicted proteins | sample RVTome_5_FD_207665 | JGI IMG/M metagenome (GOLD analysis project Ga0214471, IMG submission 207665) | Soil microbial communities from uranium-contaminated site in the Upper Colorado River Basin, Wyoming, United States - RVT142D155 | ecosystem: Environmental > Terrestrial > Soil > Contaminated >... | reverse complement strand
CCGCATTCTGCATCCCTATCCGCATGACCGCCTCCGCGTCTGACCTGAGGCAGGAGCCGTATGAGGTAATGCTTCACGTACGGATCTGTGCGGGGGGCCCCGGGAAACCGGGGTCCCTACCGCGATGTGCACGAAGGAAGAGTGAAGAAGAAACGCGGCGGCCAAAACGGCCGCCGCAGAGGCGAGGGGAGGGAACGGAATGCACAGAAGGCCGCTGCTCGATCTCCTGGGTCGTCATGCCGAGAGCGCGCTGCTTGCAGAGGAGGAGAAGCCGAGCCTGGGGCGCCTCATCGCCTTCGTCAGCGAGTATCCCGACTGCTTCGAGCGGAGCCTTCTCGTCGGGCACGTCACGGGATCGGCGTGGGTCGTCGATCAAGAGGAGCGCGCGTGTCTCCTCGTTCACCACCGCAAGCTCGACCTCTGGCTCCAGCCTGGCGGCCACGCCGATGGAGACGCCGACATCCTCCGCGTCGCTCTGCGAGAGGCCGAGGAGGAATCCGGCATCTCGGGGATCGTTCCCGTGTCGAGGGAAATCTTCGACGTGGACGTTCACGCGATACCCGCCCGCAAGGACGTGCCGGCCCATTTCCACCACGACGTGCGCTTTCTCCTCCGTGCTCCCGCCGGCGCCGTCATCGTGAAGAGCGAGGAGTCCTACGACGTACGCTGGGTCCCGATGGAGGAGGTCCCCTCCCTGGCGAGCGACGCCTCTGTCCTGAGGATGGCGCAGAAGTGGAAGACGGCGAGGGCCGCCCAGGCTGCTTGGCGGTGGCGAGGACATCGACCTCGACCAGGTAGCAGCTCTCGCGGGCGAGGGTCTTCATCCTCTGGGGGCGACTCTTTTTGAGGAGCTTCTTGTAGGCGGACGTCGAGTCGTCGATCAGGGTCTCCGCGCGGCGCGACCCCGCGTTCAGCCCTGGCTCGTCGTCTCGAGGAGCTTCTTGCGCGCATCCTCGAGGAGCGTCTGTCCCCGATCGAGGCTGGCCCACACCTCGTCGATGTAGCCATCGGCCGAGGCCGACCACGCGCGGTTGATCTGACGCTCGCCGCTGGCGAAACGGTCCATGATCTCCGCAAATACGTGGAGACTGTACCGGCGGATCAGGACCTCGCGGGCCTCGGCGAAGCGGTTGAGGTGGGAGACGATTCTCTCGTCGAGGGCGACGTGGATGCCGTAGACCCCGATCACTTCTCGCTCTGCCTGGAGAGTGGCCAGCCGGGTGCAAGCCTGCTCGATGCTGTCGACCAGGGTCTGGAGATCAGCGGTGGCCGTCTCGGCGGCATCGTCGCGAGAGGAGGACCGGATCATGGCCACTCCCAGGACGCCGAGCAGGATCGAGGGCACGTACCAGCCCCACTGGATGGTCGCCCACTCGAGGCCAGCGCGATCGGTCTGGCGCACGCTGAAGAACGCCGCCGTGAGGAAGCCGACAAAGAGGAACAGCAGGCCGATGGGGCGCATGATCTCAACCTCCCCCCACGAACAGGATCTTGTAGAAGGCGTTGCCCACTCCCACGAGCGCCTCGCCCACGATGAGGCCGGCGGCCACGGGAATTCCCACCTCGTGGACGAAGTCGAGCCCCTTCATCTTCTCCACCGCCATGCGGAGCAGGCAGCCCAGGGTGTAGGTCAGGACGATGTTGAACGGCATGTAGAAGCCGAGCCCGATCATGACCCCGATGCCCCCGAGACCGCTCACCGCGAGAAGCGCTCCCAGTCCGCCTCCGGCCAGGTAGCGCCAGGTCGGCACGTCGCCGCCGATGATGGCGGTGATGACGCTGGCCAGAGCCTGGCCCTGGGCCGCGGGCAGCTTCTCGCTCCCGAGGCCGTCGGTCCTGTCCAGGGCGTAGATGAGAATCATGACGACGATGGGGCCGAGCCAGGCGCCCAGGAACTGGGCATACTGCTGGAGCCGGGGCCGTGCTCCCACGAGATAGCCGGACTTGAGGTCGAGCATCATGTCGCCGGCCTGGGCGATGGCCACACAGATGGCGGCACCCACGAGCACCGAAGAGACCACGGCGGAGGTGGTGGAGAGGCCGCTGGTGACGAAGAGCAGGATCGTCACCGCGATGAGGGTCATACCCGAGATCGGGTTCCAGTTGGTCCTGCCCACGCACTCCGAGACGATGACCCCGGCGATCCAGATCCACAGCGTTCCCAGAGCCGCCATGGCCAGGCCCCGGAATAGCCCGACGTTCGGAACCGAGAAGGTGGCAATGATCGTCAGGATCAAGCCGCCTCCCACCACCGCCGCGCCAAGGAGCCCGATCGGCATCTCGTCGGCCCCGGCGAGCCCCTTTTCTTCCCGGGCCTGGCGCATGGAGCGGAAGGCGCTCCGCACCAGGGGGAACGCGGCGAAGATGCCGGCAACGGCCGCTCCGATGAGCATGCCGATGCCGGTAGGCCGGAAAAGAAGGGATCGCATCGTGTTCGGGACGGAGGCGGCTCCCGACTCGAGGATCTCCTGGACCTGAGGCGAGCCGAAGCCGATGAGCAGCGGGCTCAGCACGAAGTAGCAGAGGAGGCCGCCGTAGCCGAAGACCATGCCTCCCCGGCCCGAGAGGAACCCGACCCCGATGGTCATGAGCGAGACGAAGAAGGCGAGGTTGAGCCAGCTCGGTAGGCCGAGAATCTTGCCCAGGGCGAGGTCGGGCTGGTCGCCAAAGAGAACCAGCATCAACACGTTCAGGCTGCCCGCGACCGCGGCTCCGGCGAGCAGCAGCGCCGCCTTCCTCATGCCCGCGCCCGGCGACTTGAGGATGGCGGCCACCGCGATGCCGCCCGGATAGGCGAGGCGATTGAAGTCGATCATCTGCTTGCGCAACGGGATCACGAAGGCGAGGCCGATGATGCCGCCGGTCATGCAGGCCAGCACCATCAGCGCGGTACTGAACCCGGTGACTTCGCCGTACTTCTCGGGGTCACTACGAGCCAGGATGAAGAGCGCCGGTATCGAGAACATCATGCCCGCCGAGGCGCCGTTGACCGCCGAGGCGATGGTCTGGTTGATGTTGTTCTCGACGATGCTGCTGCGGCGCAGGACTCCCCGGAGAAGGCCCCAGCCGAGGATCGCGGCCAGCTCCGAGCCCTCGATGGAGAAGCCCAGGACGAGCGCCGCGTAGCCGATCGAGACGCAGATGATGAGCCCGAGGATCCAGCCCACGATCACCGCGGGCCAGGTCAGCTCGGGGTAGGGCCCGTAGCGGACGGGCCGGTTCACTGGGTCATTCACGAGTCGGAGCTCCTCCCCGGATCGAGCGCGGATCCATCCGGGCCCTGTGCCCTTCTTGTTCTCGGGCGGGCCAATATAGCCCAAGGGGTCTCCCGGATGAAGGCGGCACCGAGAGGGTTGGCCCGTGGCCCGGTTGACTTGGCGAAGATCAGCCCCCAAGATGACACGGCTTCGGGCAGCTCCCCGAGCCACCGTGGAGGAGCGTTGGCTGAATCGAGACCCTCGTTTGCGACCGATCCTGCCCCCGAGCCCGGCTTGCCCGGGCTCCTGGACGGTCTTCCCACCCTTTTCTGGACGTTTGACCCCGCATCCGGGAAGCTCGTGCACCTGAGCGCGAGCTTCGACCGCATCCTGGGCGGCAATCGGGAGGCGGCATGCGGCGGCGTTCGGTGGCACGATCGGATCCACCCCGAGGATCGCTCCACCGTCGATGCGGGCTGGAAGGGGCTTGTCTCCGGGACCCCCCTCGAGGTCATCTACCGGGTGCGGAGGCAGGACGGCTCCTGGGTGTGGCTGCGCGACCGCGGCTGGCCGGCCACCCATGGTGCCGGCGCTCTTCTGGTCGGCCTGGCCGAGGACGTGACCTTTGGCCGGGAGGCCGAAGCCCGGCGCTTCCACTTCGAGGAGAGGATGGCCCAGGTCCAGAAGATGGAGAGCCTCGGCACTCTGGCTTCGGGCGTCGCCCATGACTTCAACAACGTGCTCACGGCGATTCTGGGCTTCTGCGACATGGCGGGCCGCGACCGCGAGGAAGACGAGCGCCTGGCGGAGAACCTGGACGGGATCCGCAAGGCCGCGGTGCAGGCGACGTCGGTGACCCGAGCCCTTCTCACGTTCAGCCGTCGGTCGAGAACGGCCCTGGTGCCGCTCGATCTCGGCCGGGTCGTCTCCGGCGCCTCGCTCCTCATCCGTCGCATGCTTCCGGCGCAGATCCGGCTCGAGACCGACCTCGGCCCCGATGCTCCGCTCCACGCCCTGGCCGACGAGACCCTGCTCCTCCAGGTCCTGGTCAATCTGGCCATCAATGCCCGGGAAGCCATGCCTGCGGGGGGGAATCTGGCCCTGCGGTTACGGTCCACATCCGTGGAGGGCGAGGATGGCGTCGCCGAGACCTGGGGGCGCATGATCGTCGAGGACGACGGAGAGGGGATCTCACCCGAGGTCCGGTCGCGCGTCTTCGAGCCCTTCTTCACCACCAAGTCACGCGAGCGGGGGACGGGACTGGGTCTCTCGGTCGTGCACGGGATCGTGACCGATCACGGTGGCCGGATCGAGCTCGAGGCTCGAGAGGGAGGGGGGACGCGCGTGAACATCGACCTCCCTCTCTGTCCGCACCCAGAGACTGCCAGGGAGGTGGTGCCGGGAACAGGCCAGCGCATCCTTCTGGCCGAGGACGATCGCCAGGTCCGGGCCATCCTCTCCGAGATGCTGGTCACGGCAGGATTCAAGGTGACCACGGCCGCGGATGGCGACAAAGCCCTCGATGCCTTCCGGGCGGGCAGCGAGTTTCCGGACCTGGTGATTCTCGACGTGGATCTCCCGCGCACCTCCGGAGGAGCCTGTCTGCAGGCCATCCGGAAGATCTCGCCATCGCTGCCCGTGGTGATGATCAGCGGCGTCGAGGAAGGCAGCCTTCCCGAGGAGCTCCGGAACGTCCCCTACCTCCTCGAGAAGCCCTTTCAGATGAGGGAGCTCGTGGAGATCGTGCAGAAGGCTCTGAGCGAGCGAGGGTAGGAGTCCGGCAACACCCGCAATGGCTCACCCGCTGCGCTGGCCCGGGGGAATCCCCTGTCCTCGAGGAGGGACCTTGTCGCCTCCCGGGTCATAGGTATTCTCTGGCCATCGGAGTTGTCTGCCCCGTGGCCCACGTTGAGTCCAGGAGATCCATCCGATGTGGCGACGCACACTCCTTCCCCGTGGATCGGTCCTGCTGGCCCTCTTCATCCTGTCGATCACGGGGGGCTGCAACCTCTTCTCGTCCGCAAAGGCTCCCCGGGAGGTGGCGTCCTACGATGCCAGGACGTTCTTCGAGACCGTCTCCGTGTTCGGTGCCTCGTTCACGGCCGACGAGACCGCCATCCTCTACACCTCGAACCTCACCGGAGTGCTGAACGTCTACCGGCAGCCCCTGAGCGGTGGCCCGGTCGAGCAGCTCACCCACTCCGAGTCGGATGCTTGCGTCGTCGTCTCGTGCTTTCCCGCCGACGAGAGGTTCCTCTATACCTCCGATCAGGGCGGCGACGAGCTGAACCATCTCCATGTCATGGAGCGGAACGGCCGCCCGCGCGATCTCACTCCCGGGCGCGAGCTCAAGGCCTCGTTTGCCGGGTGGACCCGGGACGGGAAGTCCTTCTTCGTCAACAGCAACGAAAGGGACCGCAGGTATTTCGACCTCTATCGTTACCGATCCGATACCTATTCCCGCGAGATGGTGTACAGGAACGAGGAGGGCTATTCGGTCTCGGCGGTGAGCGGCGACGGGAGGTGGGTCGCTCTCGGCAAGCAGCGCAATAACGAGGACAGCGACATCTATCTGTACGAGATCGGTGGCGCCTCGGAGCTCGTTCACGTGACGCCTCATCAGGGATTCGTGTCGCACTCCGTGCTCGACTTCACGCCCGACGGGGGTGAGCTGATCTATCTCACCAATGGACACGGCGAGTTCGATCAGGCCTGGGCCTTCGACGTCAGGACCGATACCCATCGCAGGGTCCTGGAGGCGGACTGGGACGTGAGCTTCGTCACGTTCTCCCACGACGGGAAGTACCGGATCTCGGGGATCAACGCCGATGCACGGAGCGTGATCAGGGTGGAGGAGACCGGGACGGGCCGGGAGATCCGGTTTCCCCGGGTGGGGGCGGGAGACATCGGCGGGGTGACGGTCTCCCGGAGCGAGTCCAAGATCGCGTTCTCCCTCAACGGGGACACCTCCCCCTCGAACCTGTTCTGGCTCGACCTCGATTCCGGCCGCTATCGTCGTCTCACCGACACCCTGAACCCGGCCATCGACCCGGGCTCCCTGGTCGAGGGAAGGGTCATTCGTTACTCGAGCTTCGACCAGCTCCCGATCCCGGCTCTGGAGTATCGACCGCACGCGGCCTCCGAAGAGCATCGGGTTCCGGCTCTTGTCTGGGTGCACGGCGGCCCTGGAGGTCAGAGCCGCCACGGGTACAACCCGACGCTGCAATACCTGGTCAACCACGGCTTTGCCGTGCTGGCCGTGAACAACCGGGGATCGAGCGGCTACGGCAAGACCTTCAACCACATGGACGATCGCCGGCACGGCGAGGTGGATCTCCAGGATTGCGTGTACGCGCGGAAGTACCTCGAGACCCTTCCCTGGGTGGACGGGGATCGGATCGGGATCATCGGGGGCAGCTACGGAGGCTACATGGTGGCGGCGGCCCTCGCCTTCGAGCCCGATGCCTTCGAGGTCGGCATCGACATCTTCGGGGTCACGAACTGGGTCCGCACCCTGGACAGCATTCCCGCCTGGTGGTCGTCGTTCCGGGACGCACTCTATGCCGAGATGGGGGATCCGGCCACCGATCGAGAGCGACTCGAGCGGATCTCACCTCTCTTTCACGCCGCGAACATCAAGAAGCCGCTCCTCGTCATCCAGGGCAGGAACGATCCCCGGGTCCTCAAGGCGGAGAGCGACGAGCTCGTGGATGCGGTCCGGTCCGGCGGGGTGCATGTCGAGTACGTCCTGTTCGACGACGAGGGCCACGGATTCCGCAAGAAGGAGAACCAGATCACTGCCGCCGAGGCCTACGTGGCCTTCCTGGATCGCTTCCTGAAGGGGGGCGACCAGGGGAAGCCGTAACCCCTTTCCCGCCCGGCTCCCCGGGATTCCTCGGCCGGGCCCCTTGAGTTCTCGGGGTGGTTCCGGCATCATCGGGCGCATATCAGGACCGCGCCGCGGATTCCGTCGGCGCCCGGAGGATGTTACATGACGAAGCAATCCCTGGGCCAACCTGCAGTTCTTTCGCTTTCCCTCCTCTCTTTCCTCTGCGCGCCGGCCACGGCGCAGGTGTCCTTCACCGACGTCACCTCGACCTATTCCATGCAGACGGTCTATGCCGGGACGCATCTGGGCGGGGGAGCGGCCTGGACCGACCTCGACGAGGACGGCGACTGGGACCTCGTCGTGGCCTGCGGTCAGGGCTGCGCTTTCATCCTCTTCCGCAACCAGGGAGGAGCCGGGTTCACCCGCGAGGCCTTCCTGCCGTCGGTGGCCAGCGGTGAGGAGGCCAAGACGGTGGTCTTCTGCGACCTCGACGAGGATGGCGACCCCGACATGGTGTGCTCGTCCCGTCCGGGCCGGGTGCGTGTCCTGTGGGGCGAGCCCGATGGCTATCGCGAGGACCCCGACTGGGGCTGGGACGTCACCCAGACCTCGGCGCTCTACGGCGTGGCGCTGGCGGACTACGATCGGGATGGCGACCTCGACATGTACGTCGGCGATCATGGGGGCAAGAACCTGCTCTTCCGCAACGATGGGGGCGGGCAGTGGGTCAATCGGGCGGCCGAGCTCGAGGTGACCGACAGCCTGGGGCTCGCCTTCCAGACCGTGTGGTTCGACTACGACAACGACGGCGATCAGGACATCTACGTCGCCAATGACAAGGCGGCCAACACCGGCCATCCCAACGCTCTCTTCCGCAACGACGGCGACGGGACCTTCACCGATGTCAGCGTCGAGTCGGGAGCAAACCTCGTCGGCGAGCTCATGGGGATCGGGGTCGGCGATTACAACAACGACGGCTTTCTCGACTTCTACACCACCAACACTCCGTTCCCCGCCGGGGGTTTGCCGGGAAATCTGCTCGGCCGCAACAACGGCGACGGGACCTTCACCGAGGTGGCGTCGGCGGCGGGAGTGTCCACCTACGAGATCTGCTGGGGAGCCAACTTCTTCGACGCCGACCACGACGGCGATCTCGATCTGTTCGTGGCCGCCATGGATCTCGACGACACCAATCGTCTCTATCTCAACAACGGTGACGGGACCTTCAGCGACGGCACCATCGGCTCCGGGCTGGAGGATCTCGACCGGAGCTTCGGCTCGACGGTGGCCGACTACGACGGCGATGGCGACCTCGACCTCTACGTGACCAACTCCACGGGCACGAGCCGGTTGTACCGGAACGACACGGCCACGGGAAACTGGCTCAAGATCCGCCTCCGGGGCACCGACTCCAACCGCGACGCGATCGGAGCCCGGGCCACCGCCATCGATGGGCAGCGCCTCCAGATCCGGGAGCTGCGTGCCGGCATCAGCTACCTGTGCATGGATGCTCCCGAGCTCCACTTCGGCTTCGGAGGAGCCACGATGGTGGACAGCCTGGAGATCAGGTGGCCATCGGGACAGGTCCAGACCCTCACCGATGTGCCCGTCAACCAGACCCTCACCCTGGTGGAGCCCCTGACCACCGAGCTCGCCACTGCCCTCGCCGGCAACGTGGGGACCGGAGAGGGGGCTCCCGTCGACGTCCTGTTCGTCAACGGCTCGGCGGGCGATGCCTACCGCGAGTTGACCATCACCCGGGGCGACAGCTTCGCGCTCCAGCTCGACTCGCCCGCGGCTCCCGCCCAGGCCCGCTACGTGCTCTATCTGGGACAGGCGCTGCCGCGGACCTCGACCCTGGTGGCACTGCCCTCCGACCTCGGCTCCATGGTCTTTGCCACCCCGCTGGCCGGCGGCATGCCGTTCGCGATCCTGAACACGTTGGGGTACGAGAACCGTCTCGGCGCGTCGAGTCGCAACGTTCCTCCCGCTCCCTTCGTGGCCACCCGGCAGAGCGGAATCTCCGACGGGATGAACCTCGTTCTGCAGGGTCTCATCGAAGACCCCCGCTCCTCGAGCATCCACGGCCTCTCGATCACCAACACGGTCGTCGTGCACATCCGATGAGCCCGATCGCGTGAAGGCGCTTGCCGCTTCGCTCTTCGTTCTCGCCATGCTCGTGGCCTCTTCCGAGGACGAGAAGGCCGAGCCGCGGGTCTCCTTCGCGGAGAGGGTGGCCAACCTCGAGAAGGCGGAAGGACTCCTCACCCTCTGGCTCGATCGCGACAAGGGCGCGGTGCTGCTCGAGCTTCCCGCACGGGCGGAAGAAGGCAAGCCCCTCCGCGAGTTCCTGTGCGTGGAGGGGCTCGGCCAGGGTCTGGGCTCGAACCCGGTGGGCCTCGATCGGGGCCGCCTCGGGCAGACACGTCTACTTTCCGTGCGTCGTCTCGGGGCCCTCGTCCTCTTCGAGGAGCAGAATCTCCGCTACCGCGCCCTCACGCCGGACTCCGACGAGCAGAGGGCGGCCCGGCTCTCGTTCGCCACCTCGGTGCTCTGGGCCGGACCCGTCCTCGCCAGATCCGAGGACGGGAAGATTCTCGTCGACATCACGTCGTTCCTGGTCCGTGACGGTCTCGGGGTCATCCGGTCCCTGTCCTCGTCCGGGCAGGGCGAGTACTCGCTCGACAGCAAGCGGAGCGCCGTCGACCTGGGGAGCCTCCTCGTCTTTCCCGACAACGTCGAGATCGACGCCTTGCTGACCTATGCCGGCAAGAGCCCGGGGGGGCAGGTGCGCTCGGTCACCCCGGAGGCGGATTCGCTGACGCTGGGCCAGCACCTTTCTCTGGTGCGGCTCCCCGATGCCCGCTACCGGCCGCGGCGATTCGATCCCCGGGCGGGGTCGTTTCCGGTGCGCTTTCTGGACTACGCCGCTCCCCTGGAGGCTCCTCTCGATACGGCCTGGATCGTGCGCCATCGGCTCCTTCCCGGGGAGGGAGGTGCCCCCCCCGAGCCGATCGTCTACTACGTCGATCGCGGCGCCCCGGAGCCGGTGCGCTCCGCGCTCCAGGAGGGAGCCTCGTTCTGGAGCGAGGCTTTCGAGGCGGCGGGGCTGAAGGGTGCGTTCCGCGTGGAGCTCCTGCCGGCGGGGATCCATCCCCTCGATGTTCGCTACAACGTGATCCAGTGGGTGCACCGCAGCACCCGAGGCTGGTCGTACGGCGGCGGTGTCATCGACCCGAGAACCGGAGAGAGGATCAAGGGGCACGTCATCCTCGGCTCCCAGAGAGTGAGGCAGGACCGTCTCCTCTTCGAGGGGCTCCTCGGCGCCGAGAAGACGGGCAGCGGCGAGGCCGACGATCCCGTGGTGCTCGCTCTCTCGCGCATCCGGCAGCTCGCCGCCCACGAGGTGGGCCACACCCTCGGCTTCTCTCACAACTTCGCGGCCAGCACCTACGGCGATCGGGCGTCGGTCATGGATTATCCGGCGCCGCGGATCCGCATCACCGAGGCGGGGGACCTCGATCCTCGGGATGCCTATGCCCGGGGGATCGGTGTCTGGGATCGCTTCGCGGTGGCGTATGCCTATTCGAACCCTCTCGCCGGGGAGGACGAGGAGAGCTTCGTCACGCGTCTTGTCGATGAAGCGGCGGTGCGCGGGCTTCTCTTCCTCTCCGACGACGATGCCCGTCCGGCAGGAGCTTGCCATCCACTCGCCAATCTCTGGGACAACGGCAGCGATCCGGTGGCCGAGCTGGGCCATGTCCTGCAGGTCCGGGCCATCGGGCTCTCCCGCTTCGGCGAGAGGTGTATCGCGGAGGGGCGGCCGATCTCTTCTCTTCAGGAGGTGCTGGCTCCGCTTTACTTCCACCACCGCTATCAGGTCGATGCCGCGGCCAAGTGCCTGGGCGGCGTCATGTATGCGCACCGGGTCAAGGGAGACCTCGGACCCGATGCCGCGATCGTCCCCGCGCAGATGCAGCACGCGGCCCTCGACGCCTTGCTCGGCTGCCTCGAGCCCGATGTCCTCGATCTTCCCGATCCGGTGCTGGCTCTTCTCTTGCCGCGCCCCCCGGACTCGGCGGAGAGCGTCGAGCTCTTCGCCTCGGCCACGCTTCCCACGTTCGATGCCCTCTCGGCGGCGGCGACGGCGGCCGACCTCGTGCTCGCGGCGATCCTGCAGCCCGAGCGCTGCGCACGCCTCGTGGAGCAGAATCGCCGCCTTGGCACCCTGCCCGGCCTCGACCTCGTGCTCCTGAGCCTGGTGAATCGGGTGTTCTCCTGGCCCACCGACGAGCCGGAGAGGCTCCGTCCCATCCGGAGGGAGATCCAGGCCGCGTGCGTGGAGAGGATGCTTCGCCTCGCTCTCCATCCCACCACCCCGTTCCGGGTGCGCGCCGAGGTGGAGGAGAGCCTCCGGGGTCTCCGGGCAAGGCTTGACCAGCGAACCGCCGTGGATGCCCACGAGCGCGCGCACCATCTCCATCTCTCCTCCCGCATCCGGCGTTTCCAGGAGCGGCACGAGATGGAGCCCGGACGGGGGCCCGAGCCGCTGCCGCCTCCGCCCGGGAGTCCCATCGGCGCCGCCGACATGTCAGGCTGCTCTGCCGGCCCCTGGTGAGTTTCGAGATCCGGAGACGAGCATCGTGAACGACGAGACGGACGCCCGGGATTTCCGCCCCCACGTCCCTCCCGAGGTGAACCTGCCCGAGGTGACCGTCCGCGCCGTCCTCCTCGGAATTTTCTTCGGCATCGTCTTCGGCGCCGCCAATGCCTATCTCGGTCTCAAGGTCGGCCTGACCATCTCCACCTCGATCCCGGTGGCGGTGATGACGGTGGCGGCGTTCCGCCTGCTCAGGTCGCGGAGCGGACCCAGCGGGATCCTGGAGGCGAATCTCTCCCAGACGGTGGGATCCGCCTCGAGCTCGGTGGCGAGCGGGGTCATCTTCACCCTTCCCGCCCTCTTCCTGTGGCAGATCGAGCCAGGGCTCCTCCAGATGACGCTGCTCGCGCTTTGCGGGGGGCTCCTCGGTGTCCTGTTCATGATCCCGCTCCGGCGCTTTCTCATCGTCAAGGAGCACGGCAAGCTTCCGTATCCCGAGGGGACGGCCTGTGCCGAGGTGCTGAGGGCCAGCGAGGCAGGCGGAGCGCGGGCACGAGCGGTGTTCGGCGGCCTCGCCCTGGGGGCGCTGTTCAAGCTCGTGGTCGGCGGGCTCAAGGCGGTCAAGGGAAGCGTCCACGTCAAGGTTCCGTTCCTGCCCAAGGGAGAGCTCGGGCTCGAGATGTCGTCGGCGCTCCTCGGAGTGGGTTGGATCCTCGGGCCCCGCGTGGGAGCCATCATGGTGGGGGGCGGGCTCCTCTCCTGGCTCGTGATCATCCCGGCCATCGCCGTCTGGGGCGGCGGGCTGGAGCAGCCGCTCTATCCCGAGACCGAGCAGCTCCTGCGCGACATGGAGCCCTCGAAGATCTGGACCCGGTACGTGCGCTACATCGGTGCGGGGGCGGTGGCCACAGGCGGTCTTCTCACGCTCCTGCGGAGCATCCCCACCATGGTCGAGAGCTTCCAGGTGGGGGCCCGCCAGATTCGCCAGAGGTTCACCACGGGAGAGGAGGAGTCAAAGCGTACCGAGCGCGATCTCTCTCTCGGCGTGGTGGGAATCGGAGTGGGGATCCTCTTTCTCCTCATGGCGGGGATGCCCGTCGTGTTCGGCGAGGCGCTGAGCGCACCACTGCGGGTGGCCTGTGCCCTGCTGGTGGTGATCTTCGCGTTCTTCTTCGTGACCGTCTCGTCGCGCATCGTGGGGCTCGTGGGGGTGACCTCGAACCCGACGAGCGGGATGACCATCGCCACCCTTCTTGCCAGCTCGTCGCTCTTTCTCCTTCTCGGCTGGACCGACATGCTGGGCAAGGCGGCGGCCATCACCGTGGGATGCGTCGTGGCCATCGCGGCTTCGATCGCCGGGGACACCTCCCAGGACCTGAAGACGGGATTCCTCCTGGGGGCGACGCCGCGCCGCCAGCAGCTGGGAGAGATCGTGGGGGTGCTGACCTCGGCCACCTTCGTCTGCCTGACCATCCTGCTTCTTTCCGAGACCTTCGGGTTCGGCACGCCCGAGCTCCCCGCTCCCCAGGCCACGCTCATGAAGGTCGTGGTGGAGGGAGTGATCGACCAGTCTCTCCCGTGGACGTTCGTGCTCATCGGGGTGGGGATCGCGCTCGCCGCGGAGATGCTTCGCATTCCCAGCCTTCCCTTCGCGGTGGGGGTCTATCTGCCCGTGTCGACCATGATTCCGCTCTTTCTCGGGGGCGTCCTGCGCTGGATTCTCGAGCGGAAAGCGAGCAACGACTCCGAGCGGACAGCCCGGCGCGATGTCGGAGTGCTCCTCGGGTCGGGGTTCGTGGGGGGGGAAGGCATCGTCGGCGTCGGCATCGCCGCCGTCGCCTTCAGTCTCGGCCATGCTCCGGCGGGGATCGGCACCGGCTGGGCCGGGGGGGCCGCCGATGGGGTGGCGTTGCTGTTCTTCGCGGGGCTCGTCGCTTTGTTGGTGCGCTCGGCTCTGGGAGCGCGACCCCTGCCGACCGAGGAGGGCCGATGAGGTTCACCATGAAGGGGAAGGGAATCTGGATTCGCATCGCGATCTATCTCGCGGTGATCTTGCTCCTCTACTTCGCCATCCGGAGCTGACAGGGTGTCACGGGCGCGCTGCTTCCTTCTCGTCTTCTGCGCAGCCGTGCTCGTTCTTGCCGGCTCGGCCCGTGCCCATGACGTTGCCTTCTCGAAGGTGAGCGCGACGTTCTTCGCCGACGGTACCTACGCCGTTGATTTTGACTGGGACGCCGATGCCTTCCTCGCCGACATCCGGCCGGGCCACATGGCGGCCGACGACTACGAGGTTCTCCTCCTCCGGGACGAGGCGAGCAAGAGGGAGCGCCTCGACGAGCTCCGGCACCTCTTCCTGGTGCGGGTGAGGCTCCGCTTCGACGGGGAGGCCGCGGAGCCGGAGGTCGTGCTGCCTCTCCTGGGGCAAGGGAAGAGACCGGTTGCTCACGATCGTTTCCCCGGGCGAAAGGTGCGACTGGAGGGAGCGGTGCCTTCCTCGGCGCGGACGTTCGTCTTCTGGGCCTCGCGGAGCTTCGGGGTGGTGACCCTCGAGGTTCGAAGGGAAGGAGACGCGGAGCCCTTCCGCCAGGTCCTTCCCGCGGCGGAGAGGAGCGAGCCGTTCCTGCTGCGGGAAGGAAAGAGCGAGCCCCCGGGTCGCCTTGCCGTCCTTCGCCAGTACCTGATCCTGGGCTTCGAGCACATCCTTCCCCTCGGGCTGGATCACATTCTCTTCGTGGTGGGCCTGTTTCTCCTCTCTCCGCTTCTCCGTCCTCTCCTCGTCCAGATCTCGCTCTTCACCGTGGCTCACACCGTCACGCTCGCCCTCTCGACGCTCGGGGTGGTGGCTCTGCCCTCCGGCGTGGTCGAGCCGCTGATCGCGGTCTCCATCGCGTTCGTGGCCATCGAGAACCTCTTCACCTCCCGTCTCCATGCGTGGCGGCCGACTCTCGTGTTCGGGTTCGGCCTCCTCCACGGGATGGGCTTTGCCGGGGTCCTGCGCGAGCTGGGGCTGCCGAGGGGAGAGCTGGTGACAGGACTCCTTTCCTTCAACGTCGGGGTGGAGCTGGGACAGCTCGCGGTGATCGCGCTCTTGCTCCTCACCGTGGGCTGGTGGCGAGGGAAGGAGTGGTACCGGAGGAGGATCACCGTCCCTGCCTCGGCCCTCATCGCGGTGGTGGGGATGTACTGGGTGGTGGAGAGGATCTGGGGGTAGGGGCTAGCCCAACTTGAAAGGTTGGGCCCTCTTTTTGACTTTTTTCGGCCGCATCGCGGCCTGTCCCTGCCCCCAGTTTGACCTCGGCTCCCTCTCGTCGTCCAGACCCGATGTAGTGCCAACCTTCC
>Ga0214471_10002320_pt1 | contig 14969 bp, 14 predicted proteins | sample RVTome_5_FD_207665 | JGI IMG/M metagenome (GOLD analysis project Ga0214471, IMG submission 207665) | Soil microbial communities from uranium-contaminated site in the Upper Colorado River Basin, Wyoming, United States - RVT142D155 | ecosystem: Environmental > Terrestrial > Soil > Contaminated >... | reverse complement strand
CACGTCGCGCGGCAGCTCGTGCAGGCACTGGAACGCGATGTAGGAGTACGGCGAGACAAAGTCGAAATAAAAGGTGAGGGTGCGCATGGGTTGCTATCCTACTAGCGCCTGAAAGGGGGGCAAGCATGGATCAGCAGCGCCAAGCCGCACTGCCGCTCGCGTTCACGGGGTCGGGGTCGGAGTACTTCCGCATCTGGATCGTGAACCTCCTGCTGACGATCCTGACGCTGGGCATCTACTCCGCATGGGCCAAGGTGCGGCGCCTGAAGTACTTCTACCAGAACACCCGCCTGGCCGAGGCATCGTTCAACTATCACGGCGAGCCGACGGCCATCCTCAAGGGCCGCATCTTCGCGCTGGCGCTGCTGGTCGCCTGGAACTTCGCGCCGCTCGACCAGATCTGGGGCCTGGCCATCGGCCTCGCGCTGGCGGCGATCTGGCCGTGGATCGTCGTGCGTTCGATCCGGTTCCGGCGCCGCAACAGCAGCTACCGCAACGTGCGCTTCCGTTTCGACGGCAGGACGCGCGAGTTCTATCTGCCATTCGCACTGTTGCTCGGAGTGTTTCTGGTATCCGCAATGGTGTTCTACCCGGGCAGCGATCCCGAGGAGGTCGGCGTCTCGCGCGCGCAAGTCTCGGTAGGGATTATCGCGACGGCAATGTTGCTCCTGGTGTGGCCGCATTTTCATTTCATGCTCCAGCAGTTCTCCGCCGCGCACACGCTGTTTGGCGAGACCCGGTTCAGGTTCGCGGCGCGTGCCTGGGATTTCTACAAGGTCTACCTGCTGCTGCTGGCGGCGTTCGCCGGCGCACTACTGCTGCTGGCGGCGCCGTTCATGGCTCTTCGGGGCTCGGGCGAGAATGGCGGCACGACGACGTTCATCGTCGTCCTGATCGCCGGCCTCGTGCTGTTCTACGGCTTCCTGTTGTTCGTCGGGCCCTATTTCCAGGTCAGGTTCCAGAACCTGATCTGGAACAACGTCAGCCTCGGCGAGCACCGATTCGAGAGCCACGCCCGCGTCTGGGCGCTGTTCCGCATTACGCTCGTCAACCTGATCCTGATCGTGCTTACCCTGGGCTTCTATCGCCCGTTCGCCGTCATCCGCACGCTGCGCTACCGGATCGAGGCGGTGCGCCTGCTGCCGGCAGGCGACCTGGATTCGTTCGTGGCCGGCTCCGAAGCGGCGGTGGCGGCGTTCGGCGAGGAGGCGGCGGATCTGTTCGACTTCGATCTGGCGCTGTGACGACCGGTCCGGCGCGCGCAGGCTACTACGACGGGCGCAGTTCGAGGCGCCATGAGGTCACGCTGGAGCTTTCCGGGACCACCCTGCGTGTGAAGGGGCACGGCATCGATCTCGCCGTGCCGCTCGCCGAGGTGACGCTCGAGGAGCGGGTCGCGAACGCGCCGCGCCTGATGCACCTGCCGCGAGGCGCGCTGATCGAGGCCGCCGAGTTCGCGGGCATCGATGAGTTGATCGCGCGCGGCGGGCATCGCGATTCCCTCGTGGTGCGGCTGCAAGGCAGCTGGCGTGCTGTAGTCGGTTCAATGGTCGCGGTCGTGTGCGTCGGCGTGGCGTTCTATCTGTGGGGCCTGCCCTGGGCGGCGGACCGAATTGCCGATGCCATCCCCCCCGCGTGGACCGAAGCGCTCGGCAAGGAGGCGATGCGCGGCGTCAGCCCTCCCCTGTTTCGCCCAACCGGGCTGAGCGCGGCACAGCGCAGTCAGATCGAGCAGGACCTGGCTGCGGCATTGCGCGCAGTAGGCGCGCCGATGCCGAAGATTGAGTACCGGCGTTTTGCCGCGGGCCCCAACGCGTTTGCCCTGCCGGGGAATACCCTCGTGATGACCGACGAGATGGTGGTGCTTGCGCAGAGCACCCGCGATCCCGCCGCCGCGATGCTCGGTGTGTTGGGCCACGAGTATGGCCATCTCAAGCACCGGCACCCCACGCGCCAGTTCGTGCGCGGGTCTGTGCTGAGTTTCCTGATCGCGTGGTGGATCGGCGATGTCAGTTCGGTGCTGGCGACCGCCGCGCCGGTGCTGCTCGCCACGCGCTATTCGCGCGACTTCGAGCGCGAGGCGGACCGCGAGGCCGCGGCGCTGCTCAAGTCCGTCGGCCGGCCGGTCGAGCCGCTGGTCGAGCTGTTCGGCAAACTGGAGGGCGAACGGGCCGGGAAAGGATCGGACAAGGCGAGGAGGCTCGCCGATTACTTCTCGTCGCACCCAGGGACCGCGGAGAGGATCCGGATCCTGCGCGAGGAGGGGCGCTAGGCTTCTGTCCGTGCGCCGCGTGTCGCGAGCGCCAAAAGCACGGCGCGGCGCTCCTCGTCGGACAAGGCGCCCCAGCGGGCGATCTCCTCCAACGTGCGCCTGCAGCCCAGGCAGTAGCGCTGCTCGGCATCCATCACGCAGATCTTGTTGCAGGGCGAAGCGATGCTCAAGCCGCCCTCTTCGCGGCGATCGCCTTGCCCGCCTTGGACGCCGGCTCCTTGCCGATCACGCCGCAGATCCACTGCCCGGTATCCACCACCTTGCCGAGGTCGATGCCGGTCTCGATGCCAAGTCCTTGCAGCATGTACACCACGTCCTCCGTGGCGACATTGCCGGAGGCACCCTTGGCATAAGGACAGCCGCCCAGGCCCGCGACCGAGGTGTCGAAGGTGGCCACGCCAAGCTCGAGCGAAGCGTAGATATTGGCGAGCGCCTGGCCGAAGGTGTCGTGGTAGTGGCCGGCGAGCTTCGCCACCGGCACGCGGCGCGCGACCGCCTCGATCATCGCCTGCGTCTTGCCGGGGGTGCCGGTGCCGATGGTGTCGCCGAGCGAGATCTCGTAGCAGCCCATGTCGTAGAGCGCCTGCGCCACCTCGGCAACCTTCTCCGGGGCGATGTCGCCTTCGTACGGACAACCCAGCACACAGGAAATGTAGCCGCGCACCTTGACGTTCGCCGCGCGTGCGGCGTCAGCCACCGGCCGGAAGCGCTCCAGGCTCCCGGCGATCGAGCAGTTGATGTTCTTCTTCGAGAAGGATTCCGATGCGGCGCCGAAGATCGCCACCTCGGTTGCGCCCGCTGCGCGCGCGGCTTCGAATCCCTTCAGGTTCGGCGTCAGGACCGGATAGGACACGCCAGGCTTGCGGCGGATGCCTTCCAGCACCTCGGTGTGGTCGGCCATTTGCGGAATCCACTTCGGCGAGACAAAGGCCGTCGCCTCCACTGCCGGCAGGCCGGCGTCGGCGAGCCGCTCGATCAGCTCGAGCTTCACCCTTGTCGGCACCTCCTGCTTTTCGTTCTGCAGGCCGTCGCGCGGCCCCACCTCGACGATGCGCACCTTCTTCGGCATGGCGGGCATGGCTACTCCAGGGTCAGCAGTTCGGCGCCCTCGGGCACCTGCTCGCCGGCGGCGAAGTGGATCGCCTTCACCACGCCGTCCGCCGGCGCGCTGATCGTATGCTCCATCTTCATCGCTTCGAGGATCAGCAGGGGCGCGCCCTTCGCCACCTGCGCGCCGGGTTTCACCAGCAGGGCGATGATCTTGCCCGGCATCGGCGCGGCGAGGCTGCCCGGGGCGCTCTCGTCGTCATCGGCTGGCAGGTCCTGGGCGAGCGTCAGCACGGCGCGCACGCCGCCCGCGGCCACGTACCAGTCCTGCGCCACGTGCACGGCGCGCGCCTCGAATGCGTGATCTTCCAGGCGCAGGCGCAGCCCACCCTCGCCGGCGCGTTCGCCGGCGAGCGCGTACTCCCGGTCGCCGATCCGCAGGCCGTGGCCGCCGGAGCGGAACTCCACGGTGATCTCGTGGCGCCGGTCCTGCTCAAGGAACACGAAGCGGTGGTGCGAGCCCTGATTGAGGCGCCATCCGTCCACCGCGTCCCAAGGGGAATGCGGATCGCTCGAGCCACGCGCGCGCTCGCGCGAAGCGTCCGCTTCCTCGAGGAGCTCCGCCACCGCGGCAGCGGCGAGCAACTCGTGCGTGACGGGCGCGGGCGGCGCGAACAGTTCATCGCGGCAGCGCTCGATTAGCCCCGTGTCGAGTTCGGCCGCGGCGAAGGCGCGGCTGCGCACGACGCGTTCGAGGAACGCCACGTTGGTTCTCAGGCCGACGATCTCCACCTCGCTCAACGCGTTCGCCAATCGCGCCAGCGCGGCGGTGCGATCGTTGCCCCAGCAGATGAGCTTGGCGATCATCGGATCGTAGTGCGGGGAGATCGCGCCGCCGGCCTCGACGCCGGTATCGACGCGTACCTGCGGCGAGGCGTCTGGAAAACGCAGGTGCGCGAGACGTCCGGTCTGCGGCAGGAATCCGCGCTCCGGGTCCTCGGCGTAGAGGCGCGCCTCAATGGCGTGGCCATGGATTGCGAGTTGCTCCTGTCTCAGGGGCAAGCCCTCGCCGGCGGCCACGCGCAGCTGCCACTCCACGAGGTCGAGCCCGGTGATCATCTCGGTGACCGGGTGCTCGACCTGCAGGCGCGTGTTCATCTCCATGAAGTAAAAGCGCCCATCCTGCTCGGCGATGAACTCCACCGTACCGGCGCCGACGTAGTTCACGGCGCGCGCCGCGGCCACGGCGGCCGCGCCCATCTCGGCGCGGCGTTGCTCCGTCATGCCGGGGGCGGGCGCTTCCTCCAGCACCTTCTGGTGGCGCCGCTGCACCGAGCAGTCGCGCTCGTACAGGTGCACGCAGTTGCCCTTCGCATCGCCGAACACCTGCACTTCGATGTGCCGCGGTCGATCGAGATAGCGCTCGATCAGCACGCGCGCATCGCCAAACGCGGACTGCGCCTCGCGCTGCGCGCCCTCGAGCGCCGCCTGGAACTCCTCGGCCTTGCGCACGATGCGCATGCCCTTGCCGCCGCCGCCGGCGGAGGCCTTGATGAGCACCGGAAAGCCGATCTTCTGCGCTTCCTTGGCGAGCAGCGCCGCGTCCTGTTTCTCCCCGTGGTAGCCGGGCACCAGCGGCACGCCCGCCTTCTCCATCAGGCGCTTGGCCGCCGACTTGTCGCCCATGGCGGCGATCGCCTCGGGCGGCGGGCCGATGAACACCAGCCCGGCCTTGGCGCACGCTCGCGCAAAGCCCTCGTTCTCGGACAGGAAACCGTAACCCGGATGAATCGCCTCGGCCCTACAGCGCTTCGCCGCCTCGATCACGCGCTCGCCGCGCAGGTAGCTTTCCGCCGCGCTCGCCGGGCCGATGAGGAATGCCTCGTCCGCCATGCGCACGTGGCGCGCGTCGGCATCGGCCTCCGAATACACCGCGGCGACGCCGATGCCCAGGCGTTTCGCCGTGAGGGCGACGCGGCAGGCGATCTCGCCGCGATTGGCGATGAGGATCTTGCGGAACATCACGGTTTCCAGGACGCCTTGCGCTTCTCGAGGAACGAGGCGATGCCTTCGCGCCCCTCGGGCGAGACGCGGATCTCGGCGATGCGTGCCGCGGTGTCTTCGATCATCGAATCGTCAATGGTGCCGGAGGAAACCCGACGAATCAGGTCCTTGATCTTCGCCATCGCCTGCGGCCCGCCCTGGAGGAGGTGCCCGAGCATTCCATCGATCTCGCCGTCCAGGTTTTCGGACGGCGAGACAGCAGTTAGCAGTCCAATGCGATACGCCTCGCTCGCGTCGAAGATCTCCGCGCTCAGGAAGTACCGCCGAGCCATGCGTTCCCCCATGGCTCGGACGACGTATGGACTAATGGTTGCTGGGGAGAGGCCAAGTTTGGATTCAGACAGACAGAAGCGAGCTTCTGTGGACCCGACGGCGATGTCGCAAGCCGCGACGAGTCCTACGCCGCCCGCAAACGCCGGCCCATGCACCCGTGCAACAGTCGGCTTCTTCATCCGGTCGAGCGTCTTCAGCATGCCGGCGAGCGCGCGGGCATCGGCGAGGTTCTGCTCGTAGCCGTAGCCCGCCATGCGCTTCATCCAATTGAGGTCCGCCCCGGCGCAGAAGGCCGGGCCGTTGCCGCCGAGCACCACGGCGCGCACGCCCTCGTCGGCGTCCAGCTCGCGCAACGCGCTGGTCAGCGCGGCAATCAGCGTGTCGTCGAAGGCATTGCGGATCTCGGGCCGGTCGAGCATCAGCCGCGCCACGCTGCCGGTCGTCGTGATCTTGAGCATGCCGGCTACATCCTGAAAATGCCGAACTTCGTCGGCTCGATGGGTGCGTTGAGCGAAGCGGACAGGGCGAGCGCGAGGAGCCGCCGCGTGTCCGCCGGGTCCACCACGCCGTCGTCCCACAGGCGCGCGCTGGAGTAGTAAGGGTGGCCCTGGCGCTCGTACTGCTCGCGGATCGGGTGCTTGAACGCTTCCTCGTCCGCCTTCGACTTGAACTCGCCGCGCACCGTGGCGAGCACGCTCGCGGCCTGCTCGCCGCCCATGATGGAGATGCGCGCATTGGGCCACATCCACAGGAACCGCGGCGAGTAGGCGCGCCCGCACATGCCGTAGTTGCCCGCGCCGAAGGAGCCGCCGAGGATCAGCGTGAACTTGGGCACCTTCGCAGTGGCGACCGCGGTCACCATCTTGGCGCCGTCCTTGGCGATGCCGCCGGCCTCGTACTTCTTGCCCACCATGTAGCCGGCGATGTTCTGCAGGAAAAGCAGCGGAATGCCCCGCTGTGCCGCAAGTTCGATGAAGTGCGTGGCCTTCAACGAGCTTTCCGAGTACAGGATGCCGTTGTTGGCGAGGATCGCCACCGGGTAGCCGTGCAGATGCGCGAAGCCGGTGACCAGCGTGGTGCCGTAGTTCTGCTTGAATTCGTCGAGCTCCGAGCCGTCGACGACGCGCGCGATGACCTCGCGTACGTCGTAGGGTTTCCTGACTTCGGCCGGGATCACGCCGTACATCTCCTCCGCGGGGTAGAGCGGCTCCACCGGCTCGCGCACGTCGAGCGTCACCTGCTTGCGGGTGTTCAGGTTCGCCACGATGCGCCGGCAGATGGCGAGCGCGTGCGCGTCGTTCTGCGCATAGTGGTCGGACACGCCCGAGACCTTGGTGTGCACGTCGGCGCCGCCGAGTTCCTCGGGCGTCACCACTTCGCCGGTGGCCGCCTTCACCAGCGGCGGTCCGCCGAGGAAGATTGTGCCCTGGCCCTTGACGATGATGGATTCGTCCGACATCGCAGGCACGTAGGCGCCGCCCGCGGTGCACGAACCCATCACCACCGCGATCTGCGGGATGCCCGCCGCGGACAGGTTGGCGATGTTGAAGAAGATGCGCCCGAAGTGCTCGCGGTCGGGAAATACGTTGTCCTGCTCGGGCAGGAAGCCGCCGCCTGAATCGACGAGATAGATGCACGGCAGCCGGTTGTGCGCGGCAATCTCCTGCGCGCGCAGGTGCTTTTTCACCGTCATCGGGTAGTAGGTGCCGCCCTTGATGGTGGCGTCGTTGGCGACGATCACGCATTCGCGGCCCGAGACGCGGCCGATGCCGCAGATCATCGAGGCCGAATGCACGTCGCCGCCGTACATGCCGTAGGCGGCGAGCTGGCCGATTTCCAGGAACGGCGAGCCGGGGTCGAGGAGTGTCCTGACCCGCTCCCGCGGTAGCAGCTTGCCGCGCGCGGCGTGCTTCGCGCGCGCCTCCTCGGGGCCGCCCGCCGAGGCCTGTGCCACCTTCGCGCGCAGGTCGGCGACCAGGCCGCGCATGCGTTCGGCGTTGGCGCGGAACTCCTCGGACCGGGGATTGAGCTGCGAGCGGATGACGGGCATCAGCTCACGCGCGCGTAGGTGACCGTGTGGTGCGTGAACAGGCGCCCCTTGCCGTCGTGGCACTCGGCGGTGCCGTAGATGATGCGCTTGCCCGTCTTCAGCACGCGCGCGGTGCAGTACACCGTCTCGCGGCGCGCGGCATTCAGGAACGCGGTATTCAGCTCGGAGGTCACTGCGTCGTGCTCAAGGCCGATGTGGCGCTTGATGGCAAGCCACATGGCGCAGTCGGCCGCGGCCATGAAGGCCGGGCCGTTGACCGTGCCGCCGGGGCGCTCGAGCGCGCGCTTGAAGGGCATGGCGATGGTGCACTCTTGGTCGCTCAGCGCCTGCAATCGCATGCCGTAGCCGCGCACGAAGTTCGCCCGCGCGAGCAGCGCCTGCAGCTCGCGCTTGGTGGGCTTCTTCGCGCTCACGCCAGCTCGATGGCCATGGCGGTCGCTTCGCCGCCGCCGATGCACAGGCTCGCGACGCCGCGCTTCTTGCCGTACTTGCGCAGCGCGCCGATCAGCGTCACGACGATGCGCGCGCCGGAGGCGCCGATCGGGTGGCCGAGCGCACAGGCGCCGCCGTGCACGTTCACCTTCTCGTGCGGCAGGCCGAGGTCGCGCATCGCCGCCATCGGCACCACGGCGAAGGCTTCGTTGATCTCGAACAGATCCACCTTTTCGGCGCTCCAGCCGGTGCGCGCGAACAGCGTCCTCAGCGCGCCGACCGGCGCGGTGGTGAACCAGCCCGGTTCCTGCGCGTGCGTGGCGTGGCCGACGACGGTGGCCAGTGGCGTGAGGCCGCGCTTCTCGGCCGTGGAGCGGCGCATGAGGACGAGCGCCGCGGCGCCATCGGAGATGGAACTCGAATTCGCCGCCGTCACCGTGCCCTCCTTGCGGAAGGCGGGCTTCAGCGTCGGGATCTTCTCCAGGTTCGCCTTGAACGGCTGCTCGTCGGTCTCCATGAACTTTTCGTCCTTGCCCGCCTTGATGGCGAGCGGGGTGGTCTCCCACGCGAACCAACCTTCCTGGTTGGCCTGCTGCGCGCGCTTGAGCGACGCGATGGCGAAGGCATCCTGCGCTTCGCGCGTGAACTGGTACTTCTGCGCGCAATCCTCGGCAAAGGAGCCCATCAGGCGGCCCTTGTCATACGCGTCCTCCAGCCCGTCGAAGAACATGTGGTCGAGCACCTGGCCGTGGCCCATGCGCAGGCCCGCGCGCGCCTTGGGCAAGAGGTACGGCGCATTGGTCATCGACTCCATGCCGCCCGCGACGATGACTTCCACCGAGCCGGCCAGCAGCTCGTCGTGCGCGAGCATCGCTGCCTTCATGCCCGAGCCGCACATCTTGTTCACGGTAGTGCAGCCCGCGGCGAGCGGCAGGCCCGCGCCGAGCGAGGCCTGGCGCGCGGGCGCCTGGCCCTGGCCGGCGGGCAGCACGCAGCCCATGATCACTTCTTGTACGTCTTCGGGCGTCAACCTGGCCCGCTCGACCGCGGCGCGGATGGCGGCGGCGCCGAGTTCCGGCGCGGCGAAGCCTTTCAGCTCGCCTTGGAAGCCGCCCATTGGCGTGCGGGCGGCGGAAACGATGACGATCGGATCGTGGTTCATGAGGTTCCCTTTCGAGTGCATTCTAGGTCGCGCAGCAGCCCGTCTTTCAGGTCGTAGATCCAGCCGTGCACCTCAAGCGGCTGCGCGCGTCCCCAGGCATCCTGGACCGCGGTGCACTCGCCGATGTTACGCACCTGCTCGGCGACGTTCAGTTCGCACAGCCGCCGGTGCCGGTCGTCCTCGCTGGCGATCGCCTGCAACTCGCCCGCGTGCCGCGCCGCGACGTCCTGCACATGGCGCAGCCAATTCTCCGACAGGCCGATGCGATTCCGGGTCATCGCGGCGAGTACGCCGCTGCAGCCATAGTGTCCGCAGAGGATGACGTGGCGGATCTTGAGGATGTCCACCGCGAACTGGATCACCGACAGGCAGTTGAGGTCGGTATGCACGACCACGTTGGCGATGTTGCGGTGGACGAACACCTCGCCCGGCGCGAGGCCGGTGATCTGGTTGGCGGGCACGCGCGAGTCCGAGCAGCCGATCCACAGGTATTGCGGCGACTGCTGGCGCGCGAGGCGCGCGAAGTACTCCGGGTCCGAGGCGAGCACGCCTTTCGCCCAGGCCTTGTTGTTCTCGAAGAGCTGCGCGAGGCTCATGCGGACTCGCCGAACAGTTCGCGCCCGATCAGCCAGCGCCGGATCTCGGACGTGCCGGCGCCGATCTCGTAGAGCTTGGCGTCGCGCCATAGCCGCCCGGTGGGCGTTTCGTTGATGTAGCCCATGCCGCCCATGGCCTGGATCGCTTCGCCCGCCATCCAGGTGGCCTTTTCCGCGGCATAGAGGATCGCGCCGGCGGCGTCCTTGCGCGTCGTTTCGCCCCGATCGAGCGCCTGGCCGACGGCGTAGACGTAGGCGCGGCAGGCCGAGAACGTGGTGTACATGTCGGCGAGCTTGCCCTGCATCAGCTGGAACTCGCCGATCGGCTGGCCGAACTGCTTTCTTTCGTGCATGTAGGGCAGCACCACGTCCAGGCACGCGGCCATGATGCCCAGGGGCCCGCCCGCGAGCACCGCGCGCTCGTAGTCCAGGCCGCTCATCAGCACTTTCACGCCGTTGCCGTCCTCGCCAAGGACGTTCTGCGCCGGCACGTCGCAATCGCGGAACACCAGCTCACAGGTGTTGGAGCCCCGCATGCCGAGCTTGTCCAGCTTTTGCGCGGTGGAAAAGCCCTGCATGCCCTTTTCCACCAGGAAAGCGCTAATCCCCTGGTCGCTCGTCTTGCCGTAGATCACCAGCACGTCGGCGTCCGGGCCGTTGGTGATCCACATCTTGTTGCCGTTGAGGACGTAGCGCTCGCCGCGACGCTCGGCGCGCAGGCGCATGCCCACCACGTCGGAGCCCGCGCCAGGCTCGCTCATGGCAAGCGCGCCGACGTGCTCGCCGGAGACGAGTTTCGGCAGGTACTTCTTCTTCTGCGCGTCGCTGCCGTTCCTGCGAATCTGGTTCACGCACAGATTGGAGTGCGCGCCGTACGAAAGCCCGACCGCGGCCGAGGCGCGCGAGATCTCCTCCATGGCGATGATGTGGGCGAGGTAACCCATCATCGTGCCGCCGAACTCCTCCTCCACCGTGATGCCGAGGAGCCCAAGGCCGCCGAGCTTCTTCCACAGATCGGGAGGGAACTGGTTCGCGCGGTCGATCTCCGCGGCACGCGGCGTGATCTCCTTTTGCGCGAAGTCGCGTACCGTGTCGCGCAGCATGGCGAGCGTCTCGCCGTGGTCGAACTGGAGGAAATTCATTACGCAGTGTCCGGAGTGTCGGCCAGCATCATCAGCGTCTGCTGCATGCTCGCCACGTGCGTGCCGTCGGCGGCGTGGACCTCGGCGCGGGTGACGCTCAGGGTGCGCCCCGGGCGCACCACCGTGCCGCGCGCCACCAGGTCGCCCTTCGCCGGCGCGAGGATGTTGATCTTGTACTCGACGGTGACGAGCGACGCGCTCGCCGGCATGAGCGAGAACGCCGCGTAGCCGCAGGCCGAGTCGGCGATCATGCCGAGGATGCCGCCGTGCACGTAGCCCTTTTGCTGCGTAAGGTCGTCGCGGAAGGCGAGCGCGACTTCGGCATGGCCGGGCGCCACCCCGGTGAGGCGCGCGCCGATCAGGTCCATCGCCTTCTGGCGCGCGAAGCTCGCGCGCAGGCGCGCGGCGAATCCCGGGTCCTGGGGCTGGAACTTCGGCGGCGGGGCGTGCATCGGCTCGAGGCTACTTGACGTTTACGTAAACGTCAACGTTGCTTGCGCGCGCCGAGCTGCTTGCGCACCTTCTTCTCGAAGGCGGCGATCTCGGCCAGCTGCGCCGCCACGTCCTCGCGCTGGCGCTCGAGCGCCGCCTTGTGCGTTTCCAGCACCGCCAGGAAACGCTCGAGCTGCGCCCGCTCGTCGCGGCCGGGCTCGTACATGTCGATCAGGTCGCGGATCTCGGACAGCGTGAGCCCGAGCCGCTTGCCGCGCAGCGTGAGCTTCAGGCGCGTGCGGTCGCGCGGCGTGTAGATGCGACGCTGGCCGTCGCGTCGCGGCGCGAGCAGGCCTTCGGCCTCGTAGAAGCGGATGGCGCGCGGCGTGACGTCGAACTCGCGCGCGAGTTCGCCGATGGAAAATTCCGCGCGTTCCTTTTCGCTTTGCCGCATGTGTTAGGGTGCACGCTGATTCTAGCTTAGCCTTCCAACGTGTCCGCGCTCGAATTTCCCTTCGCACAAGCTCCCGCGCCCGGCGCCGTGCGCGAGGTCGCGCTTGGCGTGCATTGGCTGCGCATGCCGCTGCCGTTCGCGCTCGATCACATCAACCTGTGGCTGCTCGAGGACGGGGACGGCTGGACGATCGTCGATACCGGCATTGGCGATGAGGCGACGCGCGCCCTGTGGGACCAGGTATTCGCGGGGGCAGCAGGCAAGCGCAAGGTGCGGCGGGTGCTGGTGACGCATTTCCATCCGGACCACGCGGGCAACGCGGGCTGGCTCTGCGAGCGCTTTGGCGTGCCGCTCTGGACGACGCAGGCCGAATACCTCACCGCCCATGCGGCGCGCGACGGATCTGCCGGCCACGTGCCGGAAGCGACGCTGGCCTTGTTTCGCGCCAACGGGCTCGATGACGCGCGCCACGCGCAGATGGGCGCGCGAGGAAACCACTATCGGCGGGTCGTGGGCGAGCTGCCTATGTGCTATCGGCGCATCATGGACGGGGAATCGATCGCCATCGGCGCGCACCGCTGGCGAGTGATCGCGGGGTACGGCCATGCCCCGGAGCATGCGTCGCTGTACTGCGAGGAAGCGGGGCTGGTGATCTCGGGCGACATGCTGCTGCCGCGCATCTCGACCAATGTCAGCGTCTGGCCGACCGACCCCGAAGGCGACCCGCTGGGGCACTTCCTGCGCTCGATCCGGCGCTATCGCGAGTTGCCCGCCACGACGCTCGTACTCCCCTCCCACGGGCTGCCGTTCCGGGGCGCGCATGCGCGTGTCGCGCAGCTCGAAGCGCACCACGAGGAGCGGCTGGCGCAGCTGCTGGAGGCCTGCCGCGAGGCCCCGCGCAGCGCGGCGGACGTGCTGGAGCTGCTGTTTCGCCGGAAACTCGATACGCACCAGATGTTCTTCGCCATGGGCGAGGCGATCGCGCACCTGCACTATCTGGAGCGCACCGGCGGACTGCGGCGCGCCGTTGGCGAGGACGGCGTGGCGCGCTTCGCGCCTGCCAAGGAGGAGGCGTGGCAGAGCCCAGTGACGGCGTGAGCCGCGAGGAAAGGGCGCGTGTGCTGCACGAGGTGGCGGAGCGCTCCTCGCGCATCCTCAAGGAGTTCGGGCAGAAGCACTTCGAGCAGGCGCTTTCGTCGGCGGTGAAGGACGAACTTGGCGTCGCGCGTGCTTACATGGACCTGTGGTCCCGGACGCTGATGGACCCCAGCGCGCTCGCCGCGGCCTCGATCAACTATTGGGTCGACTCGATGCGCCTGTGGCACTCAAGCTGGCTGAAGATGATGGGACAGGAGGCGCAGCCGGTCGCCGAGCCCGCCAAGGGCGACGCGCGCTTCAAGGATGCCGACTGGACCGGCAATTTCGTGTTCGACTACCTCAAGCAGTCCTACCTGATCGCGGCGCGCCACATCCATCACGCGGTGGGCAGTATCGAAGGCCTGCCCGAGGAGTCGCAGAAGAAGATCGCCTTCTTCACGCGCCAGTACGTGGACGCGCTCGCGCCGTCGAACTTCGCCGCCACCAACCCGCAGGTGCTGCGCGAGACGCTCGCCTCCGGCGGCCAGAACCTGATCAAAGGCCTGAACAACCTGCTCGCCGATATCGAGAAGGGCGAGGGGCAGTTGCGCATCAGCATGACCGACGAAAAGGCGTTCCGGCTCGGGCACAACGTGGCCACCACGCCGGGCAAGGTTGTGTTCCAGAACGCGCTGCTGCAGCTCATCCAGTACCAGCCGTCCACCTCGAGCGTGTTCCGGCGGCCGCTGCTCATCATCCCGCCGTGGATCAACAAGTACTACATCCTCGACCTGCGCCCCTCGAACAGCTTCATCAAGTGGGCGGTGGACCAGGGGCATACGGTGTTCGTGGTGTCGTGGGTGAACCCGGATGCGAAGCTCGCTGAGAAAGGCTTCGACGACTACCTCACCGAGGGCGCCCTCGCCGCGATGGATGCGGTGCTGAAGGCCACGGGCGAGGAGCGCTTGAACGTCATCGGCTATTGCCTGGGCGGGACGCTGCTTGGCACGGCACTCGCCTGGCTGGCGGCGAAGCGCGACGGCCGGGTGGCCGCGGCCACGTTCTTCGTGTCGCTGCTGGATTTCTCCCAGCCGGGGGAACTCGGCGTGTTCATCGACGAGGCGCAGGTCGAGAACCTCGAGCGGCGCATGAACGAGCGGGGCTACCTCGAAGGCTCGGAGATGGCCTCCACCTTCAACATGCTGCGCTCCAACGACCTGGTGTGGTCGTTCGTCATCAACAATTACCTGATGGGCAAGGACCCGTTCCCGTTCGACCTGCTGTACTGGAACTCGGATTCGACGCGCATGCCCGCCCGCATGCACAGCTTCTACCTGCGGAACATGTACCTTAAGAACCTGCTCGGCGTGCCCGGCGGCATCGCGCTCGCCGGGGTGAAGATGGACTTGTCGAAGGTAAAGGTGCCCGCGTACTTCATTTCCACCGCGGAGGACCACATCGCGCCCTGGAAAACCACGTATGCGGGCGCGAAGTACCTCGGCGGGCCAGTGCGCTTCGTGCTGGGAGGCTCGGGCCACATCGCGGGCATCGTCAATCCGCCGGCGGCGAACAAGTACCACTACTGGACGAACGAGGCCTTCCCGGCCACCGCGGACGAATGGCTGCACAGCGCAACGCAAGCACCGGGCTCGTGGTGGGAGGACTGGCAGCGCTGGATCGCGGCGCAGAACGGCGACGACAAGGTCCCCGCGCGCATCCCCGCCAAGGCGATCGAAGACGCGCCCGGCTCGTATGTCGCCCGTAAATAGGGACAGTCCCCATTATTCTCATTTGCAAATGAGAATAATGGGGACTGTCCCTAATTGAATGCTGAGCCGCGAAGATAACGAGCTGCTGACGCGAATCGGGCCGGGCACGGCGATGGGCGCGTTGTTCCGGCGCCACTGGCTGCCGTTCATGCTGGCCGACGCGCTGGTGGCCGACGCGCCGCCGAAGCGCTTGAAGTTG
>Ga0214471_10002318_pt1 | contig 14979 bp, 13 predicted proteins | sample RVTome_5_FD_207665 | JGI IMG/M metagenome (GOLD analysis project Ga0214471, IMG submission 207665) | Soil microbial communities from uranium-contaminated site in the Upper Colorado River Basin, Wyoming, United States - RVT142D155 | ecosystem: Environmental > Terrestrial > Soil > Contaminated >... | reverse complement strand
GGGCACGGTGGTCATAGCTCTCTTCGGATCGTTCTTCGGTCTCTTCGTCGTCGGCGAGACGATCATGGATCCCGGGGGATGGAAAGCCGTGGGGCTGATCGGGAGCTGGTTCATCCCCCTCGTCGCGATCGCCGCGCTCGCTTGGTTCAGGCCCAGCTGGGGCATCCCGATCGTGGCGGCGCTGACGGTGGCCTCGATCGCGTTGATGGGATTGCGGGTCTTCGATGAAGGCATCCGCGAGCTGGAGGACCGGATCGGACCCTTCACGACGATCGCGACGATCGCCGTCTCCGTGGCGGCGACGGCCCTGGGTCACACCAGAACGAGGGCAGCCGGGATCATCCTGCTGGCGCTGGGCTCGGCGCCGTTCCTCTTCTGGGGGATCGCGAACGTCGAAGCGCGCCTGCAGACGGCGTACCTGCTCGTGAGTTCGCCGATGCTCGTAACCGGACTCCTGTACCTGCTGTCGGACCGGGTCGCGAGACGAGCGGCGCCCCCGGGAACGGAGGAACCGGGTGAACGACCCCTGGGCAAGGCTGCCTGATCTCGGTCCGACGTTCGGAGCGCCGATGTCCGTCATGGGTCTTCTGGACACGGGCCCGACCATCGCCGATCGGGCCCCAAGGAAGGGAGCCGCTACATGGATGTGCTATCTCGAGATGATCTGGACCTGCTGGTTCAGCAGCCGCGGTCGCCATGCGTGTCGCTGTACATGCCCACCCATCGGAGCGGGGCCGAGAGTCAGCAAGACCCCATCCGCCTGAAGAACCTCATCCGCAGAGCGGAAGAGAGACTGGTCGGAACCGGGATCCGACGGCCGGATGCGAGCGAGGTTCTCCGCCCAGCCCGAGAGCTCATCGAGGAAGAGGCATTCTGGCGGCATCAGAGCGAAGGGCTTGCTCTGTTCTTGCGGACGGGGTGGTTCCGTTGCTACCGGCTCCCTCTCGCGTTCGAGGAGTTGGTCGTGGTCTCGGACCGATTCCACGTGTCCGAGCTGCTGCCCCTGCTCACCGGCGATGGCCGCTTCTTCGTCCTCGCGCTGAGCGAGAACGAGGCTCGACTGCTCTCGGGAACACGCTCCACCGTTCATCTGGTGAACGTGCCGGGCCTGCCGGCCGGCGTCAAAGACGCCCTTCGATACGACGACCCGCAGAGGGAACTCGGGTCGCATGCAGCAGGGAGAGGCGGGCCGGGAGCTCGCGCAGTCGTTCATGGACAAGGGATCGGCGCAGAAGTCCAGAAGGAGCGCCTTGGGCGCTATCTCCAAGCCGTTGACGGCGCATTGTGCCAACCCCTGCGGGAGCAGCAGGCTCCCCTGGTCCTGGCCGGGGTTGAATATGTTCGGGCGATGTACCGCGACTTCAACACCTATCCTCACCTCCTGGAGGCGGGGATCTCCGGTAGCCCTGATCGGGCGTCTTCCGAAGAGCTCCACACACGTGCATGGGCGCTTGTGGAGCCCCTGTTCGCGCGGGACAGGGACGACGCGGTGGCCGCCTATCGGGGAGCGCTCGGCACCGGACGTGCGACTGACAGCTTGGAGGAAATACTGACGGCCGCCGAAGCAGGGCGTGTCGATGTGCTGTTCGTTCCAACCGGGACCCACGTCTTGAGCGCAACCCACGGAAGCGCCGGCGTTGCCCGCGCCGACGGGGATCATGAGCTCGGTGGACCTGACCTGATCGAGCAGGCGGTCGTTCGCACGATGCTCAACGGCGGGACCGTGTACGCCGTTCCCGATGACGAGATGCCGAACCGAGCGGCGGTCGCGGCACTCTTCCGCTACTGAGGGGGTGGACGAGCACCATCTTGGTCCCGGCCGTGGAGGGTCTTCGGACCCAACCGTCTTCCGCCCGTCGGTGTGAAGGTTATGGATGAGGGGGTGGTCGCGATGGCTGCCGAGCGCGACGAGGACTTGGTCCAACGCATCCACCATCCCTGTCCGGCGTGCGGAGCCCTCGTCATGGCGCCGGAGCGCGAGGAGATCTCGTGCGGGTTCGTCTGTCCCTCATGTCGTGTCCACCTGGGGGAACGCGACGGCCACCTCCATCTCGTATGGGACCATCATGAGGCGGTCAGCGAAGAGGTCGAGCCATGAAGGTCCTCCTCGTCGAGTCCGAGGACCGGCTCCGAGACCGGCTGATCCCGTGGGTGCGTGAGGCTGGGTTCGAGGTGCTCACGTGTCCCGGCCCCCAGGGGCCGGACTTCGATTGTGCCGGCGCCAGCAGGTACGGCTGCCCACTCGGGGAGTCCGCCGACCTGATCGTCCTGGATCTCGAGCTCGAGAGCGACCTCATGCTGTGCGGGGTGGCGGCGTGGGAGCTGTTCCACTACTACCGGTACCTCGATAAGCCGGTGGTGGTGCTGACCGGGTTCGATGACGCGATCCAGCCCCTTCCCGGCGACCGGATCGCCGTGCTACGCCGTCCGCCCGATCGAGATGCGCTCGTGGAGGCGATCCGGGTACTCCTTCTGATCAAACAGCTTCACGCCTTGGGCGAGCCCGAGTCGGCCCCTGACCTCCTCGTGCCCGGTGGCCACCGGGCGCATCTCGCATCATGACCGAGCAGTGAAGCGGCGAGATCGATCGCTGCCGGGCCTTCTTCCTCAATGCATCAGCGTGATCGCGCTACCGCTGTTGGGGGTCGGGTTCCCCTCCCGCTTCACGGTTCCGCTCCAAGCGATGAGGTCCGAGCCGGACCACACGATCGCACTTCCGATCCGCGCACTGAGCGGCGAGCGGCCTACCACGATCGTCGTCCACACGTCGGAGTCGACGTCGTAGACCTGGATCCGATCCGTGCCGCAGGGAACGACGTATCGGTCTCCCAGCCATGCGGCCTGTTCGTACCCATCAACCTCGGCGCGACATCCCGAGCCGGCGCCGATCAGCCATCGCCCGCTTCCCGGCTCGTAAGACACGATCCGACCGGACGAGGTCCCTTCCGAGACCGAGAGGGCGATCCGTTCACCGGTCCAGCCGACCGGCGCGAGCGAAGACACGCTCTGTTCGTCCGCCGGTGCACGCGTGAGGTCGATCTCCTCGACATCGTCGGTCGACGGATCGTAGTCGAGGAGGACGGGCGACACCTCTGCGCACGCGGACCCCTCCTCCGGGCACAGGTACCGGGAACCAGCCAGGAAGACACGCTCTCCGTTCCAAACCGCACCGGTCGGCCTAAGCGTACCGAGCTCGTTCAATGCCGGGAGCAGGCGCCACGAACCGGCACGAGGATCGAAGGCGGCGGCGACCGGATGTGCAAAGCCGTCGCCGCTCGTGCCGCCGACGATCAGGAGCTCCGTCCCGGTCCAGACCGACACGTAACCTTCGCGAGGGCCGAGCGGGCCGTCGGGCATGCGCTGCCACGAGTCGGTCGTCGGGTCGTACACCCCGCCGGCCGAGGGACCATCCGGCGAGTTTCCCGCCCAGAACACGGCGGTCGTTCCCGTCCAGGCTGCGCCCGCGCCCGGGGCACCCAAGACGCCGGAGGGCGCGGGCGCGATCCCTCGCCACGAATCCGCCGCCGGGTCATAGGCGGCGCCGTCTCCGACCGGCTCGATGGTCCCCCGTCGAGAGACGCCACCCCACACGATCATCTCCTCGCCGGTCCACACGGCGCCGGCTCCGATGCGGCCCACGATCGGCGCCTTCGGGAGTGGCCGCCAAGACGCGACGGGCGGTTCGCCGGTGCTCGCTGTCGCCGACACGGTAGGTGGCGAAACGGTTGGCGTGGTCGAGTCCGGCGATCGATCCGAGCACGCGGCGGCGATCAGCGCGAGCGCAAGGAGGAGGGGAGTGGTCCATCTTCGAGATCGCATCGTCTTCACGCCTTCGTGATCGGCAGTGAACAGCATCCCGCGGCGCCCGGGCGCTCCCCAGGGCCACAGGCCCCGCGCGCCGAAGGACCAGCAGCGTCCTCGCCGGGTCGACCGCCTTCGGCGATCGCGGGACCGGATGACCCTGACGGGGCGGGGCTTTCGTCCCTCCCGCGCGTGCTCGGATCGATGTCCAATGACCCGAGGAGGTGATCGGAGTGGGGCGATGGGAAGGCTTCCGGCAATGTCCCGGATGCCAGATCGACTTCTCCACGGGCGAAGGCCAACGATCGTGCTCTTGGGGCGAGTGCCCGTACCTACCCGAGGCTCTCGACGTGTTCTGTCCCAACTGTCGGTTCAACTTCTTCACGATGGAGGGGAACCCTCCCTGTGAGGATCCATTGCTGTGCGAGCACGCCGTCGAGCCGATGTCGCACGTCGACGACCTCCGCAGTTGGCAGGAGATGAGCAGGGGCCCTGCATCCTAGGACTCGCTGCGCTTGCTCCTTGAAGCCCGCTGGATCGTGGTCCGGCCGGAAAGGTCCCTTCGGTGACAGGACCTTCTACCGTGGCGGAACCCGTCCGTTCCGACACATCCTGTCCTTACGGAGACCGTCGGTGTCTCCGAGGGGGTGAGTTCCGTGATCGAGGTGTGGGACGAGATCGCGGCGATGCAGCGCCGGATGGATGACGTGGTTCGCGAGTTCCTCGGACCGCGGACGCGTGCGCCGTACTCGGGACTTCCGCTCTTCATTCGGCGGCCGTTCCTTCCGGCGACCGATGTCTTCGCACGCGATGATGACGTGGTCGTGCGGCTCGAGATCCCCGGGATCGATCCGGAGAAGGACCTCTTCGTAACGCTCGAGGAGGGCCAGCTCGTGATCCGCGGCGAGCGCAAGCGCACGGAAGAGGTGGAGGACGAGGAGTACTACCGGATGGAAGCCGAGTACGGGAAGTTCGAGCGACGCCTTCCGATCCCGGAGGGCATCGACGAGAAGAAGATCGTTGCCGAGTACTCGGACGGGATCCTCGAGGTCGTCGTCCCGAAGGCCGTGAAGGCCCTCGAGGCGCCGAAGGCCAAGACCATCCCGGTCAAGTCGGCCAAGGTCCTCAAGGCCAAGGCCGCATGATCTGAGGCGACTGTCGGGCCCCCAACGACGCCGCCGGGCGTCGGCGGGGGCCCGACGACCTCAGACCGACCCCTCGTTCCTCAGGGAGCGGCTCACGGTATCGTGCGTCTGCTCGTGCGCAGGTAGACGAACCAATAGACGAGGCCGACGAGCCCGGCTCCCCCGATCACATTGCCGACGGTCGCCGCCGCGACGTTCACGATCGTCGCGCCGATGTCGAAGTCCGCCGCCTCTCCCACCGAGAGCCCCGACGCTTGAACGACCGACGCTTGTCCTTTGAGCGCGAGACCCATCGGGAGGAAGTACATGTTGGCGATGCTGTGCTCGAACCCCGCGGCGACGAAGGCCGTGATCGGGAACACGATCGCCAGGACCTTGTCCGTGAGACTCCGGCCGGCGCTCGCGAGCCAGACCGCGAGACAGACGAGCGCGTTCGCCAGGATCCCCCGAAAGACGACGGCGGTGAACGGGAGCGACGCCTTAGCGGCGGCGATCGACAGCGCCGTGCCGCCGACGCCCGCGTCCGCCTGCCTCCACCAATCGGCGAGGTACAACATCACGACGATCGAGAGCGCACCGACGAGGTTGCCCACGTAGACGATCGCCCAGTTCCGGAGGAGCCGCGACAACGGGATGTGCCGGCTCACCCAGCTCATCGTGATGAGATTGTTCCCCGTGAACAGCTCGGCGCCGGCGACAACGACCAGGATCAGGCCGAGCGAGAAAGCTACGCCCGAGAGCAGCTTGGTGCCGCCGTAGCCGAAGGTCGATCCCGTCGAAACGACCGTTGAGAGCACGGCGCCGAGCGCGATGAACGCGCCGGCGAGCACGCCGAGCACGAAGGTCGTGAGGAACGACGCGTTCGCCTTCGCCACGCCGCGCTCCTCCACCAGCCGCGCGATCTCTGCCGGCGCGAGGCTGTCCACCCCCGTCATCGGATGCACCCCGGCCGTCATCCTCAGGTTCTCCGGCCATGCGGACCCGGTCGCGGGTTCGGATCGTCCATCGCTGGAGCCGGTATCAGCCCTGCGCGCCCGGAGTGGTGGTGTGACGAGTGAGGTACACGGCCGCTTCGGCGCGGCGGGCGACCTCGAGCTTGGAGAGGATGCTCGAGACGTAGTTCTTGACGGTCTTCTCCGCCAGGTGGAGCTCGTCGCCGATCTCCCGGTTCGTCTTTCCGTCGGCGATGCCGTTCAGGATCCGCTCCTCTTGGGGGGACAGGCGTGCGAGTTTCTCGTCCGACACCAGATGCTTGCCCTTTCGGAGCCGGTCGAGCACGGCGCTCGTGACCGCGGGGTCGAGCAGGCTCTCACCTTTGCCGACCGTGCGGATCGCCCGGACCAGCTCGCCGCCTCTGACCTGCTTCAGGACGTATCCGGCGGCGCCGGCCATGATCGACGCGAAGAGCGCTTCGTCGTCCGCGAAGGACGTCAGCATGACGACGGCGATCTTGGGGTGTTTGGCCCGGATCTCGCGGGTCGCCTCGATCCCGCTCCCGTCGGCGAGCCGGACATCCATCACGACGACGTCCGGACGCGCGCGGTCCGCCTCCTCGACCGCCTCGCGGACAGTGCCGGCCTCGGCCGTCACGATGATGTCGTCGGTCGCCTGCAGGAGCGCGCGCACGCCGCTCCGCACCACCTCGTGGTCGTCGACCAAGAGGACCCGCAGCGGAGGTCGCCTCTGGGTATCCTCGCCCATCTCCCGGGCATCCTACCCGGCACTCGTCGCCCGGACGCGGGTCGCCACGACAGCTCCGACCCGGTCGAGGAAGTCCTTGATCGTCGCCTCGGCGACGCGGTGGAGCAAAGCGCGATCAAGGACACGGCCGAGCGCGCCGAGTGGCGGCCGGTACCGGGCGCTGATGGACAGCTGCGTCCGGCTGGGGCCGATGCCGGCCACTTCGAGATCGGCTTCGAGCGCCGGCAAGAGCCGTCCCCCTCCCGTCGGCTTCCACGAGATGGGAAGTCTGGTCTGTCCGGGCGCGCGGTACGACGGGCCGACGGAGATCTCGACCTCCCTGTCGAGCCGCCGCTCTTCGGAGACCGCGAAGCCGACCTCCGCGAGCAGGAGCTCGCCGGCATCGCCGGCCTCGCGCGCGAGACCGGGCACCCAGCTCGAGGGGTCGGCGAGCAACGCCGCCTCGACCTTCTCGAACGGATCGCCCAGATCCATGAAATAGCGGACGAACATGGATCCACCATGCGGCAGGCCGGCGCCGGCGCGGAGGGCCGAACGGCCCGGCGATCGTCGGCCGGATGGCCGGTGGCCCACCACGGCACGCGAGCGATAGTCGGGCCCATGAACACCGAGCGTGAGCCAGGCACGGTGCTCCTCGTCGACGCAGACGCCGACGAGCGGAACCGACTGGGCTCGTGGCTCGAGGAGGACGGATTCAATGTCATCACGTGCACCGGTCCCACGGAGCCCGATTACACGTGCATCGGGGCGCGGGCCGGTGCCTGTCCGCTCGCCGATGCGGCTTCGGTCGTGGTGCTCGACATGAGCACCGAGAGCGAGCTCGTGATGGAGGGTACGGCTGCCGAGGAACTCCTTGGTCTGTACCTGTTCTCGGGCGCAAGGGTCGTGGCTCTGGGCTCGCACCCGGGCGAGGAGATCAACGGGGAACTGCTCCGTCGTCACCGCCATCCCGGACGCGACGAACTCCTGAGCGCCGTCCACACCCTCGCCGGATCCCAGACTCCTTCCAAGTCACCGGCGGGGATCGACCCGGCGTCGGACGCGCCGGGAACGGAACATCGTCCGCTGTGAACGCCCATAGGGACCCATCCAATGAGGACCGTCCATGAGAAACCACGCTCGCCGGGCCGAGGTCTTGGTTGCGGCGTTCGTCCTGGTGTTCGCCGCCGCCGCGTGCACCGGCGGCGATGACGGGACGCCCACTCGAGCCGAGGCGAGCGAAGGCTCCGCCGAGTTTGAGATGACGCTCACCGAGTTCGCGATCTCGCCCGAGCAGATCCACGCGCCGACGGGCCTGACCCTGGTCTTCAACGTCACGAACGAGGGCTCGGTTGCCCACACGTTCGCCATCGACACGGGCGAGGGCGTGGAGGAGACACCGCTACTCGATGTCGGCGAGAGCGCGGTGCTGGATGTTCAAGCGCTCGAAGTCGGCGACTACCGGACCTTCTGCACGGTTGCCGGTCACGCGGATGCCGGGATGGCCGGCTCGCTGATGGTGACGGCGGCCTCCGACGCGACCGGTTCCGTGGGCACTTCCCTAGGCGGAGCGACCACGGACGACGACGTGACGGTGCAGGAGATGCTCGAGGGCCACGAGGCCGGCGTCCTCGCGTTCCCGGCCGAGACCGAGGCTCAGGGCAACCAGCCGCTCGAACCCACGATCGAGGACGGCACGAAGGTCTTCACGCTCGTCGCGCAGGAGCTCTCGTGGGAGACCGAGCCGGGCCTGTTCGTGGAGGCGATGGGCTACAACGGACAGGTTCCGGGGCCGGAGCTCCGGGTCGATCCGGGCGACCGGGTTCGCATCATCCTTCGGAACGAGATGTCGCAGCCCACGGTGCTGCACATGCATGGCCTCTCGGTTCCGAACGAGATGGACGGCGTGCCCTACATCACCCAGGACCCGATCATGCCGGGCGGCTTCTTCACGTACGAGTGGGAGGTCACAGATCCGCCGGGGATGTACGTGTACCACTCGCACTTCAACTCAGCTGAGCAGGTTGGCAAGGGCCTGTATGGCGCCTTCTACGTCGAGCCGAAGCGTGGTGACTGGAGCTCGATGTACGGCGAGCGCATCGACGTCGAGAGCACCCTGTTCCTCGGCGACGGCCCCACCGGCTACGTCCTGAACGGTAAGGGCTTCCCGGCCACCCAGCCCATCGTCGCCGAGCTGGGCGACACGGTCTTGATCCACCTCGCCAACGACGGGGCGCAGATCCACCCGATGCACCTGCACGGGTTCCACTTCGAGGTGGTGGCGGAGGACGGCTTCGTGCTCGAACAGCGGTATATGGCCGACACCCTCATGGTCGCGCCGGGTCAGCGATTCGACATCCTGGTCCATGCGGACGCCCCGGGCGTGTGGGCGTTTCACTGTCACATCCTGCCGCACGTCGAGGGACCACATGGCATGTTTGGGATGGTGACCGCCCTGGTCGTCCAGTAGGGCCAGAAGTCCGTGAGCTAGAGCGGCAGTTCGATCCGCACCGTGGTCCCCCCGGCCGGGGCACTCTCGATCCGTGCCGACCCGCCGATCCCCGCAGCCCGCTGCTCGAGGTTCGACAAACCCTCGCCGCGGTGAGCGACGGCTGGGTCGAAACCCTTGCCGTCGTCATCGATCTCCAGCACGGCGCGGCCGTCCTCCTGCCGGAGTGAGAGCCGGCATGTCTTGGCCTCGGCGTGGCGACCGATGTTGGAGAGCGCCTCACGTGCGAGCTGGATCAGCTCTCCCGCGTGCGATGTGACGAGCGAGGCCACCTCCTCGTCCACCTCGGCGATCGCGATCACCCCCGTCTTGCCCTGGAACTCCTCCGCGAGGAGCCGGAGCGCCTGCCCCAGCTGCCGGTCGGCGAGGATCCCGGGCCGCAAGCCGAAGATGTAGTTGCGGAGGTCGCGGATCACGCGATCGACCTCGCTCACCGCCTCCTCGATCCGCCGGGCGAGGTCCTCGTCGCCGCTCATCATCGCCGTGCCCTGCAAGCCCATGCCCACCGCGAACAGCGCCTGGATGACGCCGTCGTGGAGCTCCTTCGCGATCCGCTCGCGATCCTCCAAGACGGCGAGGCGCTGGATCGTCCCCTGGGCGCGCGCGTATTCGAGCGCGAGCGCCGCCTGTCCTCCGCCGAACGCCTCGAGGAGATGCACGGCCTCCTTGGAGAAGGGCTTGCCTCCATGACGGTTCGCAACGGCGAGTGTGCCGAACGCACCGCGCTCGCCGCCGAGCGGAACGAACACGGCTGGACCCATGTCACCCAGCTCCACGATGGGTTGGTGCGGGGCGTCGGCGACGGAGACGTCCTCGTACACCTCCGGTCGCCCAGACCGTACGACGTTCCCCGAGACGGAGCCGTCGCTCGGGAAATGACGTCCGGTGAGCGCTTCGGCGTGCTCTCCGTCCGCGACGCGGATCACCAGGCCTTTCCCGTCGGGATCGGGCATGGCGACCGTCGCGAGATCGGCCTCGACGAGCTCGCGGGCACGTAACGCGATCAGGACGAGGACCTCGTCCGGCCCCGTCCCCGACAGAACGGCGTTCGTGATCTCGCGGACTGCATCCAGCCAGCGCTCGCGACGCTTCGTGTCTTCGTAGAGCCGAGCGTTCTCGATCGCGACGCCGGCCTGCGAAGCGAGCACGAGGACCGCCTGTTCGTCCTCGACGGTGAATTCCGGTGCGCCCTGCTTCTCGGTCAGGTAGATGTCGCCGAAGACCTCGCCGCGCGCGACGATCGCGGCTCCGAGGAAGGACCGCATCACCGGGTGGTGCGGAGGGAACCCGTGGCGACGAGGATCCTCGTTGATGTCCCGGATCCGGACGGGCGTTCGATCCGTCCCTCGATGGATCAGGACACCGAGGATCCCGTGCCCGACAGGAAGACCGCCGATGGCCTCACTTTGCTCGGGGGTGATCCCGGTCGTGATGAAGTCGGTGAGCCGGCCTTCCTCGATCACGCCGAGCGCTCCGTACCTCGCGTCGGTGATCTCCACCGCGAGCTCGATGATGCGCTGCAGCACCGCGGGTAGTGAGAGCTCCGACGCCAGGACGAGACCGGCTCGGATCAGCTCGTCGCGTCGATCCACGCGTCTAGCGTAGTCCGCGTGGATCAGGCCGACGGATCGGGCACACCCGCTTCGGAACCTTGCCGGTGAGCGTGCAGACGAAACGCATGACCTTGTGCCCAGCGTCGGCGGTTGGCTCGAACCGCCCTGCCCCCCCGATGCGGCACGCGCGGCATCAGTGGGCTCGATGGGTTCACAGATCTGGTGTCCGGATCAATCTGACCATGCACGTCCTTGAGTGCGGTGCGGTTCTCGCGGTCGTGTTCGTGCTGCCCACGACTGGATCACGCGTTCGCTTTGACGCGGGAACGAGCTGGCAGATCCCGTGGCCGAGGCCGTCCTGATGGACTCGGCCGATCATCTGCATCCCGGTTGGCGCGCCCGGAGGGAATCGAACCCCCAACCTCCTGGTCCGTAGCCAGACGCTCTATCCGTTGAGCTACGGGCGCTCTGAGAAAGCATACTGGCTGGTCCTCGGCCCTCGGATGTCATGGTAGATCGGAGGATCGGCTTAGGCCGCGGGCAACCAGAACTCGACGGTCGTCCCCTCGCCGGGCGCACTCCTGATCTCGAACCGTCCACCCGCGAGCTCCACGCGCTCACGCATGGCAGGCACACCGAGGTGACCCGGCTGGTACTCGGCCATGTCGACGAGCATGAAGCCCCTTCCGTCATCGATGACCGTGCACAGGACTCCGTCCTCGTGACCCTGGATCGTCACCTTGACCATCGTCGCGGCCGCATGCTTGCGGACGTTCGACAGGCCTTCCAGCACGATCCGATAGGCAACCGTCCTCATGTCCTGCGACAACGTCTCGGTCAACCGGTCCTCGAGGCTGAACCGGGTCTCGCCTTCGTCGTTGGCATACGCGATGTATTCACCCAACGCCGCCCCCAAGCCTTCGGTCTCGAGCGAGCGTGGCTGGAGCTCGAAGAGCATGCGACGGAGGCGCGAGATGGTCGTGTCGACGAGTGTCTGCGCCTTCGAATGGATCTCGAGGTGCTTGGGATCCGTCAGCTGTTCTCCCAGCATGCCGAGGCGGATCGAAGCCGCGAACAGCTGCTGGACCGGATCGTCGTGGATCTCACCGGCCATACGCAAACGCTCCTCCTCCTGCGCCGAGATCAGCCGGGAGAGCAGATGCCGGCGCGTGCGGTCGGTCTCGCGGAGCTGATCGATGGTGTCGCGCAGCTTGTCCTCGGCTTGCTTGCGTTCGGTGATGTCGCGGTTGACGCCGACAGAACCCAGCACGTCTCCACGTTCGTCCCGCAGCGGGACGACGACGAGCTCGGAGACGCGTTGGGTGCCGTCCTTCCGGTTGATCGTGACTTCTCCGAAGAACCGACCTTCCCGCTCCATGCCTTCCGCGATGGCTCGGCGTAAGGTGGCTTCCTGTCCCGCGTCGCCCCCTCCCAGGAACTCCGGTTGGTGGCCCAGGACCTCCTCCGTCGTGTAGCCGGTGAGCTCCTCGGCCGCGGGGTTCATGGCCACGATGCGATCCTCGAGATCGAACGTGATGATGCCGTCGTGGATGTTCTCGACGATGAGGGCCTGCCGGCGAAGCTCCTGCTCGCCACGGCGAGCGGCGCGCCTCACCTCTGCTTCGCGCAGCTCCCGCTGCAACGCCGGGACGAGACGATGGAGGTTGTCCTTGACGATGTAGTCATGGGCGCCCGCCCGCATCGCGTCGACCACGTGCTCCTCGCCCATCGACCCCGACACCACGATGATCACGCCCTCGAACGCCGACTCGTTGACCACCTCGATCGCACGCTTGGCCGACAGGCGTGGCATGACCCAGTCGCACACCACGACGTCCCATGGCGCATCCTGAAGGGCATCGATCAGCTCGACCTCGGACTCCAGGCGCCGGTGGACGGGATCGAAGCCGGCGCGCGCCAGCTCTCGTAGCAGGAGCTCGGCATCCTCCGGCGAGTCGTCCACGATCAGAACGCGCAGCTCGCCGAGTGACATCCGGCTAGGTCCCCGGTGCCGGCTCGTTCAGGAGCAGCCAGTACATCCCGAGCTGCTGCATCACCTCGACGAACTTGTTGAAGTCAACGGGCTTGCGGATATAGCTGTTCGCCCCCAGCTCGTAGGCGGAGATGAGGTCCTCCTCTTCGACGGAGGAGGTGAGCACGACGACCGGGAACAGCTTCGTCCGCTGATGCTCTCGGATCGACTTCAGGACCTCGAGGCCTCCACGCTTCGGAAGCTTCAGGTCCAGCAGGATCATGGCGGGTGCGAGCTGGCGCTCGCCGAAGAGCAGGACCTCCGCCTCGACACCGTCCCTGGCGACGACGACCTCGTTCTCGAGGCGATGTCGTCGAAACGCCCGGAGCGTCAGCTCGATGTCGTCCGGGTTGTCCTCCACCAGCAGGATCGGGCCCTCTCTCATCGGTTCTCGTCTCCCAGCGTGAAGGAGAAGGTCGCGCCCCGGTCCACGGCACCCTCCGCCCGGATCCGGCCGCCGTGGCGACGGACGATCCGCTCGGCCGTCGCGAGCCCGATGCCCGAGCCCCCGAAATCCTCGGGCGCGTGGAGCCGCTGGAACGGCGTGAACAGCTTGTCGGCGTACCGGACGTCGAACCCGACCCCTTCATCGCGGACGAAGAACTCTCGGTCTCCGTTCGCGTCGGACATACCGAACTCGATCCGCGCCCCCGGGCGGGGCGCCGTGAACTTCCAGGCGTTGGACAAGAGGTTCGTGACGAGGATGCGCAGGAGGCCGGAGTCTCCACGGGCGGAGATGCCCGGTTGGACGACCGTGGTCACGATCCGGTTGGGATCCTCTTCGCGGAGGGTGGCCAGTGTCTCCTCGACCAGCGCGCTGAGGTCGACGTCTTGGGCCTCGAATGTCGAGCGCACGAGCCGGGACAGTTCCAGCAGCGCATCGATCATGCCGCTCATCCGCTGGACGTTCCTGCGGACACGCTCTAGATACGCCTGTCCGCCTTCCTCCAGCGTAGCCCCGTGGTCTTCGAGCAGGGCCTGGCTGAACCCGTCGATCGCGCGGAGGGGAGCGCGCAGGTCGTGGGCGACGGCGTAGCTGAAGGATTGGAGCTCCCGATAGGCCTCTTGAAGCTCGGCCGTTGCGTGCTCGGCCTGGGCGCGCGCGCGCCGAGTCTCGTTCTCTTGCTCCTTCCGCTCCGTGATGTCCCGGATGGCTCCGAGCGCCACGATCCCCTCGGGGGTCTCGATCCAGCTGAGGCTGATCTCGGCGGGGAACTCGGTCGCGTCCGAGCGCAGGCCCGCGAGGTCCAGCCCCACGCCCATCGGCCGCACGCGTGGCTCGTGGAAGTAGCTATCACGGTGCTGCGGGTGGACCTCTTTCGCGCGGTCCGGGATGAGCATCTCCAGCCGCTCGCCGATCAGCTCACCACGCGAGTAGCCGAAGACGGTCTCCGTCTGCGAGTTCGCCATGACGATGACCCCGTCACGCGAAACGCCGACCATCGCGTCGGGTGCGGCGTCGAGCATCGCCTGGAACGTCGCCTCCGCGCTCTTGCGAGCGCTGAGATCGCGGATCGCTGCCAGCGCCACGATCCCCCGGTCGGTCTGGATGGAGCTGAGACTGATCTCCGCCGGGAACTCGGTGCCGTCGGAGCGCCGCGCGGCGAGGTCGAGGCCCACGCCCATCGGACGCGTCCGCGGTTCGGCGAAGTAGCGCGTGCGATGGGCGGGATGGACGTCGAGCAAGCGTTCCGGGACGAGGACCTCGACACGCTCCCCCAGCAGCGCGTTACGTTCGTAGCCGAACAGCGCTTCACACTGGCTGTTGGCCATGACGACGGTGCCGCTGCCATCCACGACGACCATGGCGTCGGGCGCGGCATCGAGCAACGCCTGGAGCGGAGCTTCCGCCGTCGTGGTCTGGTCTGCGTCCTCGTTCCGACTGGTCACGGTCCACCGCGCTCTGTGCCGCTCGCCAAGGAGGGGCCTCGCCTTCCAGCGGAAGAGAGCCACTGGGTCCCGGTTTGCATAGTCGAACATGTTGTGTCGTCGGTCAACAACGGCCGGTGGCGGTGAGATCAGTGCCTGGACGCTCGATCGGCGGGATGCTTCACGACCCGAGGCCAACCGCCCCGACCAGGCCGGGGTACCCAGCGAAGGGATGATCTCGAAGGGTAAGAGGGGAACGATGTCTCGGGACACGTGTGAACGATGTCCCGAGACATCACATGGCGGAGACGGGAGGATTCGAACCTCCGAGGGAGTTTTATCCCCCTAACCGCTTAGCAGGCGGCTGCTTTCGGCCACTCAGCCACGTCT
>Ga0214471_10002317_pt1 | contig 14979 bp, 13 predicted proteins | sample RVTome_5_FD_207665 | JGI IMG/M metagenome (GOLD analysis project Ga0214471, IMG submission 207665) | Soil microbial communities from uranium-contaminated site in the Upper Colorado River Basin, Wyoming, United States - RVT142D155 | ecosystem: Environmental > Terrestrial > Soil > Contaminated >... | reverse complement strand
CGCTCCTGACGGCGGCGGCGGCGGCGGCGTCGATGTCGGCCGTCTCGTCGACGACGATGGCGTCCTTGCCCCCCATCTCCACGTACGCCCGTTTCAGCCAGCGCTGGCCCGGACGAACCTTGGCGGCCGACTCGGCGATGTGCAGCCCGACCTCCTTCGACCCTGTGAAGTTGATGAACCGGGTTCGCGGGCTGTCGACGAGGGCGTCCCCGACGACGGATCCCGCCCCCGGCACGAAGTTGACGACCCCGTCGGGCACGCCGGCCTCGGCGACCGCCTCCATGAACAGGGCGCCCATCATCGGGGTGTTCGACGCCGGCTTGAGGACGACGGTGTTGCCGGCGGCCACGGGGCCGACGGTCATGCCGACCAGGATGGCGAGTGGGAAGTTCCACGGCGGGATGGCGACCCCGGCGCCGATCGGTGTCAGGAATGACTCGTTGCTCTCGCCCGGGTAGTCGTACGTCGGCACCGACCGGGCCATGTCGACGGCCTGGTGGGCGTAGTAGCGGCAGAAGTCGATGGCCTCGGCGACGTCGGCCTCGGCTTCGGGCCAGTTCTTGCCCGCTTCGTATGTCATCCACGCCGAGAACTCGTACTTGCGGGCGGCGATTGCATCGCCCACGGCATGGACGAGCTCGGCCCGCCGCTCTGCGGGCGATGCGCCCCAAGAGGCGAACGCTTCCCAGGATGCGTCGAGCGCCCTGGCGGCGATCTCCGGCGTTGCGGACCCCGCCACCGCCACGATCCTCTCCGGCTGCGACGGGTCGACGCTCACGATGTGGTCGGCCGTTGCGACCGGCTCCCCCGAGATGATCACCGGCGCCTCGGCGCCGAGCGCTTCTCCGACGCCTGCGAGCGCCAGCTCGTAGGCCGCCTTGGCGGCGCGATCCGAGAAGTCGGAATATGGCTCGATCAGGTACGGTCTCATCGCAACTCTCCTCGGAGACTCTCCGCGAGGCTACGCCACCGCAGGAACATCGGTGCCACGCCGCCCGCTCGAGCACCGAGGTGAGAAATATGCTTGATAGGAGATGAAGGCCTGCCGATAGCGAACACTGTGAAACCACGCGTCCTCGTCATCGAAGACTCAGCCAGCGTCCGGAGACTCATCGAGGTGTGCCTGCGGGCGCTCGACATCGACCTCGGTGCAGCCGAGGACGGCATCCAAGGCCTCGAGGATGCCCGCCATTACATCCCGGACGTGATCGTCCTCGACGTCGGGCTTCCGGGCATGGATGGCTGGGAAGTGCTTCGTCACCTGCGCGCCGACGACTCGACTCGGGGGATCAGGGTGCTCGTGCTGACGGCGCACGCCCAGCCGGAGGTCGCCGAGCAGGCGGCCCAAGGAGGCGCCGACGACTTCATGACGAAGCCGTTCCGACCGATCGAGCTGCGCGAGCGCATCGAGAAGCTCATCGTCAGCTGATGGCGGTGCCGTCCCTCAGGACGCGCATCATCTCCTCGTCCGACACCTGATGGAAGTCGGTGTACCACTCGCCGACCGCCCGCAACTCTCGCGGCCGCTCGAGCGCGACGACGTGATCTGCCTCGTCTGCGAGCATCCGCAGCGTCTCGGGGGCGCCGACGGGGACGGCGATGACCAGCGTGGCCGGGCTCTCCGATCTCGCCCAGCGTGCCAGGGCCACGATGGTCGCACCGGTGGCGACCCCGTCGTCGACCAAGGCGACCGTCTCGCCGCGGAGATGGGGAACGGCTCGCCCCTCCCGGTAGGCAGCGGCTCTCCTGGTCAGCTCGCGGCGGGCGCCCTCCGTTGCCACGGCGACCTCGGGGGCGCCGAGGCGCAGTCGACGGATGAGATCGTGGTTCAGCAGCGGGCTCCCGTTCTCGGCGACCGCCCCGATCGCCAGCTCCGGTTGGTGCGGAGCCCCGATCTTGCGAACCACCGCCACGTCGAGCCGGGCGCCGAGCCGGCTCGCCACCGGGGCGGCGACGAGGACGCCGCCGCGGGCTGCCCCGAGCACCAGCCCGCCGTCCGACCAGTCGAGGCCGAGGGCGGCGACGGCCTTGGCCAGCCGCTGCCCGGCGTCTTGCCTGTCGACGAACGCCATGTGGGTCGAGGGTAACGGTGTACGCTCGGAGCCGATGCGACACGTCGTTCTCGTCGCCAACCCCTCGGCCTCGGGCTTCACCGGAGGCCGCTTCCGCGCCGTGATGGCCGCACTCTCCGAGCGGTTCTCCGTGACGGCCGCCTGGCCAACCAGCCCAAGCGAAGCGCGCCGCGAGGCGGTCGGCGCCGCCCAGTCCGGAGCGTACGCGGTGATCGCGATGGGAGGCGACGGCGTGGCGCACCATGTCGCCAACGGGCTGGTTCACACCTCGACCGCCCTCGGGCTCGTCCCGGCGGGCACGACGAACGTCTTCGCCAAGATCCTCGACATCCCGGCCAAGCCGGCGGCGGCGGCCAAGGCGATCGGCGAGTACGAACCGAAGCCGGTCACCCTCGCCCACGTCGTCGCAGAGACGGTGAAGGGCGTGTCATCGGCGTACGCCCTGTTCGCCCTCGGGGTCGGCTTCGATGCCGACGTCGTCGAGGCAGCCGAGCGCCGCCCCGAGAGCAAGCAGAGCTTCGGAGCCGCCCACTTCGCATCAACCGCCGTCGGGATGCTCGTGAGGCGCTACCGCAACATGCCGGCCAACCTCCGTGTCGAGTGCGTCGGCACGAGGACGGACGCGGTTGCGGTGATGGTGCAGATCCACCAGGTGTACACGTACTTCGGGAGGATCCCGCTCCGTCTCGGACCCGCTCCGCGGCGCGGCCTCGTCGCATGCGCCATCGAGTCGGTCGGCGCCGCAACCGGGGCATCGATCGTGGCCAGGGCGGTCGTCAGCCGATCGTTGTCCAATGCGCCTGGGTGCACCGTGTTCCCGGAGCTCGACAAGATGCTCATCGACGCCGACCCCCCGAGCCCGCTCCAAGCCGACGGCGAGCTACTCGGATACGGAACCGCATTCGAGATCACCCCGGCCTCCGGAGCGCTGCTCGTCCTCTCGCCGTGACGGTGAGGCGTCCGCAGGGTCGGCACCATGTCACAGGTGGGACGACACCTCGGTAGCGCCGACTGCGGCGTACGTGATCGTCGCTCCGAGCCGGGCCCGCCGCCACAGCACCTCCCGGATCTCAGAGCCGACTCGCTGTTCGAGTATCGACGCGGCGGCCTCGGCGGACTGGCGCTGCGTCGTCAGCTTGACGCGCTTGCCCCTCCTGGCAGGCGAGCGCTCGACGGCTGCGCTCCCGGCCAGGTCGATCGTGATCTCGATCGTCTCCCTGTCGAGCCGGGATCGCAGATCGGCTCCACAGGCTGGACCGACCTCCACCGAGATGGCGGCCACCAGGTCCTCGATGCGGCACAGGGCGTCCTCACGGGCGGCCGGTCCCGAGCCCGGCAGCAGCTCCTGGGCGGACGTCGTCCGTGCTCGATCCCACCGTGACACGAAGTCGATCGATGGGCCGTCCCACATCTGCGGCTCCTCGGCGAGCGATCGCAGCACGAGCTTGGCGTCTGCAACCATCTTCGAGAGGGTGACGCGCTTGGTGTCGAGTTGCTCGGCGAGGAACTCGGTGACCCGGCCGACGTCACGCGGCGGATGGTCGATCGGGTTCGCCGAGAAGGCGAAGACCTCGGGCCGGCGGAAGCCGTCGTGCTCGAGCGCCACGATCAGGTCGGCGCGGATCTCGTCGAGATCCGCCGGCGACACCATGTCGATCTTGTTGAGCCCGAACACGAACTGGTCGCGAAACTCGACCAGCGGCTCCAAGAACTCCTCGTGGATGACGCGGTCCCGGTACTTCTCGGGGTCGAACACCCACATCACGAGGTCGACGCGCGGCAACAGCTCCTCGACCGTCCTGCGGTGCCACTCCTCGACGGAGTCCATGTCCGGCAGGTCGATGATCGCCAGCTCCGGCATCACCGACTGCTCGTGCATCTCCGTGACACCCAGGTCGAGCAGCATCTCGATCACCCCCGGATCCGGGTTCTGCGGGATCCACGCCAGAGGGCGATCGGTGTGGGGTCGAAGGTGGCTCACGGATGCGATCGAGTCACCGGCGATGGCGTTGAGGAGGCTCGACTTGCCGCTCCCCGTCCCTCCGGCCAGCGCCAGCAGGACGGTCTCGCCGAGGTAGCCACGCCTGATCCGCAGGTCACGCATGCGATCGAGAAGCTGGATCCGGCGCTCGTCCGACACGACCCCCCGCGAGCGGGCGATCGCCAGGTCGACGGCGTCGAGCACTTCGTCGACCCTACGCATCGACTTCCTCGTGCACCGCTTCAGGGACGACGATCACGTCGGGGTCGGGGAGCGCCGCCAGGGACCCCGGCTCGATCGCCACGATGCGCTCCAGCACGCCGAGCTCGGCCATCAGCCCTTCCGGCGCCGCCTGACCGAGTGACGACTCGAATCGGGCGGCGTCTGCCAGCAATGCTCCCGCCAGAGTCTCGGCGAGACCGTGCCGGGCGGTGGCGACGACCTCACTCGACCGATCGCCAACTGCCCGCAGCCCCTTCACCTCGCGCCGCGGGTCGAGCACCATGGGCCACAGTCGGCGCACGATGCGCCGCTTGCCCCGCTCCGAGAGGTGACCGCGGCGCGCCATCGACGATGCCAGCGAGCCGAGCGAGGCCCCCCACCGCTCCAAGGCCTGCTGGGTGTCATAGGTGGTGTCGTGGGCGTGCCGCCACAGCCCCTGACCCCCGGTGGCGAGCAGCACACCCCCGACGGCGTCCTCGAACCACGCCGACGCGGCGTCTTGGGCGGCGACACCGGCTCGTCGCGTGACGATGCCCGTCAGGTCGACGGCGGCCTGCGACCACGTGTCGAGCTCGGCGAGCTCGGCGAACACCCCGGACGCCAGCTCTCGTTCGATCCGCTCGATCTGGTCGGCATAGGACGACTCTGCGTGGCCGAGCAGCTGCTCGATGTGCCGCTGCTCGGCGCTGAATGCCTTCGACAATGAGTGAAGTCTTCGTCCGAGTGCCTGGCCGGTCGCCACCGCCACCCGATCGAGCAGCGAGGCCCGCAGGTCGGGATCGGAGAGCTCACTCAACTCCTTGCGGAGCAGCGACACGCTGTGCGGTTCGAGCCCCATGTGCCATGCCGAAACGTCGCCCTCGACGATGCCGAACAGGTACGAGGGGTCTGCGTCGTCCAGCAGGCCCGCCTCGGCCAGGCGCCTGGCGAAATCTGCCTTGAGGTCGTCCTGGAGCTCGGGACTCGCCGGCAGCCTGTTGAGCACGAACAGCAGGGGCAGCCCCCTGTCCCTGGCCCCGTGGATGACGTCCCACCCGGCGGCGTCGGCGTAGCGCGCCGCCGATGTCACGAACACACAAAGGTCGGCGAAGGCGAGCACGTCTCCGGCGGCGGTGACCTCCTCCCCGGGCCCGAGGTCGAGGGGCGGCGTGTCGACGACGGTGAGGTTGCGGGTCAGCTCGTCCGCCCCGACCACCAACTCGACGTTGTTCCGCTGTCTCGCCTTGAGCAGCGCCACCAGCTTGGCGGCGTACACCTCGGCGTGGTCCTGATGACCCCAGATGATCGGTGTCGTCGTGGCCGGCCTGCGGGCCGCCGTTTTCGATATGAGGTCTTGGGCGAGTGAGTTCACCAGGGTCGACTTCCCGACGCCGGATGCTCCGACGACGGCGGCGACGACCGGGGCCTGCGGATCGTCGAGGCGCGGCAACAGGTAGTCCTCGACCACGGCGACGATGCTCTGCCGCTCGCGGTCGAGCGCGTCCCGGTCGGGGGTCGGCAGCTTGAACGTCACGTCGTCGAGCAGTTCTGCGACCCGCTCGAGACCAGCCCGGATCCGGGCGCGCGAGCTTTCTACGCCCTCCACGACTTGATTACACCACATGTCCATGCGGTCCCCACCGGAATCGGCTCATCGTTGACCCGTTCCGAGCCGAGCAGGGGAGGCCGGCGGGGCGGCGTCGATCTCAAACCGGGACGAACAGGTCAGACGCCGGCGGGGCCGCCCCTTCGTCGGCGGCGAGGAGCTCGAAGTCCTCCCACGGATACACCTCGGCGATCAGTCCGGACGGCACGGCGAACCAATGGCCCTCCGGATCGACCTGGGTTCGGTGTGCTCGGAGCGCCTCCCGAGCCCGCTCGATCATCCCGGAGACGTCGACGCGATAGATGGGCTTGCCGTCGTCGTCGAGGCCGACGAACCGCTCGAGCCGGTCTCCGTACGGCGACTCGAGCCCGCGGTCGATCATCGCCTCGTGGAGGGCGAGCAATCTGCTCTTGGTGAACGTCGGTGCGTAGAGGCGTGCGATACGCCACGGCTCCCCGGCCGCCGGGAACCTGACAGGGTCCGCGGCGGCCTCGACGAGCGCAACGGAGAGCGCATGGACCCGCAGGTGGTCGGGGTGTGGGTACCGCTCGTGGGCGTCGTACCCGAAGACGATGGACGGCCGCTCGCGACGCACGATGGCTACGAGGCGCTCCAGCACCTCATCGAACGGTGCATTGGCGAATGCCTCGGGATGGGAATTGTGATCCGTATCCGGCATCCCGGAGTCGCGATACCCGAGCTTGACCACCTCGTCGTACCCGATGATCTTGGCGGCGAGATCGAGCTCCTCACCGCGCACCTCGGCCAGCCGTGCCGCCACCTCCGGATGATCCATCGCCGGATTGAGGATGTCTCCCGCCTCGCCTCCGGTCGCCGTGACCAGCACACACCGAAACCCGGCCTCGGCAAGGCGCGCGACCGCTCCCGCCCCCTTGGAGCTCTCGTCGTCAGGATGCGCATGGATGGCAACCAAGGTCCTCATTGCCCGGGAGCGTATCAGCGCTCCCCGGAACGGCAGCCGCAGGCTGCCCGGACAATCTGGCGCGACATCACTCCCAGATCGCGGCGGCGCTCGTCCCCTCCTCGCAGGTGGCCAGGATGGGGCAGAATCGACACCAGCCCCCTGCGATCCGGTCGATCCAGCCGTCGGCGGCAAGCGCCGTGCGTTGCCTCGACACCATGTCGGCGACGGACGCAGCCGTTCGCTCGACGTCATGCCTGGTCGGCCGCTCGGCATGCCGCTCGCCGGTTGCGACGGAGACGGCCTCCACGAGCGAGGGGAGCTCGCCACGGTCGAGCGTCCACAGCAAGGCGTAGAACGCCAGTTGGTGCTGCGCCGCCCCGAGCATGCCGGTCTTCCAGTCGACGATGCGCGGTTGTCCGTCGCCGGCGAACACGGCGTCGATCGAGCCGCGCAGCGTCACGCCCGGTGCCGGCTCGATCTCGATGAACACCTCGGCCTGTTCGAATCCCTCCGAGGAGAGGCGCTTGAACGTCGCATACAGCTCGCCCACCTCAGCGATGACGGCGTTCAGCTTGCTCGGCCGCATCGCCAGTGACACGATCTTCTGATTCATCGCTTGGCCGATCTCCTCGCGGCACACCTGGGCGAGCTCGTCGTCGCCGATCGGGCCCGATTCGAGATGCCGGGCGAAGACGCGGTGGGCCAGCCCGCCCCGGAACGACACCGTCGAGTCCGCCGGGTACTCGCCGCGAAGCCGGGCGAGCGCCTGGTCCGGGCAGTTGGCGAACGCCACGTACGACGTGGCCGATACGACGATGGGCTCGCCGTCCTCGACGGCCGGGAAGTCGATCACGCCGTCGATCGTATCGGTCGGTCGCGACACAAAGACGGTGAACTGGCTCACCGACGTGAAACTCGTGTAGCACCAGGCCGCATTACACTTCTGCCGAGAGTCGGCGACGGACGAGGGATCGCGTCGCGTCGGTTCGATCACCCCGAAAGCACATGCCACTTTCCGGAGTCTCATTGAGCAAGAACCAACGAGCGCTGCTCGCGGCCGTCCCGGTCGGGTTGGTGCTGCTCGTCGTCGCCTTCATCGGAATCGACATCGCCAGGTCGAACGGCGAGGTGGCACGGAACGTGAGCGCCGCCGGGGTGCAGCTCGGTGGGCTGGGCGAGGACGATGCGGTCGCTGCCCTGCAAGCCCATGAGAGGGAGCTGGCCGGGACTCTGGCGACATTCGTGGTGGCCGGGCGCCAGTTCCCGATCGAGCCGGCGATCATCGGGCTCGACATCGACGAGGACGCCATCGCCGCCGAGGCGCTCGAACAGCGTCGCCAGGAGGGGCTGCTGTCGCAGATGTTCGGATGGTTCGGCACTCTCTCCGACGAGATCGAGCTCGAGGTCCCGGTCACCTTCGACCACGAAGCCTTCGTGGGCCTGCTCGACGTCTGGGAGCAGGAGGCGATCGCCAATCCGGCATTCGAGGGGGGACTCGAGCTCGACGGAGGCATCATCGTTCCTCGGTACCCGCGCACGGGGGAGGGCATCGACAACACAGCCGCCATCGACATCGCACAAACGCTGATCGCCTCGATACCCCGCACGCCGGCGACGCTGCCGGTCACGCCGCTCGTGCCGACGCTCACCGACGAGGACATCGACGCCGCCGCCGCCGATGCCAACGACCTGATCGACTCAGCCGTCGTCCTGCGCGGCGACGACCCCGAGGTCGAGGTGGCGTTCACCCCGGAGCAGCTCGCCTCCGCCTTCCACAGCGAAGTGACGTCGAACAGCCCGACGCGCATCGAGTTCGGGCTCGACCCGGAGATGTTGCTGCCCGTCATCGAACCGCTGCGCGACCAGATCGAGCAGCCGCCGCGCGACGCCCGCTTCGCCATCAACTCCGACGGCTCCGCCACGCTCCTCCCCGGCCGCTCCGAGACGGTCCTCGACATGGACCTCGTCACCGATCGGGTCTCCGTCATCGCCAGAACCCGGACCGGAGAGGGCGAGTTCCCGTTCAAGGAAGGCAAGGAGCCGCGGCTGACGACCGAGGCAGCGGAAGCTATGCAGCCCATCACACAGCTCGGGCGCGGCCACACCGAGTACCCGGCGGGGCAGCCGCGGGTGACCAACATCCACGTCATGGCCGACTTCGTCGACAACGCCGTCGTGTTCCCCGGCGAGACGTTCTCGCTGAACGAGTTCGTCGGGCCACGCACGGAGGACAAGGGCTACGTGGCGGCGCCGCAGATCCTCAGGGGTGAGTTCGAGGATGCCATCGGGGGTGGCGTTAGTCAGTTCGCCACCACGATGTTCAACGCCATCTTCTACTCCTGCATGGAGGACGTCGAGCACAAGCCCCACAGCTACTACTTCAGCAGGTATCCCGAGGTGAACGAGGCGACCATCTCGTGGCCCTCCCCCGATCTGAGCTTTCGCAACAACAGCGACGCCGTCGTCATCATCAAGACCTCGGCCACGGCGACGTCGATCACCGTGTCGTTCTACGGCAACAACGGGGGGAAGACCTGCGAGCGCAGGCTGGGCGAACGCAGCAACATCGTCGAGTCGGAGGTCGAGTACATCGCCGATCCCGCCTTGGACCCCGACACCACCATCACCGAGCAGAGCGGCACGACCGGATTCACCAACTCGGTCGTCAGGCGGATCACCCATCCCGATGGAACCACGGAAGACGAGACCTTCACGTGGACGTACCGGGCGGCACCGACCATTCTGCACGTCCATCCGTGCAAGATGCCTGAGTCGACGGCGACCTGTCCCGTCCGGGTGCCCGACGTGGTCGGCTCGTCGTACCAGAACGCCAAGAACGCTCTCGAGGAAGCCGGGCTGACGGTGAGGCGCGGCGACGACATCGAGGTGGAGGACCCCGCCCAGGACGGAGTCGTCCAGAGTCAGACCCACTCGGGCGATCTCGTCGATGCAGGCACGACCATCACCTTGCGAGTCGGCCACTACACGGAGCCACCACCAGAGGAGCCGCCGCCGGACGAGGGCAGGCAACGAGGGGCGGCTCACTCTCCGTTGTAGAAACGGAAGAAGTCGCGCACCACCGTCGATGCCGTGTCGGTCGACGCCTCGTCCCACCCACCGGGTCTGCGCACGACCACCTGATTCGAGGCGACGAAGACGTGGTCGATGGCGTCGTCTGCAGCGAAGAGCCTGGCAGCGAGTCTGGCGGGGAAGATGTCCGATGCGTCGGCGTCTGCCGGTGAGGCGTACGCCACGCCGTCTTGCCCGGTGATGCTGCGGTCGGTGTCGAGCATCAGGACGTCGCCGAGGATCCGGCGCGACTCGAGGCTGATCGTCTGTCCCATCAAACCTCCCGAGAGCACGGGACGATAGCGTTCACCTGCTGCCCGGCACCCCGCGGGCCGACGAGCCGACGTAGTGGAGCTTCATGAGATTCGTCGAGGCGGCCTGGTTCGGAGGGATCCCTGCGGCCATGACGACGCCTTGCCCCTCCATGACGATCCCTTCGCCGAGGAGGACCTTCTCGGCCCCCATGATCATGTCGTCCGTCGAGTCGACGCGTCCGAAGTGCATCGGGGTGACCCCCGCATAGATCGCCATGCGGCGGTAGGTGGCGTCGACCGCGGTGAATGCGTAGATGTCCGCCTTGGGCCGGTACTTCGAGAGCAGTCGGGCGGTGCTCCCCGACTCGGTGAAGGCGCAGATCGCCTCGAGCCCCAGGTTGTTGGCGGCGTCGACGCAGGCGGCCGCCGTCGCCGATGCGAACCGCGCCTCGTCCTCCAGGAACTCGATCTCGGGCCCCCTCCCGTACTCGGGGCTCGCCTCCGCCTCCCTGCATATCCGGTCCATTGCCTCGACGGCGCGGATCGGGTACTCCCCGACCGCGGTCTCGGCCGACAGCATGACGGCGTCGGTGCCGTCCAGCACGGCGCTCGACACGTCTGTCACCTCGGCGCGGGTGGGCCGCGGCGAGTGGGTCATCGACTCGAGCATCTCGGTTGCGGTGATCGAAACCCTGGCCTTGGCGTTCGTCCGCGAGAGGATGGTCTTCTGGGCACGGGGAACCATCTCGAAGCGGAGCTCGACGCCGAGATCGCCTCTGGCGACCATGGTGCCGTACGCCTCCTCGAGGATCTCGTCGAGGTTCTGATAGCCGAGGGCGCTCTCGATCTTGGCGATGACGGGAACGCCGGGAACGAGGCGCTTGATCTGGCGCATCGAGTCTCCGGAGGCGACGAATGAGGCGGCCAGCATGTCGACCCCGATCTCCTGCCCGAACTCGATGTCGACCCGGTCCTTGTCGGTCACCGGGGGCAAGCCGACGTGCACCCCGGGAAAGGCGACCGACTTGTGGTCCTTGAGCTCGCCGCCCTGGACCACGACGGCCTTGGCCGACCCTCCGCTGGCGAACGCCGTCTTCATCGTGATGAGCCCGTCTGCCATGACGATGGGCGAGCCTGCCGTCAGCTCGGCCGTCTCGAGGTTCTCGACGTAGATGTGAGTGTCCGAGCCCTCTCGGGTGCCCGGGGTCAGCGTCACTTCGGCGCCCTCGGGCACGTAGACGGAGCCGCCGGGGAAGGTGCCGACGCGGACTCCCGGGCCCGAGATGTCCTGCAGGATGGCCACCGGCCGGCCGACGTCGTCGGAGGCCTCACGCACCCAGTTGAACAGCTGGAGGTGGGCCTCGTGCGTGCCGTGGGAGAAGTTGAGACGGGCGACGTCCATGCCGGCTTGCACCAACTCGACGATGCGCTCTCTCGTCGCGACGGCCGGCCCGAGCGTCGCGATGATCTTCGTCTTGCGCTTCACCTCGCGAGCTTAGGAGGACCGCTTCGAGCCAAGAAGCACACCACGGTGCGACTCCATCGAGTCGATCCGGGCCGCGGCGCTATCGTGTGCTCAGTTCTCGCCCTCTCGCGGGCGCGAACCACCACCAAGGAGGAAACAGCAGATGATCGGAAGAAAGAGGGTTGCAACTGCCCTCGTCCTGTCGCTCGCCATGCTTGCAGGGGCTTGCGGTGACGATGGCGGCGGTGACGGTGCGACGACCACCGCAGCCGGCGGGGCGACGACCACCGCGGCCGGGGCGACGACCACCGCAGCAGCGGAGGAGTTGCCGCTCGCCGGCCAGACGGTGACCGTCGGTGTCGAGAACGCCTACCTCCCCTTCAACTACATCCCCGTCGGCGAGACCGAGGGCCAGGGTTGGGACTACGACGCTTGGGCCGCGATCTGTGACATCCTCGGCTGCACCGCCGAGTTCGTCGAGGCAGGCTGGCCGGCAGTGCTCGACCAGGTCGCCGCTGGAGAGATCGATACCGCTGCGGACGGGATCTCGATCACCGATGAGCGCAAAGAGATCCTCGCGTTCTCCGACGCCTACATGGTGGTCGAACAGAAGTTCATCGCGAGGCTCGACGACGATCGGTTCGCCGACTCCGACGCCCTCATCGCCGACACCTCGGCGAAGATCGGGACCCAGGTCGGGACGACGAACTTCGACCTGGCCGTCGAGCTCGCCGGCGAGGACAGGGTCGAGGCGTACCAGGACTTCGCCGTGGCGGTGCAGGCGCTCATCGACGGTGATGTCGACGCCGTCATCATCGACGACGCCGCAGGCTTGGGCTACGTGGGGGTGAATGCCGATCAGCTCGTGACGCTCGACGGAGCGCTCCAGAGCGATCCGCTCGGCTTCATCTTCCCGCTCGACAGCGAGCTGGTGGCGCACGTGAACGCCGCTCTCCAGCAGTTGAAGGACGACGGCACGCTCGAGGAGCTCGGTCGGAAGTACTTCACCGACGCCTTCGCCATCACCTACGACGACATCGAGGAAGTCGGCGGCTGAGCAACCTTTGGACCGTTTGCGTACGATGCGCCGGGCCTCTGGGCCCGGCGCATTCGCGTCGCAGGGAGACGACATGACACAGCTCAAGCCGTTGGAGCCCGATCCGTCGGCGCCCAATCCGCAAGCTGCAGGCATCGACCTCGACTTCGACGAGTTCCCCTACTGGCTGGTCGGGATGCTCCTCATCATCGCGGCCATGGTGTTCGCCGTCGTGGCGAGCGACACCTATCAGGACGCCTTCGCCGCAATCCTTCCCGGGCTCACGCTGACGCTCGTCACGACGGCGGTGTCGTTCGTCATCGCCCTGGCCCTCGGCCTCGTCATCGGGCTCGGCCGCATGTACCGCTACGAAGGATCGAACCACTTGCTGCGGCTCGTCTCGATCGCGATCCGCAACCTGTGCACGCTCTACATCGAGCTCGTGCGCGGGATCCCTTTCATCGTGTTCATCTTCATCGTGGCCTTCGTGTTCACCCGCGACATCGCCGAGCTGATCGATCTCCCCACTCGCCAGATCCGGGCGGCGTGGCGAGGAAGCGCCGCCCTGGCGCTGTTCTACGCGGCGTTCATCGCAGAGGTCATCCGGGCCGGCGTGCAATCGGTGAGCCACGGGCAGCGGGAGGCCGGCAGGGCAGTGGGGTTGAAGAACCGACAGGTGTTGCGCTTCATCATCCTCCCGCAGGCGATCCGCAACACCCTGCCGGCGCTCGGCAACGATCTGATCGCGTTGATGAAGGACACCGCGCTCCTCTCCATCCTGGCGGTCCGGGAGCTGACCCAGCTCGCCGGTATATACGTCGGCGCATCGTTCCGCGTCCGCGAGGGGTACTTCGTGCTCACGATCTTCTACATCGTGCTGACGCTCCTTCTCAGCCTGCTGCTGCGCTGGTACGAACGGCGCATCCAGATCCCCGGCCAGATCCGCTGAGGTCGTTCCATTCTCCGGCGTCCGCCTGTACCGTCCCGCCCATGGCAACTCCGGAGGGCCGACCGGTCATCGACCGTCTCGTCCTGCACGTCGGGGTCCAGAAGACCGCCTCCTCGCTGATCCAACGATCGATGCGTCAGCTCCGCCCCCACCTTCGCCAGGCCGGCATCGCCTACATCGGGCGACAACAGACACACGGCCTCGAAGGCCGCACGTCGTGGGCGGCCTACGGGAAGGGCGACCCGGCGATCGCCGACGCCTACGCCGCAGGGTTGCGCGAGGTCGTCTCGAAAGAGATGCGAGCGGTGCCGGATCTGCGCACGGTGCTGCTGTCGAACGAGTCGATGATCGGGCGCGTCGGCCCCGAGTACGGGGATCCGTTCTGGCCGCGGGCCGAGGCAGGGGTGCGCCAGGTCATCGACTGGCTCGAGCCGCGCTCGACCGAGATCTGGCTCTACGTGCGCCGCCAGGACCGGCTACTCGAGTCGCTCTACATGCAGGCGATCCATCGGGGTGGCACGAGGAGATGGCCGGTCTTCCAGGCACAGGTCTGCTCTGACGTCCGGGTGCGATACGTCGACCTGGTCGGGCTGCTCGAGACGCTGCCGACCGTGGCAGCCGTCCGGGTGCGGCCATTCGAGATCATCGAGGGCGGACCGCGCCGCTTCATTCGTGACTTCCTGGCTCCGCTCGGCGGGAGGAAGCTGGTCGATCACCTCGAACGCACCAGGAAGTCGAACCCGAGCTACACCCAGCCGGCGTACGCCGCCGCCAGGGTGATGAACCGACACATGGACGCCCCCGAGCAGGTGGCGCTGGCGCGTCGCACCCTCCGCAAGATCTTCCCGCAATCGAAGTACCCGAGGGCAGACCTGATGAGCGATGAGGACAGGGCCGCCTTCCTCGCCATGCACGCCGGCGAGAACGAGACACTCTTCCGCAAGTACCTCGCCGACTTCCCTGAGAGCTCCTACACGGCGATCGAGGTGCCGGACGAGCTGACGGCGCACCTCGTTCCGCAGAGCCTCGTCTCTGCGTGAGGCCGGCTGCCGGCGCCGGGTAACCTGCCGCTCCATGCCTCCCACGGCGCCGGCGGATCTCGGGAGCGTGGTCGAGCGGTTCGATCACCTCTCCGTCGCGGTGTGGGACATCACTGCGGCCCGCCGGCTCGTCGATCTCATGGGAGGGGAGGTCAAGGACGGCGGCGACGCCTCCGCCAAGGGGTTCCGCTGGATCCAGTTCGACCTTCCCGGCTCCTGCCGGCTCGAGATGATCCAGCCGCTCGATCGGGCCGACTCGAACAACTTCCTCGTGCGCTTCCTGGAGCGCCACGGCGAGGGCGTCCACCACGTCACTCTCAAGGTGAGCGACATCCACCAGGCCATCGAGCGCGCCGCCAACGCAGGTTTCGACGTCGTGGG
>Ga0214471_10002315_pt1 | contig 14984 bp, 14 predicted proteins | sample RVTome_5_FD_207665 | JGI IMG/M metagenome (GOLD analysis project Ga0214471, IMG submission 207665) | Soil microbial communities from uranium-contaminated site in the Upper Colorado River Basin, Wyoming, United States - RVT142D155 | ecosystem: Environmental > Terrestrial > Soil > Contaminated >... | reverse complement strand
GGCAACGCTCGCTGGCGCCAATCCGATCGTCGATAGGTGTTCGACAAAGCGATCGAGGTCGTTGGTGTCGGGATCGGAGCCGTTGAGAAACTCGAGGTACTGGTCGAGGTCGCGACGGTAGGCCGCCAGAGTGTGAGGCGACAATCCCCGTTCGACTCTCAATACCGACAGGTATTCCGCACTACCCGTGGCGAGGGTTCCCACGATCAGCCGGCCGTCGCCAGCGCCTTCCCGGCGGCCACGTACGGCACTCCCAGACTCTGGGCCACCGCCTCGTGGGTGATCAGATCTCCGACGACGTTGACACCTGGACCGAGTTCAGGCAGCCGCTCCACTGCCGCCACAACTCCGAGGTCGGCCAGGGCGATGACATAGGGGAGCGTGGCATTCGTCAGCGCGTACGTTGACGTGTGCGGCACGGCCCCGGGGATGTTGCCCACTGCGTAATGGACGACGTCATGAACCATGTAGACCGGATCCTCATGGGTGGTCTCCCGGCTCGTGGCGAAGCAGCCACCCTGGTCGATGGCAACGTCGACCAGCACCGCCCCGCGCCGCATCGAGCGCACCATGTCTTCAGAGACAAGCTTGGGCGCTGAGGCTCCAGGAACCAGCACGGTCCCGATAACGAGGTCGGCGTCGATGACCTCCTCTTCGATCGTCAGACGGGTCGAGGCCATCGTGGCCAGCCTGCCCTGATAGATCGAGTCGAGCCATCGCAGCCGGGCCAGATCACGGTCGAGCACAACCACTTCGGCCTGCATGCCGACCGCAATGGCAGCAGCATTGCTTCCGGCGATTCCACCTCCGATGACGACGACTTTGCCGGGCCTCACTCCCGTGACCCCGCCCAACAGGATTCCCCGGCCACCCTGGGCCTTCTCCAGGAAATAGGCGCCCGCCTGGGTCGCCATGCGGCCGGCAATCTCTGACATCGGAGCCAGCAACGGAAGGCTTCGATCCGGCGTTTGCACGGTCTCGTAGGCGATGGCGACAATCCCCTTGGCTCGCAACCCAATGGCCAGGCCGGGATAGGCCGCCAGGTGCAGGTAGGTGAACAGCAATTGGCCCGGTCGAAACATCGCGACCTCGGTGACCTGAGGCTCCTTGACCTTCAGGATCATGTCGGCTTCGGCGAATACGTCTTCCGCCATGGGCACAATCTCGGCACCCTGGGTCTCATATTCCTCGTTGTGGATCGTCGAGCCTTCTCCCGCACCCTTCTCGATCAGAACCCGGTGGCCCCGATCGGCGAGTTCGCGTACACCGACGGGGGTTATGGCCACCCGGTACTCCGCAGTCTTGACTTCGGCAGGCACGCCAACGATCACGTTTCTCGACCTTTCTGTTCGCTTCCCCGGGCCGCCCACATCAGGAGAGCTATCTGAGTCTTGGAATCTCTGATCTCGCCGGTCTCGATGCTACGCAAGGCCTCGCTCAAGGGAAGGGAAACAACGTGCGCTTCGTGCTCTTCGGCGCCGTCGGGTGCCCTTTGACTAAACGTCAGGCCCCGGGCGGCGTAGATGTGGATGACCTCGTCCGTGTACCCAGGAGAGGGAAACATCGAGGTCAGGAAGATCATCTCCTCAGCCGTCGCTCCCACTTCCTCGGCCAGTTCGCGGGCGGCGGCGGTAGGCAGGTGCCGATCACTCGGATCGAGTTTGCCTGCTGGTACTTCCAGGACCTGCTCGTCGACCGCCGTCCGCCACTGCGAGATCAGCCAGACACGATCGCCGTCGATGGGCAGCACGGCCACACCGCCGGGATGCCGAATCACGTCACGAGCGACCGCCCGGCCCGAGCGGTCGAGCAGGTAACGGCGGTCGAGATGGAGGAAGACTCCCGTCGCCAGGCGACGGTGTCCGAGCAAGCGAAAACTCACTTCGGGCGAGGCATCACTGGCGGGCGAGCTCGTCGAGCTGAATCGACGATGCTCCGTCGGTGGCGTCCCGCCGGATCACGGCTGCCCCGATAAGGCCCGCAAACAAAGGATGAGGATCATCCGGCCGTGATTGGAATTCGGGGTGAGCCTGCGTCGCCACGAAGAATGGATGGGACGGCATCTCGATGAACTCGACGAGGCTGTCGTCCGGGGAGAGCCCCGAGAGCCGCAACCCGGCCGATTCGAGGTCTTTGCGATACCGGTTGTTGACCTCCCAACGATGACGATGGCGTTCGTAAATGATCTCCTGGCCATACAAGGCCCGAACCTGGCTGCCCTCCTCGAGCTTGGCCGCATAACGCCCGAGTCGCATCGTGCCTCCCATGTCGTCGACATCCTGCTGGCTCTCCATCAAGTCGATGACAGGGTGGGCGGTCGTTGGATCGAACTCCGTCGAGTTGGCGTCCTGGTAGCCGAGCAAGTCACGGGCGATTTCGATCACCGCACATTGCAGGCCTAGGCACAAACCCAGGTACGGAATGGCCTGCTCCCGGGCGTAGCGAATCGCCTGGATCTTGCCCTCGACCCCCCTCGAGCCGAAACCCCCCGGAACCACGATGCCGTCAAGACCCTCGAGATAGGTCGCGGCGAGAAGGCCGGACAACTCTTCCGACGGGATCCACCGCAGATCGAGCTGGCGTCCGTGGTGGGCCGCCCCGTGTCGGAGCGATTCGACCACCGACAGGTAGGCGTCGGGCAGATCGACGTACTTGCCGACGATTCCGATCGTCACCGGCTTGGTGGCCGCTGCTGCCCGCTCGACCATCTCCTTCCACCGGGTCATGTCGGAAGGCCCGGTGGCGATCCCGAGGCGATCACAGACCACGGTGTCGAGGCCGCCCTGCCTGAGGATCAACGGCACCTCGTAGATGTCGTTTGCGTCGGGAGCAGCGATCACTGCCTTGGGAACGACGTCGCAAAACAGAGAAATCTTGCGTCTGACCTGGTCGTCGATGGCACGGTCGGAGCGGACCACGATGACATCGGGATGAATTCCATGACTCCGCAACTCAGCCACCGAATGTTGAGTCGGCTTGGTTTTCAACTCCTCGGAAGATGCGATGAACGGAACCAGAGTGACATGAATGAACAGAACCGAGGCGCGTCCGACATCGTTGCCGAACTGGCGAATCGCTTCGAGGAACGGCAGGCTTTCTATGTCGCCGACGGTCCCGCCAACTTCGGTGATGACCACATCGACGTCGTCGCCGCCCACCTTTTTGATCCGCGATTTGATCTCATTGGTGATGTGAGGGATTACCTGGACCGTGTCCCCGAGATAGTCCCCGCGCCGCTCCTTCTGGATCACCGATAGATACACCGAACCCGCGGTGACATTGGAACTTCGACGGAGGTTCTCGCCGGTGAAGCGCTCATAGTGGCCGAGGTCGAGGTCGGTCTCTCCCCCGTCGTCGGTCACGAACACCTCGCCATGCTGGAACGGGTTCATCGTGCCCGGGTCGACATTGATGTAGGGGTCCAACTTCTGATTCACAACGCGGAGACCCCGAGAGCGAAGAAGACGACCCAGGGAGGCGGCGGTGATGCCCTTGCCGAGCGAGGAGACGACCCCACCCGTGACGAACACATACTTTGTCACGGAAGGTCAGAGTAACACGTGTTGCGCGGACCTCTGTGCACCTACATCGCCACGGTGCTTACTACGGTGATGTTGTGACGATTCCAGGATCTGGAGCCTTCCCAACACGAGCCCTCGGCCTCGACCTTCGCCTCTGGGAGGCTCTGTCCGAAGACGACCGGCGACGATTCGGGGACCGGATCGGGCCCAACCGCAGCGACCTCTTGATCATCGGCATATCCGACTCGCCGATCCCCCCTGATGCGTTTGATCCGGACTATCTCGTCGACCGCGGAGGCAGTTGGATCCTGCGCATGCCGTCAGCCGAACCCGTCCTCAACGCATCGCCCGGAAAGCTGGCTGAAGCCCTTCTTACGCTGACCGAAGAGTTCTTGATATTGCCATCGACGATGGGCGTGCTGCTGAGTCACGACCTGCAGCTTGCTGACGGCCATGAGGCCTGGGCGGTAGATCGGATCGAACCCGGCGATGGCGATGCACTTATCGCAGCACTTGACCGCTTCATCACCTTTGCCCCCGCCGCTGCCAGCGCCGACGTATGCGACGAGGGCCTCATCAAGGCGATCGAATCGCTCCACAAGAACGTCACTCCCCTCGGTTTCACGGCCGCCTCGATCGCCGACAATCGGCTTGGACTAGAAGACGCCAACTACGCCTCGGTTTGGGCCCGTGATGGAGTTATGACCGGTTTGTGGTGCCTCGGACTGGAGGAACCGGCCTTCACGGAGGCGTTTAAGGCCACTGTGAGGCTCCTGGCCCGCCACCAGACTCAAAGCGGGCAGATACCTTCTTACGTGTTGATCGAGAGCCAGCGGCCTGACTATTCGGGCATAGGTGGCATAGCCTCGATCGACTCAGTTCTCTGGTTCGTGATCGGAACAATCCGCCTGGCGTTCTTCACCGCCGACCGAAAGTTTGCTGAGGAGATGCTTCCGTCGGTGGTTCGAGCGATGGGATGGCTGGCCGCCCACGACTCGAACAATGATGGCCTCATCGAAATCCCCGAATCGTCGGACTGGATGGACCTCTTCCCGCGGAGCTACAACGTCCTCTACGACGAGGTGCTCTGGTACCGGGCGTGTCACGACACCGCCAGCCTGATCTCGGCGCTTGGAGGCGATGGAGGGACCTGGCGGAGCCTGGGAGAAACAGTTGGATCGAGAATCATCGACCTCTTCTGGCCGACGGCTCGCCAACTGATGGACCTGGCGGGATCCTCGAGCGGGCGCTATTCGGTCGGCGAGGCCCGTTACCTCCTCTCCCAGGTCACGCCATTTGATTTTTCTTGGCGCTGTGACGTGCTTGGCAACCTCCTCGCCGCCCACCACGGACTTCTGGACGAGCCCAAGCAGCAGCGCCTCTTCGACTTTCTATGGGGCATCGGCATCAATCAGCCTTATCCAGTGGCTTGTTTGTACCCGGCGGTCAACTCCGGAGCCGATGACTGGAAGGACTACTTCCTGATCAATTTCATGAACCTTCCCCACCACTATCACAACGGAGGCATTTGGCCTTTCATCGGTGGCCTCTGGGTGCGATACCTCGATCGCATGGGACGTCACGAACTAGCCCACCGCGAGCTCCAGGCACTGGCTGAGACATGCCGGCAGGGCTTGCGTGGTGAATGGGAGTTCAACGAGTGGCTGCATGGCCTGACCGGGCGACCGATGGGGAAAGCACATCAAGCCTGGTCGGCAGCCTCGTATGCCCAGGCATATCTCGAGGTGCACAGGACCACCCCGAGCCCGGACGTCATCCCGCTTGATCTTTCTCGCCTGAGCTGATCGGACCGGGACTAGTCGGATTGGGGCTAGTCGGATGCGGCCCCCGGTTCTCGTACTGGTCGCGGACCCTTTCGATGACTGCAACGGTCCGCTTGGCCACCCCGCCCCATCCGAACTCGCGGCGCGCCAGTCGGGCCCCTTCTACAGCCAGGACCTGTCGAAGCCTGGCATAGCGGAGCGGTAGCCCGAGGACGGCAGCGAACTCGGCCGGCCGTTTGGGGTCGGCATAGAGGCCGTGGACCCCGAAGTCGATCATGTCATGGAGTCCACCGTGCACCGTCATCACGGTTGGGGTGCCACACGCCATTGCCTCGACAGCTGTCATTCCGAACGGCTCGTAGCGAGAGGACAACGCAAACACGGCGGCGGCCCGGTAGTGATCAGCCATGTCGGGGTCGGGGACATATCCCAGCCATCCGACGTGCTGGTCGACGTTCAGCTCAACTGCGAGGGCTCGCAGGCGTTCGATCAGACGTTTATCGCGACCGGCCCCGGCTCCCACCGCCAGCTGCAACCTGGCGTCTCGGACCGCCTCCCGGAGATAGGGCAGAGCGCGGATCAACAGGTCATAGCCTTTGTTGGTTGCAGCCCGGCCAACCGCGTAGACGTCGTGAGGCCCGAAGCCGAAACGGCGTCGCAGGGCTGACGAGGTCTTATCTGGCACAGGGGTATAAAGCCCCTCGTCGATCCCGGGAGGGATCATCGAAATCTGCCACTTGGGTACGTCGTAATCCTCGGAGAGCAACAACTCAACCTGTTGATGAGTAGTGGCGATGAGGTGGTCACAGCGCCTATAAACGAGAAATTCCTTGCGAATCCTTTCCTCGAATCGAAACGTCCGCTCAGCCTCATCCGGATCCCCTCCCATGCCCCGCCTCTTCCAGGCACCGAGGGAGTGAGGAGTGTGAATGTGGGGGATGCGGAGCTCTTCGGCGATTTTCTGTCCGGCCCATCCGGCGTCCCAATAATGAGATAGGACCGCGACATACGGCCGTCGGCGCTCGGCGAGGAACCGCCTGACGAACTCGTCGAGATGATCGTGCATGTCTTCTTTGCGGATGAAATCCTTCCCGCCGAATGCGACCCTCCAGATTCGAAGGTTCTCCGACAACCGATCGAACTCGGGCTGACCCTCAAAGCGACGAGTCACCAGGTCGACGCGGTAGCCGAGTTCGGCAAACTGCTTGGCCAGTTCCAGCACGAAGACGACCTGTCCACCCGTGTCGGGCTTGCCGAGCTCGGGATTGGCACCGACGTAGCCATGGATCGACAAGACGAGCAGGTCCTGCCTTGTCATGTCAGCAGACCGAAGGCATCGAGTCCCTCAGCGACTCCGCGGGCGTAAGTGTGGGTGCTTTGGAAGGCGGAACCCATGGTCGAACGGATGAGCGCCGGTTCGGCGTTGGCGACCACGATCCGGTGTGCAGCGGCAGCCAGCATCGTGGAGTCATTCATCGAGTCACCTGCAGCGACAATGTGGTTCGGAGCGACCCCAAAGTGGTCTGCGAGGTAGCCCATCGGCACAGCTTTTCCGGCGTCGCTGGGAATCACGTCGAAGTCGGAGTCCCCCGAGGTCACTATCCCGACCTGCATCTGGCGCTGGAGGGCGGCGGTGACCCATCCCCAGTCTTGGCGAGGCACTTCAAAACTGGCTTTTAGTGGGGTCTGGAACTCGTCACCATTGGTCTTGTAGCCCATGCCGGTCATGGCCCGGTCGACCGGGGCTCGGTCGAACCCGATGAACCGATCCGACCACCCGACATCCTGACCGCCGATGCTGACCTCAGTCCCGAGGGCGCCCACCTGCGCCGGGAACTGGAACCCGACATCGAGCTGCTCCCACGACGAATCGAGACTCGCCAGGGGTCGGCTGGAGTTGGGAACCATGACGATATGCGGGTTCGCTTTCAGGACCGCTTTCAGCCCTGACCAACCATCGGCGTCTCCAAGCAGGGTTCCGTCGACATCCGCGACGACCAGCCATTTGGGGCTGATAATTAATCACCACGCTTCTTGCGAACTAGGCCTGGCACCCTAGGCAGCAGAGTCCTGTGTTGCGAGCCGTCTAGTTGATTCTCATCTCGTGGCCCGCCCACACTTGTTCGCGCAGGACGTACTTTTGGATCTTGCCTGTCGACGTCTTTGGAAGGGCATCGACGATGTCCACAACATCGGGAGCCTTGAACTTGGCCAGTCGCGACTTTACGTGTTCGATGATCTCGGCGGGGTCCGCTGCGGCACCAGGCTTGAGGACCACGAACGCTTTGGGCCGCTCCCCCCAGTGCTCGTGGGGCATCGCCACCACGGCACACTCGAGTACCGACGGATGACTGGCGACAGCCTGTTCGATCTCGATGGTCGAGATGTTCTCACCGCCGGAGATGATTATGTCTTTCGCCCGGTCGCGCAGTTCGATGTAGCCATCTGGATGCCACACGGCCAGGTCTCCCGAGTGGAACCAGCCACCTCGGAACGCCCGGTCAGTGGCCTCGGGATCGTCGTAGTACCCGGCCATCACGTTGTTGCCCCGCATGACGACCTCGCCCATGGTGGCGCCGTCGCGGGAGACGTCGTTCATCTCCTCATCGACCACGCGAATTGGATCGGCCCCCAGGTACGCGACTCCCTGGCGGGCGAGGAGCCGCACCGTCTGTTCCCGGCTCGCCCCCCAGCTCTCCTGGACCTCACACACCGTGTAAGGCCCATACGTCTCGGTGAGGCCGTAGACGTGGACGACATCCGCCCCCAAGTCGGTCATCTGACCGATGATCGTTGGACTCGGGGGAGCCCCGGCCGTGGTGACGGTGAAGGTGTGGCCGAAAGGGCGGGCGGCGGGGTGATTGGCAAGTGAGATCAACACCGTCGGTGCCGCGTTGAGATGGGTAATTCCTTGCTTTCCGATGAGATCCCAGATCACGCCAGCGTCGACTGCGCGCAGACACACGTTGGTGCCGCCGATACCGCTGATCGCCCACGTGGTGCACCAGCCGTTGCAATGGAACATCGGCAAGGTCCAGAGGTAGACAGAGCCGTGGTGGTGGCGGGAGTGAATCAGTTCGGCAAGAGCATTGAGGTAGGCGCCGCGATGGGTGTAGACGACTCCCTTAGGACGCCCGGTCGTCCCCGACGTGTAGTTGATCGAGATCGGACGGTGCTCATCGTCGACCCGATAGTCGAGGCCGTCTTCGCTCCCCCTCCTGAGAAATTCCTCGTAGGAAGTGGCGCCATCGGGAATGCCGGCACCTACATCGTCGGCAACTACCACCTCATGGAGATCGGCCAGATCTCCCAGGTGGGGAGCAATCACCGGATACAACTCCGAGTCGACGATCAGTATCGACGCACCGGAATGCCCGAGGATGTAGGCAATCTCCGAACCAGCGAGACGCGTGTTGATCGCCACGAGCATTGCTCCGATCAGCGGAACCGCCGAGTGGGCGATCAGCATCTCCGGCAGATTCGGCATCAAATAGGCGACACGGTCGCCGGGGCCAATTCCTGACGCAAGCAGAGCCTGGCCGACCGTGGTAGTAGTCGCTTTGAACTCGCGGTAGGTCAGGTGACGATCGCGGTAGATGATCGCGACCTTGTCTGGGAAGACATCGGCCGCTCGTTCCAGCAATAGCAATGGGGTTAGTTGGGTGACAGAGGTCGGGTCGGGTCGGAGAACCGTCACCGGTTCTTCCATTCGGGCCTGCGCTTCTGGAGAAACGCAGACATCCCTTCCTGGGCATCACCCAACGCTGCGTTGGCGATCATCACCGACTTAGTGTGCTCGTAGGCCGAATGCTGATCGAGTTCGATCTGGGAGTAGAAGGCCTGTTTCCCGATGCCCACAACCAACTGACTCGATCGAACGATGGCGTCAACGAGACCCTCGACGGCGGTGTCGAGGTCGGCCTCCGGCACGACGCGGTTGACCAGCCCCCATTCGGAGGCTGTTGGAGCATCGATGAACTCTCCCGTCACCAGCATTTCCATTGCACGCTTGCGACCGATGGCTCGCGAAAGCGGCACCATCGGGGTAGAACAGAACAAACCGATCTTGACCCCCGGAGTGGCGAACCGGGCCGTGTCGGAAGCAACGGCCAGGTCACACGACGCCACGAGTTGGCACCCGGCCGCGGTCGCCACGCCGTGCACGCGGGCTATGACCGGCTGGGGAATGGCCTGGACCGCTTCCATCATCTCAGTGCAGGTTTCGAACAGGCGTGTGAGCAGGTCGATGTCGGCGCCGACCATCTCTGAGAGGTCATGGCCCGCCGAGAACGCCGGTCCCTCGGCGGAGATCACCACCACCCGTGAGTCGGCGTCGATCGCCGCCAGGGCCTCGATGACCTCCCCCATCATCCGGAGACTGAGCGGATTTCGATGCTGGGGGCGGTTCAGGACGAGCCGGGTCACCGGCCCATCCTGTTTTACGAGGATCTCGTCCATGCCCGGAGGTTAGAACCCCTGGTTCTCCTCTCTGCCTCGCGTGGCGGTTCAAACCCGTTCTTTGGCGTGTGAGCGTCGCTCCGATCCTTCTTTCGTGCGTGAGCTTCGTATGCGACGCCTACGCGCCAAAGAACGTGGACAGCGACGCTCAGCCCTGGGCTGCGAGGGTCAGGAGTTCGGCGGCTGCCTCGCGGCCTCGCTCCGAGTCGGGGAGGCCCGCCAGCATCCGGGACAGTTCGGCAGGCCGCTGGCCCTCGTCGACCAAACGGACGGCGGCTGTGGCACCCTCGCGTTCGATCACATAGTGAGTCTCTGCAAACGCAGCCACCTGAGGGAGGTGGGTCACGCACAGCACCTGACGCTCCCTGGACAGGGCTGCCAGTTTCCTCCCCATCGCCAGAGCGGTGGCCCCGCCGATGCCCGAGTCGATCTCGTCGAAAACGAGCACCGACGCCCCGGCTCCTTGTGTGCCGGCCAGTCGCAGCGACAAAACCAGGCGTGACAGTTCCCCTCCACTGGCGACCTTGCCTACCTCGCCGGGTGAGAGCCGCGAGTCGGAGGCGAATAGAAGTCGAACATCATCCCGCCCCCAGGGTCCGAGCTCGGCCCCCCCTAACTCGACCGTCACCAACGGATCAGTAAATCCCAACTCCAACAGATGCTTGACCGCCGCTTTGGTCAGCTTGGACCCGGCCTTTTTCCGGGCCGTCGTCAGGAGCCGGGCTGTCTCCTCGAGTGCTGCGGCGACTGCGGCGAGATCGGAGTCGATGGTGGCCGCACGATCGAGGAGGCCGCCGAGCTCTCCCGCTCGTTCCGCCGCCGACTTTCCAAAGGCGAGGACCTCCTCCAGATCGGTGCCATATTTCCGCCGCAAATCTCCCAGAAGGGTTAGACGGGCCTCGACCAGCTCTTGCTGCTCGGGGTCGTCGGCGACCTGTTCGGAGGCTAGGCGAAGCTGACGGCCGACTTCCGACAGCGACTCCGACGCCATCTCGGTCGCGTCGACCAATTCGCTCAGTGCGGGATCAAGACGAAGGGCACGACGGATCTCACCGACGGCACCGCCCAACGCCTCCATTCCTGCCTCGACTCCGGCTCGGGCTTCGCTGAGATGGACCGTCAATGCCCCAGCATTACGCAGCCGGTTGGCCCGGACCTCCAATTCCTGGTCGTCACCCGGTACGAAGCCAGCCTTCGCGATCTCATCGGCCTGGAATCTGACCAGATCGAGCTCGCGGGCCAGCGCCCGCTGATCTCCACCGAGCTGGTCACGATCGGCCACGAGACGCTCCCACTTGGCACGGGTCGCCCGGTAGCGGTCGAGGAGGACCCGACCGGCGGTGTCGAGGTTGGCATCAACCATCGCCCTCACTTCGGGCGATCTGGTTAAGGACAGCTGGTCGTGCTGGCCGATGATTTCGATCCCGTCGAGTTCGGCGGCAAGGATCTTGGTCGAGGCGATCGAGCCGTCCAAGTAGGCCCGGCTGCGTCCGCCGCGCTGCAGTCGGCGGACCGCAACCACCTCCTGGTCACCGTCTATGAACCTGCCTTCGACCGAGGCTTCGTCGCCGAAGGGTCCCACAAGGTCGGGCCGGCCATCGGCCCCGAGAAGTAGGCGCAACGCCCCGAGAAGAAGGGTTTTGCCGGTGCCGGTCTCGCCGGTGATGACGGTCAGCCCCGCCGTTGGACAGATCGTCGCTTCCTTGATCACCCCGAGATTGCGGACCGCCAGTTCGTCGAGCATCAGCTCAATCGAAACTTGCGCTTCACCGTGGCCGGAAAGCTTGCGGGGTTGAGAGTGAGGAAACGGGCAGAGCGGTTGTCACAAAAGACGTCAACATGACCACCCTCACTCAACGACCCCGACTCGACACCGTCGGTCGAGACCCTCACAGGGCGATCGGCCGTCACACTGATCCGGATCCGGGCGCTCGTCGGCAGAACCAGCGTCCGGTTGAATAGCGAGTGGGGAGCAACCGGGGTGAGCATCAGCGCCTCGACCTCTGGATCAACCAGAGGCCCGCCTGCCGAGAAGTTGTAGGCGGTCGACCCGGTTGAGGTTGCGACGACGAGGCCATCGGCCCGGTAGACCAGGAAGGACTCCCCCTCGATCGACACCTCCAGCGACACGAGCCGCTGGCTCTCGATCTTCTCGACGACGACGTCGTTGATGCCCACTGCCTGGGTGCCGTCATTGAGGACGGCCCGAATCGTCATGCGTCGGCGCTCGATCAATTGGCCCGCTCCGAGGGCGTCAAGAACGACGCCGAGATCCTCGGGTTCGGCATCGGCCAGGAACCCGATGGTGCCGAGGTTGAAGGCCAGGACCGGCACGTCGAGGGTCAGGGCTCGCTGGACCGCCGCCAGGACGGTCCCGTCCCCTCCCGAGGCAACGACGACCTCGGGATCTCCGGCTTCGACCTCTCGTCCGAGTGCATAGGCGGTCGCCTCATCTCCAACGACCGTGTGACCGCGGGCTTCGGCAGCTTCGACCAAGCGACGGGCGAACTCGGCTGGCTCCGGCCGGCTGGCAAGGATGACAATTCCGAGCTTCATGTCCTTAAGGCTTTCTCACCCACAACAGGTACTCCCGGTTTCCGTGCTCGCCGGTTACCGGCGATTCCGTCACCTCTACGGTATCGAGACCGGTGGCCCCAAAACAGAGCTTGACCTTGTCGACCGCTGTCTGGCGAAGAGCAGCGTCTCTGATGACACCCCGTCCGACCAGGTCCTTGCCGACCTCGAACTGGGGCTTGACGAGGACAATGAGATCGGCACCCGGCTTCGTCAGGGCAGCGAGAGCCGGCGCCACCGCACAGAGGGAGACGAAAGCCAGGTCGGCCACAACCAGGTCGAACTGGCCTCCGAGGCGTGCCGGCGTGGCCCGTCCGATGTCGAGCCCCTCGAAGACCGTGACACGCCGATCGTTGCGAAGCTCCGGTCGCAGTTGATCCCGTCCTACGTCCACGGCTACGACCTCTACGGCTCCCCGCTGCAGGAGACAGTCGGTGAACCCGCCGGTGGAGGCACCGGCATCGACGACTCTCTTGCCATCGACTTCGATTCGAAATCGGTCGAGCGCAAACGCCAGTTTTTCTCCGGCCCGGCTGGCGAATCTCTCAACAGTTGCCAACTCGATGGAAGTTTCGGCCGTCACCGAGCTGGCGGGCTTGGGCCGCTCGACTCCGCCTACGGACACCTTGCCTGCCTCGATGAGGTGCTGGGCCTCCGACCTGCTTCGGACCAGGCCCCTCCTCAACATCTCCTGGTCAAGGCGGAGCCGGCTCTCAGTCGTCAGGCTTCAGATCCTTCTTCGAGGGCGTCGAGTGCCTTGGCGAGCTCATCGGCAAGCCTCGATGCGACCTCGGCGGCCGCAGCCGGGTCGAGGACCGCGAGTTCTTCAAGTTGCCGGCTCAGATGTTCAAGGTCGGTCGTAGCATCCATCCTGCCATTATCGCCTCCCAGACCGAAGGACCAGTGTCTTGCTTCCGCTTCGTGACCTGAACCCGAGCGAGCGAACCCCGTTCATCACCCTTTTCATCATCGTCATTGCCGTGGTCACCTTCTTCTTCGTCCAGACCGGCGATGAGCACATCTACCAGGCGGCTTCGATCCCGTGCGAGGTGACGACCGGCGAGCCGCTGTCAGCCGCGGAGATCTTTCAGGAAGCTCCGTGTTCCGAGGGCGACAACCCTGCCTTCCCCGATAAGAACATCTGGTTCTCCATCCTCGCCTCGATCTTCTTCCATGGCAGCGTCGGACACCTGCTCTCCAACCTGTGGGTGCTGTTCATATTCGGGAACAACATCGAGGACGCCTTCGGCCACCTCCCGTATCTGGCTTTCTACCTGCTGGCCGGTCTCTTCGCTTCTGGCGCCCACATCCTGCTGCAACCCGACTCCACCCTCCCCGTGGTGGGAGCGTCGGGTGCCATCGCCGGGGTCATGGGGGCCTACCTCGTTCTCTTCCCGAGGGCCCGCGTCACGTCGATCATCCCGCCGTTCTTCTTCTGGCCCTTTGCTCTGCCGGCCATGCTCTTCCTCGGGATCTGGTTCTTCTCACAGTTCCTTCTGGTCGGGGCCGACACCAATATCGCCTGGGAAGCCCATGTGGCGGGGTTCGTGTTTGGAGTGGTGGTAGCGCTGATGGCTCGTAGAAGCCTCCGCAGACACAGCACCGCGGTCGAAACCCGGGTCCCGATCGGACGGATGCCCCGCTAGCCGATGAGGATGCGGGCCACCTCGGTCAGGTCGTCGACCACCAGGTCCGGGGCAGGATCGAGGTTCCGTCCCGCGGAGACACCGGTCAAAACCAGGGCCGAACGCCACCCGGGCTCAGCCGCGGCCAGGGCGAGGTCGGTGTCCGGGCGATCGCCGACCACCCAGACCGGGCCCGATCCCAGGTTCTGGTGGAGGAGTCTTCGCATCGGTGGGAATGGCTTGCCGGCAACCTCCGCCGGCACTCCGGTGGCTCGTTCAACCGCGGCGACGATCGACCCCGCCCCCGGCCACAGACCATCCTCGGCGGGAAACGTCGGATCGTCATTCGTTGCGATGAACCGGGCGCCTCGCATCACTGCCGAGGACGCCTCCCGCAGCCAGTCGTAGGTGAGACCCGTCGCCAGCCCTACCACTACCGCACCAGCTTCCGACCCCACAGCAGTGACGGGTATCCCCTCCTTCTCGAGGGCTGTTCTCACCCCGTCCCCACCGAGTACGAAGGTGGGGGGCTTCGATTCAGCCAGAAGGCCGGCGGCCGCCGCCGCCGATGTGATCACCTGTTCGGCGCGGCCCTCGTAGCCGGTGATCGCCCGAACTCGCTCGGCGACCTCCTCGGGAGTGCGGGCCGAGTTGTTGGTGCAGAAGATGATCCTCCATCCGGCCGCTTCAAGGGCCGCCAGAGCCGTGGCGCTCCCGGGAATGGGATCCTTTCCCCGATACACGACGCCATCGAGGTCGCAAATGAGGTTCCCGCTCATAGGCGCCCGCTGAAGCGGGTCACGAGGTGCTCAGTTCTCCGAAATGAGCCACGACTCTTTCGATCAGGTCTGTGGTGCGTTCAACCGATCGGACTGAAACTCGCTCGTCGTGACCGTGGAAGAGCGACAGAAACTCTGAGAAGCTGACCCGTTCGTCGAACAGCCCGACCCCATATGCTGACGCGCCGCGAACGCGGAAGAAGCGGGCATCGGTTGCCCCAGGCATCAGAATCGGCACGGCCC
>Ga0214471_10002314_pt1 | contig 14987 bp, 13 predicted proteins | sample RVTome_5_FD_207665 | JGI IMG/M metagenome (GOLD analysis project Ga0214471, IMG submission 207665) | Soil microbial communities from uranium-contaminated site in the Upper Colorado River Basin, Wyoming, United States - RVT142D155 | ecosystem: Environmental > Terrestrial > Soil > Contaminated >... | reverse complement strand
TCGAGATCTCCCTCGAAGCCAATCCCGAAGACTTCACAGAGGAACGGGCCTTCGAGTTGCGCCGGCTGGGTTTCAACCGCGTCTCATTCGGCGCCCAGAGCTTCGACGGGGCGGTGCTGGAAGCGCTGGGACGTCGCCATGGCCCCGGCCAGATCATGTCGTCGGTAGCCGCCGCCCGAGGTGCTGGGATGCCGAGTGTCTCGGTGGACCTGATCTTCGGAACGCCGTTGGAGACGGACCAATCGTGGGACCGGACGTTGCAGCACACGATCGAGGCCAACCCCGATCACATCTCGTGTTACGCCCTCACCGTCGAGCCCGGGACCCCCCTCAACCGGGCCGTGATCGGCGGTGCCGAGGCGCCGGATCCCGATGTCCAGGCCGATCGTTATGAGAGAGCCGAGGCCAGACTGGGTGGCGCCGGCTATGACCGTTATGAGGTTTCGAATTGGTGCCGGCCCGATCACGAATGCCGCTACAACCTGACGGTGTGGGCCCAAGGCCAGTACGAGGCCTACGGGAACGGGGCGCATCGGTTTCGCGACGGGGTGCGCAGCAGGAACGTCCGCCGACTGGACGCGTATTTGTCAGAGATCGAATCCGGGAGAAGGCCGATCGCTGGAGCCGAGCCCGTCTCTGGCTGGGAAACCGAGATCGACCGGCTCTTCGTTGGATTGCGAAGGTCAGAAGGGGTTTCCGACGGACCAGGGGTGCAGTCGCTGATCGGGTCGGTCGAAGGCAGATTGCTCGAGGAGGCGGGGGTGATCGAGATGAGCGGTGGCCGTCTGGTCGTGCGCAGGCCGCTTCTCACGGACGAGGTGCATCGTGCCGTGCTGGGTCTCGCGGCTCCGATCGGATGGGTGGAACCGTCAACTGCGGATAACGTGTAGTGATGCTCGAAGACCGTCGCTCAGAGATCCTCAGGGCACTGGTAGAGGAGCACATCCGCACCGGGGAGCCGGTCAGCTCGCGAGTGGTGGTGGAGAAGGCTCATCTCGCCGTGTCCACAGCGACCGTCCGTAACGACCTGGCCGCGCTCGAGCAGGAAGGATTCGTGGTCCAGCCCCACACCTCGGCGGGACGGATCCCGACTGCGCTCGCCTATCGATACTACGTCGACCATCTCGGCCCGGGTCGATTGCGCTCGGCGGCACAGGCCAAAGTGAACAACCTCTTCGGCGAGGTCCACCTCGAGCTCTCCAAGCTGTTGAAGGCGACATCCGACCTTCTCGCCGAGATCACCGACCTTCCGGCGGTTGTCGTGGCACCCGGGATCGCCGGGGACCGGGTCAGGGCTGTCCAGAGCGTCCAGGTCACTGCCGATCAGATCCTGATCGTGGTCGTGACCGAAGGCGGAAGGGTCCTCCAGCAGCGGGGCCGGGTGCGGGTTCCGGTCACCCCGTTTGAGATCGAAGAGGCACAGCGCCTCGTCAGCGCAGCTGTCGTCGGGAGCGATCTCGGGCATGACCTGAAGATCGGCGAGGAGATCATGGGTCAACTCACCGAACCAACCCGCGAAGCGGTGCTCACTTTCGCCGACGGTCTCCATCTCGCCGCCTCGTCGGGGGCCGAAGTGTTCGTTGGCGGTGCCCAGCGTCTCTCCAGCGTTTGGGCTGATCTCTCGGCGGTGCAGCGGGTACTCGAGGTGCTCGAACGTGAGGCCGAGGTCATGAGAATCCTTGCCGGTGCCTCCGGCACTTCGATTCAGATCGGAGCCCAATTGGGTGGTGACGTCGACCTGGCGGTCGTGTCAAAGACCTACGAGGCGGGCAGCGCAGGGGGGTCGGTCGGCGTCATCGGCCCGATGCGCATGAACTACAAACGGGCGATCTCGGCGGTGGAAGAGGTTTCCCGGGAGCTCGAGGACCGGATCAGCTCGAAACCCGATTGAGTAGATGGCGAGGGATTACTACTCCATACTCGGGGTCGGTAGGGACGCGACCACCGAGGAGATCAAGAAGGCGTTTCGTCGGTTGGCGCGTGCCACCCACCCTGACGCCAACCCCGGCGACGCTGAGGCCGAGGCAAAATTCCGGGTGGCGGCCGAGGCCTATGAGGTGCTGGTCGACCCCGAGCGGCGGCGTCGTTACGACCGGGGCGACACCATCGACCTCTCCGATCTGTTCTCGAGTTTCGGTGGATTCGACGACATCCTGCGCTCGGTGTTTGGTGACGGGGGTCTGTTTGGCTCCCCGTCGGGTCGGTCGATCCGGGGTCGGGACGTGCTCGTCAGGGTCGAGTTGGATCTGGCGTCGGCAGCGTTTGGGACCGATGCATCGGTCTCTTTCCACACCAGGATCACCTGCCTGCATTGTGGGGGGAGCGGCGCCGAACCGGAGTCCGGTCAGTCGACCTGCCCTGACTGTGGGGGAAGTGGATCGGTTCGCATGGCACGGAGATCGTTGTTCGGCACGATGATGACCGTTGGTAGCTGTCCGACATGTCGGGGCGAAGGGGTGCTGATCGTCGACCCCTGTCCGCTCTGCTCGGGGGCAGGCTCGGTGCCCGAGGACTCCACGGTGACTGTGGAGGTTCCTGCCGGCGTCTCTTCCGGGGCCAGGCTTCGACTCTCGGGCCGTGGCGAGTCGGGCGGCCGATCCGGACCGCCGGGCGACCTCTACGTTGAGATCCTGGTAGCCCCGGACCCACGGTTCGATCGCGTCGATTCGGATCTCATCCATCAAGTGAGTCTCGGCATCGCCGAGGCCACCCTGGGATCGAGAGTCGAGATCCCGCTTCTCGAGGGGGGTGTCACCAATCTCGACATCCCACCCGCGACTCAGCCCGGAACCACGTTCCGGCTGGCAGGTCTCGGGGTGCCCCGTCTGGGGAGGAGAACGCGGGGCGACCTTCAAGTGCTGGTCGAGGTCCGAATCCCCGACCAGCTCAGCGTCGAAGAGGAGTCGTTGTTGCGCCAATGGTCGGACCTGCGAGGTGAGCGCACCGATCGCCCCGCTTCGGCCGGCTGATGGGTCGCCACGTTCCCCACCTCCTGGTTCAAGACGACTGGGACCAGGACACCCTGGGTGTGTCCGGAGACCAGGTCCACCATCTGGAGAAGGTGTTGCGGCTGGCGCCCGGCGACGAGGTCAGCTACACGAACGGCAGGGGCACCGTGGGGACAGGCGTCTATGGAGATGGTCGCATCGTCCGTGACCACGAGGTGACGGTGCCGAGACCGAGCCCGCTCACCATGGCAGTGGCGCCGCCCGCCAGCCGTGACCGCTGCCGATTCCTGGTGGAGAAACTGTCCGAATTGGGCATTGCTCGCCTGGCTTGGCTGTCCACCAGCCGTGGAGAGGGCCGGATCCCACATGTGGGCAAGACCACATTGTGGGCGGTGTCGGCCCTGGAGCAGTCGAGGGGCGGATGGCTGATCGAAGTCGGGACCACGTTCGTGGCCTGGGGCGATCTGGATCGACCTCTGGTGGTTGCCGTCCCGGGTGGCGATAGCGAGGTTCTCGAGGTGAGGACGGTCGCTATCGGGCCCGAGGGCGGGCTCGACCCCGCCGAGATCCCCGCGGACGCCGCGTCAATCGATCTCGGATCGACGATCCTGCGAGTCGAAACCGCGGCAGTGGTTGCCGCCAGCCGTTTCAGCAGACCCTGGCATGGGGGATGACGACCTTCTAGTATCTGCGCAGGGCTCACCGGGAGAGCAATCTTTGGTCGACAAATTCAGTGCTTCTCTTGGCGTCCGCCTTCGGGCGGCTCGCCGTCAGCGAGGCTGGTCATTGGGTGAGGTGGAGGCGTTCACCGACGGCGAATTCAAGGCGTCGGTCGTGGGCGCCTACGAGCGCGGGGAACGAGCCATCTCTGTGCAACGTCTCACTCGTCTCGCCGACGTTTACGGTGTGGGACCCACCGAGCTGTTCCCGGGCTCGAAACTGACCGAGGGGCCCGTGATCGACATCGATGCTGTGGCCGCCGGCCGTGACCACGATATGGTCGACCGGTATCTCGCAGCCATCCAGTTCATGCGCCGAGAGGGCACTCCCGGGGAGGTCCGTGACTCCGATAAGGCTGTCATCTCCTCGCTCCTCGAGACTTCGATCGACACCGTTTCCGAGTCCGACTGAAATCGAAGTAATAGCCCAATTCCCTGGGCTGGGTAGAATTAGCGTGGCGCCACAATCAGGGCGTCGTTTCCGTGTCTCCTGACCACATCGAATCGCATCTACGCGTCCCCAGCCATCACTTGTTGCTGGACCTACTCGGGGATTCCGACCGTCACCTCCGTCAAGTCGAAGACCATTTCCCGGAGGTGCGTTTTGTCGCGCGCGGAGACGAGATCGTGCTCAAGGGCGACGAGACTGCCGTCGAGAAGGCGCGTACCGTTCTCGCCGAGCTGCTGATACTGGTCCAAGAGGGCCATCCGCTCGACAGCGGCCGGGTCGACGAGATCGTGAAGATGGTGCGGGACGAGGTGCCCAGCCCATCAGGGATCCTCACCGACGGGATCCCGGTTGGCCGGGGCCGGATGGTTCGTCCCAAGACCCATGGTCAGCAGAAGTACATCGGTGCGATCCGAGAGAACACCCTCACCTTCGGCTTGGGCCCGGCCGGCACCGGGAAGACCTATCTGGCAATGGCGGCCGCCGTGGACGGCCTGGTCAGTGGCTCGGTTCGCCGGATCATCCTGACGCGCCCGGCGGTCGAGGCGGGGGAGCGACTCGGGTTCCTGCCCGGCGACCTTGCCGCCAAGGTCGATCCTTATCTGCGCCCGCTCTACGACGCACTGTGGGACATGCTGGGGCCCGAGGAGACGGCGTCGCTCATCGAACGGGGAACCATCGAGATCGCCCCGCTCGCTTATATGCGTGGAAGGACATTGAACGACGCCTGTGTCATCCTCGACGAAGCCCAGAACACCACACCGGAGCAGATGAAGATGTTCCTCACCCGGCTCGGCTTCAACTCGAAGATGATCATCACCGGTGACTTGACCCAAACCGACCTGCCCGAGAACCGTCACTCGGGTCTGAATGTGGTTCGGGAGATCCTCCGTGACATCCCGGGCGTGGCGTTTGTCGAGTTGACCGCCCGTGATGTGGTCAGGCATCGCATCGTGGCCTCCATCGTCGAGGCCTATCAGCGTTTCGAGAGCGAGCGCAAGTAATGCCCCGCCCTACTTTGATGCGTATCGCCATCTTCGTGGTGGTGGTGGCCGCCACTTGGGGGGTGCTCTCCTTGGGTAGCACAGTGTCCACCCCGAATCTCGAAGTCGGGGACATAGCCGACCAGGAGTATTTGGCGCAACGGTCCGATGAAATCATCGATGTTGATGAAACCGACAGACTCGAACAGGAAGCCAGGGATGCGGTTGTCCCAATTCGAGACACCAATGACGAGACCGAGAGCGAGGTTCGAGAACAGATCGACGCGCTATTCGATGATGTGGCTGCCTTGACCATTGGTGAAGCACCTGTAACCACCCCGACCACACTCCCCGAGCCCACTCCCACGACCGAAAGTGAGGCGACGACCGAGCCCGCGGACCCGGTCCTTCTCCAAGGACTCGTGTTCCTCGATGTCGAAGGTGACGGGTTGTTCCAACCGGATGCCGAGGCCACCCGGGTCGATCGCGGTCTGGAGCGAGTCAATGTCGAGGTCACCATCGGTGAGCAGGTGGAGATCGTGGCCACCGCTCCAGACGGCTCCTTTTCCATCGAGATCGCACCGGGACCGGTCGTGATCCGCGTCGACTCCGGGGACGCCCAGATCCCAAACGGCTACTTGGTAGGCACCGACAATCTCAATCAGTTGTTGGAATGTGAGTCCGGATCGGCCTGCGAGGCCTCCCCCATAGGGTTTGAGGTCAATCTGCGTCCCATTGAAGACATCACAGCTCAGATTCAGGCTCAGCATCCGATCGAGTTGGATGCGGTGACGGTGCTGGCAGCGACAGCACGTGACGATGTGATTCGTGCCGCCCTCGGAGAGCCGCTTCATCTCGACCCGGTGCTGCGGACGACCACGGTGCAACGAGTCAACGAACTGTTCGGGCAGAAGATCATTCCGGAGGACCTGGCGGACGTCATTGCTGACCAGCGCTCGAACCCGCCGCTGATCTTCTACAGCGACGCCAACCCCCCAGCTCAGGACCTGGCAGCCAGTGACGCCGCCGGGGAAGTGGTCGCGACTTTTCTCCAGGCCAACTATCTGATCGATCCTGTCCAGACCGCCGCGGCCCAGGATGCCGCTGCCGAAGAAGTGGCGGCGGATCCGGTGACAGAGGCGTACACCGCCGGCCAGATCATCGTTAGGGCGGGTGAGCCGATGACAAGGCTCATCCTCGATGCGATCGCGCAGGTGGGTTTGACAGGCCCCGCCGGTCAGGAGCAGGGAGGTCTACTGGCTGTGATCGCGGTTTTGATCGGGATGCTCGGCCTCTATTTGGCTCGGTTCCGGACCGAGTTCTGGTCGCGGCCCCGGATGGTGGCCCTGCTCGCGATCCTGATCGTGCTCGCCGCCGCCGCCGTGCGGGCTACCACCCAGATCCAGGAAGAGACATCCTGGTACGTCTTGCCGGCGGTGGCCTTCGGTTTCATGACCGCAGTTCTGTTCGACGCCAGGATTGCGGTTCTGATGGCGTTGTCGGTTGGCGTGTTGACCGCGGTTGGCACCGGGGACATCGGGATCACGGTCTACGCAATCCTCGCCACCCTGGCTCCGATCCCCTTTGTGAGCTCGGTGAGCAGCCGCGGCGCGTTCCGCAACGCAGTGGTCTTCTCCGCGCTCACCGCGGCGGTAGTGGCCGCCGCCACCTCATGGTTCTTCCACGTCGGCCCTGATGCCTCCACCCTCGAGGTGATCGGGTTGTCGGTGGCCTGGGCGTTCGGGGTCTCGGCCATGGCGTCGTTGATCGGTCTGGCCGGGCTTCAGTTCTTCGAGTCCGCCTTCGACATCACAACCACTCTTGGTTTGCTCGATCTGACCGACCGCAACCACAAGGGATTGCAGCTCTTGCAAGAGAAGGCATTCGGGACCTTCAATCACTCGCTGATGGTTGGCACCCTCGCCGACGCCGCCTCCAGGGCCATCGGAGCCAACGCCTTGCTGGCGCGTGCCATGGCCTACTACCACGACCTCGGTAAGACCGAGAACCCGACCTATTACATCGAGAACCAGTTCGGGATCCCCAACCCCCATGATCTCCTCACCCCCGAGGAATCGGCCGACATGATCCGCCGCCACGTCACCGACGGAGTGGCTCTCGCTCGCCAGTTCAAGATACCCTCCGACGTCACCACCGGGATCGTCAGCCACCACGGCGACGGGATCATGCGATTCTTCTACGAGAAGGCTCGCAGTCAGCGAGGAGACGCCGTCAATCCTGACGACTTCCGTCATGTCGGTCACAAGCCGAAAACGGCAGAGTCGGCCATCGTGATGCTGGCCGATTCGCTCGAGGCCGCATGTCGGGCGGTGTTCCAGACCGAGGAGCCGACGCCCGAAGCGATCGAGAAGGTGGTCAACCGGGTGATCGACGAGAAGCTCGACGACGGTCAGCTCCAGGAGTCGCCGCTCACCCAGTTCGAGATGACTCAGGTGAGAAAGGCCTTTTTCGAGTCGTTGGTCGGGCATTATCATCAGCGGATCGCGTATCCGAACTTCCCCGGGACCTGATGGACGACCCCTCCAGTACCAAGGTCGGCCAGTGAGCGTCTTCCTGGCCGACGAACAAGGTGACGAACTGGACCTCGACGGGATGCGAAACCTCGCCGAGCTGGTCATCTCCAACGAGGGCTATCCGCAGGACACGGAAGTGACCCTTCTCTTCGTCGACGAGGATGAGATGTCCTCGTACAACGAGCGTTTTCTCAATCGAAGCGGGCCGACGGACGTGCTCGCCTTTCCAGTGGAGGACCTGTTGCCGGGACTGGCTCCGGATGCCGACCCCGCCGGACCGCCGTTGATGATCGGTGACGTGATCATCGCTCCTGCCTACGTGAAACGACAGGCCGGCGAGCTCGAAGTCGATTTCGAAGACGAGATGGCATTGATGGTCACCCACGGCATCCTTCATCTCATGGGGTACGACCATCAAGCCGATGGTGACGCCTCTGCTATGGAGAGCCGTGAGATCGAACTTCTCGGCCTGGTGGGGAAGAAGCGGCGATGAGTGTTTTCGTGATCGTGCTGGCCGTGGTCTGTCTGGCGATGGCGGCCTGGCTGCGGGCCGCGTGCACCGCAGTCACCCGGATCCCCCGCGCTGATGCCCTCCGCGACACTGCCGAACATGTCTCCGGCGCCGCCACGGTGGCGGGGTTGTTGGAGGACCGCGAGCTGATCAACCCGGCGGTGAGCGTCGTAGCTGTGGCTCTCCTTGTGGTCTCCGCAGTCCTCGGCACCGCCTTGGTGGCGTCGAGCGCCGGGCTCGGCGGCTCGGTCGGCTACGCGATGGGGGTGGGGCTGTCCGTGTTCTTCGTTGGCGACCTCGTGCCGCGTCAGGTCGGGAGGCATCGAACCCGGGCGATCGCCTATCGCTCTGCCGGGTTGCTGGCGGTTGCGATGCGTCTTGGGGGCTGGGCCAACGACCTCTTACCCGAGCCCGACTCGGAGGACTGGGATCGAGAACCGACATCGGCTTCGGAGGAAGCTGACGAGCAGGAACGAGAACTGATCGACTCGGTGCTCGAATTCGGTGAGACCTTGGTCCGGGAGGTGATGACTCCCCGGCCGGACATGATCACGGTGGCTGTCACCGCCACCGTCGACGAACTGGTGACTGTGGCGGCCAGGGAGGGTTTCTCCAGGGTGCCGATCACAGACAACGGTGACGTAGTGGGGCTGATCATCGTCAAGGATCTGTTGCCGTTGCTCACGGACGGACAGCGGCCGGCTTCGCTTAGAGAGATCATGCGGCCGGTCGAGTTTGTCCCTGAGACCAAGTTTGCCTCCTCGCTGCTGGCCGAGATGCAGTCGAGGCGAGTCCACCAGATGATCGTCGTCGACGAGTACGGCGACGTCGCCGGCTTGGTGACGATCGAGGATCTCATCGAGGAGCTGGTCGGTGAGATCAGTGACGAAACCGATGAGGAGGAGGCGTTCATCGTCACCCGCCCCGACGGTGGATGGGATGTGGACGCCAGGGTGGACGTGGAGGATCTTGCCGACGCCGCAGGTGTAAGTCTTCCCGAGGTGGAGTGGGACACCGTTGGCGGCCTGGTGCTTGGTCTCGCCGAGAGGGTCCCGGACGAGGGTGAGAAGTTCGATTTCGGTCCACTCCGGTTCACGGTCACCAGCATGCAGGGCCGGCGCGTCTCGAAGGTGATGGTGACCACTTCGAACACCGTCGACTCCAGATGAAATCCGGCTTTGTCCCGGTGGTCGGGCGCCCCAACGTCGGGAAATCGACTCTGGTGAACAAGCTGGTCGGCTCCAAGGTGTCGATCACCTCTTCACGGCCGCAGACGACACGGAACGTCATCCGGGGCGTGGTCAACGGTCCCGACCCCGACGACCCTGCATATCAGGTCGTCCTCCTCGACACTCCCGGTCTGCACAAACCGAAGACCGATCTGGGTGACCGGCTCAACGCGCTGGTCTATGGGACGCTGGGGGAGGCTGACGTCGTCATGTTCCTGATCGACGCCTCGATGCCGATCGGGCCGGGCGACCGACTCATCGCCGAGCGCCTCAGGACCGCAGGCTCGGACGTGGTGTTGGCCGTCAACAAGATCGACGGGGCGGGCAGGGGCGAGGTCATCGAACAGCTGGCGAAAGCCGGCGAGTGGGACTTTGCCTCGTATGTGCCGGTGTCGGCGATCGAAGGCACCGGTCTCGACGCCTTGGTCGAGGAGATAGTCGAACGTCTTCCCGAAGGCCCTCGCTTCTACCCGCCCGGGATGACCACCGACCAGCCGGAGAGCCTGGTGATCGGGGAGATAGTCCGGGAGAAGTTCCTCGAACGGCTGAACGACGAGTTGCCCCACTCGCTGTTGGTGAGCGTCCAGGATCTGGAGCAGCGTCCCGACGGGCTGATCGACATCTCGGCCCGGGTCATCGTCGAACGCAAGAGCCAGAAGGGGATAGTGATCGGAAAAGGCGGCTCATTGCTGAAGATCGCCGGAACCGAGGCCCGTCAGGATCTCGAGATCCTGCTTGGGAACAGGGTGAACCTCAATCTCCACGTGACGGTGGAAAAGGACTGGCAACGCAGCCCACAACTCTTGGACCGATTCGGTTTCACCACCGTCTGAGCTCAGGGGTCGAAAAGCGTGTCGAATCGGGTGGCTAGTCCAACGTCCTTCTCGGTCAACCCGCCTTCGGAGTGGGTCGATAGCCGAAGGGTGACCCTGTTCCATCGGATGTCGATGTCGGGATGGTGGTTGGCCTTCTCTGAGAACACCGCAACTTCGGCGACAAACCCGATCGATTCAACAAAATCGGGGAACTCGAAGGTGCGGGTTATCTCCTTGCCGGACCGGCTCCACGCAGGGTGGCTCTCGAGGAACTCGGTGATCTCGGCAGCGGACAGGAGAGCCATGAGGATCGAGCGTAAACCGTCGACCAGTTCTCCGTCGTCCCTACCCTGGAGCCGCTCATGGGGATCCGACACGATCAGGGGATCGTCCTTCGCTCCTACCCGTTCGGCGATGCCGATCGGGTAGTGGTCCTGCTCAGCCCGAACAACGGCAAGATCCGCACCGTCGCCAAGGGCATCCGCAAGACGAAGAGCCGATTTGGCGGCCGGCTCGAGCCGTTCACCCATGTCGATCTGGTGCTCTACGAGGGACGCAACCTCGACACCATCACCCAGGTTGCAGTCCTCGAGCCGTTTCCCCGGCTCCGTAACGACCTCGACTCGGTGATCGCAGCTGGAACCATGGTCGAGACAGCCGATGCCGTCGCTCAGGAGGACGAATCGTCGATGCGGCTGTTCCTCCTTTTGCACCGCGGATTGCGCGCTCTCGAGGCCGGGCGGAATGGGCCAGATCTCATCACCAGTTTTCTGCTGAAGCTCGCCGACGTGGTCGGGGTCGCCCCCTCCCTGCTGATGTGCGCTTCGTGCGGTGGGGTTGACGACCTGCACCGGTTCTCGTTCGGAGGCGGCGGCGTGGTTTGCGATCGGTGTGGGATCGAGGGATCGGTTCGGCTCCGGGAAGGCATCACCGTGTATCTGGCCGCCCTGGCCCAGGCCGAGTTCGGCCTGCTCCCGGAGACGGATGCCGGTCTCTCCGGTGAGGCGATGGGGATCACCCGCCGTTTCGTCGAGTACCACCTCGATCGAAGGCTGTCTTCATTGGCGGTGCTGGATTGAGTCTGGATCTGTCCAGGATCGACCTGGGGCGGATACCCCGACATGTCGGCCTCATCCTCGACGGCAACGGGCGCTGGGCCAATGCGCGTGGCCTGCCCCGGACCGCCGGTCATCTCGCCGGTGAAGCTGCGCTCTTCGACACCGTCGAAGGCGCCCTCGAGATCGGAATCGAATGGGTCACTGCCTACACCTTCTCCACCGAGAACTGGTCCCGCTCCGAAGATGAGGTCGAGTTCCTCATGTGGTTCAACGAGGACTTGCTCCTGCGGCGTCGCGACGAGCTCGACGCCCAGGGGGTTCGAATGTGGTTTGCGGGCGACATGAGCGACCAGCGAATCCCGGACCGCAATCGGAGGCACATGGCCGAGTCCGCGGAAATGACGGCGGCCAACACCACTCTTCATCTGGTATTTGCCTTCAACTACGGGAGTCGGCGCGAGATCATCGAGGCCACCCGCATCATCGCCTCCAGGGTTGCGGCCGGGGAGTTGTCGATCGACCAAATCGACGAGCACGCAATGGAATCAGCGTTCTACGTCCCCGAGATGCCGGCGGCCGACCTCATCATCCGCTCCTCGGGTGAGCACCGGCTGTCCAACTTCCTGCTCTGGCAGGCCGCATATGCCGAGTTCTACTTCCCAGGCATTCTCTGGCCCGACTTCGACCGGAACGCCCTCGTCGACGCGGTGGTCGACTACCAGGCCCGGGAACGGCGTTTCGGGGCTGCCGACGACATGCCCCAGATTGACTAAGCCTCTGGACCAGGCCACCGTTCCCCGTTCATCATGACCGAAGTCACCCTCGACACCATCTCCAGCCTCGCCAAGAAGCGGGGTTTTGTGTTCCAGGCCTCCGAGATCTACGGCGGTCTGCGGTCCTCGTACGACTACGGGCCCCTGGGCGTCGAATTGCTGCGCAACGTCAAGGAGGCGTGGTGGCGGGCCATGGTCCAGGAGCGCTCGGACATCGTGGGCCTCGACTCGGCGATCCTCCAAGCGCGCCAGGTGTGGCAGGCGTCGGGCCACGAAGAGGTGTTCACCGACCCGCTCGTCGAGTGTCGGAATTGCAACAGCCGTCACCGCCTCGACAGGCTGGAGGACTCCGACACCTGCCCCACCTGCGGTCAGAAGGGGACCTTCACCGAGCCACACAACTTCAACCTGATGTTTCGCACCCACATGGGCCCGGTGGATTCCGACGAGAACCTCGTGTACCTGAGGCCGGAGACGGCCCAGGGGATCTTCATCAACTTCGAGAACGTGCGTCGCACTCTCAGGCTCAAGCTGCCGTTCGGGATCGCCCAGATCGGCAAGTCGTTCCGCAACGAGATCACCCCTGGTCAGTTCGTGTTCCGCACCCGGGAGTTCGAGCAGATGGAGATGGAGTACTTCTGCCGACCCGAGGAGAGCCCGACATGGTTTCAGTACTGGCAGGAGCAGCGAATGAAGTGGTACCTGGACCTGGGGATGACCGAGGAGAGGCTCAGGGTCCGGTCCCACGAGGCTGACGAGTTGAGCCACTACTCGTCAGCGACGGTCGACGTGGAGTACCTGTTTCCCTGGGGTTGGGACGAGTTGGAAGGCATCGCCGATCGCTCCGACTTCGACCTCAAGCAACATGCCGCGGCTTCGGGTGAGGACCTCACCTATTTCGACCAGGACGGCAACGAGCGTTTCTTCCCCCATGTCATCGAGCCGGCGGCGGGGGCCACCCGGACCACCTTTGCCTTCCTCATCGACGCCTACACCGAGGAGAAGGTGAACGACGAGACCAGGGTGGTGCTCAAACTGCACCCCCGACTCGCTCCCTACAAAGTGGCGGTGCTGCCCCTCTCCAAGAAACCGGAATTGATCGAACCGGCGGAGAAGATTGCTGCCGATTTGCGCCGTCATTGGATGATCGAAATCGACACCACCCAGTCCATCGGTCGCCGCTACCGCCGTCAGGACGAGATCGGCACTCCTTACGCGGTCACAGTCGACTTCGACACCTTGGAGGACGAGGCGGTCACCGTACGTGATCGTGACACGATGGCCCAGGACCGGGTCCCGATGTCAGGTCTGGTCGACTATCTGGCGGGGAAGCTGTCCTGAAGCGCGTCCTCGGCTGGCTTCTCGCTTCGACCCTGTTGATCGGCGTCGGGGTGATCGCATGGCTCTATTTCGCCGGCGGGTCGGGTGAGCCCTCCACCGAGTTGACCACGCCCCGTCTCGCCGCGGAGACGAGCATCACCGCATCAGGCTCGACAGCTCCGATCGAGGAGACAGTGCAGTCGAATGAGCAGACTTACGTGATCGACCCGGCGCAGTCGGTCGCCAGCTTCGAGATCGATGAAGTCCTGCGCGGATCGCCACAAACCGTGCTCGGCACCACCTCCGAGCTGGCGGGCCAGGTCCAAGTCGACTCCTCCGATCTCGCCACCGCCCAGTTCTCCCAGATCATCATCAATGCCCGGACCTTCGAGACCGACTCCGACAGACGGAACCGTGCCATCCGGGGACCGATCATCCTCAACTCGGCAAGCGATGAGTTCGAGCTCATCACCTTCGACGTGACATCGATCGACGGCTTGAGTGGATCGGCGACGGCAGGAGAGGCGATCGAGTTCACGGTTTCCGGGGACCTCAAGATCAAGGAGACCACCAACCCGGTTACCTTCGAGGTTTCGGCGGCCTTCGTCGACGAGGGAACCATCGAGGGGACCGCCGAGACGATCGTGAGGCGAGGAGACTTCGGGCTCGGCATCCCGAGCGTTCCAGGTGTTGCCGACGTGTCTGAAGACGTGGTGATCCGGCTCGAATTTGTGGCGACCGCGGTCTGAACAGCGACAGGTCGTCCTTATGATCGACAGGCCATGGCAGATCGCTCCGATATCGACCGGGTCCGGGAGGCAACCGACCTCGTCGACCTGATCTCCGAGGTGACCACCGTCAAGCGATCGGGGCGCTCGTTCATGGCGGTTTGCCCATTCCACGAGGAGAAGACGCCCTCGATGTCGGTGGATCGGGCTCGGGGTCTCTATCACTGTTTCGGCTGCGGCAAGTCGGGTGATGTTTTCACGTTCTTCTCCGAGACGCAGGGGGTGGAGTTCGGCGACGCCCTCGAAATGCTGGCCCGCAAGGCGGGGATCACCGTCGTGCGGGATCCCGCCGAGGAGCGCAACCGAGGGAGACGGGGGGCCGCGGTCGAGGCAATCCGGCGGGCTATCGAGGTCTACAACCAACGGCTGCGCTCGGCAGCCGCGGCGGGGCCGGCCCGGTCGTATCTGCGGGGGCGGGGTTATGACGGCGACCTTATCGACGAGTGGAAGATGGGGTTTGCCGGCGTCGACTGGGACACCCTGACCAAAGAGCTGAAGGCGGGTGGTGTCGATGACCGGGTCTTGATCGATGCCGGTCTCTCCCGCCGCGGCCGGAACGGGGTCTTCGATGTGTTCCGGGGCCGGCTGATGTTCCCGATATACGACCTGCGCGGGGACCCGGTCGGATTCGGCGGCCGGAAGTTGGAGGGGATCGACCGCAAGGTGACCAACAACCCCGACGCCAAGTATGTGAACTCGGCCGACTCGATCCTCTATCACAAGGGATCTTTGCTTTTCGGGTTGGACCGGGCCCGCAAAGACATGTCCGAGACCTCTCCGGCGGTGATCGTCGAGGGGTACACCGATGTCATTGCCATGCATCAGGCCGGCATCACAACCGCCGTCGCCACCTGTGGCACC
>Ga0214471_10002313_pt1 | contig 14990 bp, 14 predicted proteins | sample RVTome_5_FD_207665 | JGI IMG/M metagenome (GOLD analysis project Ga0214471, IMG submission 207665) | Soil microbial communities from uranium-contaminated site in the Upper Colorado River Basin, Wyoming, United States - RVT142D155 | ecosystem: Environmental > Terrestrial > Soil > Contaminated >... | reverse complement strand
GCCGGTCGACGACGGTCAGCTCGTCCAGGCGCTTCTGCAGGAAGCGGATGCGCCGGTCGATCTCGCGCAGCTGCTTCTTGCCGTAAATGTATTCGGCATTCTCGGAGCGGTCGCCGAGCGCCGCCGCCTCCGACACCGCCTGCGTCACCTGCGGGCGCTTCACCTTCCACAGGAAGTCGTACTCCGCGCGCAGCCGCGCCGCGCCTTCGGGCGTGATATAGGCGGAACTGCGCGGACGCGGCAGGCGGTCGCGGGCCATGTCAGCGGGTCTCGTGCAGCGCCAGGATTGCGCCCTTGGATTCGGCCAGATGGTCGAAGCGGTGGCTGCCGCCGGGAAACAGCAGGATCTCGCCGCAGCCGCGATAGGCCCCGGCGGTGGCGCGCGAGTCGAGCAGCTCGTCGCCCTCATCGAGCAGCACCAGCGTCGGCACGGCCGGGTCGCAGGGCTCGATGCGGTAGGCGCGCAGCGCGCGCACCTGCTCTGCGGTCAGAACGTATTCCTCGCCGGTCGCCTCGTTGCGCTGCGGGCCGACCACGTCGTCGAGCGCCGCGTCCGGCTTGAGCGCCGGGTTGATCAGCACCAGCGCGGCGCCGACCCGCGGCGCCAGCCACTGCGCCCAGAAGCCGCCGAGCGAGCTGCCGATCAACACCAGCTTCCTCTCGTCCGGATGTTCGCGCCGCGCGCGCTCGATGTAATCCAGCAGGAACGTCGCCGCCTCGACGCCGCGGTGCGCCGGATAGGTCGGCGACAGCACCGGGATCGGCGCGAGCCGTTCGCGCAGCCACGCCGCCTTCTGCGAGGCGCCGCCGCTGTTGAAGCCGTGCAGATAGATGAACATGAGATCGACGCCGCCGTGCGCGTGCCGCGGTTGGGTGAGGAATGATTGTAGCGCCGGCGGGCGCTTCTCGGTATCGGGGAACGATGGCGGGGGAGGGCTGATCCTGCCACGAATCGGCGACACGGATGCCGCCCCGCTCAGGTCATACGGGCCGGGCGGACCGCGCCGCCTTCTTTTTGCCGTGCAGGAACCAGCCAGTCAAGGACGCCAAACCGGACAGCAATAACAGCGCGCTCGCCGGCAGCGGCACCGCCGCGACCAGGCTTTGACCGATGAGCTCGTGGCCGAGCGTCGTCGGGTGAATATCGTCCCAGAAAAAATAGGCGATGTCTTCATCGCTGCAGGCGAGCGCGCCGAGCGTGTCGAGGCAGGAATGGGTCACGTCCGCGAACCCGAAGGCCGCGGGATCGGCATACACCTGTCGATGCAGGCCGAAGACGTCACCGATGAACGCCCCGCTGCCGCTCAGCCCGGCGCCGAGCCGGTCGTTGAACGACAGCGCGGCGTCGGTGAACAGTTGCGACATGCCCGATTCGAGACCGCGGGGAATGAGCCCCAGATCCGGCAGGTTCGGCACCAGGAAATTGCGCGCGCCGAAGGCACTCAGGCTGTTGATCGCGGCCACGACGTTGTCGGCGGCCGCGGTCGCCGACTGCCCGCGCAGCAGATCGTTGCCGCCGCCCCACACGACATACAGCGCATTCGGGTCGGCGCGGTTGAACAGCTCGTAGAATGCGACCTGATCGAGAATTTGGTCGGTGGTCGAGCCGGCGACTGCGTAGTTGTGGCTCTCGTTGTAGCTCAAGCCCAGTAGTGGCACGAAGTACTCTGCCCACAAGGGCCCGTTCGACACGCCGACGCGCGTATCGGAAAGGCTGTCGCCGAAGACGTAGACGTCGTTGAACGTCGCGGCCCGGACACCTGAAGCGCCGTACAGCAGGCTGAACACCAGCAGGATTCGAAGCGTGCGCATGTTGCCTCCCTGTCGGGCGACGCGGCGGTCTTCACCGCGCCGCTACGCTGTACGTGAGCGGAGAATGTAGCGCAGCGGCCGGCGTCGGGCAAATCGCCGCGTCATGCAGGGATTGTGCCAGGCCGAACGAACGATCTTTCGTCAGTCTCCGCCGCAACTGCCCCGGTATCCGCCCGCGCCCCCGCCGCTGTCTCCGGGTCCCGGTTCCGATGGGCTCAGCGATGATCCCGCACCCGCGCCGTAGACAGCGCCTTCTTGTTGTTACCCTCGTCCGACTCGCTGATGCGCTGCGCGCCGTCGAGCATCGCCACCACCTCGCAGCAGCTCGTGGCGCTCCAGCGCTTGTTGTCCTGGTGGACGTAGACGGCGATGGTGCGGGTCTCGCCCGGCGCCAGCGTCTGCGTGAAAGTGCGCTGGAAGCTGCGGCTGTCGCGGCCGGGGTGGGTGAGGCCGACCATGACGTCGAAGCCGGTCACCGGCACGCCGCCGTTGTTGCGGATCACGAGCTGCACGTGATCCTGGGGGCCGAGGCCGCTCGGGTCGAACTCGAATCCGGTCACCACGTCCCAGAGAAAATCACCGACCTTCTTGTACCAGGGGTCCTCCTTCCTGGGCGCGTAGAGCCGGAACTGCCCGCGCACCAACTCGAGGTCCGGCAGCACCTGGCGCGAGGTCCGGGTCAGGCAGTTGTTGGCCAGACTCGCCTCGGCAAGCGCGCCGTCCGGGTTGATGCACAGCTCGAGCCGCATGTTCTCGCTCAGGCCCACGCGCTGCCCGGCGACGCGATCGTCGCCGCTCTCCTGGCCGGGCCGCAGCCGCGACAGGCTGGTGATGGCGGCGATGCCGGTGAACTGGCGGGTGCCGACGATCTGATCCGCCGGGGAGATCGCATAGGTCGTCACCGTCAGCCGATAGTGGATCTGGCCGGGCGACTTCTCGCCGAGGCCGATGTTCCTGACCTTGAAGCGCACCTCGTTCGAGGCGATGAACAGGTCGGAGACGACCAGGTCCGGCGGGCCGACCTGGCGCAGGTCCGGTGCCACGACCGTGGCCGGCGGCGCCGTGACCGGCGCCTGGGCCGGACCGGCCGGTTTGGCCGGTTGCGCCGGCAGCGGTGCCGCCGGCGGCGCGGTTTTCGGCGCGACCGCCTGGCCCGCCGGCGCCAGTCCCTCGGCCGCCATCGCGGCCGCAGCGCCGAGCAGGGCAATCGCGCCGAACATTGCCGGTATCGTCTTCATTCTTCCTCCTCGCGGCCGCGCCGGGATGTCGCGTCGCACTCGTTGAGTCGCGGTGCGCGGCCGCCCGGTTCAAGACCTATGAATAATTGGATTTATCGGGGCGATGAATTTACTCTTGGGTAATCGAGCGCCTGCCGGTTATACCGTACTAAACATGCCGACTCCAGTCTTATGACGGTCGAATCCGCGCCCGCCCCCGCACCCGGGTCCCGAGTGGACGACGCCGCGCGCGGCGCCGATTACAGCCGGCCGATCCTCGTCGAGCAGCTGCGCGTGCTGCATCGCTACCTGCCGCCGCTGCTGGGCGTGAATCTCCTGGTGGGCGGTGCCATGATCTACGGCCTGTGGGGCATCGCCCCGCTGCCGGCGCTGAGCCTGTGGGCCGCGGCCCTGGTCGGCATGGTGCTGATCCGCATGGCGTACTACCTGCACTATCGCCGCGCCGCCGATCCGCGCGCGGCCGACCGGCACAGCCGTTACTTCGTCATCGGCTCCGGATTCGCGGGTCTGTTGTGGGGGGTGGCCGGCGTCGTGTTCTTCCCGCCCGGCGCGCTGGATTATCAGTTGTTCATCCTGTTCATATTGGTCGGCATGGGCGCCGGCGCGGTGTCGTCGCTGACCGCCTACATGCCGGCGTTCTACGCGTATTTTCCGGTGTCGATGCTGCCGGTCGCCGTGCTGCTGTTGGGCGTCGGCGATCCCGTACACTACGGCCTCGGGGTCATGGCGCTCGCCTATGTCGGGGCCCTGAGTTTCTTCGCGCACAACATCAATCGTTCGCTGGTGCAGTCGCTGCGGCTGCGCTTCGAGAACATCGACCTGGTCAGGGAATTGAGCGTGCAGAAGGAACAGGCGGAGCACGCCAATGTCGCCAAGTCCCGGTTCCTGGCCGCCGCCAGTCATGATCTGCGCCAGCCGCTGCACGCCCTGACGCTCTACACCTCGCTGCTGGACGAGCCCGAACAGCCGCCCAAGGTGCGGCAGGTCGTCGGCCAGATCAATGCCTCGATCAATACCCTGCAGACCTTGTTCAACGCCCTGCTGGACATCTCCAAGCTCGAGGCCGGAACGCTGATCCCGCAGCGCGAGGACTTCCGGCTGCAGCCGCTGCTCGACCGGCTGGCGAACGACTTCGGCGTGGAGGCCGCGCAGAAGGGGCTGACCCTGGATATCGCGCCCGGCGACGCGATCCTGCACAGCGATCCGGCCCTGCTGGAGCAGATACTGCGCAATTACCTGTCCAACGCGCTGCGTTACACGGAGCGCGGCGGCATCCGGGTGAGCAGCGCACCCGACGCCGGCCTGCTGCGCGTCGAGGTCGCGGACTCCGGCATCGGGATTCCCGCGGACCAGCAGGAGGTGATCTTCGGCGAGTTCTATCAGCTGGGCAATCCGGAGCGCGACCGCAGCAAGGGGCTGGGCCTGGGGCTCGCGATCGTGAAGCGTATCTCACGCCTGCTCGGGCACCGCGTCGGCGTGACCTCCACGCCCGGCCGGGGTGCCGTCTTCTACGTGACTGTGCCGGTGGGCAGCGACGCGCCGGATCGGCCCGTCGCGCGCGCCGAGCCGGTCGCGGACCCGGTACCGGCCGCGCCGACACTGCTGGTGGTCATCGACGACGATCTCAGTGTCCGCGAAAGCACCCGGGCCCTGTTCGAGCATTGGGGCTGCCGGGTCGTTGCCGGCGCGTCGCTGGACGGCGTGCAGCGGGAGCTCGAGCGCGCCGGCCGGCGGCCGGACGGCATCGTCGCCGATTACCGGCTGCCCGAGGGCCGCACCGGCATCGAGGCGATCCGGGCGTTGCAACCGCAGCACGGCGACCGCGTCCCCAGCCTCATCATCACCGGCGACACGGCCTCGGAGCCGCTGCGCGCGCTGCAGGTCAGCGGCGTGCAACTGCTGCACAAGCCGGTGGCGCCGGCCAAGTTCCGCGCCTTCCTCAACAACGTGCGGCGCGCAGCCGCGAAGCGCGCACCGACGAATTAGACGAGCTGCAGTCGTTTCGCGGCCACGACCGCCTGCGTCCGGTTACTGACACCCAGCGCCTTCATGATCGCGGTGACGTGCATCTTCACCGTCGCCTCGGCCAGTGCGAGGCTGCGGGCGATCTCCTTGTTGGACTGTCCCTGCGCGAGCAGGGTAAGCACCTCGCGCTGCCGGTCGGTGAGGCGCGCGAGCGGCGTGTCGGGAGCAGCGCCGCCGGCGGCCGGCTCGGCCAGCGCCGGCGGCACGTAAATGCCGCCGGCCAATACCAGACGCAGCGCCTGGATCATGATCCGGCCGGTCGAATCCTTCGGCACGAAGCCCATCGCGCCCAGGTCGAGGGCGCGCTGCATATCGGCGCGGCGGGTTTCCGCCGAGAGAATGACCACCGGCAGCCCCGGATAGCGGTCGCCGAGCAGTTCCAGCGCCGCGAAGCCGTTCATGTCCGGCATGTTGAGGTCCAGCAGCACCAGATCGAGATCGGCATGCGCGGCGGCGCAATGCAGGGCAGCCGCGCCGTCGGCGGCCTCCAGCACCTCGACCGGTTCCCCCATGCCCGCCAGCACATGCCTGATCCCTTCGCGAAACAGGCCGTGATCGTCCGCGACCAGCACCTTCATGCAAGGCTTTCCCGATTCTTGATTGGTGTCCCGAGTATACCCGTACCGACCAAAGTCTGGGTATCACCGACCTTTGCCGACTGTGGGCAGGGCGTGGCGTCCGGAACAATGGTCGTCGGATCGCGGGCGGCGCGCGCTTGCCTTCGCATGACGAATTTCGGGGCAAACATGATGAACGAATTGTTCGGGAGACGCCGTCGGGGAAACATGATGTCGTGCCTGTCGGCAGTGCTGCTTCTCGGGCTGGGTGCGTGCGGGGGCGGAGGCAGTGGCGACGGCGGCAACGCAAGTCCTGACGTGCTCGCGCCGCAGGTGGAATCGCAGACGCCCGCGGACGGCGCCAACGCCGTCGCGCTCGATGCGGCGGTCACCGTGCGTCTCGACGAGGCGATCGATCCGGCGAGCGTGAGCCCGGGCAGCGTGCGCCTGGCACGCAACGGCACGCCGGTCGCCGGCGCCACCGTCCTGCTTGCCGACGGCCGTACCGTCGCGTTCACGCCGGCCGCCGAGCTCGACCGCGGCCTTTCCTATCAGGCGACGCTCGCCGGCACGGTGACGGATTCCGCCGGCAACGCCCTCGGCGGCGATACGACGTGGAACTTCACGACCGGGCGCTTCGGGCCCGCCGCCCTCGTCGCCCATGCCGAAGGCGAGGGGCCGCTCTGGAACGCGCCCGCCAACCTGGTCGTCGGCCCGGACGGGACGGGCACCTACGCGTACAGCGATTACACCGCCGGCCATGAACGCATGGCGGTCTACCGCCATGACGCCGGCACCGGTTGGAGCCTGGATGCGCAGTTTCCGGGACTGTCCGGCTTCCCGGCGCTCGCCATCGACGGCGCCGGGCGCGTGCTGCTCGTGTCCACGCAATTCGACTCCGCGACCGGCAGCTATCAGCTCCTCGCGCGCTTTCGCGACCCCGTGTCCGGCTGGCAGGCGCGGTCGGTGCTCGTGTCGACGCCGAACTCGATTTTCGAGATCGACCTGGCCGTCGCGCCCGGCGGCCGCGCGGCGGTGCTGTGGCGCGAGCTCACGCATTCCATGGGAGACGGCGAGCTGCGCAGCGCGATGTACGAGAGCGGAACGGGTTGGGGCGCGCCGGAGTCGTTGCCGAACCACTCGGATGCGATGGGGTTCCCGCACAAGTGGCCGGCGGGCGGCCGTATCGCCGTCGACGACAACGGCGTCGCCGCGGCGCGCTGGGCGGAGATCGACCACAACTGCTGCAGCTTCCTCGGCTGGTCCGACGTGCTCGCGCGCTACACGCCCGGCAGCGGCTGGGATGCGTTCGTCCCGACGATCGGCTCGGACCCGATCGGCACCAGCGCGCCGGACCACGCGCCGGCCATCGAGATCCTGCCCGGCGGCGCGACGTCGCTGTCGGTGCGCATGGTGCATCGCAGCGCCGACGGACAGGCGCACCCGGCGGGCACGCTGTACGATCTTCCGGGCAACACGCTCACCTGGGAATACATCGACGGCTATTCGCCGGCCACGCCGGACCCATGGCTGCCCGAGTACGCGATGGACCCGCGCTCGGCGATGGACGCGGTCGGCAACGTGCTGCTGCTCTGGAGCAGGAACAATCACGGGCAGGTGTTGAACGCCGATCTCGTCTCCCGGGTGTACGTGAACGGCGTCGGCTACGAGCCGCTCGCGCCGGTTGCGCCGCCGGTGGAGGGCACCATCAGTCAGCCGGTGCTCGCCGGCGCGCCGGACGGCTCGGCGCTCGCGGCGTGGCTGCTCTGGGACGGCGAGGCGACGAGCGTGTACGCCACGCGCCGCGTGCCGGGACAGGCCTGGGATCCCGTGCAACGGCTGGTGTCGCTCCCGGGCAGCAACCGGATCCGCGGGCTCGCGATCGGCTTCGGCGCGAACGGGGCCGGGCAGGTGGCCTGGGAGGAGCCCGCGCCGGCGCCGAGCCGGGCCTATGCGATCCGCGCGTCGCGCTTCGAGTAGCGCGAACGTCGCGGTGACAGGTTTGACGGCGCGGCGGCGGCGCTAAGGCTTCCGCGCCCGGTGAAACCCGATGGTCCCGCCCAGCAGGGACCGGCTCGTGACGTTTTCATAGCCCTGGTGGCGGAACAACTGCGTCAGCTCGTCGACCGAGTAGAACAGTCTCAGGGCCTCGATGAAATATTCCTTGCAGTCGCGCGCCGCCTGGCCGCATTGAAACATCGTGGCCGTCAGCGACAGCGTGGCGCGCAGATAGGCATGGTAGACGCGCTCCACGAGCCGGCTGCCGGGACGCAGCAGGTCGCAGTGATAGAAATGACCGCCCGGCTTCAGCACCCGCAGCACTTCGGCGGAGACGTCCATGATGCGCAAATGGCGTGACGCCCATTGCAGGGTCACCACGTCGAAATGGTTGTCGGGGAACGGCAGCCGGTGCGCGTCGCCGATGGTGCTCTCGATGCGCAGGCCAAGCCGCGCGGCGCGCTGCCGCCCGACTTCCTGCATGGCCGGGCTGCGGTCGATGGCCGAGACCCGGAGATCCGGCTGCTTGCGCAGCAGCGCGATACCGACGGCGTTGGTGCCGGCGCAGACGTCCAGCACCTTCTGCCCGCTCTTCACCTCGATGGTGGAGAAAAACCGGCCCTGGATCGAATCCCAGAACCCGAGGCCGGCGACGCGGTTCGCCCGGTCGTAGTAGCCGGCGACGTCGTCGAACACCTTGTTCAGCTCCTCGGTCCAGACCTGCTTGAACCGGTGTTCGCGGTCGTCTTCGCGCTCGGAAAAGCCCAGCACCGGTTGGATAACGCGGGTACCGTCTGTCATGACTGCCCTCCCTGAGGTGAGCGGCCATTTTAGACGGAAAACCGGAGCGGGCAATGACCTCCTAGACCGCCGCGATCATCTTCGCGCCGGCGATCGCCAGCACCACGGCCAGCAGCTTCTGGATCGTCGGGCTGCCCAGGCGCCGGCTCCCGAACTCGGCGCCAATAAAACCGCCGGCGGCGGCCGCGACCGCCCAATACGGCAGCGCGGCGGGCAGCGACGGCGCGGTCGTCATGACCCCCAGCAACCCGGCGATGGAATTGACCAGAATGAAGGCGGCGGCAATGCCCGAAATGACTCTCACTTCGGCCCAGCGGAAGAACAGCAGCAGCGGACTCAGGAATATGCCGCCGCCGACGCCGGTCAGGCCCGACAGCAGCCCCAGCGCGGCGCCCGCCGGCAGCAAAATGAACATCGGCGGGCGGGCGACGGCGGCCTGGGACGGCCGATGCGCCGTGCGGAACGAACGCCACGCGGCGTAGACGAGAATCGCGCCGACCAGCGGCTTGTAGATGTCTCCCGGCAGCGTCAGCACACCGCCAAGGTAGGCGCAGGGGACGGAAGCGATCGCCAACGGCCAGAACAGGCGCCAGGAGAACGCGCCCACGCGGTAATATTTGACGGTCGCGATCACGGCGACCAGGATGTTCAAGGTCAATGCCGTGGGCTTCATCACCGCCGGCGACACGCCCACCAGCGCCATCGCGGCGAGATAGCCGGAGGCGCCGGCGTGCCCGACCGAGGAATAGAGCAGGGCGGCGGCGAGTATCAGTGCGGCGAGAACCGCGTCGTCGAGGGTCATGGCGCCCGTTGCCCGTCCAGGATTGAATTTACCGGCGTTGCGCGGGCCCGGCGCCCGGCGCTCAAAGGCTGCGGCCGTCGAAGTGCCCCACCTTGAGCGCCGCGAGGTCGACGCCGTCCAGGCACCGGGCGTTGATCGCCACCATGTAGCTGCCGGTCGGCGACAAGCCCTCCCCGAACGGCGCGCAACCGCACCTGGGGCAGAAGCGATGTTTGATCCGGTGCTTGTTGAAGGTGTAGGTGGAGAGGCTCTCTTCGGGCGTGAGCAGGCGGAAATTCTCGCGTGGAACGAACCAATGCAGCGATCCGCGCTTGCTGCAAATCGAGCAATTGCATTCCGTGACCTTCTCGAGATTGCCCTCGACCTCGAAGGCAATCTGTCCGCAGTGACAGCTACCTTTGTAAATCATGGCACCACTCCCGGCGAATACGCCTGCACCAGCATGAATATGCCAACAGCGATCATCACGCCGCCGGCGGCAATATGTATTCCTCGAGACGTTCCGGAGTGGACGAGCACGCGACTTTTGGCCGCCATGAACGCATAAACCAGCTTCGCCCCGCCCACCGCCACCGTGGCGATTGTGACAACGACGATTGTGTCAAAAACGGATAGCGCGGACAAATCGAGAAACGCCGGGAAAAAGACCAGATAAAACAGTATCGCCTTCTGATCGCCCAAGGTGATGAACAGCCCGGTCAGGAAGCTGGACAGCAAGGAGGCTTCCGCCATCCCCTTGGTTGCGACGGGCTTTGATTTCGACCGCCACAGCGCTATCCCCAAGCCTATGAGATAGGCCCCGCCCAGGTATTTCACCAGGACGAACAGGCCGCCGATCGCCTCGGCCAGAACGGCCAACCCCAGGATCGCCACCAGTATGAAGAAGATATCGCCGACCACGATACCCAGGGTGGTGAAAACCCCGTGCCGGAACCCGGAGGCCGCCGCGCGCGCCGAGACCGCCAGCACGCTGACACTGGGGACGAGGGCCAGCACCACCATGGTGCCGAACAACGCCCCAATGCTGGTCAATGTCAGGCTGGTTTGCATAGGGCCGGCACAATGGGGGCGGATATATTTTTCGACAGTCTATGCCAAGAGACCATCCAAAAAAATCCCTACTTCTTCGGCGCCCAGTGCCGGTACCCGGCTATGCCAGTTTGTTGGTATAGACCCGAAGCTGCGGCGTTGCGGGGACGAGCTTGTGGGCACGGGAGGCGGACTCCGTAACCCGGAAGCCGCCGAGCAGGCTCTGCAGCGACCCGGTCTCCTCGGACAAGGACTCGGTGGCGGCCGCGAGTTCCTCTACCAGGGCGGCGTTCTGCTGCGTCATATGGTCCATCTGCGTGACGGCCTTGCTGATCTGCTCGATCCCGGTCGCATGTTCGCCGGTCGCCGCGGCGATCTCGGAGACGAGCTCGGAGACCTGCTGTATGCCGCCGACGATCTCGCCCAGCGCCTGCCCGGACTCGTTCACCAGCAACGATCCCGCCCCGACCTTTTTGACGCTGTCGGCGATGATGTGCCGGATTTCCTGGGCCGCGGCGGAAGACCGCTGCGCGAGGGTGCGAACCTCCCCGGCCACCACGGAAAAGCCGCGCCCCTGCGCGCCCGCGCGCGCCGCCTCGACGGCCGCGTTGAGGGCGAGGATATTGGTCTGAAACGCAATCGCGTCGATCACCCCGACGATCTCCTCGATCTGCCTGCTGCTCGCATTGATCTCGTCCATCGCCACGGTCGCCTTCGCCACGACGTCACCGCCGTTCCGGGCGCGTTCGCGCGCGGTGTCCGCCAGCGCATTCGCGCGCCGCGCGTTATCGGCCGTCTGGTTCACCGTCGACGCCATCTCGTGCAGGCTCGATACCGTCTCCTCCACCGCGGCCGCGGCCTCCGAGGTGCGCTCCGACAGCTCGGCGCTGCTCTTCGCGATCTCCGTCGACGTCCTGTCGACGGATTGCGTAGACTCCTTGGCCCTCAGCACCAGGATCTCGATCTTCTCGGTAAAGCGGTTGAAGCCGAGCGCCAACTGCCCCACCTCGTCCTCGCCGGCGATCTGCAGCCTGCGCGTGAGATCGCCGTCCCCCCGCGCGATATCGTTCATCGCTTCCGCCGCGAAGATCAGCGGCCCGCTGATCTGGCGGGCGATGACGACGATGAGCGCGGCGACCAGGCTGATGACCACGATCACCAGCGACATCATGGTCGAGGGACTGGCCAGCCGGGCGAGGTCCGCCTTTTTCCGCTCCAGCGCCCCGGTTTGTGCGAGTGTCCGCTTGTAGGTCTCCTGGGCGAGATCGGCCAGCAATCCGGCTTCATCCACCGCGTCCTGCCCGCCGTTCTGGATTCCCTGCAGTATCCTCACCTGTTTCAGAACCTCTTCGGCATCGGCCACCGTCTCCGGAAAATCGGTCGCCCCGTGCTGCGCGGCGTTGCCGATATTCATGACGAGATCGGCGAGCAACGCGCCTTTTGCCTGCCGGGTGTCGCTGATCCGGTTCTCGACGGCGTGCGCATACTGCGCGCCGACGACGGCGACCGTCATGATATCGCCGCGCAACTCCACCAGCAGTTTCATCTGCCGATCCATCTCGGAGTTGGCCGCGTTGACATAGGTGATCCAGGAGACCAGGCCGATCAGGCCGATCAAGGCCGGCAGTGCCAGGATCGTCAGCTTTGCGGTGAACCCGAGAGCGCGAAACCAATTCATGACGCCATACCTCAGGGCAACGTGAATAGCACGCGAATCCCGGTTTTGCCCTCGACGGATGCGGCCGATACATAGCCGATGGCGTCGGGATCCTTGGCAACGACCGAGAGCACGAGCTGCTCGCGCTTCGCCTTGATCGGGTTGCGCAGGGTGTTGGTGATCTCCTTGTTGTGGGTCGCCATCTGGGCTGCGCTTGCCGACATGCCGAGCACCGCCCGTGAAAAGAGCTCGCGCTCGGGCGCGTCCAGCTGAAGGTCGTACGCGTTGATTGTCCTGCCGCTCCGCCAGGTCGTCACGACGTCGCTGTACACGCCCTTGACGTCCTTGATCGACAGGTTCTGCGTGTTCGCCGAGTTCACGATCACGGCGACGCGCGATTCCGCCATGGCCAGACCGGCCGACAACATCAAACTCAGGAAGACAAGTAGGCTTTTCATCGTTCCCCCTTAGTCGGCCAAGTAGTAGACGATGCTGAGGATGGTCTGCCGGTAATCACCTACCGCCGGATCCTCATCCTGGATGTCGTGGTGCTCGACCTTCAGGACGATGTCCCGGTGCGCGCGGTAGTTCACGAACACGCTGTTCGTCTTCTCGTCCCGGACGGCAATGCTTCGTTCATCGTAGTAGTCGTAGCGATAGCCGACCGCCCACTTGTCGGTCGGGGCGACCACGAGCTGCCCGTAGTAACCCCGGCGATGGTAGGTCGCCGCGGCCACGGGTTCGATCTTGGCGTCCGCGTATTCCGCCTGGAAGGCGAACATGCCGGCACGAATGCGCGCGTGCGTGCCCCAGGAGAACTTTTCGTCGTCGTTATTGAGGCGGTCGTCGTAGGCCGTCGCGCCCAGCTCGAGCTGATCCAGGAACGGAAGCAGCAGGGAAGCCTTGGCGCCGACCGCCTTGGTCGAGTTCTGGTCCTGCTTGCCGGTGTTGCCTTCTCCGTTCCCGAAGTAGAGATCGTAGCCGAAGAAGGCCTTTCCGACGGGAATGGACCCGAAGAAGTCCATGCCGTCGACGACCTGCGGGAAGATCTGCCGCACGTGCGAGGGACGCCGCTGGGTCGGTACGAACGGCGGATAGTGATCGATGGACCAGATGCCGGCCGGCGTGAAGAAACGGCCCGTGCGGACGTTGGCGGCGGGGTGGGGGAGGTAATCGATGTACACGGCCTCCACGAAGATCTTGCCCTCGGCGTCCGTCGCGATCTCGCCCTCGGCCGGTGCGGGCTGGCTCTCGCCGTTGCCTTCGAACTTGGGCGCGTCCTCGTACTCGACCTCGGAGAAGAACCGCCAGTTCGAGGAGATCTGCTTCTTGAAGAAGAACGACAGGTGGTGCATGCGGAATCCGGGCTTGACGTTGGGTCTCGAGTCCCGCGAATACTCCGCGTCGACGTAACCGCTGATGCGTATCTTCGATTCCTTTTCGCGGGTGAGATCCTCGATCTCTTCCTTGTACACGTCGGTCTGCTGCTCCAGAACCCGGAGTCGTTGATCCAGCTCGTCGACGCTGGCGGCACCGGCCGCGCAGGTCCACGCGAGCAGGGCGGTGATAGGAACGGCCATGAGGCGCTTCGAGGTCATGCGATCTCCCCTTCTGGAATTTCGGGACACGGACCACCCGTGTCGTGGTTGTCGTTATGCGCAATCCCTCGCCTGGCTGCCCGGTGACAGTTCGCTTCCGCTGTCATCGGTGGGTACAGCAACTTTTGTGCCTTAATTGCGGCACGGTAACCCCATGACGTTGCTTGCTCGGGAAAAGCTGAGTGATTTACTACGGTAAGTCCTGTGGAGAGGCGTCATAACGAGTGGAATATGACGATGAAGGTCATAAACCGACAAAAAAAGGCAGGAGCGGGAGGGGTTTTAACAGCTCTGTCAGCAGCGTGCTGCTTCGACGTCTTGGGTAATATTAGAATTATCTAATGTTATCCCCCGTTGCGATTTTTGCGTTAAGGAGACGGAGGGGTTGAAATTTCGGTGCCTGTTTTCGCATTCAACACTGCCCGAAAACAATCCGTCCGCCCCCTCTTTGCCCCCGGTGTGCAGAAGGTTTCCGCACGCTCTTTGACCCACAATCTTCCCGGCTGTCGCCGCTATCCTCGGCCTAAGAGGAATAACGCGAAACCTCGGTGTCCAGAAGCTTGCGCGTCTTGTCCGCCAGCTTCGCGCAGGTCGGTTCCGACAGGAAATTCAGAATCTCGGAAGGCTGCCGAAACAACCGGACGAACCATCCCGGGACGGCGTCGGGGGCGATGTCTTCGATCTCCTCCGGCAGCAGCTGCTCGAAGCGCGCGATGACGAGATAGCGCAGCCCGGGGTTGGCCGTCGTGCAGCGTTGGCGCAGCACCTCGGCGTCCGTGATCGCGGCCAGGACCTCCGAATAGCGTTTGGCGATGCTCTGCTTGAGATAATCGTGACCGCTTTCGTTGTACCTTTGTTCCAAGAGGTCCAGATCGTCGAGCGCGGAGAGCAGCTTCCGATACAACTGCGGCGTGTTCTCGACCTCGAACGGCGATTCCGACCAGCTTTGGTCCTCGAGCGCCTGCAGGCGGCGGACGATCTTCTCCCTGTCGTTCGTGGCCGCGACGTCCGCTTCGCAGGCGAGCTCATGATCGAGAAAATCGGCAAACAGGCTTCGTGTAGTTGCGTCCATCGCACATTTCTCCTGAAACGACGTTCCAGAGCCGATCCGAAAAAATCCGCTCTTACGGCCGTCACGCGCCGGATGTCCGGCGCCACATGCCATGATCGGCCTTCCCACGAACACGTTTTAGATCGTTTCCAGCCCGGCACGTATCGCATGCAGTCTCGGTTCCTGCCGCGGGCCAGTGGGGGTGTCGCCGGCCGGCGGCAGGCTCAACAACGGTTCGTATCGCGCCCATCTATACGCCCCTTTGCCGGAATTGTCATTGCGCTATATCAAGACATTTCCAAAACCCGGGTCAGAGAGGAATGGCACTTACTTAACCCCCAACCCCTTGATGCAATGTAAAAAGGGCTGGCCCCAGTGATAAGGTGGAGTCGCCAAACAACCATCGAATCACCCAAGGAGCC
>Ga0214471_10002311_pt1 | contig 15002 bp, 16 predicted proteins | sample RVTome_5_FD_207665 | JGI IMG/M metagenome (GOLD analysis project Ga0214471, IMG submission 207665) | Soil microbial communities from uranium-contaminated site in the Upper Colorado River Basin, Wyoming, United States - RVT142D155 | ecosystem: Environmental > Terrestrial > Soil > Contaminated >... | reverse complement strand
GGAACCTGGAAGGCGAACCAGTAGGCGACACGTGGTACCAGGCGAGGCGGACCGTCCACCGAATCCCGCCGGGCACCTGAGAGACTCGCTAAACCGCACGGCTGCAGGTGTGTCGTTCGCCAGAAGGATGGGACCACCCTTCTGCAGCGTGAACGGACCAGTTCTGGGGGTCGATCGCCCCAAAGGCCCCGGTTCACGTGACGTCGCGGCCCCGGGCCTATGCGCAGGTGGCTTCTCTTCGCACACAGCCCACGGCGTGGTCGAGACGGTGGGGACAATCTGGCCCCTTGCCCTCGGTCGACCAGTTCAGCTTCCCCATGCGATCTTCCCTGCAAAGCCGCCAAAACAGTCCTTGTTGTCGCCCCAACCGCTTGCAGACGTCTTCATCGCAGCGGCCCATCCCGGTTAGCGTGCGCAGCGTTTTGAGAAACCGATCTGACACTGTCGGAGCCTCTAAACCGAAGCTGCGAGGGTGGCTTCATGCGGTGATGTTCCCAATTGCTTTCGTCGCCGGGATCGTTCTTGTTTCCACTGCCAACGACGAGGGTCGTGTGCCGTCCGCGATCTTCGCCGGGACTACCGCGCTCCTCTTCGGAACGAGCGCGCTGCTTCACCGTGGGTCGTGGACACCAGGCGTCGAGGGACTTTACCGACGCATCGACCACTCGAACATCTATCTGATCATTGCCGGCACCTACACACCGTTCGCGGTCCTGGCGTTGCCTCCCGACATGGGGCGAACGCTGCTCCTGATCGTATGGATTGGTGCGCTGGCCGGAGTTGTGTTCAGAGTGTTCGGGGTGGAAGCACCCCGATGGTTGTACACGTTGCTGTACGTCGTCATCGGCTGGGTGGCCGTCTTCTTCATACCCGACCTGGTAGATGGCGCCGGTGCGGTCGCCGTGGTCCTCATCGCGGTCGGCGGTCTCCTCTACACGATTGGAGCCGTCGTCTACGGGATCAAGCGCCCCAACCCTTCACCGATCTGGTTCGGATTCCACGAGGTCTTCCACACCTTGACCATCGGTGCGTTCATTGCCCACTATGTAGGGGTGTGGATCGTCGTTCACGCCTAAGCCGGACGTGACGTATGAAATGACGGCAGGCAACGGCCTGCCGTCATTTCAAACAAGCTTGAAAGACTTAGAGGTGGACGACGGGGCAGGTCAGGGTTCGGGTGATTCCTTCGATCGATTGAATCCGGGCGACTACCAGCTTGCCGAGGGCGTCGACGTCGGCCGCGACTGCCTTCACGATCACGTCATAAGGACCGGTCACGTCGTCGGCCGATTCGACACCCTGGATGGCGCGGACTTCCTCGGCGACGTGAGCGGCCTTGCCTACTTCGGTCTGGATGAGCACGAATGCCTGGACCACGGAACCTCCTACGGTTGATGGAGACGGATGGGAAGGCTCCCCCGCCTGAGTGGTCCCGTTCGACTATACCCAGCGCTTCCCGCCCGCGGCGCGGGAGAAAAGCCCGTTTCAGTAGCCGTCAGAGCCGATTCGAATCGACTGGGCGAACGGCCGGCCATCGTCTTCGACGATCTCGAAGACGATTCGCTGACCCTGCCGGAGGGATCGGAAGATCGAGCCCTTCAGGGACCCGGGCTGGAGGAAAACCTCGGAGCGATCGTCGTCGCGGACCACGACGCCAGCTCCTGTCACCGGGTCGTAGATCTTGACGACACCCTGCATCAATCAGGCTTTCTGGACTTTGCCGGCTCGAATGCAGGACGCGCAGACTCGGGCCTTGCGGGTATTCGAACCATGGCGAACCCGGACAATCTGGATATTCGGCAGCCAGCGACGGTTGTTTCGCTTATGGGAGAAGCTGACGGTCTTGCCGTAGCTGGGCTCCTTGCCGCACACTTCGCAACGATATGACATGAAAGGGGGAACTCCTGGGGAGATCCGAGAGGATAGCAATGAGCCGGTTTCTTCCGAAAACTGGCTATTCCGAACTGACTGCCAGGGAACCATGCCGCCATCTGTGGCGGGGACCCTCCCCTTCCAATCTCTTGGCGGGGGTCCCTCCACTTCCGCACTCTTATTGGCGGGGGACCTTCCCTTCCGCTCATAACCTTGCCCCGTGGCCAGCCTTGTCAAATTGAGCACCATCAAGGTCGAGGAAGTATCCGGCCTCGCCGCCGGCCGGGCTGCGGCGTTGCGCAAGGGTGGGATCTCATCGGTCGCCGACCTCCTCCTCCATGTGCCTCGCAAGTATCTCGACCGTTCGCGGGTGGAGCCGATCGCCCTGGCTCCGGTGGGAGAGGAGGTGACGATCGTCGGCCGCGTCACCAAGGTCAGCTCGCGACGCCCCAGGGCGAAGATGGTGATTGTCGAGGTGCGGGTCACCGACGGCACTTCTGTCCTCCCGGTCGTGTTCTTCAATCAGGGTTATCGGATCAAGCAGCTGCCTGAGGGCACCGAGGTCGCTCTCTCCGGCAAAATCGAACGTTTCCGGGGCCAGCCGCAGATGAACAACCCGGCGGTCGACGTCCTCGACTCCGACCTGGAGAGTCTCACCACTGGGCGGATCGTTCCGATTCATTCGGCCGTGGGGGTGGTGAGCCCCGGGATTCTCCGGCGAGCGATGCACAACGCGCTGCGCCGGGCGAGACCGATCACAGATCCCGTACCCGGCGACCTGGTCGATCGGCTCGGCCTGATCGATCGAGACACTGCCCTCGCCCACATTCATTTCCCACCGGAACCCGAGGACACCAAGTCGGCTCGCCGTCGCCTTGTCTTCGACGAGTTCTTTCGCCTCGAGTTGGCTCTGGCCCTCCAGAAGCGGCGTCAGATGACCGAAGCGCGCGGGATCTCCCATCGCTTCGATGGCGAGTTGGTCGGCCGGTTCATCGACGGCCTTCCTTATGTCCTGACTTCCGCCCAGAAGAACGTGCTCGATGAGATCAAGACCGATCTCGGGGCGGATCACCCGATGCACCGGCTGCTCCAGGGCGAGGTGGGCTCCGGCAAGACGGTCGTCGCCGTGGCGACTCTCCTGGTGGCCGTTCAGGGAGGCAATCAGGGAGCGGTCATGGCTCCAACCGAGGTTCTGGCCGAGCAGCACTTCATGAGCATCAGGGGGCTGCTCGAAGTCGCCGGGTTGTCTCCGCCCGAAGAGGGGGCAGGAGGTCGACTCGGGATGGTGAACCTCTTTGCGACTGGCGGGCCGGTGGTAAAGATCGCGCTGCTGACCTCCTCACAGGCGCGGACCAACTACGACCCGGGTGCGGCCAGGTCAGATGTGATCGATGCAATTCGCAAGGGCGATGTCGATCTGGTGGTGGGGACCCATTCCCTCATCCAGGAGGGCATCGAGTTTGCTCGCCTGGCTATCGCCGTCATCGACGAACAACATCGGTTCGGGGTGGGCCAGCGCGTCCTCTTGAAAGAGAAGGCGACGGAGGCGGACCCCGACCTCTTGATCATGACTGCTACTCCGATCCCGCGGACGCTCTCGATGACCCTTTATGGCGACCTCGACGTTTCGATCATCGATGAGATGCCTCCCGGGCGGAGCCCCGTCCGGACCATGGCATTGAGTCCGGTTGGTGAGGAACGGGCCTGGGATCTGATCCGCAAAGAGGTCGCCTTGGGGCATCAGGCGTTTGTGGTGTGCCCGCTGGTGGAGGACAGCCCCAAGATCGAACTGTCGTCGGCGACCGCCGAGCACAAGCGGCTGCGGGGCGTGTTCCCTGACATGACTGTGGGATTGATCCACGGCCAGTTGCATCCCCGCGACAAGGAAGGGGTGATGGGCGCCTTCCGGGCCGGGGACATCGACGTCCTCGTGTCGACCACCGTCATCGAGGTTGGCATCGACGTTCCCAACGCGACGGTGATGGTGATCGAGGACGCCGACCGATTCGGTCTCTCCCAGTTGCATCAGCTGCGAGGAAGAGTCGGCCGGAGCGATGATGCCGGCACGTGCGTCCTGATCGCCGACCCGGCCACCGAGGAGGGAGAGGCCAGGATCGCCGCGATGGTCGCGACCACCGATGGATTCCGACTCGCCGAAGAGGACCTGAAGCTGCGGGGCCAGGGGACCGTGTTCGGTGCTCGCCAATCCGGTATGGCCGATCTCCGGCTGGCCGACATCCTCAAAGACTTCGACGAGTTGGTAGCGGCGCGTCGTGAGGCTTTTGCTCTGGTCGATCGGGACCCCGACCTCGACCAGCACCCTGATTTGCGAGACGAGGTGCGAACCTTTCTCGGCGAGCGGGTGGAGTGGCTGTTCAAGTCGTGAGCCTCGTTGTGGCGTGCCGACACAGGGCCCTGGCCCCATCGCGGCGCGCCAAAACGGGGGAGAATGGCCTCAGCCAATGAGACGGGTTCGAATCGCCATCGCCGCCGGAATCGGAGCGATGGTGCTATCGACCGCGGCGGCAGCCCAGTCGGTGCCCCCGATACCCGACCGGAACTCGACTCCTTCGATTTCGGCAGGACCCGATGGCGACCTTCATGTGGTCTGGATCGAGGGTGCGATCGGTGAGCAGACGATCTTCTACAGCCGGAGGGTGGGCGCAAGTTGGAGCAGTCGGGAGACCGTCGTGGCCGGGGTGAGCACGTTTGCTCCCGTTGTGCTGGTTCGGCCGGACGGGGTTCCGTGTGTGCTCTGGACCCTGATCGCGCTGTCTGAATCGTGTCGCGAGGACGGCGAGTGGGCGCCTCCCACCGAGATTGCGAGAGAGGCAGCAGCATCGGATTTCGTCCCCGTTTACGGAAGCGATGGGGTGTTACGGGTAGTCCATTTGGAGCCGCCTAACTCGATCCATTTCGGTGTCGTGCAACTCAACCCGGCCGACGAGATCATCACCTTTCCCGCGTTCACCATCGACTCGGATGGTGGCTTCCACGCTTTCTGGTACGACTTCACCGAGGATCGAGGGTGGGTCTGGTCCTATTCGACAGACGCCGGAGTCACCTGGGCTCCATTCGAGAGCCTCTCCCTCTCGCTCCCGCAGTCTTCGGGGACGCTGGTGGGCGCTGATGCCGATGGCGGCGTCTATTCAGTCCTCGTCAACGCCTTCAGCATCGAATACCGGCGGTGGACGGCGATCTCCGGTTGGTCCGACACCGAGGTGATGGAGACAACTCTCGGGGCCATTGACGGTGCCCTCGCAGTCGCGGCCGGCGGCGGGATAACCGTCGCCACCGCGACCGGCGAGGGCGCCCAATTGTTCTCCCATTCTCCAGGTGGCCCGTGGCGGGAGGAGGGTTTCGTTGCCGGTACCGAGGGCCGCTCCATCGACTCCGTGGTGGCTGCACCCGAAGAAGACGCTAGGGCGACGGTCCTCTGGCACGAGTTCGGTGCGGTTGGCTTCAATCAGGCGCGAATCGGTAGTGAGTCACTGGTGGCGTCGGTGCCATCGATCACCGACCTCAATCTCGACCCGATAGTGGTGGCGACGAGCCTGGCGGTCACTGCGGGTGTGGTGTTTCTGGTCCCGTTCCCGGCGGAGATCTTCAACAACACTGTGATCAACCATCATGAAGAGATTCGCCGCTGGTTTCGGAGGCGACGGGAAAACAACGAGGCGAGAAGGTTCTGGGACCGGCCGGCCGGCCTGGTGGTTTTCGTGGTGGTCAGTGCACTCCTGTTCGGATTTCTCGATCCAAGTTTCGGGCCCAACGGCGCCTCTGTAGCCGTGTTCATCGGGTTGCTGGTCGGCGTAGTGGTGACGACCCTCGGCTTCGCTCTCCCGACCCTGATCCTTCGGCGAGCCAGGTCGAAAGAGTGGGGACGTCTGCGGGCCTTGCCGATCGCCCTGATCGTGGGCGTCGGGTGCGTCGTGCTTTCGCGGATCATCGGGTTCGTGCCGGGCTACCTGTACGGCATCGTCCTCGGACTCGCCTTCACCCGGGAGGTGAGCGAGCAGGACGAAGCGCGGGAAGTTGCTGTGTCGGCCGTGGTACTGCTGGCGGTGGCGATTCTCTCGTGGGTCGCCCTCGGAGCCGTCAGATCGGGTGTCGGGACCGGCTTTGCCGTTGACGTCGGTGAAGCAGCTCTCGCCACGATCACGGTGGCTGCTTTCGAGGCATTGACGATCGGGTTGCTTCCACTCCGCGGCATGCCCGGAAGGACGCTGTTCGCAAACCGGAAGACGTGGTGGATCGTGATCTGGGGGATTGCGGTCCTCGCCTTCTTTCATGCTCTGGTCAATCCGCAAAGCGGTTACCTCAGCGAAAGCACGCTGGTCCCGGTGGCGACGACGGTCGCGCTGCTGGTCGTCTTCGCCGCGATCTCCGTGGGAATGTGGGGGTTCTTTGCCCTCAAGGACCGCAAGAAGGCTTAGCCTCCCCGCGCGATGCTCGTCAGCCGCCGCCGATTCCTTCATCTGACAGGATGCGGATGCGCGGCTTTGTGGGCCGCCTGCAGTCGAACCGGCGCCACAACCACGACCATCGTCAGCGGCGACGCCACCTCAACCTCGATCCCCGGCTCAACTTCGTTGACATCGCTACCGGCTCTGGAGGGAGATCTGCCGTTTTCGGTCTGGGAGGAGATCCGGGCTGCGGTGAGAGCAAGCCCGGACCATCTCCCGGCCCGGGCCGCCAACCTCGTGGCGGCGGGTGATCCCGCGTCGCTTTACGAGTTTGTCCGGGACGAGATTGTGACTTACCCGCCCCGGGTCGACTCATTGACGGCTTCCGACACGACAATTCGTTGGGGAACGAGAGCCACCCTGCGGGGGGGAGCGGGGACTCCCCGCGAGAAGGCCGACCTTCTCGCCGACCTGTTGTTACAGGCCGGTTTCGAGGCTGAGGTCTGGGCAGGCCCGCCCGATGGCGGGTTCGATCCAAAGCAGATGTTCTCAGTGAGGGCAGAGCGCGAATTCGCCCCGCCGGTCGATGCAGCGCTGATCGATCGGTGGCTGGGGGCACTTTCGATTAATGAGGTCGCCGCCCGTCCCCGGCTCGACACCAACCAGGCCGTCAGCCAGGAGATCGCGAGCGCACTCCTTGCCAATCTTCCGGATGACCTGGCCGCCCCACCCTTCAACTGGGCTGTGCCGTCGTCGATTCCGTTCGTGAGACTCATCGTCGACGGTGAGGAACGGTTCGCCAACCCGAACGTCCCGGGTGGAGAGTTCGGTGTCTCGTACACGGAGCGGGGGTCACGCTCGTTGTCAAGCGTTGGCCTCGGTTCGGTCGAAGTGGCGGTTTTGACTACCAACACCAATGACCCCTCGGTGCGGACCGTTGTCGCGGTTGGACAATGGAAGGTGGACGAGCTGGTCGGCCGACGGGTGACGGCCCGCTTTCTTCCGGCCGGTGATCCGCTGGCTTCGCTGCTCGTATCGGCCGAGACGGTCGGGACTTTCACGACGGTTCTCACTCTGGATGCCCCCGATGTCGATCTCGACCAATTGTCGGAGCGTTCGGTGGTCGGGAGCACGGTGACACTCGGCGGCGACGTGCTCGTTGTCGATGAGACCGGAACCCTGGTCATGAACGGCGAGCCGTTCGGGGCCGACCCGACCAGCTCCCCGGTGGCTTCGCTCGAGGCGACGGTCAACCCGAGTGGCTTCCCGACTGTGCGTATCACCGCACTTGCCAATGATGCCGCTGGGCAACCGATACTTGGGATTCCAGCCGAAGCCTTCCGTCTCGAGGAGAACGGTGTGCCAGTGCCTTTTCAACTTCGACAGACCCGGCCGCCGCGCCCGAAGGTGCTTCTCTTGCTCGACACCTCCGACAGCCTGCCTCCCGAGTTCGTGGGGGCGGAGGCCGGCAGGTTGGCCGGGGCTGTCGCGGCCGACGTGCTGGATTCTTTCCCGGAGGCTGAGTTCCGGATCGGAACGGTTCTGGCCGGGCGGGTTGGTGGTACGAACCGCTGGCTCACCGATCCCGCCGAGATCGAGTCGGAAGCCGCCCGGGCAATGGGCCATGCCTCCGAAATCTGGTCGGCGGTTGGCGACGTTCGCTTCACCGGAGCCAATGTTGTGGTCTTGATCACCGACGGCCAGAGCACCGACACCCCCGAACAGATCGCCGCCGCCCGGCCCCTGATCGGATCCGGACCGGCAACGATTTGCCTCGGTGTTGGAGAGGCGGACATGGGCCAGTTGACCGACCTTGCTCTGCTCTCGGGCGGCGCGGCATTTCCGATTGCCGCTCAAGACGAGGCGGTGTCGGCCATCGGTTCCTTTCTGGTCGGTCGGCAGCAGACGCCGTTGTTATTCGAATATCAGGCCCCCGAAGATGGACCGACCTCACGCAGCCTTCGTCTTTCCGCGTCCGGCGTTGAGGTGACAGTTTCATATGACGTGCCTGCTCCTGTTGATCGTCTGCCACCTGTGGCCCTGGCCGGGATCTACCTCCGGGTCAGGCTGGTCGGGGGCCAGGGTGGCGAGGTGCTCAGGACAATCGCCGGGATTCCCCACGAGGGGGTCACCAAGATCAGCGAGGTAACGCCCGAGATGCGGGCCGAGGTGAAGGAGGCGGTCCTCGGTGTCGCCACTCTGACGGTCGAGGGGGCGGCGCCGACCCTGGCGGCCTGGCTCGACGACATGCTCACCGCCAAACTCACGTTGCGGCCGCTGGTGGCAGCGATGGTGGCCGACGACGGCCTTGCGTTCATCGACGCCCTCGCCGAAGCGCGCAATATCCCGACCTCGTCCCTCGCCCTTCATCCGCCCCTGGTCCAGGGAACCGACTTGACGTTCGAGATCGGTCCTCGATTCGTTCTGTTGACTTCGCGGCCCGTGTTCGGGGTCGGCACATTGCGGAGGGCCGACATTCTGGCCTTGACCTCCTTCGCCACGGCCGGTGACGATCCCGTTTCGGCCTTCCGCCAAACGGTCGTAGCGACGGCCCGGCTAGCCGCGGTCGAATCGGCAATGTTTTCCGACAGCACTGTCGCCCGGTTGTCAGGGCGAGCGTTGAGTTACCTCCGGCCTTTGAGCGGACTGCCGCTGCAGGGCACCCTGCTCCCGGTCGCACGCATGGTGAACACCTATTCCGATCGCCATCGCCTTCATCCCGACGATGTGGACGGGTTCGCGTTCTGGGCCGTCGACGAGAACGGGACGGTTCTCGGGATTCTCCCCGACGGCACCGGGGGAGGGGCCAGCCTCGAAGCGATTGCGGACGAGTGCGCCAAGACCGGGCGCAAAGCCGCGGTTCTCCAACTGGCCGACCTGGGATATGGCTTGCCCTATGCGGCAGTGGTGTCGTTGCAGAAAGCCATCTCCACGCAGATTCTTCGATACGCCGCGGTCGTTCTCACGATCGAGAACCCCGAGGTGCCGGAGGAGTGCGGCGGGCTCGGTGACCTGGGCTGCGATCTGGTCAAGGACACGCTCTCGGAGATATCGGACCTCTACAAGGTCATCGACACCTTCGACGACATCGCCGAAGCCTCGGGGGCCGGCGGCCTCGTCCCTTGCCCCTAGACCCCGTTCTTGTGACGGTTCACCTACCGCAGGGGTGGTGAACCGTCACAAGAAGGGTCAGATGAACAGCTGGACGTCGGCGGTGGCCGCGTAGTCGAGGAAAGCCGCGGCTCCGGCGATAAGGCAGCCGTCGATCAGGTCCTTTTCCTCGACTCCCATGACACCCATTGTTGTGGAGCATGCGAAGAACTTCACCCCGAGCCCCTGGGCCATGCCGATGAACTCTGTCACCGGCGGCATCTTGGCGTCGCGCATCCACTTGTTCATGACTGCCGTCGCGGCGGCCGTCGCTCCAGGGATCGCCCCCAAAAGGTTGGGTAGCTGGATCGGTCCGGAGGGGTTGGCAAGAGAGGCCATCTTGAGGCGGGGCAATCTCTTCTTGTGGATGAGGTCCAACCCGTAAAAGGTGAAGTAGATGCCTGCCTCCCAGCCAAGGCTGGCCGCGGTGGTCGCCAAGATGAACGGCGGGTAGGCCTGGTCGAGTGTCCCTTTTGCCGCGACCAGGGCTATCCGCCTGGGTTTGGTTTCGGCCTCTTTGGCCTCGGCCACTGCTCGGGGGTTGTCGGCGAGGATCGTCATTTGCTGCCATCTCCTTGGATCGGGCCTTTCTTGAGCCAGAACAGCTGCGTCGTTCCCTTGTTCTCGAGGCCGAGCAACTGGTCCCCGCGCTGGCGGGCCAGAGCCGGGATGTCCTCCAATGAGCCCGGGTCTGTTGTGATCAGATGAAGGACCTTTCCCGCTTCGAGGCGATTGAGAATCAGCGCCGCTTGGTAGACGGGCAGCGGGCACAGCAGCCCGGATGTGTCGAGGGTCTCGTCAACAACGATCGTGTTGCTCATTGCTTATCTCCATTTCTTGGTGGGTTGGCTTCAGACTTGCGGGAGGCCCTCTTCGCCGAGGTGGTCGACGAAGAATGACGCGTACTTGAATCCGGAGTCGGGTGAGATTCCAACGGTGAGACCGGGCCTGTCGAGAGCGGTGGCTGCGGCAACTATTGCTCCGGTCGACGGTCCAACTATCAGCCCCTCCTCGCGGTAGAGACGCTTGGTCACGCCGTAGGCAATGTCGTCGTCGATCCGGACGACCTCGTCGATGACCGAGCGATCGAGGATGTCCGGTTCCTTGGCTTCGGCGAAGGACTTCAATCCGGGAAGCCGGTGTCCCTTCTGCGGCTCGACTGCCACGATGCGGATGTTGTCATCCTGCTCCTTGAGGAAGCGCCCGACGCCCGAGAGCGTGCCGCAGGTCCCGAAGGCGGCGACGAAGGTCTGGACCCGGCCCTCGGTCTGGCGCCAGATCTCGGGCCCGGTGGTCTCGTAGTGGGCCTTGACGTTGTCCGGGTTCGAGTACTGGTCCGGCCAAAGGAAGTTCTCACCCCCGACGCTTCCGGCGATGGAGCGGGCGAGGGCGATGGCACCATCGCGGGGGTTGTCGACCGGGCACAGGTCGTCGGGGGTCTCCCAGACCTCGGCCCCGAGCATCCGGAGCAGAATCTTCTTCTCGTCGGGGACTCCGTCGGGGATCGTGATCGTGATCGGGAGGCCTTCCAGCGCGGCCAGCGCCGCCAGAGCGATAGCGGTATTGCCCGACGACGCCTCGACCAACTGTTTGCCCTGCAGCGAGCCGCGGCTGGCGAGACCTTTCAGTAAATAGGCCGCGGTCCGGTCCTTGATCGAGCCGAACGGGTTGAGCCATTCGAGCTTGAGGTAGACATCGAGGTCGGGTGCGATGCGATTGAGCCGGACCAGGGGAGTGGGCTGATCCACATTCGGCAGCAGCTGGCGAATGTCGTCGTAACGGCGCGCGTCGCGATCGGTACCGAGCCGGCTCGCCGGTTGGGGGATTCGTTCGAGGTATGTCGTCATTGATTTGCTCCAGAAATACAAAAACCCGCATCCGTGTGGATGCGGGTGGGAATGTGACGCCGTCGTTGGTCTGATCTAGGAGGTCACCTCACCGGGCCGCACCCGGGCAGCACAGCACGAACAGAGGCAAGTGTTGGAGGGGGCGGTGAATGCAGTCATTGTGAGTGAGTCTAGATCGAAACCCGAGGTTATGTCCGGCGCCAGATTCTTGTGACCTTGGCGCACGGCATAGCATTAGGGTTTCGTGAGGGTTATCGCAGGGAGTGCCAAAGGGCGGCGGTTGATCGGCCCGGACACGCGCGAGACGAGGCCCCTGACTGATCGAGCCCGGGAGGGCGTTTTCTCCGCCCTGGCCGGTTTGGTCGACGAGGCCGAAGTGCTCGATCTCTATGCCGGCTCCGGCAGCATTGGCATCGAGGCGCTCTCCCGCGGAGCCGGCCGGGTGGTTTTCGTGGAGAAGGGCCGCGAGGCGCTCGCTGCGCTTCGTCAAAACCTGACCAATCTCGGCTTCGAAAACGTCACCGTTGTCGGACAGGATGTCGGCGAGTTCCTGCGAACCGCAACGGGTGGTTTTGACCTGATCTTCTTCGACCCGCCATGGGCAATGGATACTGCGGCCCTGGCTGAACAGATCAAAGGGGCCGACCGCCTGGCCGACGACGGCGCCGAGCTGGTCGTCCACCGCCGCCGGGCGGACCCGGCGCCGCCGCCAGCCGCGGGCTGGCGCCTCCTCACCACTCGTCGCTACGGCGATGGCGTGATCTACCGGTTTGAAAAGTCATCCGCGGATCCCATCGACGAGGAGCAGGATCCCGAAGACGACGAATAGGAGCGATGCCCCGATCTTGATGGCCCGTTCGGGGAGCCGGGTTCCCATTTGCTTTCCGACGGCGATCGCAATTGCGTCGGCGGCGACCATGCCCAGCGTCGATCCCACCCACGTGCCAAGCCAGCCTTCGGTCGTGGCGAGAGTGACGGTGGCCAGCATTGTCTTGTCTCCGAGTTCGGCCAGAAGGATGGCGAGACCGACAGTGACAATCGGGAAGCGTGTCGATGGGCGCTCCGGCGGTCCCTCTTCGGCCTCGGTCCATAACCCGCGGACGGTCCAGGCGGCGAACACGAGGAAGGCAACGCCAGCCGCGATGTTGATGGCCCTGGTCGGCAGGCTCACCGCCACCAGCCGTCCGATCAGGACCGAAGCGCCGAACAGCAAGACGCTGGCAGCCGTGATGCCGATCAGAACATGGATGGCCTTGTAGCGGGCAGCGAAGGCCAGTGCCATCAGCTGGCTCTTGTCGCCCAGCTCGGCGACGAAGATGACCCCGAAGCTGAGAAGCAGGGCGTCCATCGACCCAGTGTTGGGACGGCCGGGTTCCGGACCAAATCGTGGTGAGTCAGTGTTCTTCAACCCGTCACATCAACCGATCACCAAGTCGGGTTAAAGAACATTGAGAGTGCGGGAAATCAACACCGTCCTCACGGGACGCGGCACAATGGGGACAAGCACGAAGGAGCCTTTCTGACCGCCGCTCTCTGCCCTGGCAGCTTTGATCCGCCGACCAACGGACACCTCGATGTCATCAACCGGGCCATCGAGGTGTTCGACCGCGTCGTGGTCGGAGTGGTCCACAACCCGTCGAAGACGCCGTTCTTTGCGGCCGAGGAGAGAGTGGCGCTGCTCGACGAGATGGTCGGTGGGCGCGCCGAGGTCCAGGCGTTCGAAGGCCTGCTGGTCGACTTTGCCAGGGTCAAGAGCGTTGATGTTGTGGTGAAGGGTCTGCGGGCGATCAGCGACTTCGATTACGAACTGCAGATGGCGCAGATGAACTACACCCTGGCAGGGATGGAGACACTCTTCATACCGACCAACCCGCAATGGAGTTATCTCTCGTCGTCATTGGTTCGAGAAGTAGCTCGTCTCGGGGGCGATGTCGATACGCTGGTACCGGACAACGTTGCCAAGGCCCTTCGAGCCAAGGTGGGCAGAGATGAGTGACGACCAGGGCTCTCCGGATCCCGGGAACACCGACGTCTTCGAACTGATCGAGGCATTGATCGCCGAGGTTCAAGAAGCCAAGTCGGTGCCCCTCTCGGGCAATGTGCTTCTCGACCGCGACTATGTGATCGAACAATTGCAGAAGCTGCAGGGAGCGCTTCCCGACGAGCTCCGGGCGGCCCGGTGGATGGTGCGCGAACGCGAAGCATTCATAGCCCGCACCAATGAGCGGGCCCGGGAGATCACCGAGAGAGCACAGTCCGACTCGCGACGGCTGGTCGCCGAGAGTCACATCGTCACCGAAGCCGTCGAGGAGGCAAACATCCTCGTGCGCCGGGCAGAGGGGGAGTCACGGAAGATGCGGCTCGAGGCTGAGGACGAGATCGACGGTCATCTCTCTCGGGTCGAGACCCTTCTGACCGAGTTGCTGGGCAGGGTCCACTACGCCCGTGACGAGTTCCATCGGGCCCGACCGAAGAGCCCAGAAGTTCCGATCTAGTCAGAGTTCCGATCTGGTCGCAATCCCAATCTGGCGAATCATCATTAACTCCATGGCGAACGAAAATGGGAGCATGCTCCGCTATCAGGTGACCGATCTCCTCGGCCATCCCGGTCTTTCGCGGCCGGTGGGCGGGGAGTTGCCCCTACAGCTCAAGGTTGGCGAAACCGTGGTCGACGATGTGGCGGAGGTCATCGCCCAGCTCGACTCGATCCCCGAAGGCATCATTGCCCGGGGAAGCGCCAGCACCGTCGCCCATCATGTGTGTGCCCGCTGCTTGATGGAGTGGGACGGTGCGATCGAGGTCGAATTCACCGAACTGTTCGCCGGTTCGGGCACGAAACTGGCCGACGAGGACCTTTTGCGGGTCAGCCACGAGGGCTTCATCGACCTCGGCCCCCTGGTCCACGACGAGGTTTCCCTGTCGCTACCGGCGGATCCGCTATGCAAGCCGGATTGCCTCGGACTTTGCCCAACGTGCGGAGCCGACTTGAATGTGTCTCCCTGCGCGGGCCACGGCGACCAGTCGAGCTCGCCTTTTGCCGCGCTGAAACAACTGTTTGGATCCGAAACCTGAAGGAGTGCACCATGGCGGTGCCGAAGAAGAAAAGCTCGCGCATGCGAACCCATCACCGGCGTTCGGCCTGGAAGCTCACCAAGCCGTCGATCTCGGTCTGTCCGCGATGCCAAGCGCAAAAGCTACCCCACCGTGCGTGTCCCCAATGCGGGACCTACCGCGGCCGTGAGGTCCTCGAGACCGAATGATCCCGATCGCCCTCGACGCTATGGGCGGCGATCGAGCCCCGGCCGAGACCGTGGCGGGTGCGGTGCTCGCTGCAGCCGACGGCGTCGAGGTAGTGCTGGTTGGGGACGAGGAGACTTTGAAGCGAGAGTTGGCCGCGTTGTCGGCATCGCTTCAGGTAGTCCATGCTCCTGAGTTCATCGAGATGGGGGCCGACCCGGCCCGGGCCCTGCGCGAGAAGCCCGAGTCGTCGATAAGCGTCGCTGCTCGCCTGGTCAGGGACGGATCGGCGGGGGCCTTCGTCTCGGCAGGGTCGACGGGGGCGGCCATGGCGGCCGCGGCCATCCTGATCGGCCGTGCCCCAGGGGTCCTGCGGCCAACGATCGCCTCGATCATTCCCACTCCCGGCACTTCGACCTTGATCCTCGACTCGGGAGCGAACCTCGATGTCAAAGCCGAGCATCTGATTCAATTCGCTGTCATGGGGTCA